>Ga0299913_10006456_pt1 | contig 10159 bp, 10 predicted proteins | sample RVTome_9_FD_201360 | JGI IMG/M metagenome (GOLD analysis project Ga0299913, IMG submission 201360) | Soil microbial communities from uranium-contaminated site in the Upper Colorado River Basin, Wyoming, United States - RVT155D38 (version 2) ... | reverse complement strand
CAAGACTTTCATCCGCAAGTGGCGGCTCAAGCACCGCGCCGTCGCCGACAGCCTGGAGGAAGCCGGCGACCGCCTGTTCACCTTCACACGCCTGCCGCCGCGCCAATGGCGCAGCGCCCGCACCACGAATGCGATCGAGCGATTGCACGAGGAGTTCAAGCGAAGGATCAAGACGCAGACCGTGCTGCCCTCCGCAGACACCGCCGCCATGCTGTTCTGGGCGTTGCTCGCCTCCGGCCAGATCAACATGCGCAAAGTCGATGGTTGGCAGACGCTCGCCACAAAGCCCAGCGATCAGCCAATTGACCTTGCAGCCTGAAACGATACCTTCATGTTACCGGAGATCGCGCCACACCAAATTCCAACCGCATTCCGGACGGCACCTCATTGGTGATGGAGACGCAATCAGCGTCTGCGTGGCTTATTTGCAAAAGCGGGAAATCTTTGAGTACGGCCCGTCAAAGATCACGGTTTTCGATTTCGACGAACGCATCTGCGGCGCGGTCAACCGCTTCGCGGACAAGGAGCGTTTGGTCTGCTCCGAAAGCAGCAGACGTTAACCCGCCCTACATTTTCGAATGGACGGCAGGTAAGACCTTAGACGGAAGGAGGTATGAGTTGCCTGGCGCCTCGCTCGTGACTAGTCGTCCTCCAGCCAGCAATCGGCGCGCGTGCCACTACGCTTTGGTATGTGCTTCGACCTCACATTTGGCGATAAACCCAGATGCCGAGACAATCACATTCGGCGAGTTGCGAAATTTGCTGACGGGACGGCCAATTGGCGCATCGCAAGTTACGGCGATTGTTCAACGAACAAAGGAAAAGTCCTGTTGTTCATCTGTCCGGTATGCAGCAGCAATGGAGGCTGAACTAGTTTATCCGTTCTTCATCCAGCTGACTGACCCGGTACTCGCGAGGCGCGGCTGAATTGCCATCGGGTGACCGCCTCTTGGCCTATTGCCTACATTTCTTGTTTGGCCCACCCGATGCGATCTTGGATTAAATTCCTTGCTAGCGTCACGCTCCCCCGCTAACCTTCCGGCACCCTCCCACAACTCAAGTCCATCCCCATGACCAACCGTGTCGACCCGGCGCAGCGCGCTGCGGCGTGCGAGCGCATGCGCGCGCTCGCGGAGGCCGAGGGGCTCAGCCCTCCGGCCGAGCCCGGCTTCGCCGGCTGCCTGCGCCTGCTCTACGAACACTCCGCCCTGCCGGTGCGCGAGATCGCGGCGATCGCCGGCATCATCGAGCGCACCGTCTATGTTCACGCCCGCGCCGGCGGCTGGACCCGGCGCAACTGGCGCCATGCGCGCTATGCCGGCGGCCGCTGCCTGGTTCCGGCCGAGGCTGCGGCGGTCCCGGAGGCGGGCGCGGCCGCGCCGTCCGGCTGCCAGGACGTGCAGCAGACCGCGCGGGCCTGGCAGGAGAGCCGCCGGCTGGTCGAAGCGGCCGGCGCGGCGGCCGAGGCGGGGGCGCGGGAGCGGGCCGCACGGCTTGAGGCCGAGCGGATCGAACGGGAGGAGCGCCGGCTCTGGGAGGCGCGGATCAGGCTTCTCGGGGCGGTCAATCGGGCGGTGGACAGGCTGTGCGATATCCAGGAGGACAAGCGGCTCGGCAAGGACAGCCCGGCCGCCGCCGCTGCGCGGGCGGAACTGAACGCGCTCATCGACCAGCTCGAGCGGCTGCAAGCCGCTGAGCCGGATTGATCGCCTTTGTCAGCGCACCGTTCCGCCACAGTTCGCGGCCCTCGCAACCAATCCGGCGCGCGGGGCGTTGTGTGCCGTGTTCGATCGAGAGAGGAGCGGATCATGGCATACCGACTTACCGCGCTCGCCGCTGCCGCGGTGCTGGCCGCGCTGCCCGTTGCGGCGCAGGCGCAGGTTCTGCTGCAACCGAATGAAGTGGTCGTGCGCGATACGGCCGTCAGCGTCGTGGCCGTGCGCGACATCGCGGCGTACTTCGGCGTCGCGCGGGTCACGCTGATGGAGCTTGAGGACAGGATCCTGGAGGGCGACCGGGTCTGGCAGGTGGAAGGCAAGGACGTCGCCGGGCGCGATATCGAGCTTACGATCGACGCCTATAGCGGGGCGGTGCTGGATATCGACCGGTAGCCGCATTTGGGCACTGGCCGGCCGGCGCGGCGGGCGCTACATCTTGCCTGATGGCCGACGACGTCCCCTTCTGGAAGCGCAAGACACTCGCCGAGATGACCGGCGCGGAGTGGGAGAGCCTGTGCGACGGCTGCGGGCGCTGCTGCCTGTCGAAGCTCGAGGACGAGGACACCCACGAGGTCTACTTCACCGACATCGGCTGCCGGCTGCTCGACGGCGAGACCTGCCGCTGCCACGATTATCCCAACCGCACCGCGCTGGTCGACGACTGCGTGCGGCTGACGCCCGAGACGGTGGCGGAGATCAACTGGCTGCCGCCGTCCTGCGCCTACCGGCTCATCAAGGAGGGCAAGGACCTTTACTGGTGGCACCCGCTGCTTTCCGGCGACCCGGACACGGTGCATGCGGCCGGCGTCTCGATCCGCGGCCGCCTATATGCCACGGAGGACAATGTCGGCGACGAGGATTTCGAGGAACGCATCCGCGAATGGCCGAAGCGGCTGCCGAAACGGGCGCAAGGCTAGCTGGGGACGACGGCTTTCACGTGCGGCGGGCCGATTGAAGGGGGTGCGGAATCGGTGCTACGGGCTATTTTCAGCCGGAAGGGACAGTTGCCGATGAAAGCGCGTATCACCGTGACCCTGAAATCCGGCATCCTCGACCCGCAGGGCAAGGCGATCGAGGGGGCGCTGCGCTCGCTCGGCATCGCCGGGGTCGCGAGCGTCCGCCAGGGCAAGGTGTTCGACATCGAGCTCGACGGCGCCGACGCCAAGGCTGCGGAGGCCGTGCTGAAAGACGCCGCCGACAAGCTGCTCGCCAACACGGTGATCGAGAATTACCGCGTGGAGGTCGAGGGGTGAGGCGTCAGCCATGAACGCCGCGGTCCTGGTCTTTCCCGGCATCAATCGCGAACGCGACATGGCGCGTACGCTTGCGCTAGTGTCGGGGCGCAAGCCCGCGATGGTGTGGCATGCGGAGACGGCGCTGCCCGCCGGCACCGATCTCGTGGTGCTGCCGGGCGGCTTCTCCTACGGCGACTATCTGCGCTGCGGCGCGATCGCGGCGCGTTCGCCGATCATGGATGCGGTGCGGGCGCATGCGGGCCGCGGCGGGCTGGTGCTCGGCGTCTGCAACGGCTTCCAGATTCTCTGCGAGGCGGGGCTCTTGCCCGGCGTGCTCATGCGCAACGAGAACCTGCGCTTCATCTGCCGCGACGTGTATCTGCGGGTGGAGCGGAGCGACACGCCGTTCACGCGCGGCTACAATGCGGGGCAGGTGATCCGCGTGCCGGTGGCGCACGGGGAAGGCAACTACATCGCCGACGGCGAGACGATTGCGCGGCTCGAAGGCGAGGGGCGCGTGCTGTTCCGCTATTCATCGCCCGACGGGATGATCGACCCGAACTGGAACCACAACGGCGCGATCAATGCGATCGCCGGAATCCTGAGCGAGCGCGGCAACGTGCTCGGCATGATGCCGCATCCGGAAAACCACGTGGAGCCGGCGCTGGGCTGCACCGACGGGCGGGGGCTGTTTGCGGGGCTGGTGGATCATCTGGCGAAGGCGGCGTGAGCGCGCATGCTTGGCTTCGGGATTGATCTCGCCGGCTACACGACTGGCAAGACGACTCTTGCGGTCGTAGAGATCAACGGCCGATTGGCCGAAGCGACTCTGCTTCGCGACTCGCCTTTGTCCAAAAAGCGAAAAAGCAGTGATTCACTTCGGCAGGTGCTGGAGCAGGAAACCGAAGTCTTACGACGTTGTCTGGCCATCGCTCCGGTGGCCGTCGATGTCCCGATCGATCTGCAAGGATTGCCGTTTCCCGCAAACCCGGAACGCATCTGGCAATTGACGCGGCGGCCTATAGATCGGGCTGTCAACGCCATGCCCGCCTTTGCGGATCGCATCGGCGCGCCTACAGCTCGCTTCGCGGCAATCATGCGCGCGGGAAGTTTTGAGGCGGCGCTGGGCGAGAGGCTGTTTGAAGCGTATCCTGCTGCCACGTTGAAGACGCTCAAAATCGAGGCCCGACAATATAAGGGTAAAGAAGGCGCGCAAGCACTATCCGCCCTCTGTGCCGCATTGAAGATCACTCCACCCGTCGACAATGATGACGATATTGACGCGATCATTTGCGCGATCACTGCTGCCGTTCCCACGGATGCTATCCATGACGCAGCCGCGTTGAAGGTCGAAGGCCCCATGCCAAAAGGTTTCCGTATCCCGAAGAGTCTCTCCTTTGACAAAGTCGATGTGAGGAGCGCAGCATTCGACACCTGGATGAGCGCGCGCGAGGTTGCCGCGTGATCCCCAACGAACCCCGCATCACGCCTGAGCTTGTCGCCGAACACGGCCTCAAACCGGACGAGTACCAGCGCATCCTCGAGCTGATCGGGCGCGAGCCCTCGCTCACCGAGCTCGGCATCTTCTCAGCGATGTGGAACGAGCACTGCTCGTACAAGTCGTCGCGCGTGCATCTGCGCGGACTGCCCACGAAAGCCCCGTGGGTTATCCAGGGGCCCGGCGAGAACGCGGGCGTCATCGACATCGGCGACGGCTTGGCTTGCGTGTTCAAGATGGAGAGCCACAACCACCCGAGCTACATCGAGCCGTACCAGGGGGCGGCCACGGGCGTCGGCGGCATCCTGCGCGATGTGTTCACCATGGGGGCGCGGCCGATCGCCTGCCTCAACGCGCTGTCGTTCGGCGACCCGAAGCATCCCAAGACGCGGCACCTGGTGTCGGGCGTGGTCGCGGGCATCGGCGGCTACGGCAATTCGTTCGGCGTGCCGACGGTCGGCGGGCAGGTGCGATTCCATTCCCGCTACGACGGCAACAATCTCGTTAACGCCATGGCGGTGGGCTTGGCGGAGGCCGACAAGATCTTCTATGCGGCGGCGTCAGGAGTCGGCATGCCGATCGTCTATCTCGGCTCCAAGACCGGCCGCGACGGCATCCACGGCGCCTCGATGGCGTCCGCCGAATTCGGCGCCGACGCCGAAGAGAAACGCCCGACCGTGCAGGTCGGCGATCCGTTCGCGGAGAAACTTCTGCTGGAAGCCTGCCTCGAAATCATGGCCAAGGATTGCGTGATCGCGATCCAGGACATGGGCGCGGCGGGGCTCACCTGCTCGGCAGTGGAGATGGGCGCCAAGGGCGATCTCGGCGTCACATTGGACCTCGACAAGGTGCCGTGCCGCGAAGCGGCAATGACCGCCTACGAGATGATGCTCTCGGAAAGCCAGGAGCGCATGCTCATGGTGCTCAAGCCGGAGAAGGAGGCCGAGGCCGAGGCGATCTTCCGCAAATGGGGCCTCGACTTCGCGGTGGTCGGCGAGACCACGCCAAGCAAGCGCTTCGTCGTCCGCCACCAGGGCGATCAGATGGCCGACCTGCCGATCAAGGAGCTCGGCGACGAAGCGCCGCTCTACAACCGGCCGTTCGTCGAAACGCCGAAGCGGCCGGTGATCCGGGCGCGGGATGTGTACGCGCCGATGCCGCTCGCCGACGCGCTGGAAACGCTGCTCGCGACGCCCGACCTCTGTTCCAAGCGCTGGGTGTGGGAGCAGTACGACCACGTTATTTTGGGCAACACCGTGCAGCGCCCGGGTGGCGATGCCGCGGTGGTGCGCGTCAACGAGGGGCCGAAGGCGCTCGCCATGACCGCCGACGTGACGCCGCGCTACTGCGAGGCCGATCCGTTCGAGGGCGGCAAGCAGGCCGTCGCCGAAGCCTGGCGTAATCTCACCGCGGTCGGCGCGCGCCCGCTGGCGATCACCGACAATCTCAACTTCGGCAACCCGGAGCGGCCCGAGATCATGGGCCAGTTCGTCGGCTGCATCCGCGGCATTGCGGAGGCGTGCAAGGCGCTCGACTTCCCGGTCGTATCCGGCAACGTCTCCCTCTACAACGAGACCAACGGCCGCGCGATCCTGCCAACCCCGACCATCGGCGGCGTCGGCGTGCTCAACGATTTCACGAAATCGGCGACGGTTGCGTTCAAGGCGGAAGGCGAGGCGATCCTCCTGGTCGGCGAGACGATCGGCTGGCTCGGTCAGTCGCTCTATCTGCGCGAGATCTGCGGACGCGAGGACGGCGCGCCGCCGCCGGTCGATCTGGTGGAGGAGCGCGAGAATGGCGACTTCGTGCGCGCGCTGATCGGCGATGGGATCGCAACCGCGGTGCACGACATTTCCGACGGCGGCCTGCTGGTGGCGCTTGCCGAGATGGCGATGGCCTCTGGCATCGGCGCACGGTTGGACGCTGCGCCGGACGATACGCCCGCACATGCGTTCTGGTTCGGCGAAGATCAGGGCTGCTACGTGGTGACGATGCAGCTGGATGTGGTTGCTGCGGTGTCCGCGCGGGCGCGGGCGGCGAATGTTCCGCTGCGGCAGATTGGAGTGACCGGAGGCGACGCTTTGACGCTCCCCGGCGAGCGTCATCCGCCGGTGGCAAGCCTGCGGCAGACGTTCGAGCGTTGGCTGCCGGACTACATGGGAGCTACGCCGGGTGCGGCGTAGCTCCTGGCGGACCGAACTTCACGGAAACGCGCCGACCAGCGCCTCGCGACAGTTCGCTGACACCGTCGAGATATTCTCCGCCAGGCAGGCGATCAGGCGGCCGCGGCCGAGTCTGGCGCGTCCACAAAAGGCTTGCCGGTCGGGTTCGCAGGCGGCAACGATGGCGGCTCGCAGTCGCAGTGGGAGCTGCGCGGCCCTGCGCCGGGACACAAGCGGGAGCGGCTCGGTCGGCGGCGTCACCTGCGGATTGCCGATGGCGGCGACCGAGGTGCGGCAATTGGGCGTCAGCCCCGCCGCGTTGCGCTGGAGACATGCGAGCGCTTCCGGTCCCTGCGGCACGCCGCGGCAATGGCGGCGGTAGTCGCGGCGGCAGGTCACCCTGACCGCTTCCACCTGCTCCTGTGTCGGCGCGGGCGCGGCTTCGGTCGCTTGCGACGGTGCGGGGGCTGACGGCGCGGGAGCCGGCGAGGTCGCGGCGGCGGGAGGCGGCGAAGCCGGCTGCTTTGTGGCGGCGGGCGTTGCGGGCGCGCTCTTCGGCATCACCGATTTCACTGCGCTTTGCCACGGCGCCGACAGCTTCGCCATGTGGCTTTCCAGACACTGCAGCGCTTCCGCTCCGCCGGGTTGGACGCCCGAGCAATTCGCCATGAAATCGGAGCGGCAGGATGAGCGCAGCGCATCCTTTTGCGCCTCGCTGACGCCCTGCGCCTGCAGCGGACCGGCGACCGGGATCAGCAAGATCGCCGCGATTGCGACCATTCGCGTCGTGGCAGACGCACCGGAATTGTGGAAAAACAACATCTTACCGCTCCTGTTTTGCGCCTCTGATTGAAGCCACTGTGATTGTCGGCCGTGCGAGGGCCGTGTGATCAATTGGTTTGCGAGCCGCGGGCAAAGCGAAGCATTGACCCTGCCCGACGTGCGCCACATGGTGGGCACAGAACTATGTCAGTGTTTCACGCAGATGTTTGCCGGGATAGGTTACCCACAGACCGGCAGCGACGATAGGTGGGGAGTGCGAGCATGCCGATGGCAGCAGGCGATATCGAGCGGCTGATCAAGGCGGCGATTCCCGACGCCGAGGTCACCATCCGCGATCTCGCCGGCGACGGCGACCACTATGCCGCGACCGTGATCTCCGCTGCGTTCAAGGGCAAGAGCCGGGTGCAGCAGCACCAGCTCGTCTACGAGGCGCTCAAGGGCGAGATGGGCGGCGCGTTGCACGCGCTCGCGCTGCAGACCGGCGTGCCGGAGTAGGGCGGAGGCTTAGCTTCTCAATTGCTGGCGCCAGGAGCGTCGGTGGCCACCAAGGGTCCTTGGTGCCGTCGCCAAGGGCTGCCCGCAGAGTCTCGATAAATGCCCTGACTTTCGGCGCCAGGAAGCGCCGATGCGGATACATGGCGTAGACGTAAAGATCGGGCAAAACCTTCCATTCCGGCAGGACCTGCTCGAGCTTGCCAGCGTCGAAATCGGCGCGTGTGACAAAACTGGGCCCAACCACGAGACCGACGCCCTCCGCCGCGACAATGGATAGCGCTGCGCCACTGTTGGTCGTGAACATTCCCTTGAACTTTATGCGGGCCGACGTTTCGCCGCGCCGGAGCAGCCATTCATCCCGCGGCCTGGGTTCGAGGAAAACCAGACCATGATGCTGCTCCAATTCCTCGGGTCGCCGCGGGCGCCCGTGTTTGTCGAGGTACGCCGGTGAAGCGAATATCGCGACCTGGGTGAGCGCGATCTGCCTGGCAACCGCGCTGCCATCGAGCGACGCGGCAACCCGTATTGCCACGTCGATTCCCTCCTCGATGAGGTTAACCGGGCGGTTGGACAGTTGAAGCTCGACGCTGACTTGCGGATACGCTCGCATGAATTGCGCTACGATCGGGGATATCTGGTTGCCGAGATCGATTGGCGTGGTGACACATAGATGGCCCTTTGGCTGCTTCGAGAGTTCGCTGACGGATGCGTCGGCATCGGCAACGGCCTGAACGCATTCGAGGCAATGCTCCAGATACACGCGGCCGGCTTCGGTGAGACCCACCTTTCGCGTCGTTCGATCGAAGAGGCGCGCGCCAACGCGGGACTCAAGGTAGGCAATGTGTTTGGTCACCGCGGCCGGCGACATGCGTAGGTCGCGTGCAGTTGCCGCAAAGCTTGAACGCTGAGCAACCCGAGCGAACACTTTCATGCAATGCAGGATATCCATGGCGCTACTGTAGCATTATTTCGTGAAATGAAATGATGCATTTCAATCATTGGGAGTTCACCGGAGCGCGCCTCGCGAATATGGATTCGCACAGTCCTTTCGATTGGCGACGAACCGGACGATGCAGCGACGGGGAACGGCCATGAACAACAAATACGATGTGATCATTGTCGGCGCACGTTGCGCTGGTTCACCGACCGCGAAGCTGCTCGCCCGCAAGGGTTATCGCGTTCTCCTGCTGGACCGCGCGACTTTCCCAAGCGACACGCTTTCCACCCATGTCGTTCAACCCGCGGGAGTAGCGACGCTGGCGAAGTGGGGGCTGCTCGATCGCCTCGTGGCGACCGGGTGTCCGCCGATCGACACCTACACATTCGATTTTGGTCCGTTCGCCATCGCCGGATCCCCGGGCACGGCGGAGAGCCCTGTCGCGTATTGTCCGCGCCGGATCGTTCTGGACAAGCTTCTCGTCGACGCTGCCGCCGAGGCAGGTGCAGAGGTCCGCCAAGGCTTTACTGTTGCGGAAATCCTGACAGAGAACGGTTGCGTTGTCGGCATTAAGGGCCACTCAAAGAGCGGCCAAGCCGTGGAGGAGCGCGCAAGCTGCGTGGTCGGCGCCGATGGGTGGCACTCTGTCGTTGCCCGGGCGGTCCGGCCCGAGCAGTACAACGAGAAGCCGGCATTGCAGGCCTGCTACTACACCTATTGGAGCAATCTGCCGGTGAACGGCCGGTTCGAAATCTATATTCGCCCGAATCGCGGTTTCGCGGCCGTGCCGACCCATGACGGTCTGACACTTGTCGTCGGCGGCTGGCCGTTTGCCGAGTTTGAAGAGAACAAACACGATGTTGAAGGCACCTTCGCCAAGGCATTTGAACTCGTTCCCGCGTTTGCCGCACGGGTAAAGCATGCAAAGCGCGAAGCGCGGTTCGCCGGTGCCTGCCTGCCGAACTATTTCCGCAAGCCCTATGGGCCAGGCTGGGCGCTCGTCGGCGATGCCGGCTACCTAAAGGATGCGATCACTGCTCAGGGTATCCACAACGCCTTTCGCGATGCCGAGCGGTGTGTGAGCGCGCTGGACCAGGCATTGACCGGGGCGCGGCCGTTCGACGAGGCGATGGGCGAGTACCAGCGCGAGCGCGACGAGCAGGCATTGCCTATGTATGAGTACACTTGCCAATTGGCGGCGCTTGCGCCGCCGCCGCCCGAGATGCAGCAACTTCTTGGGGCGATCCACGGCAAACAGGCCGCAATGGATGGATTCATCCGCGTCTATGCAGGATCGGAATCGCCGACGCGGTACTTCTCGCCGGAGAATA
>Ga0299913_10006455_pt1 | contig 10163 bp, 9 predicted proteins | sample RVTome_9_FD_201360 | JGI IMG/M metagenome (GOLD analysis project Ga0299913, IMG submission 201360) | Soil microbial communities from uranium-contaminated site in the Upper Colorado River Basin, Wyoming, United States - RVT155D38 (version 2) ... | reverse complement strand
CGTTTATCGTTGAGACCCGGAGCTCGGCTGGCCCGCCGTAGCCTCGACGAACCCCGAAGAGCGTTAGTCGCGGCGAAGGCGGGGACTCGGGGGCTCGGGATTCGAAGTGAATGGACGGCGATGTCGATTGAAACCGAAAGAGACTGGACCGGACTGAAACGCGTGGCGCGTGTCGTGCGGCTGACACTCGATGCGATGGAGAAAGCGGTGCGGCCGGGCGTAACCACGGGCGAGCTGAACGACATCGCGGCGGCGATCTTCAGAGTGCAGGGGGCCCGGTCGGCGCCGGCGCTCGTCTACGGGTTCCCGGGTGCCGTGCTGATCAGCATCAACGACGAAGTGGTCCACGGCGTGCCCGGTCAGCGGCGCCTGCAGCGCGGCGATGTGGTGAAGCTCGACGTGACGACCGAGAAGGACGGCTACATGGCCGATGCGGCCAGAACCGTCGTCGTGGAAGGTGCTTCGGACGAGGCGTACCGGCTCGCCCGGTGTGCACGGAGCGCGTTCAAGAAGGCGCTGCTCGTGGCGAAGGCGGGACGGCGGGTCAGCGACATCGGGCGCGTCGTCGAGCAGGAGGTACGCGGGCACGGCTTCCACGTGGTTCGAGGCCTTGACGGTCACGGAATCGGCCGCACGATTCACGAAGCCCCTTCGGTGCCCAACTACTACGATCCACGACAGACAGATCTCCTGACCGGCGGCCTGGTGATCACGATTGAACCCATCATCAGCGCCGGTTCGTGTAAGGCGGTCGAAGGGCCGGACGGCTGGACCATCCGAACCGCTGATGGCAGCCTTGCCGCGCATCACGAGCACACGATAGTGATCACCCGGGACAGCCCGGTTGTGCTGACCGCGGCCTGAGGGTTCGCGGGACGGCCGATATGGCTCCACTCGTAGTCATGATCGTGGGCTGGCTGGGCTTCCGGCTGCTCGGCGCGGTGGGAGTCGTCGGCGGCAGCAGTTCCTGGTCGGGCGCCCTGCGCTACGCGCTGGCTGCGATGTTCATGTTCACCGCGATGTCCCACTTCGCGCCGCGCACGCGTCCGGACCTCGTGCGGATGGTCCCCCCGATGTTTCCGAAACCGGCGCTGCTCGTCACGATCACCGGGGTCCTCGAGCTGCTTGGCGCGATCGGCCTGCTGATTCCTCCCTTCATCGCCCCGGCGGCGCTCGCGCTGGGGCTGCTGCTGATCGCCATGTTCCCGGCCAACATCTACGCGGCGCAGCAGGCGCTGACAATCGGCGGCCGGGCGGCAACGCCGCTGGCGCTTCGCTTTCCGCTTCAGCTCTTCTGGATCGGCGCGCTCTGGTGGATCGCAGGGCAGCACACACCAGTCGATTGACACAAACTGCCACCGGAAGTCATTCTCGGAGCCCCAGAGACAGGGACCCAGCGACCGCGGACCGCGGACCAGGGACCCGGACGACGGACTCATGACCCAGGGACCCAGGGACCAGGGACCCTTACCGCACTCGAAAAGTGCTGCCGGAGGAGATCGTTGACGGCGTGGGCGTGCTGAATGGTGACGCCGTGACCGGCGTCGGGGAGCTCGACGTAGCGAGCCCCCGGGATGAGCGAGGCCAGTTCACGGCCGAATGCCGGCTGCGCGATCCGATCCGCCGAGGCGTTGAGGACGAGCGTGGGAATTCCTGCCAGCAGCCGCAGGCGATCGCCTGCGTCGTACCGGGCCATGGCCCGGACCTGCTTCAACACGATGGACGGCTGATCCGCCAGATCGTGCCCGAACAGGGGGCGCAGTCGTTCGGCCAGCTGCGTACGATCGCTCTGCTGGAGATAGGCCGCCGGCATCACCAGTTCCACGAACGCATTGCGGCGCATACTCCGCGTGCCGATGCGGGTGCGCAGCGTCGTCAGCAGCATGGCCGCCGTGAGCCGCGACGCCTGCGAGCCGCGCGCGAACGTGCAGAGGAACGCGAGGCTGCAGACGCGCGAGGGAGCTGTCAACGCAACTTCCTGTGCGATGAGGCCGCCCATCGAGTGTCCTGCGAGGTGGAACCGCTGAACCCCCAGCGCGTCGACCACCGCCAGGGCATCCTGCGCCATGTCTTCGATCGTGAGCCGCCCCGGAAGCAACGTGCTCGCGCCGATGCCTCGATTGTCGAACGCCACGAGCGTGAACCGATCGCCGAGGCCGTCGATCTGCGGCCGCCAGCCCTCCCCCACGAGGCCGGCGCCCTGGACCAGCAGGACGGGAGGGCCGTGCCCCTCGACGAGATAGGAGATGCGAAGACCAGCAGTTTCGATGACGGGCACCGCCCGATCATGTCCCGAAGCGGTCGTGGCGTCCAGAACGTCCCGCCTCCGCGTTGCCTACGCGGTCGTCTCCGGCGAGGCAGCGGACCTCGCGCTATCGGCAAGGGACAACAGGAGGATAAGAGATAAGGAGAATCTCTTTTTTGCTTGAAGACTCCTGATCTCCTGTCCTCCTGTTGGCCCGTGTCATTCGTGCTCCAGCAGCGAGTATTGGGCGCAGGTAACTGACTGCGCTGCCCCTGCCTTGAATACGCTGAATGTTCTCGGTCGACGCGCCTTGTCAGACGGGCGCCTCGGCGTCGGTCGGTGTGTCACCGTCATTATGAAAGGCAGCACCAAAGACCTTGCTACAATTGAGGCGATGAGTTTCGGCGACGCTCCTTCCGATTTGATGCCGGGCGCGGTCAACGCCGTGGACGTGTGTCTCGGGATCAAACCAGGGGAGCGGGTCGCGCTGGTGGCGGACGAGGCCAGCCGGGCCGTGGCAGCCAGCATCGAGCAGGCGCTGCTCGATCGAGGCGCGTTGCCCGATGCGGTTCTGATTGAGTCCGTGTCCCCGCGGCCGATGCGCCAGGCGCCGGCCGAAGTCGTGGCTGCGCTGGACCGTTCGGACGCGGGCGTGCTCTGCGTGCAGCCGCAGGAAGGGGAGCTGCCCGCCCGCATGTCGATCGTGGCGGCAGTCGAGCGCCGGCGGGTTCGTTACGCACACATGGTCGGCGTGACGCCGCAGATCATGCGCGAAGGGATGCGTGCCGACTACCGGCTCGTCGATCGCCTCAGCCAGCAGCTCAGCGATCGGATGGAGACCGCCTCCCGGCTCACCGTGCGCAGTCAGGGCGGATCCGATTTCAGCGCCACCTTCGATCGCTCAGTGGCGTGGGTGAAGACGAGCGGCCTCATCACACCCCCGTACTGGTCGAACCTTCCGGCCGGCGAGGTCTTCACGACGCCCGCGTCGGTCGAGGGCACGTTCGTGTGTGACGGCACCGCGGGGGATTACTTCAACGCCAAGTACGGGAGCCTCGAGCGAACCCCGCTGGTACTCGAAGTGCGCGGGGGACGGCTCGCGTCCGCCCGCTGCGAGCGCCTCGACCTCGAGCGGGACTTCTGGGATTACTGCCACACCGATGCGAACAGCGATCGCGTGGGCGAGCTGGCCTTCGGCACGAACCTGGGCCTGCGTGAGATGATCGGCATCCTGCTCCAGGACGAGAAGGTTCCCGGCGTGCACATCGCGTTCGGTGATCCCTACGGCAGCCAGACACACGCGAACTGGGCGTCGCGCACGCACGTCGACGTGCTCACGCGCGGATGCGATGTCTGGATCGACGACGAGCAGGTGATCGCGGAGGGGCAGTACTTGCTCGATCGGTTCGAGATGGCTCCGGTCGGTCCCTAGTCCCTCGTCCCAGGTTCGGTACAGTTCTCCGGAGGATTCGAAACATGCGGTTCTTCGTTCCATTTGCTCTGTCATTCCTGACGCTCATCCTGTGCCTGCCCGGGGCAGCGGGCGCGCAGGAGATCACCGCGGCGGAGCTGAGGGTGGAGTGGGCTGAGTTCAAGAAGGCGTACGATGCGAAGCGCGTCGTGGTGGTGGATGTCAGAGGGCAGGAAGCGTTCAAAGCGGGGCACATTCCAGGATCGGTTTCGGTGCCGCTCGACGAGGTGGAGAAGCGGGTGGCGGAGCTGAAGACAGCAGGGAAGCCGATCGTCCTGTATTGCTCCTGACCCGCCGAAGCGACCAGCGCCCGTGCGGCGCTGACACTGCGGCAGCATGGTCTCGACGCTCGTGCTCTCGTGGGCGGGCTCGCGAAATGGTATCAGGAAACGGGGAAGCTCGAGACGGGCAGGACGTCACCAGGTCCGCAGGTATTCGCGCATCTGATCCTTCCAGTACGGCCAGTCGTGTCCGCCGCGAGGGCCCCAGTCGTCCAGGTGGTGGCGGATCGCCTTCCGCGCGAGAATCCCGGAAAGCTCATACGAGAAGCGGCTCTCCTCCCAGGGGCCGGAGCCCGTCACAATCCGGATCTCGCAGGTCGCGAGCTGCTCGAGGATCCAGGGTTCCTCGAGGTTGGCGAGGTAGTCCACCGGATTGTGAAAGTAGAAGTTCTCGTCGTACAGCCCGCCCATGAACCGTCGCATGTCGTACACGCCTGACAACGCGTAGCAGCGCTTCACCATGTGCGGATAGCGGAACAGCGTGTTCGCGGCGTGGTAGGCGCCGAGCGACATGCCCGTCGTGGAAATCGGAATACCCGGCGTCCGGCAGCTCGCATGGATGAACGGCACCACCTCGTCGCGGATGTACTCGTCGAAGAGGCGCTGGCGCCAGCTGCGGTGGAACGGATGCGCGCCGCTGTTGCCGAACGACTCATTGTGGTTCGAACCGACGCAGAACACCTTGACCCGCCCGGCATCGATGTAGTCCGCGATCGCCTCGATCAATCCCTGACGCTGCAGCTCCCATTCGTCGCCATGGCTCGTGGGAAAGGCCAGCAGCGGCAGCCCCCAGTGGCCGAAGACCGCGACACCCATGTCGTGGCCGAGCCGTGGTGAATGCCAGTAATGATGATCGGTCTGCATGAGGTTCGACGACCGCCGTCCGCCCTTCGCCGCCCGCCATCCGCGGCCTTCAGCCCTATTTCGTCCTGCCCGGTCCCCACAGGGCCCGTCCCGGTTTCGCACCCGTGTGCTCCCCGTCCTTCAGTACGTGCACGCCGTTGACGAACACGTGCCTCATGCCCACGGCATACTGATGCGGCTCTTCGAACGTCGCCCGGTCCGCGACCGTCGCCGGGTCGAAGACCGCGATGTCCGCGAACATGCCTTCCCGAAGGAAACCGCGGCGATCCAGCTCGAGGTTCGTGGCGGGGAGACCGCTGAGGCGATGGACTGCCTCGGCCACCGGAATGACGTTTTCGTCGCGCACGTACTTGCCGAGCAGCCTGGCGAAGTTGCCGTACGCTCTCGGGTGCGCCGCGGACTTCGTGAACGGAGGTTCAGGCGCCATGGAGGCGGCGTCGGAACCGAATGAAACCCACGGGAGCGCGATCTGCTTCCGGATGTTGTCCTCCGACATCATGAAGTAGACCGTGCCCACGCGCGAGCGGTCCTCGAGCACCAGGTTCATGATGGTCTCGACGGGATCCTCGCCGCGCATCTTCGCGACCTCCGCGAGCGTCCTGCCCGTGAGCGGCTTCAACGCCTCGGACTTGAACTCGACGAGCAGCACGCGCTCCGGGGATCCGGCCGCGAGGTAGAGGTTCTCCCACTCTGTCGTCGGAGTCTGGATCGCCTGCGCGATCTTCTTGCGCTGCGCCGGATCGGCGAGCCGTTTGTAGGCCTCGGTGTAGCCGCCATCGAGCACCCAGGGCGGCATCGCGGCATCAAGGCCGGTTGCGCCCGCTGTATAGGTGTACATGTCGGCGGTGATCGTCAGACCTTCTTTCCGAGCCTGCTCGACCATCGCAACGACCTTGTCCATCTTCGGCCAGTTCGCCTGGCCGGCAGCCTTCAGATGGTAGATTTCCGCGGGGATCTTCGCCTCGCGCGAGATCCGGATCAGCTCCTCCACGGCCTCGATGAGCCGGTTGCCCTCGCTCCGCATGTGGGAGATGTACTTGCCCCTGTACCGCGCGGCGACTTTACAGAGCTCGATCAGCTCCTCTGTGGAGGCGTAGAACGCGGGCGCGTAAATCAACGACGATCCGATGCCGAGCGCGCCGGCTTCCATTTCGCTCGCGACGAGCTTCCGCATCTGCTCGAGCTGCTCCGCCGTGGGCTTGCGGTCCTCGAGCCCGATCACGTGTTCGCGTATCGTGGTCGCGCCGATGAATGAAGCCACGTTCGAAGACACGCCGCGGCGTTCGAGCTCGCGAAGGTACTCCGAGAGCGTGGTCCAGGTGATTTCGTACCTGATGTCGCCCATCTGCTCGACCGCGCGCTCCCTCATGGCGTCGTTGAGCGGGCCCATCGAGCTGCCCTCGCCGAAGATCTCGGTCGTCACCCCCTGGCGGATGTCCCCCTGGGACCGGCCGTCGACCAGCAGCGACTCGGTGGCCCACGAGAGCATGTTGATGAATCCCGGGCTCACCGCGAGACCGGTCGCGTCGATCACGTTCCCCGCCGCCACCCCGCCGAAATCGCCCACCCCGGCAATGCGGTCACCACGAATGGCGACGTCCGCCCGCCGGCCCGGCGAACCCGTGCCGTCGTAAACGGTCCCGCCGCGTATCACGCTGTCGAAGGCTGGTCTTCGTTCCTGCGCGAGAGGCGTTCGAGAGGACAGCGCTCCTGAAGCCGCATGAAGACAGATGAGGCCAGTGGCGAGCGCTGCGAGAGGAAGACGGTGCATGCGGAGATTATGTCCGCAGCGCCCGTGCGGGAGCCAGCAGAAGGTTCGATCAGTCGGGCGTTCCGCCGGGGCCTCCGGCGTAGCCGGGACGTTCAGCAGCGTAGGTGGCACCGGCCTGACCGGTGCATCACCGTGGAGCGGCAGGCCTCGATCTGCCAGAAGCCGTGCGTGCGCCCGTTCGCCGTTTATGACGCGCGCGACGGGTTCAGGGACTGTACACTAATGCGCGCTGAATTCTCATGTCGGATTGGGACGCAGGACGGTATCACAGGCTCTCTGACCCGCAGCTGGCGTGGGGACGGCGGGTGCTCTCGCGGCTTCAGCCGATGACGGGCGAGCGGATCCTCGACATCGGGTGTGGCACGGGCCGGCTCACGGGCGAGATCCTCCTCGCGATGGGCCGTGGATGCGTGATCGGGCTGGACTCTTCAGCCGCCATGCTGAAAGAGGCGAAAGCCCGCAGCTTCGAGAGTGTGGCGGGCCTCATCCACGACGTCACCCAGCCTCCGGCCCGCATCCACCTCGTGCGCGCCGACGGTGCGGCGCTGCCGTTCTCCGGCGCGTTCGACGCCGTCTTCAGCACGGCCGCTTTTCACTGGATTGTGGACCACGATCGGCTGTTCGCCAGCATCTTTGGCGCGCTGGCTCCAGGCGGCCGTCTCGTTGCTCAGTGCGGCGGCGGTCCCAACCTGGACGTGCTGCTGACACGTGCGCATACCCTGATGGACAGTCCGCCGTATCGCGAATGGTTCGAGGGGTGGACCGATCCCTGGAACTTTGCCGGCGTGGCGACAACCCGCATCCGGCTGGAGAATGCCCGCTTCACGATGGCCAGCGTATCGCTCGAACCCGCGTTCACGACCTTGCCGGACGCGGTGACGTACACCGATTTCCTGTCCTGCGTCTGCGTCCGGCACCATGTCGACAGGCTGCCGGAAGCGCAGCGTCCATCCTTCCTTGCGGAGCTGACCCGCGCCGCGGAGACGGACGATCCGCCCTTTACGCTCGATTACTGGCGGCTGAATATCTCCGCGGTGAAACCAGCCGGTGCCGAGCAGGCAGCCTGATGAGGGCCGCCGCCCAGTATTCTGAGAATGCCGCCCGTTACGCGGATCTCCGGGACGAACGCGCCCGGTTGTCGGCGCGGATCTCGCGGCTTCGACTCGCGACATTCCTGCCTGCCGCCGCGTGCCTCGTCTGGCTTCTGAGCCGGGGATTCACGCCGCTTCTCACCGCCGTCATGGCCGTGCTGTTCCTCGCGTTCGGCGCCCTCGTGGCGTGGCACGCCAGGGTCGAAGAGCGCCTGGCCTGGTACGAGGCGCTGCGGCTCGTGAACGTCCGCGGCGTCGCGCGCGTCCGCCGGGACTGGCCATCGCTCCCTTCGGCAGACGCGCCGCCGGGCATCGACCTGTCGGGTCATCCCTACGCGCTCGATCTCGACGTCTTCGGGCGCGCCTCTCTCTATCAATGGCTCGGTCCGGGGGCCACCGCACAGGGCGCGCAGGAGCTCGCGCGCTGGCTGCTCTCGCCCGCCGATCGGACGGAGATCGAAGCCCGGCAACAGGCAACCGAAGAGCTGGCGCCGGCCAGCCACTGGCGGGAGCAGTTTGCCGCGCACGGCGTTCTCGCAGGGGAGGCCCGGCAGGCCCGGATGGACCTGTTTCTCGAGTGGGCCGAGGGCGCCAATCCGCTCGGGCCTCGCGCATCACTGATTCGCGCAGCCGTCCTGGCGATTACCGGGTCCATCTGGCTGTTGATTGCGCTGCACGCCGCCGGCGCCATCACAACCGCGCAGTGGCTGATCCCGGTGCTTGCCGGCATGATTCTCTCCTATGCGCTGGCGGGCAGGGTTACCCGGGCTTTCGATCGTGCGGGCGGCGGGCAGCTGGCGCTGCGCGCCTATGCCGGCCTGTTCGAGCACGCGGCCCTGACGCCAGCGTCATCACCCCGCCTCGCAGAGATCCGGGAGCGGCTGTCGGCAGATGGCATGGTGGCGGCGCTGTGCATGCGGCGACTGAACAGGATCCTCGGGTACGGGGACCTGAGGCGGGGCGCTGCCATCTTCCACTTTCCGATTCAGGCCCTGACGTTGTGGGACTTCCACGTCTTCTTCGCGCTCGAGAAGTGGCGCAGGTCCGCCGGCGGTCGTGTTCGAATCTGGCTCCACGCACTGGCCTCGCTCGACGCCCTGGCGCTCGTGGCTGCCCTTCGTCATGACAATCCAGGCTGGTGCACACCGCAGATCAGCGAAGCCCACCTCGTCGAGGCCGTGGCGCTCGGACATCCCCTGATCCCGGACCACAACCGCGTGGCCAACGACGTCAGCGTTGGGCCGCCGGGAACGCTGCTGCTGGTGACGGGCTCGAACATGTCGGGCAAGAGCACGCTGCTCCGGACGATCGGTCTCAACACGGTGCTCGCGCAGGCGGGCGCGGCGGTGTGCGCAGAACGATTCAGCATGCCGCAGGTCGATCTGCAGAGCAGCATCCGGGTGCAGGACTCCCTCGAGCTCGGCCTCTCGTACTTCATGGCTGCGCTCGCACGACTGAAGGGGGTCGTGGATGCCGCCGAGCACGAGCGGGAGGGACGCGTGCTCCTCTACCTGCTGGATGAGATCCTTCAGGGCACCAACAGCGCCGAACGCGGCATCGCCGTTCGCGCCGTTGCGCGCCACCTGATCGAGGCCGGTGCCATCGGCGCGATGACGACCCACGATCTCAATCTCGCGGGCGAGGAGCCGTTGAGTACGGCAGCACGCCTGGTTCACTTCACCGAGATCGTGGACGGAAACGGCGTGATGCGCTTCGACTACCAGCTCCGGCCCGGGCTCGCATCGTCGCGGAACGCGCTGCGGCTCATGCAGATGATCGGGATAGAGTTGTAATCTCGGAGAACGGCCTGCGCGTGCCGGGCTGCGACTGCATGTGCGGGCCGCGGTCAGAAAACCATGGTGAGGACCTGCAGCAACGCTGGCGTCGAGCCGGGTGTCAGGACAGTCAGGCGCCGACAGCGCATCGAGACCCTTGGTGTCGCGCTCGGATTCGTCGCGCTCACGGCGCTGATGACCTGGCCCCACGTAACGGTACTCGCCACGCACTCTGTCGATCACCCGGACATCTATTTCAACCTGTGGCGGCTGCGATGGATCGCGCACGCAGCACTGGAACGGCCGCTGGAGCTGTTCGACGCCAACATCTTCCACCCCGAGACGCTCGCGCTGACCTTCTCGGACGCGATCCTGGTGGAGGGACTCACGGCTGCGCCGCTCTTCTGGCTGGGGCTGCCCCCCGTGCTCGTGCACAACCTCGCCCTCTGGGCGGCGCTGGTCGGCTCGGGTGCCGGAATGTTCGTCCTCGTCCGAGAGCTCACGGGAAGCAGGGCGGGAGCGTTCGCCAGCGGGATAGTCTTCACCTTCGCTCCCTACCGCTTCGATCACTACATGCACATGGAGCTGCAGTGGGCGCTCTGGGTGCCATGGGCCTTCTGGGCGCTGCACAGGACGTTCACCACCGGATCACGACGCTATGGTCT
>Ga0299913_10006454_pt1 | contig 10163 bp, 8 predicted proteins | sample RVTome_9_FD_201360 | JGI IMG/M metagenome (GOLD analysis project Ga0299913, IMG submission 201360) | Soil microbial communities from uranium-contaminated site in the Upper Colorado River Basin, Wyoming, United States - RVT155D38 (version 2) ... | reverse complement strand
GCTGCGGCGGCCTGGCTCGCGAGCACGAGCGCGACGGCGGCGGCGATGACGAGTGCGGAAAGACGCTGGGCGGCGGCACTCACGGCGGGCGACCTTAGCAGGGCCGCAAGAAGGCCCGCCGCACGCCTGGCGCGATTCTCCGCCGGCCCGCAGGCGGCCGACCGCGCCTTGAGCAGGGAAAACGCGGAGCCTGTAAGGATTTCCTGAAGCTTCCTGCTACTCGAGGTAGCCCAGCCCGCGGAGCCGCCGCTCGACCTCCGCGGCGCCCTCCTCCTCGAGCTCGGCGCGCTCGGGGGCGAACTCGGCGGGGGTCTCGTCGTCGTAGGCGGGCGGGCGCTCATCGAGAAGCTCGGGCCGCAGCGCCTCCAGGAGGATGCGGCCCTCGAGGTCGGCCGGGATCGCCTCGCCGAGCAGGTAGAGCATCGTCGGCGCGACGTCCACGAGCTCGCCGGCGACGGGCGCCCCCGCCGCGACGGCCGGGCCCGCGAGGACGATCACGCCCTCGTGCCGGTGGCTGCCGACGTAGGAGTGCTCGGCGCCGCCCTCGATCTCGATCGTGTCCCAGAGTGAGTCCGGCCGGGTCTTCAGGTTGCCCTTCCCGAGCCAGGCGTACCGGTCGAACTCGACGAGCAGGTCCGGCACCTTGGCGAGCTCGGGCCCGTGGAAGAGGTCCTCGCGCTCATGGACGCGGGCGACGATCTGCTCGCCGTCCGGGCCGCGCAGCTCGAGCAGCCGCGCGGCGATCTCGTCGCGGACGCGCTCGTAGTCCTCGCCGGGCTCGACGATTCCGTGCTCCTCGCGGCCGCGCACGTTGAGGACGATGTTCCCGAAGGTGCCGTAGGAGAACGCGCGCGTCCGCTCCCAGTCCAGGACCGTGTAGTCGCCGCGCTCGATCGCGCGCTCGCGGAGGCCCGGGAGCCGCTGCTTGGCGGCGGTGCGCAGGCTCTGGGGCAGGTACCGGCGCAGGCCGAGCACCTCGCCGAGGAGCTTGCGGCCGGCGACCCCGCCGCCCGTGGCGTAGGCGAGGAAGCCCTCCGCCGCGAGCCAGGCGTTCAGGTTGACGACGCCGTGGAGCGGGCCCGCGCCGTGGTCAGAGAGGACGAGCACGTTCCCGTCGCGGGCGAGGTCGACGAGCGCCCCGGTCGCCTCGTCGAGGATGCGGTAGACCTCGGCCACCGGGCTCGCCAGGCCGTCGGCCTCCCAGTCGGTCCAGCACAGGTGGTGGATGTGGTCGGCGGCCATGAAGACGACGAAGAGGAGCTCGGGCTCGAACCGCTCGGCGAGCCAGGTGACGATCTCCACCTTCTGCGCGGCCGCCCGCCGGACGCGGTCGAGGTCGAGCCTCCCCTCCGTGAGCGGGAACTTGTTGTCGAGCTCGAGCGAGCCGAAGCGCTGCCGCAGCTCGTTGCGCAGCTCCTCCGGGTAGGTGAGCCCCTGCTCGCGCGCCGCGGCGTCGAAGCCGGCGAAAGCGAAGCCGTCCACCTCCGGCGCCGGCCAGGTGAAGGGGATGTTCACGATGCCGGTGCGCCGGCCCGAGCGGCGGAGCCGGTCCCAGACGGCCGGGGCGCGCCGGAAGCTGCCGTTCACGAGCCGCAGCTGGTACCCGGTCTCGTCGCGCTCGGTGAAGTCCCAGATCCCGTGCCGGCCGGCGTTCACGCCGGTCACGATCGTCGCCCACGCGTGCGGCGTCAGCGGATGCGTCGTCGAGCGGAGCACGCCGCGGGCTCCCGAGTCGCACAGGCGGGCGAGGTTGGGGAGCTCCCCGGCGGCCAGCATGGGGTCGACGACGTCGAACGTCGCCGAGTCGAGGCCGATGACGGTCAGGTCTGGACTGGACACCCGGGGGGACGGCAGCTACAAGTTAGGAACCACCCTACTGAAGCACACTCATGGGAATGCGGCTGGAGGAGTCGCGGGGAAGCTTCCCATCCGGTGTCTGTGAGAACCTGTCCTAACTGCGGCCAATCCACGCGCGACGACGATCGCTTCTGCTCCAGCTGCGGTCAGCCGACCGACCCGCGCCGGGCGAGCTCCATCGCGCCTGACGAGCGCGGCCGCCGCACGGTCGCCGCGAGCGCAACGGCCAACGTCGCCGGCTACGCGCACGCGATCCGCCGCTTCTGGTGGGTACTCGCCGTGGGGGCGGTCTTCGCGCTCCTCGCCGCGCTCTCCGCGCGCTTCTCGATCAGCGTCCTTCCGCCGGGGCTCGAGGAGAAGGAGGAGATCAGCTACACGGCCGAGTCGCGCCTCCTGATCACGAGCGCCGACAACCCGCACTTCCGGAGCCAGAAGACGATCGAGGTCCCGGTCGGCCCAGCGGACGCAGGCGGCGACGAGGAGACTAGCGGCGAGGGCGATGAGTCGACCGGGGGCCAGCGAACGACCACGTTCTCCTCGGCACCCGACCTGAACACCATCGTCCGGAACGCGAACACCTACCCGTACATCATCGAGTCCGACAAGGTGGCGGACTACCGGCGGCAGGTGTTCGGTGACCTGCCCGGCAGCGTCACCGCCCTCGGCGCCACGTCCGTCGTGACCGCGAACCGCGTCGAGCTCTCGGAGATCCCCGTCATCCGCCTGATCGCGGTCGCCGGGACGCCCGAGGACGCCGTCGAGCTCGCCGACAAGACGGGCAAGGCGTTCATCGGCTGGCTCGAGGAGTTCCAGGCCGAGAACGAGATCGGCCGGGGCGATCGGATCATCGTCGACCAGCTGAACACCCCGCGTGGGGCGTTCGCCTCGGCGGGGCCGTCGACCACGCTGCCGGTCCTCGTCTTCATCGTCGTCCTCGCCGCGTTCTGCGTCCTCGCCATCCTCCTCGACCGGCTCCTGCCGCCGCGCCAGCCGCGCCCGGCCCAGGCGTCCGACGTCGAGCCGCTCGAGCCCGTCAAGGTCAAGAAGACGGCGTAGGTCGGGTCGGTTTGGCTCACGTCGAGCCGCAGTCCGAGCGCCGACCCGCCGCCGTCGCCCTGGCGGCCTTCGGCGGCCTCTCGCTCCTGATTGGAACGCTCCTCGGCCCGAACGAGGCGGTCGCCGGCGCGGCGGTGTTCATCGTCGCCGCCCTCCTGGCCATGCGGGAGATGTCCACGCCGACCGTGACGTGGCCGAACGCGATCGCCGGCTTCGCCCTCGTCATCTGGCTGATCCCGGCGCGGGGCTACCGCCTTCCGATCACGCTGCCGTTCAACCTCGAGCCGTACCGGCTCGTGCTCGGCGGCCTCGTCCTCGCGCTCCTCGTCGCCGTCGCGCGCAAGCGGCTGAAGCTCGAGTTCCTCGGCTTCGGCCTGCCGCTCGGGATCCTCGCCGGCACCGCCGTCGTCTCGGCGATCCTGAACTACGACAGCATCGGGCTCGAGCTCGGCGACCCGGGCGCGTTCAAGGCGCTCTCCTACTACCTCGGCTTCCTCGCCGTCTTCGTGCTCGTCGCCTCGACGATCAAGACGCAGGCGGCGATGGACACGGTCGTGCGCGCGCTCGTGATCGGGGCGACGATCGTGGCGTTCTCCGCCATCTACGAGTCGCGCACGGGCTACAACGCCTTCGACCACCTGGCCGAGTGGATCCCCGCGCTCATCCGCGAGAGCCGGACCGTCTTCAGCGACCGCGGCGGGAACCTCCGCGTCTACGCCTCGGCGCAGCACCCGATCGCGCTCTCCGCGGCGCTCTTCATGACCTTCCCGCTCGCCCTCTACCTGATCGGCCGCGCCGGCTCTCGCCTGCGCGCCCAGCTCTGGGGCGCGGCGGCGGCGGTGTGCGCCATGGGCGCCGTGGCGACCATCTCGCGGACGACCGTCATCATGGGCCTGGCCATCCTCCTCGTCGGGCTCTGGGTGCGCGGTGGACAGGTGCTGCGCTTCTGGCCGCTGCTCCTCATCCTCCCGGTCGCCATCCACTTCGCCGTGCCGGGCGCGCTCGGCGGGATCTACAAGGCGTTCAATCCGCAGGAGGGCCTGACGAGCGACCTGACGACGCGCTCCGGGGAGCAGGGCTCCGGCCGGCTCGCCGACGTGGGCCCCGGCCTGCGCGCCTGGAGCGAGTCGCCGCTCTACGGCAACGGCGTCGGCACCCAGGTGACGACCGGCGAGACCGGCGCCGCGATCACGGCCGACCGCGCGGTCGGCGCGGTCATCTTCTTCGACAACGAGTGGCTGAACACGCTCGTCTCGCTCGGCGTCCTCGGCGTCGTCGGGACGGCGTGGTTCGTCCTCGGGAGCCTGATCGTCGTCGGGAGGTTCGCCCGCAGGGTGCGTGGCCCCAGGAGCGACCTGGCGGCTTCATGCGCGGCCGCCATCGGCGCGTTCGGCATCAGCATGTTCGTCTTCGACGCCTTCGCGTTCGTCCAGTCGACGATCCTCTTCTTCGTGATCGCCGCGATTGGCCTCCAGGCCAGGCGCCTCGGCCCGCGGCCCGCGGACTCCTAGCGAAGGAGCGACGTCCCGCGCAGCGAGGCGGGGACGTCGAGCCCGAGGAGCTCGAGCGCCGTCGGGGCGACGTCGAGCAGGTGCGCGCCCTCGCGCTCGCCCGGCGCCACGCCCGGCGCGACCAGCACGAAGAGCCCGTCCTGCGCGTGGTTCGCGTCGTCCGGGCCCGTGTCGTTCTCGAACGTGTGGATGCCCTCGTCCCCCCCGACCGTGCCCACCGAGCGCCACAGGAGATCGCCGAAGTGGACGATCAGGTCGGGCGCGACCCCGTTCACCTGCTCGTACGTCTCCTCGGGGACGTGGACGCGGGTGCCGAGCGGCTCCCCGTTCTCGTCCGGGATGGCCGCCAGCTTCTCCCCCAGCTCGCGGCGGACCCGCTCGTAGTCCTCCGGCGGCACCGTCCCCTCGGGCTCGCGACCGGCGACGTTCAGGAAGATGCGCGAGTAGTAGCCGCCCTCGCCCCAGGCGGCGGTCTTCGCCCAGTCGATTCCGGCCTCGCGAAGCGGCACCGCCTCGGCGGGATCGGTGCGCGTCGCCAGGTAGCCCTCGCGGCGGAGCCACTCGTTGACGCGGATGCCGCCGTCCATCCGCTTGCCGCCGTGGTCGGAGACCACGAGGACGGCCGTGTCGTCGTCCGCGTGAGCGAGCACGCGGCCCATGAGCTCGTCCACGTGCTTGTGGTAGTCGAGGATCGCGGTCTCGTAGGGGTTCCCGGGCACGTGCTTGCGGTGCTCCGGGTCCATCTGCTTCCAGAAGCCGTGGTACATGCGGTCGACGCCCATCTCGACCATGGCGAAGAGCTCCCAGGGCTTCGTCGCGAGCAGGTGCTCGGCGAGCGCGAAGCGCCGGTCGGTCATCTCGTAGACCTGGCGGAGGAGGTAGTCCTTGTCGTCGGTCCGGAAGTCACGGACGTCGAACTGGTAGTCGCCGACGGTCTGCTCGATCTCCCGCTTGAGCATGGGCGGGAACGTGTACTGGCTGTCCGTCGAGGGCGTCAGGAAGCAGCTGACCATGACGCCGTTGAGCGGGCGCGGGGGATAGGTCCCCGGGACGCCGAGGACGATCGAGGGCTTGCCCGCGCGCGTCGCGTAGTCCCAGAGGCGCGGCTCCTTGATCGCCGTCGAGTTGGCGATGTAGAGCCCGTCGTAGGAGTGGTCGGAACGGTTCCGGAAGCCGTAGACCCCCAGGTCGCCGGGCGTGCGGCTCGCCATCATGCAGGACCATGCCGGCACGGTGATCGGCGGGATCACCGACGTGAGCTTGCCGTAGGCGCCCCTGTCCCTCAGGCCCGAGAGGACCGGCAGCTCGTCACGCCAGCGGTCGAAGAGGAGGGACGGCTCCGCGCAGTCGAGCCCGACGATCATCACCTTGCTCATCGGGCGAGCAGCTCCCGGTAGAGGCCTTCCAGGTCGCGGGCGCCCTGCTCCCAGGTGAGCTCGTTCCTCCGGGCGAGCGTCCGTGCGCGCAGGCGGGCCAGGAGCTCGCGGTCGCCGGCCACGAGCCGCAGGTGCGCGGTGAGCGCGGCCACGTCGCCCGCCTCGTGCACGAGCCCGTCCTCCAGGTGCGTGCAGCGGGCCCCGGCGGCGTCGGAGACGACGGGGACGCAGCCCGAGGCCTGCGCCTCGTAGGTGACGAGCGCGCTTCCCTCCTCGACCGTGGGGAGGAGGAGGACGTCGCTTCCCCGCATCACTGCGGCCACGTCGCCGACGAAGCCCTTGACCGTCACGCTCGGGTGGCCCAGCCGGTCGGCGAGGAGCTCGTCGTAGCCCGGGTAGAAGTCGCCGCAGATCGTGAACGTCCCGCGCTCGGCGGCGCCCGAGCCGAGCCAGGCCTCGAGGGCGTAGTGCAGGCCCTTGCGCGGCTCGCAGCGCCCGACGAAGAGCGCCCGCAGGCTCGGCGCGCGGCCGTTGGCGCTCGCCGCGGGCGGCGGGAAGCGGGCGGGGTCGAAGCCGTACTGGTGGAGCCCGAGCCGCTCCCGCGGGAAGCCCCGGTCGACGAACGTCTCGAGCGAGAACTCGGAGGGGACGGCGACGAGGTCGACCGCCGCGTACTCGCGCTCCTCCAGGGCGAGCGCCTCCGCGTCGGCCGTGTGCGAGTGGCCCTCCGGCTGGGGGAGGCCGAGCCGGGCCGTCTCGGTGGCGACGCGCTCGTAGGCGTAGCCCGTGTGCGTGTTCGGCGCCTCGCGGACGCTGGCGACGCCCGTGGCGCGCGCCGCCGCCGCGGTCGCGACCGTGGCGCGAGGCCAGCAGTGGACGACGTCGTAGCTCCCGGCGCCGCGGCGCAGCGACCGCGCCACGAGCCCGTCGTGGCGGCGGTAGGCGCGCGCGCGGCCGAGTGCGCGGTGGGGGATCCGTCTCCCGGCGAGGGTCAGGGTCGTCACTGTCTCGGCCGCGCCGGGCACCTCGCGGGCGACGGCGGTGGCGTGGACGTGCACCTCGTGGCCGAGTCCGGCCAGCTCGGTCGCCTGATTCCACGCGGTCGTGCCGATCCCGGCAGCGCCGATCGTGTCCGGGAAGCTGTAGAGAATCCGGAGCTGTGCCGTCGCGGTCTCCGCCATCAGTCCTCGAGATAGCCGAGGGCCTGGAGCCGGCGGCGGATCGCCATGATCTCCTCGTGCGTCAGCCCGTCCTCCGCCGAGGCCGCCGGGGGCGTCTGGCTGGAGACGAGGTCGCGCAGGACGTAGACGCAGAATTCCGTCACCGAGTGGAAGCCCGTCCCCTCGATCACCTGCCGCAGTCGCTCGTAGAGCGGGCGGGGGATCTTGAGGGTGACGTCGTCGCTTCTGGCCCGGGCCATGACACTTCAGGGAGAGTGTGTTTCGAGTGTAGCGCCGCCGCCTCCGCCGAAGGTCTGGACCGTTACCCTGGACTTGGCAGGGGCCCCGGAATCGCCTAGGACTTGATGTAGGGAGGATGCGGTAATGAAGAGCCGGAGCTGGAGCGAGGCGCTGCGATCGTTCGCGGACCCGCTGACCTACTTCCAGGCCGTCCGCCTCCTCCACTACTACAGCTACTCCCATGTCCGCCCGCGCCGCAAGCTGACGCTCGGGGAGGGCGCCACGATCGCGCCCAACGTCTCTCTGCGAAACGGCGAGCGCATCAGCATCGGCCGGGGGTCGAAGATCGGCGAGCGCGCCTACATCTGGGCCGGCGACGCGAGCGGGCGGATCACGATCGGCGAGGACTGCCGCCTGGGACCCGAGGTCTTCGTCACCGCCTCGGACTACGGCCTCTCGCCCGACGCGAAGATCGCCGAGCAGGGGCGGAACGAGCGCGACGTCGTCATCGGGAACGACGTGTGGCTCGGCGCCCGCGTGTTCGTCGGCGCGGGCGTGACGATCGGCGACGGCTCGGTCGTCAGCGCCGGCTCCGTCGTCACGAAGTCGCTGCCGCCGGGCTCGGTCGCCGTGGGGAACCCGGCGCGGATCGTCCGCCGGCGGGAGGACTACGCGGACGCCGCTTCGAAGGGGGAGCCGGAGAGCGACCCCGACCCCGTGACGACGCACGCGTGAGCCCCGACGTCTCGATCCTCATCGTCACGTACCGGTGTCGTGACGCGGCACGGGCGTGCCTGGCATCCCTGCGCGAAACGGTGTCCGTGCCGCACGAGGTCGTCGTCCTCGACAACGCCTCCGGCGACGGCACCGTGGAGATGGTGCGCGCCGAGTTCCCCGGCGTCCGCCTGATCGCCTCGGAGGAGAACCTCGGCTTCGCCCTCGGCTGCAACCGGGCCGCCGAGGCGGCCCGCGGCGAGTACCTGCTCCTCCTGAACCCGGACACGGAGGCGCACGAGGGCGCGGTCGCGAACCTGCTCGGCTTCGCCCGGGCTCACCCTGAGCACGGCCTCTTCGGGGGGAGGACGCTCGACCCCGACGGGTCGGTGAACCCCGGCTCCTGCTGGGGCGCGCCGACGCTGTGGAGCCTCTTCTGCTTCGCCACGCTCCTCACCTCCGCGTTCAAGCGGACGCGGCTCTTCGACCCGGAGTCCCTCGGCGGCTGGAAGCGCGACACGGTGCGGGAGGTCGACATCGTCACCGGCTGCCTCCTGCTCGCGCCGCGGACGCTCTGGGAGGAGCTGGGCGGCTTCGACACCCGCTTCTTCATGTACGGCGAGGACGCCGACCTGTCGTTGCGGGCGGCGGCGCTCGGCTACCGGCCGGCGATCACCCCGGACGCGGTCGTGACGCACGAGATCGGCGTCTCGTCGGCTGCCCGCGAGGACAAGCTCATGCTCCTCTTCCGCGGCAAGGCGACGCTCCTCCGCAAGCACTGGCGCGGGCTCCGACTGCGCCTGGCCCTCGGCCTCCTCGCAGCCGGGCTCGGCCTGCGTTCGCTTCTCTCGCGCGGGCGTGGACGAGGGCCCTCGCCCTGGACGCAGGTCTGGCGCAAGCGCGCCGACTGGCTGGCCGGATACCCCGAGGCGGCGCCGCCGTCGCGCGAGGCTTCCGCCAGGGAGATCGGCGCGGCCCAGTAGTCGCCGCCGGGCGCGATGAACGACCAGCAGCACACCTTCCTGGGCTCGCTCAAGTGGGCCTTCTACATGACCTGGGCGGACCGGGTCTTCTCGGTCTTCTTCACGTTCCTCCTCGCCGCCATCCTCGGCCCGCGGGACTTCGGAGTCGTGGCGCTGGCGCTGATTTACATCGCCGTCGTGCAGCTCTTCCTCGAGGGCGGAGTCCAGACGGCCGTCGTGCAGCGCGAGGGGCTCGAGAAGGACCACCTCGACTCGGCGTTCTGGGTGAACCTCGCCTGGTGCGTCCTCCTTGCCGGCGTGAGCTTCGCCCTTGCCGGCTGGTGGGCTCGCCTGAACGACGTGCCCGAGCTGAAGGACGTGGTGCGCGCGCTCTCGCTGATCCTCGTCTTCTACGGGCTCACGATCGTCCAGCTGGCGCTCTTCCAGCGGGAGATGCGCTTCCGCGCGCTCGCGATCCGGGAGACGCTGGCGGTGATCGTCGGCGGCGTGCTCGGGCTCGTGCTCGCGCTGCGCGGCGCCGGGGTCTGGGCGCTCGTCGCCCAGCAGCTCGGCTTCGCCGGGACCCAGCTCGTGCTCCTCTGGGCGATGAGCACCTGGCGTCCGCGCTTCCGCTTCTCCCGGGCGCACGCGCGCGACCTGCTCGGCTTTTCGAGCGGCGTCTTTCTCGCGAACCTCGGCGGCTTCCTCAACCGCCGCGCCGACGCGCTCCTCATGGGGATCTTCTTCGGCCCGACCGCCGTCGGGCTCTACCGGCTGGCCGACCGCTTCTCCGACAACGTGCTCGAGCTGACGATGCGCCCTGTCGGGCACGTGTCGCTCCCGTTCTTCTCGCGCCTGCAGAACGACCGGCCGGCGCTCCGGGACGCGGTCGCGTCGAGCATCAGGACGACGCTGATCCTCACCGTTCCGGCAATGGCCGTCATGGCCGCGTGCAGCGACTACCTGATGGCGCTCATGGGCCCCGAGTGGGAGCCGGCCGCCGACGTGCTCAAGCTGCTGGCGCTCGTCGGCATCGGCAAGGCGGTCGTCTTCTTCACCGGCCCGCTCCTCTTCGCGGTGGCGCGTCCGCACCTGCGGGCGGTCATGCTCTGGGCGCTCGCGGCCGTCTCCGCGGGGACGGTGCTCCTCGTCGGCTGGCTCCTCACGGACGACTCGGCCCGCGAGCAGGCGCTGGGGATGGCCGCGTCGCGCGCCGCCTTCTTCCTCGCGATCGTGATCCCGGTCAACATCGCGGTCGTCTGCTGGATCACCGGGCTCCGGCCCCGG
>Ga0299913_10006453_pt1 | contig 10164 bp, 9 predicted proteins | sample RVTome_9_FD_201360 | JGI IMG/M metagenome (GOLD analysis project Ga0299913, IMG submission 201360) | Soil microbial communities from uranium-contaminated site in the Upper Colorado River Basin, Wyoming, United States - RVT155D38 (version 2) ... | reverse complement strand
ACTTTGGGACGCTCGTGTACAAGACGGTGATCCCGCGCAGCGTCCGTCTGTCGGAAGCACCTTCTTTCGGCGAGCCGGTCTTGACGCTCGATCCGTCCTCGCGCGGTTCGATCTCCTACAAGCTGCTCGCCACCGAGGTCGAGGAACGCTACGGACTGGTAAGCGATCCCGCGCCCGTTGCCGAGCAGCCCGCTCCGGCTCCCGTCGCGCGCGCGACGCCCGGCCCGGGAGGGCGTGGCTACGGACAGACCACCGCTGAGCCCGACGGTTTGCGCGATGCATGGCCGCGCGAGCAGGTGTGGCTCGATCCCGTCGAGACGGGCAGGTCGCGATGACACCGCCACGCCGTTCGGGATTGGGCCGCGGTCTGGACGCGCTGCTGCCGGCAACCGGGATCGACGAGCCGCAAGCGCGCGGGGGCCTGGAGGCGATCCCCGTCGACTCGATCGACGCGAACCCTCTCCAGCCGCGTCACGCGTTCGATCCGGAGCCGTTGGAGGAGCTCGCCGCCTCCATCCGCGAGCTCGGTCTCCTCCAGCCGATCCTGGTGCGTCCTGCGGGCGGTCGCTTCCAGCTCGTCGCTGGCGAGCGTCGCTTGCGCGCCGCGCGTCAAGTGGGACTCGATGCGGTCCCCGCCATCGTGGTCGAGACCGACGAGCGCGGCTCGCTCGAACGCGCGCTGGTCGAGAACCTCCATCGCGAAGATCTCAACCCGATCGAGGAGGCCGCTGCGTACAAGCAGCTGCTCGACGAGGGAGGGCTCACTCAGGAAGCTCTGGGGCAACGTCTCGGTCGCACCCGCGGTGCGATCTCGAACACCCTGCGCCTCCTCGAACTGCCGACCGGCATCCAACGCTTGTTGATCGAACGACGACTGACAGCCGGTCACGGCCGTGCCCTGTTGGCGCTGGCATCACCGGCGATGCAGGAACGCCTGGGTCAGCGCGTTGCCGCGGAGGGCCTCACCGTGCGCCAGACCGAGGAGCTCGTCCGCAAGTACGAGGGCTACACCGGGGGAAACACGGCGGGCCCCAGTGGCCGGGCAGCGCGGCCCCCGCTGGTGAGCGAGGCGCAGCGCCGGCTTGCCGAGCATCTCCAGACCCGCGTGCGGGTGGATATGGGCAAACGCAAGGGCAAGATCGTCCTGGACTTCGTCTCCCTCGACGAGCTCGAACGCCTACTCGGCCTGATAATCGACGACGGCTCGCGCTAGCCGGCCGCACCGTCGCTCAGTTCTCGTGAGGCTCCTTCTCGAAGTACGTGAGCACGCCCACGGCGATCGCTTCTGCAAGCCGGGCGTGGAAGCCACGATCGGTCAAGAGCCGGGCCTCCTCCGGGTTGGTGATGAAGACGGGCTCGAGCAGGACGGCGGGCATGCGGGTCTCCTTCAGGATCGAGAACGACCGGGCATGGCTCCGGCAGTCGTTGAGTCCTAGACCCACGAGTTGTTCCTGGATCGTGTCGGCGAGCGCTTCACCCCCCACCGAACCGCCGAAGTAGAACGTCGACGTTCCCGACGCCGAGGCTTGGTCGTGCGCGTTGAGGTGGAGCGAGAGAAACAAGTCGGCATTGGCTTCGTTAGCACGGCGCGCTCGCTCGGACGCGTCCGGCTGTTCGTTCTCGCCGCGCGTTAGCTCGACCTTAGCGCCGGCGCGCTCCAAGTGTTCGGAGATCGCGCGCGCGATCTCCCAGCAGGTGGCGGCCTCCGAAACCCCGGCCTCGTTGGAGACCTCACCGCTGTCGGGGCCTCCGTGTCCCGGGTCGAGCACGACGATCGCACCATCGATCCCGGGATGGGAGAGACGGTCCAACTGTTCGCGCAGCGATCTGGCCAGACCGGGCCGGTCGATGCGCAGCCCGGTCAGAGCCGCGTGACTGGCCGCACCGAAGATGCCGTCCTCGGCGACGCCATATTCCTTCTGGAACGCGCGGACGGCGGAATCCGTGTCGACGCCGAAGATCGCGTCCTCGCGCCCGGAGTCGAACCCCATCGCGTTCAACTTGCTCTGAAGCTGGGCAACATCGTCGCCACGCATGGGCGGGGCCTTGAGATAGAGGACGCGATCGCCGAGCCGCCATGACGCACCGACGAGCTCGGTCCAGGTCTGCGGTCCGACGATGCCGTCGACCAGGAGGCCGCGCTGTTGTTGGAAGGCTCGCACGGCTCTCTGGGTCGAGCCGCCGTACTCACCGTTGCGGTCTTCCAGGGCGAATCCCAGGGCCCGCAGGCGGGTCTGGACGTCGGCGATCTCGGGCGAAGAGTCGCCCGGACGCATCAGTTTCGTCATCGGCTCTGTTCCACCGTCGCATCGTAGAGGCGGACCAGGGTCGGGTACGGGTCGACCCAACGCCCGTCCGGCTCCTGGATCCCGAGATGAAGATGGTGGATGAACTCGTCGTCGTGACCCGGCTCGTCCCCGTAGCCGGTATTACCGACGCGACCGATCCGCTCTCCCGCCATGACTCGATCGCCGATGCTGAGGTCGGGTTCGTAAGACTTCATGTGAGCGTAGAACCAGTAACGGTCGTCGTTTCCGCGGATACCGACCCGCCACCCAGAGTAGAAAAGCCAGCCCACCTGCTCCACCCGGCCCCCGATCACCGCGCGGATGGGCGTGCCGGGCTCGGCGAAGATGTCGTTGCCCTCGTGCACGCCGACCTGACGCCAGCGTCCGTTGATGAGGCGCATCCTCGGGGCATGCCAGTCGTGCGAGAAGTTGATGACGGAGAACCACGACGAGCGCGCGACGGGAAAGACCATGCCCTCCGATGGCCGGGGCGGCTCGTAGGCGCGCCGGATCAAGCCGGCTCCTGCAGGGGGCATGGCCAGCGAAGCGAGCACAACGAACAGAACCACACGCCTCATCGTCTTGAGAAGTTACCCAGCAGGTGTGAGTTGTAGAGCGGGGATCTCTTACGAGCCGTGGTGGGCGTTTTCGAGGTAGCGCTCGGCGTCGATCGCGGCCATGCAGCCCATCCCGGCCGCCGTGATCGCTTGGCGATAGCGGAAGTCGACGACGTCGCCGGCCGCGAACACGCCCGGCACCGAAGTCTGGGTGGAGTCGGCCTCGTTGACGATGTAGCCACCCGACAGCTCGAGCTGACCCTCGAAGAGCTGAGTGTTGGGCGTGTGTCCGATCGCCACGAAGACCCCGCCGGCCTCGACCTCGCTCTCCTCGCCGGTCTTGAGGTTCTTGAGCCGCGCCCCGGCGACCTTTCCGTTGCCGAAGATCTCGCTGATCACCGAGTCCCAGATGAAATCGATCTTCTCGTTGGCCATGGCGCGCTCCTGCATGATCTTCGAGGCGCGCAATGTGTCGCGCCGGTGGACCACGGTGACCTTCGCCGCGAACTTCGTAAGGAAGATCGCCTCTTCCATCGCGGAGTCTCCCCCACCCACGATCAGAAGATGCTGGTCCTTGAAGAAGAAACCGTCGCAGGTCGCGCAGGTCGAGACCCCGTGACCGAGGAGCTCGCGCTCTCCCGGAACGCCGAGCATCTTGGCCGATGCCCCGGTCGAGATGATCACCGCGTGCGAATGGAAGGTTTCCGACCCCGTCTTGATCTCGAAGGGGGCCTTAGAGAGATCGACGGCGGTCACGTTGTCGGTCAGGACTTCGGTACCGAATCGAGCGGCCTGTTTGCGCATCCGCTCCATCAGCTCCGGCCCCATGATGCCGTCCACGAAACCGGGGTAGTTCTCGACGTCGGTGGTCAGCATCAATTGGCCGCCCGCCTCGATGCCTTCGATGAGCAGGGGCGAGAGATTCGCTCGGGCGGCATAGACCGCAGCGGTCAACCCGGCCGGTCCCGAGCCGATGATCACGACCTCGCGCGCGCCACTTGCCATGTCTTCCACACCCTACCGAACGAGATGTCGGGCCGGCCGATTCCCTGTGGCTAGAGCGCGCCGCTCGTGTGGATCGGTGTGACGCTCGTGCAGTCGCCTTCCGGCCACCCCCAGAACGCGTAACGTTGACCGTCTCCCCCGAGCCAGACGAATCCCATGACGAGCAGGTCGTCGGCTTCGTAGACCTGCGCGAAGGAGAGACGAGCACCGGCGGGGAGGAACCCGAGGGTCGTTTCGGTGCACCGCGCGATCTGTCGCGCCCAGCCGCGCGTCGGAGCGGAATCGAAGTAGAAGTCGCGCGCCGTGCGGTTCTCGACCGCCGCGTTTCGCCGGACGTCGAGCAGCCCGGGTCCTAGGGGAGCCGCGCGCGCGAACGTCACCGGAGACGCGACGCTCCCCTCGAGCTCATCGAGCGCAGCCTTCTGCGGAGCCGACGCCGCGCCGGCCCCCGTGTCGGTGGTCCCACCGGCGGCCGCCCCGGCATCGGCGCTCTCGGCGGCCGGCCCGGCCGCGGGTTCGAGCGAGTCCGGCCGGGCCGCGGCCCCCTCGGGTCCGTCTCGACCCTGAGTGTCGCCGGCGTCCTCCACCGGCGCGGAAGAGGTCATCGGCGATCGCACCGGCGTATCGGTAAGCAGGGTTGCTGCTGCCACCACCGTCACGACAACGAGTCCGACGGCGCCCAGCGCGGGAGCGAGGCGAGCCGCCCAACGTCGCCGGGCCCCGGCACGCACCGCGTCGCGCAGCGCGACGCGCTCGGCCGGTTCGAGTCGCTCGGCCGGCAGAGTGGCCAGAGCGCGCACGCCTGCCAGCTCGGCGCGGCAGTCGGGACAATCGTCGAGATGCGCGCGTACCGACGCCGCTCGCGAGGCGTCGAGCTCGTCCCGCAGGAACGAGACGAGCAGCTCCGAGACGTGCGCCTGGTCGGGATTCATGTCACTTCCTTGGACGGCATGAGGTCGTCGCGTTGTTCCAGCATCCGAGCGAGCTGTTTGCGCCCCCTGCTGATGCGCGATTTGACCGTTCCGAGCTGCACTCCCGTTACCTCCGCGATCTCCTCGTAACGCAGACCTGCGAGGTCGTGCAGGGCCACGGCGTCACGGTAGTCGGGGGGCAGGGCAGCAAGGGCCCGCTGGACGTCGACCCGGTCCGAGGCGGCCCCGGCGACGTCCCCCGGCGCCGACCGTCGCTCGAGCTCGACATCCTCGGAGAGGACGTAACGCTTCTTCTTGCGCAGAAGATCGTTACATGCATTCACCGCGATCCGATAGAGCCACGTGGAGAATGCGGCCTCGCCGCGGAAAGCCCGGGCCTTCTTGAACGCGGCGACGAACGCGTCTTGCGTCGCGTCCAGCGCGTCGCTGCGATCCCCGGTGATCCGCAATGCGAGGGAGAAGATCTTGTCCTCGTGACGGTTCATCAGTTCGGCGAACGCGCCGTCGTCACCTTCCAGGAATCGCGCGAGCAGGACTTCGTCGCGCTCAGGATCCAAAGAAGCGGACCTCGGCGAAGGCAGCGCGCCCGGCGCCTCCACCTTCGAAGCCGGTGATCAGCACGAGCCAGTACCGGCTCTGCACGGGATCGTCGAACGCGATCTCGGTGGGCGTCCCGGTCGCTTGTTCGCCGGCGACCTCTTCGTAGTCCGCGATCGCCCCCCCGGCCTCGTCGGCGACGCGGATCTCGAAAGTGAAGCCGGCTTCGACGGGGTCGATCTCGACGCGCGCGACCTCGTGGCTCTGGCCGAGATCGAAGACGACGCCGACTCCTTCCTTCTGGACCGGCAATGGATCGAAGTAGTTCTCCGTCGTCCAGGAGGTGGTCGGGTCGCCGTCGTACGCGAACGCGACGCGCTCGGGGTGCTCGGCGCCGTCTCCACCGGGAGGAGGATCGAAGTCCTCCGCGTCGGCGACCTCGAGCGCGACTGCATCCGCGTTCCCCCCACCCCCGGGAGAACGCGGTCCGGCGACGTCGTCCAGGAGCCCATTGAGCGCGAGTCCCAGCAGGACGGTCACCGTCACCACCGCGAGGACGGGGATCACCCAGCGGGTCTCGCTCCGAAGCGTGGGTGCGTCGCTCGGCTCGCGTCCGGGCGTCACATGGATCGACTGCGTTCGATCTCCTGCACCGTCGCGATCCAGTGCTCGTTTCATCTCCGATGCGGACTGGAAGCGCTCGTTCGGATCTTTCGCGAGCGCCTTCAACACGGCGTTCTCGAGCTCTCGGGGGAACGCGGCGCGCGCCGCCCTGATCGGGGCCGGGGTGTCGTTGACGTGAGCCAGCGCGGTCGCGATGTGGCTATCCCCCTGGAACGGAACGCGACCCGTAGCGAGCTCGTATAAAACGACACCGAGCGAATAGACGTCCGAGCGCGCGTCCAGGTCGTGGCCCGCCGCGTGTTCCGGCGATATGTAGGCGACGGTCCCGAGCACCTTGCCCGTGGTCGTGACGTCGCCGTCGGCCTCTATCGCCTTAGCGATCCCGAAATCGGCAACTTTCAGAGAACCATCCGGTCCGATCAAGACGTTCGCGGGCTTCACGTCGCGATGGATCACTCCGTGCCGATGAGCATGCTCGAGTGCCGCCGCGATCGCGGCCCCCACCGAAGCGATACGAGATGGTGGGATCGATCTTTCCGCCTTCATCATGTCGGCGAGCGTTCCGCCGGGGCAGTACTCCATCACGATGTAGTGCTCTGTCTGTCCGTCGCGCTCTTCCTCGCCGGTGTCGTAGATCGAGACGATGTTGGGGTGTCCCAGTCGGGCGGCGGCTACCGCCTCGCGCCTGAAGCGCTCGAGGAAGGCCTCGTCTGTGGCGAGGTGCTCGTGGAGGATCTTGACGGCGACGTCCCGGGCCAATACCTGGTCGCGGGCCCGCCATACAGTCCCCATGCCGCCCCGGCTGAGCTCTTCCTCCAGCAGATAGCGGCCCGCGAGCAAGCGGGGTTCCTCGGTCATGGAGGTGATGCTAGAAGGCTGGGGATGCCCTAGGTCGAGCCCGCCCGACCATCGGCGGTTGCTCGAGCCCAGTCCTTGATGGGGCCGATCCTGCCCACCACCAGGGTGTCCGCGCGGCGGCGCAGACGGACGTGTACGACTTTCTCAGAGTCGATCTCGACCCTCAGCAGCCTCGCTTCGGCCTGGGTCGCCAGTTCCTGAGCGCTGCGCTCTAGCTCCCGGGAGGTCGGCGAGGTGCCGGTGCCGACCCGCAGCGACAGCTCGATGGCGATCTCGTCCGCGGTGGAGTCAAGGGTGAAGAAATTAACGAGGATCGAACCGGCGTCGAAGATGACGATGCCGACCACGACGAATCCCAACACGAGCTTGCCTATCCAACCGATGATCAGCCCGCGTTCGTCTGCCAAGACGGCACCGGTACGTTCGTGCAGGTCCATCGCTTGATTATCGGCTGTCATCGGGTCCGATGTGAGGTTCTGGGGGACTTTTGAGACGGCGGGCAACGATGCCGCGCGCCAGTGCCAGCTCTTCGACCCGCAGAGCCCGCGCCAGGCCGAGGTAGACCGAGATGCCGGCTATGACCGCGATCGACAGTGTCACGACCTGCATCGTGGTGCTGGGCTGGGGAGCGAGGGCCTCGAACCACCGACTGAGTCCCCACACGACGGCTCCCATCCCGATCGCCGCTGACCCGATACGGACTGTGCTCTCGACGATCCGTCGCCCACCGAGAGGCCCGATGCGTTTGCGAAGCCACCATAGTTGCAGGGCGAAGCCGAAGGAGTACGCGACCGCGTGCCCGGCCGCGAGGCCCTCGACGCCGATGAGCGCGAACAGAGGGATGTTGATCGCGATGTTCAATCCAACCGCCGCGCAATTGATCAAGAACGGCGTACGGGTGTCCTGCATGGCGTAGAAGCCGCGCAGCAACAGCTGGAACAGGGAGAACGGAACGAGTCCCAAGACGAAGAAGCGGAGCACCGCGGAGACGAGATCCGTCGACTGTTCCGAGAAGACGCCGCGTTCGAGGAGCAGTTTGACGACGGGCCGCGACAACACGAAGTATCCGATCGCCGCGGGCAAGACCAGCAGGACCGTCGCGCGGATCCCCACCGACAGGCGATCTTTGAAGTCGTCCCACCTCTCGTGTACCGCGTGCTCGCTCATCCCCGGAAGCAGAGCCGTGATCACCGAAACGGCGAAGAGCCCATGCGGAAGCATGAAGAAGGTGAATGCGAAGACGTAGGCGGAGTAACCACCCTGCTGTCCGTTCGCCAGAACCTGCACGATCAGGTAACCAATCTGGTTCACGATCACGTAACCGATCACGAAGACCGACAGGCGCGCGAGCTTCTTCACGGTGGCGTGGCGGAAATCCATGCTGAGTCGGTAGCGGCCGAGCCCCCGCAAGAACGGCAGTTGAGCGAGTGCCATAAGGGCCACGCCACCGGTCGTGCCCAGACCGATGATCCAGAGATGGCGGGTGTCGACTGTTTCCAGAGTGACGGTCGGGTACGCCGCGTGGAACGCGAGGAACACGAGGATCACGGCGAGGTTGTTGAGTACCGGCGTGTACATGGGCGGACCGAACCGCTTATGGGCGTTCAACAGCCCCGCGGTGATCGCAGCCAGCGCGTAGAAGACGATCTGGGGGAGGAACACGCGGAGCAGGAACGTGAGTACCTCGCGCTGGGCCGCGGCGGTGTCACCTTCGACCGCAAGCGTGTAGAAGCGCGCGATCAGGGGGGCCGCGACGATGCCGATGGCAACGATCGCCATCAGGACCACGAGGCTCAGGTTGATGATGGCGCTGGCGACCCGCCATGCCTCTTCGCGACCCTCCTTCTCCAAGAGCTCGACGAAGACCGGGACGAACACCGACGTGAGGATGCCGCCGAGCACGAGCTCGTAGATGATGTTCGGAGCGGTGTTGGCGAGGTTGTAGGCATCGGCCAGTCGGGTCTCTGCGACTCCGATCGCTGCACCGATCGCCGCGAGCCGCGCGAGCCCGGTGACGCGTGACAGCACGGTTCCGACCGACATGACCGCGGTTGCGCGCGCGAGCGTGCTCAAGTGGTAGCGACCTTGTTGCGCCGACCGAAGGCACGGAAGAGATAGAACAAGACCAGGAACGCGAGCGCGCCCAGGGTGATCGCCAGCGCGAGCTCGTTGAACTCGGTGGACCGGATCGAGATGTCCTCGGTCGCGATCGCCCTCCCGTCGGGGGTCGAGATCGTCACCTGTACCAAGAAGATGCCGCTGCCCTCCGCTGCAGCCTCGATGGGAACCGGCGATACCCCGGGAGGGAACGTTTGGCGGATATCGGACTGGTCGATCCGCAGGTCCAGGTCGCGCCACGCGAGCTCGATATCGAGCGTGACGTCGTATCCCGTGTCGTTCCTCAACACGAGCGGCAACTCACCGGCCCGTGACGTCAGCGTTATGTCCCGTTGCCCACCGAGGCTGATCTTGCCGAACTCGTCACCGACCTCGTCGGCCACCGCGCGCGCGAATTGCTCGGCACGCGCGGTAAGAATCGGATCGCCGTCCCAGAAGCGACTTTGTGCCACCAAGAACGTCCGCGTGAGTCTCTGGAACCGCTCGCTCGGAGGCTCGACCCGCGCGTATTCCGCAAGCGCTGCCTCGGCCCCCGAGATCGCGGTCCGGTACGACTCGTCGGCGGTGAGGGCGATCTGGCGCACCCCGTCCGTCGGTTCCCGGGCGGCGGTCCCGATGCCTTGCTGTAATCCCTCGAGAGGGGTCAATGTCTCCAGCCATGGGGCGCGAGCGAGCGTTCGGATCACCAGCCGCGCGGCCCGCGGCCGCAGGTGGATCAGCGAGGGCAGGACCAACGCGACGACCCGGTCGGGGTCGCTCGGAAGCTCGGCCCAGATCATCGCGAGCTCGGCGAACAGCCGTTGCAGCGCAACGCGCCCCGTCGTCGGACCGAGCGCCTGAACGCGTCGCTGGAGCTGCGGGTCGAAGACGTAGCCGCGGGTCTCACCCGCAAGCGTCTCCACGAGGGCGGGACAGGTGAACGTCCCACCTGAGAAGGGCGGCGTGCACTCGTCGAAGGGATCGATCAACGCCCCGATCGATTGAGCCGCGAAGAATGAGCTCTCAGCGGCCTGTAGACCATGCAGGTCGTCGAGCGCGTCGTCATCGAGGCGTCCCGCGGGAGGCAGGACCCACGAGCGGTCCGGAGTGACGCGCAGTAACTGTTCGAGTATCCGCTCCCCCTCCTGAAGCTGGAGCTGGAGCAGGTCGAGGTCGCCGGTGAGGCTCGGGATGTCCGCGAACGCATAGGGGGTCAGGATCGACTGGGCGCGGTCCTGGGCCAGGAGGGAACGGAGGTCGTCGAGA
>Ga0299913_10006452_pt1 | contig 10165 bp, 8 predicted proteins | sample RVTome_9_FD_201360 | JGI IMG/M metagenome (GOLD analysis project Ga0299913, IMG submission 201360) | Soil microbial communities from uranium-contaminated site in the Upper Colorado River Basin, Wyoming, United States - RVT155D38 (version 2) ... | reverse complement strand
TTCGGGGCAAACACAAGCCCACCTATGCACCACACATGGACACCGGCGACTTCGTGATCGTCGTCAACGCGGAGAAGGTTGCGGTCACCTCGGACAAGAGCCAGTCCAAGATCTACTACCGCCACTCGGGTTATCCGGGTGGAATCAAGGCGGAGACGTTCGAGTCGCTCTTGCGACGCCGGCCCGAAGCCGTCGTCGAGCGGGCGGTACGGGGCATGCTGCCCAAGAACAAGCTGGGTCGTCAGATGGCCCGCAAGCTCAAGGTCTACGCCGGGCCGGACCATCCCCACGAGGCCCAGGGGCCCCAGGCCCTCGAATTGAACATCCGAAAGGTTGAAGTCTGATGTCGAAGCCACTCATCCAGACGACGGGCCGCCGCAAGGAGTCGGTGGCCAGAGTCCGTTTCCATGACGGATCGGGCCAGGTCACCCTCAATGGCAAGCCTCTCGAGGCGTATTTCCCCTCGATGGCCACCCGCATGAGGGTGATGGAACCGCTAACGCTCACCCAGACGCAAGGTCGCTATGACATCGACGCCACTCTCGATGGCGGTGGGACCACGGGCCAGGCGGATGCGTTGCGACTGGGGATCTCCCGAGGGCTGGTCGAACTCGACCCGGAGCTCCGCCCCGCTCTCAAGAAGGCCGGGATGCTCACCCGCGACTCACGCATCGTGGAGAGCAAGAAGTACGGTCTACGCAAAGCGCGTCGGGCTCCGCAGTACACCAAGCGCTAAGGTCCGTCTATGCAGCTCCGTCGTCTCTTGGACGATGGCAAGCCGATATTTGGCACCGATGGCATCCGCGGTGTCGCCGGTACCGAGCTCACCGCCGATCTGGCGCTGGAGATCGGGCGTGCCGCCGGATCGTATCTGCGGGGTGGCCCGGTTCTCGTCGGCCGGGACACGAGACGTTCCGGTTCCATGCTCTCCTCGGCTCTCCAGGCCGGATTCCACTCGGCCGGCATCGACACCATCGACGTGGAAGTCATGCCCAGTGGGGGGATCTCCTACCTGACCGCAAAGAGCGCGGCGACGATGGGCGCAATTGTCTCCGCCTCCCACAATCCCGCCGACGACAACGGAATCAAGCTGCTCGCCGCTCGGGGAACCAAGCTCGCCGACGATGTCGAGCGCGAGCTGGAGGCCCGGATGAGAGCGGCGGGCTGGCAGTCCGCGATCGGAGCGGCGATTGGATATCGCAGCGAGAGCCCGGAGAGCTACTTCGAGTATCTCGATCATCTCGCCTCGGCCGCCCGTTACACCCTCAACGGGATCGCCCTGGCGATCGATTGCGCCAACGGCTCTGCCTACCGGGCGGCGCCCGAGCTGTTCGAACGTCTCAACGCCGATGTCAGGGTGTTCCATGCCGAGCCCAACGGCAACAACATCAATGACGGCTGTGGGGCCACGAACCCCGAGTTCATCGCCAGGCACGGCGGGGGCCGTATCGGACTCGCCTTCGACGGTGACGCCGACCGGCTCATCGCCGTGGACGAGGATGGGGTGATCGCCAACGGCGACGTGATCATGGCGATCATCGCCCGTCATCTGAAGGAGCAAGGACGGCTCACCAAGAACCTGGTGGTGGCCACGGTCATGTCCAATCTGGGTTTTCGGAAGTCGATGTCCGAGGCCGAAATCGAGGTGGTGGAGACTCCGGTAGGGGACCGCTATGTGATGGAGGCCCTCATCGCCCGAAAGGGCCTTCTTGGCGGGGAGCAGTCGGGCCACATCATCTTCACCGATCTCGCCCAGACCGGTGACGGCCTGCTCACCGCGGTGCAACTGCTCAACGTGGTGGCCGGGAGTGGCAAGGAGCTGCGGCAATTGCGAGCCGAGGCGATCACCGAGTTCCCCCAGGTTCTCGTCAATGTGCGGGTAGACCGGTCGGTCGATATCGCCAGCATCGACAGTCTCTGGAACGAGGTCAACGAGGTCGAGGGCGAGCTCGGCGAGGATGGCCGGGTACTGGTGCGGCCTTCCGGTACGGAGCCTCTGGTTCGGATAATGGTGGAAGCACCTTCCCAAGAGCTGGCGAGCGGGTACGCTGATCGTCTGGCAGCGGTTGCTGAAGCGGCGACCGCGAAGGAGTGAGCAGGGACGAGACGCAACCGACGGACAAACTCATAGCGCCTGGCCTCAGAGGTTGCTCGAAGAGCAACTGTGAGGTGACGAGGAGGAAGGTTATCGAGACATTCGGCGGATGCCTTCCCGGCCAACCAAAGTCGTGATGGGAGGGAGAAGAACCCGGGAGTGATCCCGGAACAGAGGCCCACCCAGCTTGGTGTCGACACAAGATGTCGGCTCCCTGTCGCACGCGTTCCCTCTGCTGACGGAAAGGAATGTCATGTGCGGAATCGTTGGTTATGTGGGTCCTCGCCCGGTTGTGGACGTCCTGATTCCCGGGTTGGCCCATCTCGAGTATCGGGGATACGACTCGGCCGGTTTGGCTCTCAATCGGGGTCAGTCCTTCGATGTGATCAAGACCGCAGGCCGGATCGCCGACCTCGAGGCGTTGGTGTCGGCGTCGGGAGACCTCGAGTCGATATCAGGCATTGGCCACACCCGGTGGGCGACGCACGGGGCGCCCAACACCATCAACGCCCATCCTCATACCGACGCGTCGGGAGACGTAGTCTTGGTCCACAACGGGATCGTGGAGAATTGGGCCGACCTCAAACAGAAGCTGGTCGACCGCGGCCACGTCTTCCAGAGTGACACCGACACCGAGGTGGTGGCTCACATGATCGGCGACCTATCCGATCTGTCACTGGTGGAAGCCGTGAGTCAGGTCATGCAGGAGGCCGATGGGGCCCTGGCACTGGCGGTGATGAGGAGGTCCGAGCCCGAGCTCATAGTTGGAGCCCGTCGGGGCTCGCCGCTGGTGGTGGGTAGGGGAGACGGGGAGAACTTCCTCGCCTCTGACATCCCGGCTTTCCTCGAGCACACCAGGGAGATGGTGATCATCGACGACGACCGTGTGGTGGAGGTCCGCCCCACCTCGGTCTCCATATACGACCTGGACGGCAACGAGATCGAGCCGGAGCACCGCAAGATCGAGTGGGACTTCGAGGCCGCCGAGAAGGGTGGGTTCTCCACTTTCATGCTCAAGGAGATCTATGAGCAACCCAGGGCCATCGCCAACACTCTGGCGGGTCGGGTGTCTGACGGCGGGCGGGTCGTCCTCGACGAGCTCAACATGGACCCCGCCCTTCTCCGTGCAATCGACAAGGTCTTCGTCGTGGCCTGCGGTACCTCGTACCACGCGGCGATGATGGCCAAATACGCCATCGAGCGGTGGACCAGGCTGCCCGTCGAGATCGATATCGCCTCCGAGTTCAGGTATCGGGACCCGGTGCTCGACGCCCGATCGCTGGTGATCGGCATCAGCCAATCGGGGGAGACCATCGACACTCTCGCCGCGGTGCGGTACGCCAAGGCGCAGGGCGCCAACCTGATCGGTGTGAGCAATGTCATCGACTCGGCTCTGGCCAGGGAGTCGCATGCAGTGCTGTATACGCGAGCAGGTCTGGAGATCGGTGTCGCCGCCACCAAGACTTTCACCACCCAACTGGTTGCCATGCAACTGCTCGGCCTCTATCTAGCCCAAGTGCGGGGATCCCTCGATCCCGGCCAGATCGAGTTGTTGGTCAACGACCTACTGAAGCTCCCTGAGCAGGTGGAGGCAGTGCTGGCCACGTCGGAGGAGATCGAAGAGCTGGCCAACCAGTGGGTCGACGTCCGCGACTACTTCTTCCTCGGCCGGTCAGGTGACTTCCCTGTGGCCATGGAGGGGGCGCTCAAGCTCAAGGAGATCGCTTACGTTCGGGCCGAGGGTTATGCCGCCGGCGAGATGAAACACGGCCCCATCGCCCTGATCGAGGAGGGTGTGGTGATCGTCGGAGTGGCCACCGACACCCATGTCCGGGCGAAGACCCATTCCAACATGGAGGAGATGAAGGCGCGTGGCGGGACGATCGTCCTGGTTGCCGAGGAGGGCGACGATGTCAATGGCGTCGCCCACCATGTCATCCGGGTGCCCTCGGGGCCGGACCTGCTGTGCACGGTGACGGCGGTGGTGCCACTGCAGCTACTGGCCTACCACGTCGCCACGGCGCGAGGCCTCGACGTCGACAAGCCGAGAAACCTGGCTAAGACCGTGACAGTGGAGTAGGGCCGCCATGGATGGATCCGTATCAAATGGCCCGCAGTCCACCTGATTCCAGCCGACCAGGTCGGTGGAAAGAGGTAAAGGCGTTCGTGGTCTCGCTCACCCATGTGCTCCGAAACGGTTTTGGTCAGCCTCGGAGGAAGCTGTCAGACTGGCAGCTCGGCCGGTGACTGGTTCGTTGGTGCAACTGGGGACGGATGCCACAGTCGCAGTGCCTGCGCCCCCAGCCGACCGACGTAAGCAGGGTTGAGCAGGAGGTAGCGGCGCCAAAGCCGGCGCGGCTCGAGGTGTAATCGCCACAGCCACTCCAATCCGTACCGCTGCATCCATGCAGGCGGGCGGCGCAGACTGCCCGCGTGATAGTCGAAGGCGGCGCCAACCGCCAACAACGGCACGTCTACCAAGTCACGCAAGGCATAAACAAACACCTCCTGGCGGGGACAACCCAGCCCGACCAGCACCACTCGGGCACCCGAGGTTCGGATCCGGTCGGCAATCTCAGCAGGCTCATTTGGGCGCGCGGCCCGGAACTTGGATGGTTCGGCTCCGGCTATCTCCAGTCCCGGGTACTTATCGATCAGCGCAGAAACGAGGCGATCGAGAGTGGTATCGGTTGACCCATAAAGGTAGACCGGCAAAGAGTGCGCGGCGCAGCTGGAGAGGATGCGCTCGGTGAGGGTGGGTCCGTAGACTCTGTCGGAAAGCCCGGTTCGATAAAGGAGGTTCAGGGCCCATCGAACCGGCTGACCGTCTGGTGCGACCAGGTCGAATGCATTCAGCCGCGCCGCATGCTCCGGATCATGGACTCCAGTCATCACCCCGTGCACAGCGAGTGCCGTCACCGCAAGCGGCCGCTCCTCCTGTGCCGCGGCCAGCACTTGGTCGGCTACCGCCTGATAGTCAACCGCGTCCACGAGCACCCCAAGTACACTGTGTTTTCCTCGGTTGATCAAGAGGGCACCCAGGTGTCCACGTTCGCTTCATAGATCTCTCTGAGTATGGCTGCTACGTCGTACTTCATCTTCCATTCCGGATAATGAGACCGGAATCGAGCCATGCTGCTGATATACCACTGATGGTCGCCAACCCGGGGTTGGTTCGCGTACTCGACAATTGGCTCCTGGCCAGTGATCTCGGCGGCGAGGGCAAACGCCTCTAGATGGGAAATGTTGGACTCCCTGCCACCGCCCAGATTGTAGATCTCAGCCGTTCGCGGGGCCCGAAAGAACGCTTCGAATGCTGTTACCACATCATGAGAGTGAATGGCGTCACGCACCATCTTGCCTCGATAGCCGAAGACTCGGTATGAACGGCGTTCCATGACGCACCTCATCACATAGGCCAAGAACCCGTGCAACTCCGCCGCGGAGTGAGCGGGTCCGGTCAAAGTACCTCCCCGGAAGCAGGCCGTTCGGAGGCCAAAATAGTGACCATACTCTTGCACCATGATGTCAGCTGCCACCTTCGACATCCCAAAGATCGAGTGCAAGCACCCATCGATGGACATATCCTCGGTGATACCGTCAGCGTACGGGTGGTCGGGGTCGATCTCGTACCGAGTCGCCTGTTCGCGAAGGGGGAGAGAGTTTGGTCGGTCGCCGTACACCTTGTTCGTGGAGCAGTGTATGAACACCGCCTCCGGGCTATGCAATCTGGTGTTCTCCAGAAGGTTCATCGTGCCTACGGCATTGACGTCAAAGTCGGTGAACGGTTCCCGGGCAGCCCAATCGTGGCTGGGCTGGGCCGCAGTGTGAACCACTAACGAAATACTCGTGCCGTATTTCCTGAAGATCTGTTCCAACCCGTCCCGATCCCGGATGTCCGCATCGAAATGGGTGTACTGATCACCGAGCTCACTAATCAGACGGTTTAGGCTCCAAGCGGTGGACCCGTCGTGGCCGAAGAAGTAACTTCGCAGATCGTTGTCGATACCGACCACCTCCATTCCCAGATCAGCAAAATGTCGGACGGCCTCCGATCCAATCAGCCCTGCTGAGCCGGTCACGAATGCAGTACTCACGCCAGTATCCTCAGGTGCTTCGCACAGACGACAATCAGTACCCGCGCCGGTGGAGCATGGCCGCTGGGGTGCGCAGCATGATGGAGAGGTCAGACGTGAAGCTCATGGTCGCGATGTACTCGAGATCCACCTCGGTGCATTCGTGCATCGGCTTGCCGTTGTGGTGTGAGACCTGCCAGAGACCGGTGAGACCCGGCTTCACGATGTGACGCCGGTGCTGCCATTCGTCGTAGTCGGCGACGATTTCAGGAAGTTCGGGCCGCGGCCCTACGAGACTCATGTCACCTTTGATGACGTTCCAGAGCTGAGGCAATTCGTCAAATCGGATCGCCCTGAGGAACTTGCCAATAGCGGTCACGCGGGGATCCTGGCGGGACTTGTGAGTCTGGCGACGCTCAGGCCCGATATAGTCCCCGTGATTGGATCTGCGGTCGGGGATCATGGTCCGGAGTTTGTACAGCTTGAAACGTCGGCCGTCGAGCCCGATGCGATCCTGTGTGTAGATAAACGGCGCCCCAAGGCTGGTCGCCACGAGGCCGACGGAGACCAGGATGGCGGGCGAGAGTATTATCAACAACACCGAACCGATCACGATGTCCACAATTGGCTTGATACGACTCGCGTACTGGTTCGCCCGCGGCAGTAACCGGAATGATGACCCCGAATGCCCCGCCGTCTCTGAATCCAGAGCCCTCTGATAAAGAGACTCCATGTCCCCCATGCCTCCCAGCTGAGTTTCCCTTTGCCCTACACCGCACCAAAACGGTGTGTGGGACGACAATACACCACCCACAGTGGCCGTCAAATCCGAAAAGTCCCACTAGTTCGGAGCGATTCGACCACTTCTTGTAGTCACGAGTACGATGGCCAGCTATGATGGGCGTCCCGAGGGAGGCATCGGGACAGGCTAGAACGTAAGTGGGGTATCATGGCAACAGTTGGGGGCATCGAATGTTTGAGTGTGGGACTCGGTTTCGTGTTCTTCACCCTTGATTTGGAAAGTCTCCCATGACCAGGGTCTACGGCGGCCCTGATGTGATGTCGGAGATCGCTGGGTGGCGCCATTTCCTGTATGGCGCAGGAGATGGAGTAGCAGAGGAACTGGCGGCAATCTCCGAAATTGGTATCCGGGAATTCAGGTCGTCGGCACTCACATGCCATCTTTTCGAGATTAACCGATGAGGACGTGCGACAGACTGTGGCGATGATCAATGAGACACACCCGGACATCTTGTGAGTAGGTCTCGACACCGAAGCAGGAGAATGTGATGAGCAGATTAAGGGGACTTCTCGATGCGCTCGTCCTATTGGGGTGGCGGCCGCCTTCGACATGCACGCTGGGCACGTAAGACAGGCCCCGCGGTGGATGCGCCGTTCCGGCCTCGAGTGGGCCGTCCCGGCTATCTGTCGAGCCCAAACGACTCTGGAGGCGCTACTTCGAGTCGATTCCGGCCTTTGCTACAAAGCATGAGTCGACCGCGACGGCTCGTCATCAAGTCGTCGGATTCGCAAGCCTGACTGAAGGGGGAGTGTCATGAAAGTAGTTCTTTTCTGCGGAGGGTTGGGCACACGGCTGCGCGACTATTCCGACGCCGTGCCGAAGCCAATGGTGAAGATCGGCCACAGGCCTGTCCTGTGGCACATCATGAGATACTACGCCCACTATGGCCACACCGAGTTCATTTTGTGCCTCGGTTACAAGGCCGATGTGATCAAGGATTACTTCCTCAACTATTCGGAGGCGGCATCGAACGACTTCGTGCTCACAGGTGGCGGCAGGGACGTTCATCTACTCAATTCGGACATAGACGATTGGTCGATCGCCTTTGTCGACACCGGAATGGACTCCAACATCGGGGAACGTCTCCTCGCGGTCAAGGACTATCTGGGAGACGAGCCGTTTCTGGCGAATTACGCGGACGGGGTAAGCGACCTTCATTTGCCGACGATGCTGAAAGACGTACAGTCTCGTTCCGACTTGACAGTTGCGTTCATGGCCACGCCCCCTCAGCTCTCGCTCCATCTCACTGAGTTCGAAGAAGACGGTCGGGTGAGTTCCATTCAGCCCATCAGTTCGGCAGGTCTGTACATAAACGCCGGATTCTTCTACATGACCCCTGAGGTGTTCGATTTCATCGTCCCAGGGGAGGAACTGGTGGTCGAGCCTTTCCAGAGAATGGCGGACAAGTCGTCCCTCGTGGCTTACCCGTATCATGGGTTTTTCAGAGCCATGGACACTTTCAAGGACAAACAAGCACTGGATGACCTATATGGGTCGGGGCCGGCTCCCTGGGAGGTCTGGAAGCAGCCGGGTGCATCGGACGATTGATGGGCTCCGCGCTCCCCGCGTCATGGCCAGAGCTCTCTGTGTCAAAGCCTGTGCTTTGCCTTGGTGCTCACTCTGACGACATAGAGATTGGCTGTGGCGGGACACTCCTTCTACTAGCTGACGCCAACCCCGACATGGAGGTGGTCTGGGTTGTGGTCGCTGTCGGCGACGAAGAGCGGAGAGCAGAGGCGAAGTCGAGTGCTCACCGTCTGATGGGCGACCGTGTTGCCGGGATTCACCTACTAGATCACCGTGAGCGCTTTCTGCCCTATGACCCTCGCGTCAAAGAGGTGTTCGACCAACTGGCACAGGAGATCGATCCCTGTCTGGTGCTGACACCATGGACACTCGACATGCATCAGGACCACCGTATGGTGGGCGAGTTGACCTGGAACACCTTTCGCTCCCATCCCATCTGGGAGTATGAGATCGTCAAGTACGAGGGCGACCTGGGAAACCCCAACCTCTACGTGCCTCTGAGTCACACCCACATGGACCGCAAGGTCGAGCATCTCGCTTCGGCCTTCCCATCACAGGCCGGCAGGTACTGGTACACAGAGGAGACCTTCAGGTCACTTGCGAGGATCAGGGGTGTTGAGTCCCGGGCGGAGTCGGGGTACGCCGAGGCCTTTTACGCCAGAAAGGTTGTGTTGGGTTGAGCGTCCACCGAGTACTCGTCACCGGATCGCAGGGTTACATTGGGACCGTGCTCGTCGACCATCTGGTCGATGCCGGCTACGACGTGGTCGGAAGGGATCTCGGGCTCTACGTCAACTGTCGATACCCGTCGGGAAGGGTTGAGCCTCTTCGCTGGGATGTGCGGAGCGTCGAGCCGGCCGACTTCGAAGGTATCGATGCTGTGGTGCATCTGGCGGCGTTGTCCAACGATCCCCTTGGTGATCTCGATCCATCACTTACGTACTCGATCAATCACGATGGCACCGTTCGCGCGGCCGAAGCCGCGAAGCAGGCTGGGGTCTGTCGATTCGTGTTCGCGTCCTCGTGTTCGTTGTATGGAGCTTCGGATACGGATGCCTTTCTCGACGAGACTGCCCCTATGGCACCGGTGACCCCTTATGCGGAGACGAAAGTGACTGCAGAAGCCTCACTGTCCGAGATGGCTGATGGCAGGTTCTCCCCGACCTATCTACGCAATGCAACGGTCTATGGCCCTTCAGCATCGCTCAGACTCGATATCGTTGTGAATGACCTGTGTGCAACTGCGGCTGCCACCGGGGCCATCCTCTTACGCTCTGATGGCAGCGCATGGCGCCCTCAGGTTCATGTGACTGACGTGGCCCGGTCCGTTCAGGCGGTGCTGGAAGCACCCAGGGACTCGGTCCATGACCAAGCTTTCAACGTTGGGCGGACAGAGGACAACTTGCGGGTATCGGATATTGCCGATTTGGTTGCTCAGGCGGTACCGGGCGGTGCCCCGATCGAATACGCCAAAGGCGCCGGGACAGATCCTCGCAGCTATCGGGTCAGCTTCGCCAAGATCGAGTCCACCCTTCCCGCGTTTCGCCCCAGCTGGACCCTCAAGCTGGGGATCGAGCAGTTACTGGGCATCTTCGCCAAGGACGGTCCAGCAGTAGACGACTTTGCTCGCTACCGGCGATTGCATGAGATAAAGCGGCTCATGTC
>Ga0299913_10006451_pt1 | contig 10166 bp, 11 predicted proteins | sample RVTome_9_FD_201360 | JGI IMG/M metagenome (GOLD analysis project Ga0299913, IMG submission 201360) | Soil microbial communities from uranium-contaminated site in the Upper Colorado River Basin, Wyoming, United States - RVT155D38 (version 2) ... | reverse complement strand
GATGACCGGGATGTTGAGGCCGCGGTGGCCGTAGCGCAGCTTGTAGGTGCCCATGCCGAGCGCGCGGCCGAGGATCTGGTTGCCGAAGCAGATGCCGAACAGCGGCAGCTTGCGGGCCAGCACCGCCGTGGTCAGCTCGGTGGCGTGCGTCGTGGTCGCCGGGTCGCCCGGCCCGTTGGAGAGGAACACGCCGTCCGGCTCGACCGCGAGCACGTTGTCGATGCTCGACGTCGCGGGCAGCACGTGCACCTCCATGCCGCGCGCGGACATCATCCTCGGCGTGTTCGACTTGATGCCGAGGTCCAGCGCCGCGACCCGGTACCAGGTCTCCCCCTGTGCGGGCACCACGTAGGGCTCGCGGGTGGTGACCTCACCGGCCAGGTCGGCTCCGGTCATCGGCGGCGAGGCGAGCACGTCGGCGACCATGTCGTCCACGCTCGCCAGGCCGTCGCCGGAGAACACCCCGGCTCGCATCGCGCCCCGCTCGCGCAGGTGCCGGGTCAGCGTTCGGGTGTCGACGCCCGCGATGCCGACGACGCCCTGGTTCGCCAGCTCGGTGTCGAGCGAGCGCTTCGAGCGCCAGTTGGACGGCACCCGCGCCGGGTCGCGCACCACGTAGCCGGCGACCCAGATGCGGGAGGACTCGTCGTCCTCGTCGTTCCAGCCGGTGTTGCCGATCTGCGGCGCGGTCTGCACCACGATCTGCCGGTGGTACGACGGGTCGGTCAGCGTCTCCTGGTAACCGGTCATGCCGGTGCAGAACACGGCCTCACCGAGCGCCGTGCCCTGCGCGCCATAGCCGGTACCCCGGAACACGCGCCCGTCTTCGAGCACAAGAGCGGCGGGTGTGTTCACTGCGTTTCTCCCTTGTCGGTGGTGTGCTCGGTCGCGGGGCGCAGCACGGCGATCCAGTCCTGGTACGCCCCCTGGTCGTCGCCTCGGAACCCGGTGTCGACCTCGGTGTCGCCGTGGCGCCAGGTGATGACGAGCAGCCCGTCGGTGCCCATCACCTTGCCCGCCATGCCGCGCGCGGTCTTCACGTCGCGGATGGCGGCAGCCGGGATGAACAGGTCCCGCGCGCCGTCGCGGGCCACCACGACCCCGGCCGGGTGGCGTCGCAGCGTCGCCGGCCCGCGCATACCGACGCCGTGAGCGACGATGCGGTCCTGCCAGCGGCCCGCCGTCGTGGTGGCGACGTAGCGGCCGGTCATGGCCGCGTCCGGCGCGCCGAGGTCGTCCGGTACCGGCGGGAAGTCGGGGTGGTCGGCGCGCTGCGCGGCGGCTTTGCGCCGCCAGCCGAGCCACATCGCGGCGGCGCACAGCAGGAAGAACGCCACCACGAGCAGGGTCATCACCGCGCGCTCCACTACCGGATCCTCCCATCACGCGCGGTGATCCGGCCACGCAGCAAGGTGGCGGTGACCCGCGCGGGTAGCTCCATGCCCTCGTACGGCGTGTTGGCCGCGATGCTGGCGAGTTCGGCACCGCGCACGGTCCAGCGTGCCTCGGGGTCGACGAGGGTCAAGGTCGCCGGTTCACCCTCGGCGATGGGCCTGCCCTGGTCGGGCAGCCGGGCGATCTCGGCGGGCCGTTCGCTCATCACCCGGGCGACGTCGCGCCAGGTCAGCAGGCCGGGCCGCACCATCGTCTCGGCCACGATGGACAGCGCGGTCTGCAAGCCGAGCATGCCGGGGCGGGCGGCCTGCCACTCGCAGTCCTTGTCCTGATCGGCGTGCGGGGCGTGGTCCGTGGCCACGCAGTCGAGGACGCCCTCGGCCAGCGCCTCGGCCAGCGCCTTGGCGTCGGTGCCGGTGCGCAGCGGCGGGTTCACCTTGTTGACCGGGTCGTAGCCGGCGAGCCGGTCGTCGGTGAGCAGCAGGTGGTGCGGGGTGACCTCGGCGGACACCTGCGTGCCCCGGTCTTTCGCCCAGCGGAGCACGTCCACGGTGCCAGACGTGGAGACGTGGCAGATGTGCAGCCGGGCGGCGGCGTGCGCGGCGAGGATGCAGTCGCGGGCGACGATCGACTCCTCGGCCGAGGCGGGCCAGCCGGAGAGCCCGAGCCGCGCGGCCTGGGTGCCCTCGTGGGCCTGCGCGCCGACGGTGAGCCGGGGTTCCTCGGCGTGCTGGGCGATGACGGCGCCGAGCGCGCGGGAGTATTCGAGCGCCCGCCGCATGATGAGCGGGTCGTGCACGCAGTGGCCGTCGTCGGAGAACATCCGCACCCGCGCCGCCGACTCGGCCATGGTGCCCAGTTCGGCGAGCTTCTCCCCCGCCAGCCCGACGGTGACGGCGCCGACCGGGTGGACGTCGACCAGCCCGGCGGCCTCCCCGGCGCGGCGGACGTGCTCGACGACGACGGCGGTGTCGGCGACCGGGTCGGTGTTGGCCATGGCGAACACGGCGGTGTAGCCGCCGAGCGCGGCGGCGGCCGAGCCGGTGGCGACGGTCTCGGTGTCCTCCCTGCCCGGCTCGCGCAGGTGGGTGTGCAGGTCGACGAACCCGGGCAGCAGCACCTGGCCGGCGGCGTCGATCACCTCGGCGCCGTCCGGTGGTGTGATCGAGGCGGCGATCTCGGCGATCACGCCGTTGGCGGCGAGCACGTCGACCGGATCGCCGTCGCCGTAGCTGCGCACTCCTTTCAGCAAGGTCTCAGACACCATCGGCTCCTTCCGAGGCGAGCAGGTGGTAGAGCACGGCCATCCGCACGTGGACGCCGTTGGCGACCTGATCGGTCACCAGCGCGTTGGGCGCGTCGGCGACGCGGGAGGCTATCTCCATGCCGCGCAGCATCGGGCCGGGGTGCAGGATCACCGCGTGCTCGGGCAGCAGCGCGGCCCGCGCCTCGCTGAGGCCGTAGCTGATGGCGTACTCCCGTGCCGACGGGAAGAAGCCGCCGTGCATGCGCTCGGCCTGCACCCGCAGCATCATCACCGCGTCGAGGCTGGGCAGCTCGGCGTCGATCTCGTGCGAGACCGTCACCGGCCAGCTGTCGATGCCCGAGGGCAGCAGCGTGGGCGGCGAGACGATGACGACCTCAGCGCCGAGGCAGGTCAGCAGGTGCACGTTGGAGCGGGCGACCCTGCTGTGCAGCACGTCGCCGACGATGCCGATGCGGCGGCCGTCCAGCGAGCCGAGTCGCTCCCGCAACGTGGCCGCGTCGAGCAGCGCCTGGGTGGGGTGCTCGTGCATCCCGTCCCCGGCGTTGACCACGGCGGCGGGGGTGTCCGACAGCCAGTGCGCGAGCCGGTGGGCCGCGCCGGAGGCCGGGTGGCGGATGATGACGCAGTCGGCGCCCGCCGCGGTCAGGGTCAGCGCGGTGTCACGCAGCGACTCGCCCTTGCCGACGGAGGACCCACCGGCCGAGACGTTGATCACGTCGGCGCTCATCCACTTGCCCGCCAGCTCGAAGGACACCCTGGTGCGGGTGGAGCTCTCGTAGAACATCGTGATGACGGTGCGCCCGCGCAGCGTCGGCAGCTTGCGCACCTCCCTGCCGAGCAGGGTCTGCTTGAGCCCGGCGGCGGTGTCGAGCAGCTCGGTCGCGGTGTCGCGGTCGAGTCCTTCCGCGGCGAGGAGGTGCTTCACGACTGTCCCTCCTCCGCCGCCGGGCGCAGCAGCACGGCGTCCCTGCCGTCGATCTCGCTGAGCAGCACCGAGACGTCCTCGCTGCGCGCGGTGGGGACGTTTTTGCCGACGTAGTCGGCCCGGATCGGTAACTCGCGGTGGCCACGGTCGACCAGCACGGCGAGTTGCACCGCCTTGGGACGGCCCTGGTCACGCAGCGCGTCCAGGGCGGCCCTGATCGAGCGACCCGAAAAGAGGACGTCGTCCACCAGGATCACGATCTTGTCGTCGATGCCGGACGACGGCATGCGGGTGTGCTCCAGCGGCCTCGTCGGCCGATGCCGGAGGTCGTCGCGGTAGAGCGTGATGTCGAGGCTGCCGTGCGGCACGGTGACACCGGAGAACTCGGAGATCCGCTCGGCGAGCCGGGCCGCGAGCGGGGCGCCGCGCGTGGGGATGCCGAGCAGCACCGGGGGCTCGGTCTCCGCTCCCACGGCGGTTTTTTCGATGACCTGGTGGGCCATCCTGGCTACGGTGCGCGCGACGTCACCCGCGGAAAGCAGCTCTCGCTCCGCCGCGTTGCCCGTCGCGTCGCGTGATCGCGACGCCACGTTCGACTCCTTCCCCGCCTCACTGGACGGGTCGTTAAAGGACTCCGGTGCGGTGTTCTGTTGGGGTTTCCGGCGCCGCGCTCCCCGCGCGACTACCCCACCGACCGTAGCAGGGGCGTTTACTCAGCCGTCCGGGTGGTGTATCAGTGTTGGTCCAATTACCCCAGAAGATCGGGTTGACCTGGTGACGACATCGGGTAACCATTACGCTGAGTATTCGACCAGGGAAGGCCAGCCACCCCCGAAGGCGGAAGTTCGGAGCGTAACCAGCCCCGACACCGGGAGGCCATGGCTCGCTGACCGGCGTCGGAGAAGGACACAGGGAGTGCCCGCCGCTCACCAGGGCTGCGGGGTGCAGGAAACGGAGATATGAGCATATGGGCGATTACGCCAAGGCGCTCGGGGCCAAGCTCCGCGGAATCCGGCAACAGCAGGGCCTCTCCTTGCATGGTGTCGAACAGAAGTCCGGTGGGCGTTGGAAAGCCGTCGTCGTCGGTTCCTACGAGCGTGGCGATCGTGCCGTGACCGTCCAGAAGCTCGCGGAGCTGGCCGACTTCTACGGTGTGCCCGTCGTGGAGCTGCTGCCGGAAGGGCGAGTGCCGTCCGGCGCCGAACCGGCGACCAAGATCGTCATCAACCTGGAACGGCTGCAGCAGCTGCCCGCGGAGAAGGTCGGTCCGCTCGCCCGCTACGCCGCCACCATCCAGAGCCAGCGCGGCGACTACAACGGCAAGGTGCTCTCGATCCGCACCGAGGACCTGCGCTCGCTGGCGATCATCTACGACATGACACCGGGCGAGCTCACCGAGCAGCTGATCGACTGGGGCGTGCTGCCACCGGAGGCGCGGCCCGCCAAGGACGACGCCTGACGTCGTTGTCATCGGACGGCCGCCCGCGCGCGGGGGCGCGTGCTGCCGGCGGCCGCCTTACAGCACGGCGCGCAGCCGGTCGGCGATGGTGCCGAGCCTGCCGAGCACGCCGTTGACGAACCGCGGCGAGTCGTCGGTGGACAGTTCCTTCGCGATGCCCACCGCCTCGTCGATGGCGACCGGGTCGGGCACGTCGCCGGCCCACAGCAGCTCGTACAGCCCGACCCGCAGCACCGCCGCGTCCACCGGCGGCATCCGCTCGACCGTCCAGCCCTGGGCGTGCTCGGCGAGCAGCTCGTCGATGTAGGACCGGTGCGCGGTCACTCCCTCGACCAGCGTGACGGTGTAGTCGGCGATCGGCTCGACGTCCGGTGAGCCGATCCGCTCCGACACCATGGTGACCGCGTCGGCGTCACGCTGCTGCGCCTCGTAGAGCAGCTCCACCGCGCGTCTGCGGGCATCGCGCCGGGACGGCGAGCGGCGCCGGGATGGGGCGGGGTCGGTGCTCAACTGGAGACGCGGCCGAGGTAGCGGCCGTCCCTGGTGTCGACCTTGATCTTCTCGCCGCTGTTGAGGAACAGCGGCACCTGGATCTCGGCGCCGGTCTCCAGCTTCGCGGGCTTGGTGCCGCCGGTCGAGCGGTCACCCTGCAGCCCGGGGTCGGTGTGCTCGATCGACACCTCGACCGAGACCGGCAGCTCGACGAACAGCGGGGTGCTGTCGTGGAACGAGATCTGCACCCCGGAGTTCTCCAGCATGTAGCCCGCGGCGTCCCCGACCAGCTCCGGCGACAGCCCGACCTGGTCGTAGGTGTCGTTGTCCATGAAGACGTAGTCGGTGCCGTCGTTGTAGAGGTAGGTCATGTCACGCCGGTCGACGTTAGCGGTGTCGACCTTCGTGCCCGCGTTGAACGTCTTGTCCACGACCTTCCCGCTGAGCACGTTCTTCAGCGTGGTGCGGACGAACGCGCCGCCCTTACCCGGCTTGACGTGCTGGAAGTTCACGACGGACCACAGCTGGCCGTCAAGGTTGAGGACCATGCCGTTCTTCAGGTCGTTGGTGGTGGCCACGAGTCTCCAGCTCTCCTGTTACGAATCTGCGCCTGAGCGTGTGCCGCGTGCGGGCACTAGACGGTCACCAGATCCCGGGTCGAGAGCGTGAGGACATCGTTGTCGGCGCCACCGACAACCACGACGTCCTCGATCCGCACACCACCGCGGTCGGCGAGGTACACGCCCGGCTCGACGGTGACCGTCATACCGGCGGAAAGTGTACCCACGCCGGTCTTGGCGAGACTCGGCGCCTCATGCACGTCCAGCCCGACGCCGTGGCCGAGGCCGTGCAGGAACTCGTCGCCGTAGCCTGCCCGCTCGATCACGCCGCGTGCCGCCTCGTCCACGTCGGACACCTTCTCGCCGGACCGCGCGGTCGCGACGGCCGCCGACTGCGCGGTCAGCACGAGGTTGTAGAGGTCGCGCTGCCAGGCGGCCGGTTTGCCGACGACGAGGGTGCGGGTCATGTCGGAGTGGTAGCCGTCGATGACGGCGCCGAAGTCGAGCTTGACGAAGTCGCCGTCGGCGAGCACGGCGTCGGTCGGCCGGTGATGCGGGATGGCCGAGTGCGCCCCGGCGGCGACGATGGTGGTGAACGAGGCGCCCTCCGATCCGTGGTCGAGCATCAGGTTCTCCAGCTCGCGCGCCACCTGGCGCTCGGTCCAGCCGGCCCGGACGCCGCCGTGTTCGATCAGGTCGGCCAATGCCCGGTCGGCGGCGGCGCAGGCCATCCGCAGCGCGTCGATCTCGGTCGCGTCCTTGACCATCCGCAGCCGCTCGACGAGTCCGGGCGCCTGCCGCAGCTCGATGCCCGCCGCGAGCCGGCTGAACGTCTCGTAGGCGTCCACGGTGACGTGGTCGCTCTCGAAACCGAGCGTGCCGTGCGCGGCGAGCCGCTCGGCCGCCCGCGCCACCAGCGCGGCCGCGCTGGCCCGTTCCAGCACCCGCTCCAGGTCGGGCACCTGGCTCTTCGCCTGGGTGGCGTACCTGCGGTCGGTGCAGAACACGGTGCCGTCCTCGCCGCCGGCGTGGACGAGCAGCGCGGCGTTGGATCCGGTGAACCCGGTGAGGTAGCGGGTGTTGTGCAGGTCGGTGACCAGCAGCGCGTCGAGCTCGGCGTCGGCGAGCAGCTCGCGCAGCGCGTCGCGCCTGGTCAGGTGGATGCGTTCGAGTTGGGAGTCGGGCACGCCCAGAGCCTATCGCCCTCGCGCCTCTTCTAGAGTGGAGCCGTGCCTGCTTGGTTGCTCCGTGGTCTCGTGCTCGCCGCCGTCCATGCCGTCGCCGCTGTCGGCGTGGCGTGGGCGAGCGTGTTCTACCGCGACTCGCAGACCGTGGTGACGTCGGTGGTGTTCGCCGTGGTCGTCGGTGTGGCGCTCACCTGGGGCGCGATCGACGGCTGGCTGCGCGCGCCGGAGCGGGGCAGGACGTGGCTGCTCGCGGCCGTGACAGCGGGGCCGACCGCCGGGGTGGCGTACGTGATCGGCCGGGCGATCTTCGTCGACCAGACCGGGATCTCGGCGCTGGGTGTGCAGCTCACCAGCGGCGCGGCCTTCATCATGCTGCTGGTGATCGTGCCCGCCGGGCTGGGGCTGTTCGTCGGCGGCAGGCTGTCGCCGGACCCGGTCCCAGCCGAGGAGCCGGAACCCGCGCCGGTCAGCCCAAGGTCGATGCCACGGGGTAAGCGACCCAGGTGATGTCGCTGACGAGGCGCACGTCGGTGGCGTTGAGCCGGGCGATCCGCTTCGCCAGCGACGGCGTTCGCAGCGGCCACAGCCGGTCGTCCAGCAGCAGCCCGATCCCGCCATCCCGCGAGCGCAGCACGGGCGCGCCGCTGTTGAGCCGCGCGGACACGGCCAGCTTCGGCAGTGTCGGCCGTGCGCCGAGCACGCCGCCCTGGGCGAGGGACACCGCGACCGACCGCCGCTCGATGCGGATCAGCTGACCGTCGGTGATCAGGTCCATGGTGTGTTCCGGTGAGGGGAACGCGTAGCCGTCGAGCAGCCGGAGCGCGTCGTCGCGGTCGGCGCAGCCGGGGGCACCGACGAGGTCGAGCCCGGCGTGCCGCAACCCGCTGGTCTTGCCGGTCGCACGCACCAGGTCGATCGGCACCGTGCCGCAGGGGTCGCGCTCCGAGACCGGCGCGTGCCCGGCGGGTGTGCGGACGAGCCCGGGACCGTCGCGCCCCGGACCCGGCACGGTGACCTCGGAGTAGGGCTGCTCGGTGAAGTCGCGGTTCCAGAACGCCAGCGTGGTGCCGCCCCGGGTCTGCCGGGCGACGGCGAACGCGTCCAGCACGTCCACCCACATCAGATCGGCGCCGGAAATCGAGCCGAGCTTCTGCACCCCCTGCTGGAACTCGGGGTCGCGCGAACGCAGCAGGGTCTGTCGCCCGCCAGCCGTGGTGTCGGTGAACATCAGGTAGAACCAGCCGCCCACGTGGACGACGGCGGGCTGACCGGCACCGCGGGCGATCGGCATGCCGCTGGCCCGCCAGCGCAGCCCGTCCTTGCTGGTCGCGAGGCCGATGGCGGTGCCGTGGTCGCCGGTGGCGCTGGTGTAGTAGAGGTGGTAGACGCCGTCGGACTTGACCACGGACGGGTCGCAGCGACGAGTCCCGCGCTTGCCGCCGGAGAGCACGGCACGGGGTGTCGTGAAGCGGTGGTTCATGCCGGTGGCGCCGGCGTGCAGGATGTCGCCGCCCTGGCCGCACCACCACATCCGGGTGCGCGCGCCCTCGATCACGGTCGGCACGCTGCCCGCCGCGATGGCGCCGCGGCCGCCCCGGCGGTGCCGCACGGCGAGTCGTTCGGGCTGATCGGCAGCCGGCGCGGCGCGGTGCTGGCTGGGCGGCACCCGCGAGGTCGGGCCGGGCTCCACCACGGTGCCGCTCGTGCTCGTGCACGCGCTCGCCGCAAGGCACACCGCGAGGAACGCCACGACACAGCCCCGTGCGGTCCGCGTCCGTCCGCTCACCGCTCCCAGCATGGCTGCGCGCTGTCCTCCGTCCCCCTGCCTGACGCCCGTCGAGGCATGATCGTGCGGTCAGTCTATGAGGTGACGCCTCACTCCAGGTGCTCGGCCATCCAGCGCAGCGCGAGCGCGTAGCCCTCGACGCCGAGCCCGGCGATGACGCCGGTCGCCACGGCGGAGATGACGCTGTGGTGCCGGAACTCCTCGCGCTGGTGGATGTTGCTGATGTGCACCTCGACCAGCGGCGCGGTCAGCTGCGCGCACGCGTCGCGCAGGCCGATGGAGTAGTGCGTCCACGCCGCGCCGTTGAGGATCACCGGCCACTCGGCGTCGGCCGCCTCGTGCAGCCACTCGATCATCTCGCCCTCGTGGTTGGTCTGCCGGATCTCCACGTCGAGGCCGAGCTTGGCCGCCGTGCGCTTGCACAGGTCCTTGAGATCGTCGTGGGTCGTCGCGCCGTAGATGTCGGGTTCCCTGGTGCCGAGCCGGTTCAGGTTGGGCCCGTTGAGCACGAGGACGTTCACAGCAGCACACCTCCGTCCGAGCCCTCGCCACCGGCGACCGCGGAGTACGCGGCGGCGAGCAGCGACGGATCCGGTCCTTCCAGCCTGCCCGGTTTGGCCAGCCCGTCCAGCACCACGAAGCGCAGCACCCCGGAGCGGGTCTTCTTGTCCTTGCCCATCCACTCAAGAAGCTGCGGCAGCGCGTCGGCATCGTAGCTGGTCGGCAGGCCGAGCGCGTGGAGAACGGCGGCGTGCCGGTCGGCGGTGGCGTCGTCCAGCCTGCCCGCCAGCCGGGCCAGCTCGGCGGCGAAGACCAGCCCGACGCTGACGGCGGCGCCGTGACGCCAGCGGTAGCGCTCCCGCCGCTCGATGGCGTGCGCCAGCGTGTGGCCGTAGTTGAGGACCTCGCGCAGGCTCGACTCGCGCAGGTCCGACGCCACCACGTCCGCCTTGACCTGGATCTTGCGGCGCACCAGCTCGGCGAGCACGTCGCCGGTGGGGTCGACGGCGGCCTTCGGGTCGGCCTCGATCAGGTCGAGGATCACCGGGTCGGCGATGAAGCCGCCCTTGACCACCTCGGCCATCCCGGCGACCA
>Ga0299913_10006450_pt1 | contig 10167 bp, 10 predicted proteins | sample RVTome_9_FD_201360 | JGI IMG/M metagenome (GOLD analysis project Ga0299913, IMG submission 201360) | Soil microbial communities from uranium-contaminated site in the Upper Colorado River Basin, Wyoming, United States - RVT155D38 (version 2) ... | reverse complement strand
GCGACCTCGGAGCTCGACACCGAGAGCGAGATGCTCGTCCAGCAGGCGATCGCCCGGCTGATGGAGAACCGCACCTCGATCGTGATCGCCCACCGGCTCTCGACCGTGCTCCACGCCGACCAGATCGTGGTCGTCGAGGGCGGGCGGGTCGTCGAGCGCGGTACCCACTCCGAGCTGATGGCGCGCGAGGGCCGCTACAGCCAGCTCTACGAGCTCCAGTTCGCCGACCTGCCGGCGTGAGCCGGACCCGCCTCTCGCTACCGCTCGACCCCGGATCCGTCCAGCGCGCGCTGTTCGTCCGCCTGCGGCGCTTCGGCGACACGATCCTCATGGCCCCCGCCCTCGACGCGTTCAAGCGCTGGGCGCCGCACGCGCGAGTGGGGGTCGCCGTGCAGCCGGGCTATTCCGCGTTCCTCGACCTGCTGCCCTTCGTCGACGACGTGCTGGTCGCGGGGAGCGGACCGCGCGGGGCCGCGCGCGCCCTGGCCGACGTTCGCGACTGGGCGCCGGACCTGACCGTCGACTTCCACGGCGGCTCCCGCGCGGCGGCGCTCACGCGCGCGAGCCGCGCCCGGCTGACGGTGGGAGAGTCACGCTACCGCTGGCCCGTCTACGACGTCCACGTCCCCCGGGCGGAGTGGCTGTTCGGCCTCGATCGGCGCGCGCACACGGTCGAGAACCACCTCGCCCTGATCGCGGCGCTCGGCGTGCCGACTCCGCGCGCGCGGCTTTCGCTCCCGGTCGATCCCGCGGCCGCGCGCGCGGTCGCGGCGCGGGTCGCCGAGGCGGGCGTGCCCGCGGGCCCGCGCGCCGTGCTGTTCCCGACCACCACGCTCCGCGGAAAGCAGTGGCCGATCGGCCGCTGGCTCGCGCTCGCCGCGCGGCTGGCGGGCGCCTGGCAGGGCGCGGTCGTGCTCCAGTTCGCGCCCCGGGAGGCCGATCTCGCCGCCCGTGCCCGGGAGGCGGCGCCCGGAGCCTTCGTGCTCGAACGCCTCCCGCTGTCCGAGCTCTCCGCGCTCGTCGCCGGCGCCTCTCTCGTGGTCTCCCAGGACTCGCTCGGCATCCACCTGGCCGCCGCCCACGCCGTTCCGTGCGTGACGCTCTTCGGGGCCACCGATCCCGCCCGCTACCATCCGTGGGAAGTCGAGCACGTCGTGCTCCGGGCCGAGGGGCTCGCGTGCTCTCCGTGCGGTGGTCGGTCCTGCCGCTCGCCCTACTACCCCTGGGCGTGCATCGACGGGCTCGACGACGAGGTCGTGTTCGAGACATCGCTGGCCTGGCTCGACGGGCGTCGTCCGGGGGCGCGGGAGACCGCCGCCCGAGCCTCGTGAACCGCACGCTAGCGGTCTTCCACTGCGACGTCCGCCTGACCTGGGCGGGAGGCCAGAATCAGCTGTGGCTCCTCGCGCGCGGGCTCCGCGAGCGCGGCCACCGGCAGTGGATCGTGACGCGACCGGGGAGCGCGCTCGGGCAGCGCGCCCGCGACGCCGGCTTCGACGTTCTCGAGCATCCGTATCGCGGCGAGGTCGATCCGCGCGGCTACGCGCGCCTGCGGCGACACCTGGCTCGCCACCGTCCGGACGTCGTGCACGCCCACGACGCCCACAGCCTGATGCCGGCCGCCATCGCCGCGCGGCTCGTCCGGCCGCGGCCCGCCATCGTCGGGCATCGGCGCGTCGACTTCCCGATCCGCGGGCACGCACTGTCGCGCTGGAAGTACGCGCGCGGTCCGGACCGCCTGATCGCGATCAGCGAGGCGGTGCGCCGCGTTCTGCTCGCGGGCGGCATCCCGGCGGAGCGGATCGCGCTCGTCCCGTCCGGGATCGAGCTCGAGACGCCACCCCCTCCCGCGGGCCCCTCGCTTCGCGAGCGCCTGGGAGCGCCACCCGGGGCGCCGGTGGTTCTCACGATCGCCTCGCTGGCCGACTACAAGGACCACCCGACTCTCGTCGAGGCCGCCGCGCGACTCCGGCCGCGCGAGCCGCTGACGCGCTGGGCGGTGTGCGGCGCGGGCGGGCTCCTCGAGCCGATCCGCGCGGAGGTCGCGCGGCGCGGATTCGCCGATCGGCTCCGTTACCTGGGCTTCCTGCCCGGCGCGCGCGGGTTCCTCCCCGAGGCGGACGTGTTCTGCCTGGCCTCGAAGACGGAGGGCCTGGGGACCAGCATCCTCGACGCGATGGCCGCGGGCGTCCCGGTCGCCGCGACGGCGGGCGGGGGAATTCCGGAGATGATCGAGCACGAGGTCAGCGGGCTCCTAGCGCCCGTGGGCGACGGCGCCGCGCTCGCCGCGGCCGTCGACCGCCTGCTCGACGAGCCCGCGCTGGCGCGCGGGCTGGTCGCCGCGGCGCGCGAGCGGGTGCGCGCGTTCGACGTCCGCCGCACGGTCGAGCGGACCGAAGCGCTGTACCGCGAGCTCGTCGCCGGGCGCGCCTAGCCGCCCGACCGGGCCACCATCTCCGCGTTGTCGCAGGTAAAGCCCGCCTTGCGGTGCGCGCTGTCGCAGAACGGCTTCATGCTCGAGTGACCGCAGCGGCAGAGCCACGTCTCGCCCTCGCCCTCGAGCTCGGTGCCGTCGCTCAGCACGATGCGGAAGTCTCCCTTCACGTGATACGGGCCATTCTCCTGCGGGGTGATGATCGTCTCGGCCACGGGTCCTCCTCGGGGTGTCGTCGTCGGTCCGATGAGCGATTTCAGAATCGGCGGCGCGTCCGATGGACGCCTTGCTCTAGCGACACCGCCACCTCCGCGCCGAACAGGATCGTCAGCGCGGTGAGGTACAGCCAGATCAGGAGCACGAGGATCCCGCCCACGAGGCCGTAGGTGCTCCCGTAGCTGCCCCAGTTCGCCACGTAGAGGCGGAACCCGGTCGTGACGAGGAGCCAGAGCCCGGTTCCGACCAGGGCGCCGATCGTCACGTGGCGGATGGAGAGCGATTGCTCGCGGTCTGGCAGGTAGTAGTAGACGAGCCACGCCAGCGCGGTCAGCGCCACGCACGCGAGCGGCCAGCGCGCCAGGTTCCACGCCGCGCCCAGCCCCGCCCGCTCGAGGATCTCCGCCCCCGCCAGGACCGCCGCCGCCCCCACCGTCAGGAGGAGCGAAGCGGCCAGAAGCAACCCGATCGCGATCAGCCGGCGCTTCCACCACGCCCGTCCCTCCCTCACGTCGTACATGCGATTCAGGCCGTCGGCGAGCGACACGAAGATGCTGGATCCCGACCAGAGCGTGAGCGCGACCCCCAGCGAAAGGACGTCGGGGCGCTGTTCGGCGGTGATCTCCCGCACGAACCGTTCGAGGAAGCGGGTCGGCTCCGCCGGCAGGGCGGCCGTAATGCGGCCCATGATCCACTCGAACGCCGGCTCGCCACCGAAGATGCCGGTGAAGGCGAACAGCCCGAGCAAAAGCGGCCACAGCGACAGGAAGAAGTAATAGGCGGCTTTGGCCGCCTCGCCGGTGATGTTGTCGGCGCGCGCCTCGCCGACGATCGCCCACGTCGTCCGCAGGAAGCCTCCCATCGTCCTCCCCTTGTTGCGGCCCGGCCGCAAACACGGAAATTCGATCCGGGGCCTGATCCTATCCGGAGGGACGATGACACGCCAAGCTTCCGCCACCCGCCACATCACCGTGGGATGCCCGTTCTGCGGGCGGTTGAACCGGATCGACGCCGGTCGCGTGGCGGACCGACCGCGCTGCGGGGAGTGCCGCAAGCCGCTCCTCGTCGACCGGCCCGTCAAGGTCGCCGGGGACGCCTTCGACGCCGTGATCGCAGGCACCGACGTGCCCGTCCTGGTCGACTTCTACGCCGACTGGTGCGGGCCGTGCAAGACGATGGCGCCGCTCCTCGACGACCTCGCCGCCGCGCGGGCGGGGGACCTCCTCGTCGCCAAGCTCGACACCGACCGCGACCCAGCGGTCCCGGCGCGGTTCGGGATCCGCGGGATCCCGACGTTGATCCTGTTCCGGGACGGTCGCGAAGCGGCCCGCTCGACGGGCGCGATCGGAGCCGCGGAGCTGGCCGCGCTGATCACCAAGGGAGCGGCCTGACCGCGAGGCCCCTTCAGCGCGGGACGATCCGGTGCACTTCGCCGCCGGCGGTCAGCAGGTAGAGCTCGCCGTCGCTGTCCTCGCCGAACGACGCCACCGCGTGGTCGGCGGGCTCGAGCTCGGGCCAGCGGCGCTCGTCGGCGGCGGCCCCGCCCTGGAGCCGGAACCCGCGCACGAAGCCGCTGCAGTAGTCGGAGTAGAAGTACGTGCCCGCGAGCTCCGGGATCGCCGACCCGCGGTAGACGAAGCCGCCCGTCACCGAGCAGCCGTCGCCGTGATCGAACTCGGCGACCGGCAGCGTGAGACCCTCGCGATCGCAGCCCTCCGAGGGCTGGAAGCAGCGCGAGCCCTCCGTCAGGTTCCAGCCGTAGTTCCGCCCCCGACCCGCGCCCTGGACCGCGTTCACCTCCTCGACCCGGTTCTGGCCGACGTCCGCGACGTACAGGTCTCCCGTCGCGCGGTCGAACGAGAAGCGCCACGGGTTCCGCAGCCCGTAGGCCCACACCTCGGGACGGGCGCCCGGGGTGCCCGCGAACGGATTGTCGCCCGGCACCGCGTAAGGCTCTCCGCCGTCCATGTCGATCCGGAGGAGCTTGCCGAGCAAGGTGCCGAGGTCCTGTCCGTTGCCCTGCGGGTCGCCCCCCGAGCCGCCGTCTCCCGTCCCGATCCACAGCATGCCGTCGGGCCCGAACAGGGCGAGCCCGCCGTTGTGGTTCGAGAACGGCTGGTCGATCGCGAGAACGACCCGCGCGGAGCCGGGATCGGCGCGACCGGGGTCGGCGGACACCCGGTACTCGACGATCCGGGTGTCACCGGCGGGGTCGGTGTAGTTCACGAACAGGCGGCCGTTGGCGGCGTAGTCGGGATGGAAGGCGAGCGACAGGAGTCCCTGCTCGCTTCCGGTCGAGACCTGGCCGCGGAGATCGAGGAACGGCTGGGGGAGGAGCGCTCCGTCCTCGACGATGACGACGCGGCCCCCCTTCTCGACCACGAAGAGCCGGGGGTCGCCGGCCGGGGAGGTGAGCCAGACCGGAAAGTCGAGCCCGTCGACCACCCGCTCGAGCCCGACATCCGTGGCCGGGGGATCGCCTCCGTCATCGGGTGGCTCGGTCGCGTTGCCGTTGCCCTCGCAACTCGCGACCCACACCGCCAGGAGGAGGGGGATCCCGAGGTCGATGCGCAGCGTCATGGGAGGCGTAGTTTATCGCCCGTGAAGACGGGGAGCCCACTCCGGACCGCGTGGCCGGCGCTCGTGTTCGCCCTCGCCTGCGGCCAGCCCGAAACCGGGCCGCGCGGAGCGCCGGCGGACGGGCCGGCGGCGGACGGTGCGGCGGGAGTCGCGACGGAGCCGGGGGCGGGGCGGGCCACGGCCCCGGGGCGACGGCTCTACGTCTGGGCGGGGGACATGGACCGCGCCGAGAGCGACTTCCTGGCGGTCCTCGACGCCGATCCGGCGAGCGCGGAGTATGGGCGCGTCGTCGCCACCGTCCCGGTCGAGCGGCGGGGGACCCACCCTCATCACACCGAGCACCGGATGCCGCGGGACGGGATCCTGTTCGCGAACGGCTTCCTGCCCGGTGTCACCTTCCGCTTCGATCTGGCCGATCCGGACGCCCCGCGGCTGGCCGGGGCCTTCGAGGCGGCGGACGGCTACAGCTGGCCCCACAGCTACGAGCGGCTGCCGAACGGCAACGTGCTGGCGACCTTCCAGGGTCGCGGAGCCGACAACGTCGACCCCGGCGGCCTGGTCGAGATCGACGACCAGGGCGCCGTCGTGCGCTCGGGCGGCGCATCCGACCCCGCCGCTCCGCGGGCGCTGCTCCGTCCCTACAGCCTGGCGATCGTGCCCGCGCTCGACCGCGTCGTCGTGACGAGCTACGACATGGGCGAGGACATGGGGATGCGGGGCGGCCGCCGGGGGCGGACGCACGTCGTCCAGGTCTGGCGCCTCTCGGACCTCGCCGTGATCGCGACCATCGACCTGCCGCCCCTCCCCGGCGGCGGCGGCGACGAGCAGCCGGGCGAGCCGCGGGTCCTATCCGACGGCCGCACCGTCCTGGTGTCGACGTTCACCTGCGGGCTGTACCGGATGACCGGCCTCGACGGCGAGAGCCCGGGCGCCGAGCCCGTCCACGGTTTCGGCGGCGGCGGGTGCGCGGTGCCGATCGTTTCGGGGCGCTTCTGGGTCCAGTCGCTGCCCAGCGCCCGCGCGCTCGTCGCGCTCGACGTCTCGGACCCCGGCGCTCCCGTCGAGGTCTCCCGGCTCGAGCTGGGGGCGCGGAACTTCCCCCACTGGCTCGCGCTCGACGAAGGCTCCGGCCGGATCGCGATCGCCGACCGCGGCGACGGCGAGGAGCGGGTCTTCCTCGCCACGCTGGATCCCGCGACCGGCGCGCTGGCGCTCGACGAGCGCTTCCGCGACCCGGGCTCGGACCGGCCCGGCGTCTCGTTCGAGCGCGCGGAGTGGCCGCACGGCCGGACCGGGTCTGCCCGCCCGCACGGGACCGTCTTCGGCCCGTGACGCTCGCCTTCCATCCCGCCGCTCCCGAGCGCTGGGACGACGTCGCGGCGCTCTTCGGGAAGCGCGGCGCCTGCGCCGGGTGCTGGTGCATGACCTGGCGGCGGGGCGCGAAGGAGTACTCCGCGGGCAAGGGCGCCGGGAACCGGGCCGCCTTCCGTCGGATCGTGCGGCGCGGGGACGAGCCCGGCGTCCTCGCCTACGCGGACGGCGCGCCGGTGGGCTGGTGCGCGGTCGCGCCGCGCGAGGCGTATCCGCGTCTCGCCGGCTCGCGCGTCCTCGCTCCCGTCGACGCGGCGCCGGTGTGGTCGATCTCGTGCCTGTTCGTCGCTCGGCCGTGGCGGCGGCGGGGCGTCAGCGCGGCGCTGATCGAGGCGGCGGTGGCTCACGCGCGCGCGCGCGGCGCGAAGATCGTCGAGGCGTACCCTGTCGACCCCGCGGGGAACCAGGCGGACGCGTTCGTCTGGACGGGGATCGCGTCGGCGTTCGAGCGCGCGGGCTTCCGCGAGGTCGCCCGCCGCTCCCCCACCCGGCCGATCATGCGGCGGGTCGTGACCCCCCGCCGCTCGTAAGCACGGGTACAGGCGCGCCGGCCGCGTTCCGGGTATTCATCGAGCATGGACGGACGCGAGAGCGAGCGGCGGCGGATGGTGCACGAGCAGATCGAGTCTCGCGGGGTCCGCGATCCGGGCGTGATCCGCGCCATGGCCGAGGTGCCGCGCGAGGCGTTCGTCCCCGCGGACCAGGCCGAGTTCGCCTACCTCGACAGCCCGCTCCCGATCGCCGAGGAACAGACGATCTCGCAGCCCTACATCGTGGCGCTGATGACCGCCGCGCTCGAGATCGGGCCGGGCGACCGGGTGCTGGAGATCGGGACCGGATCCGGCTATGCGGCGGCCATCCTCTCCCGGATCGCCGCCGAGGTGTACACGGTCGAGCGGCACGCGCCGCTCGCCGAGGGCGCGCGGAAGGCGCTCGAGTCGCTGAGCTATGACAACGTGCACGTGCTCCACGGCGACGGGACCCTGGGCTGGCGCGAGCACGCCCCGTACGACGCGATCGTCGTCGCCGCCGGTGGCCCCGAGGTGCCCGAGCCCCTGCTCGATCAGCTCGCTGTCGGCGGCCGGATCGTGATTCCGGTCGGGCCCACCCCCCGGCTCCAGGAGCTCGTGCGGGTGACCCGCGTGTCGGAAACCGAGCTCGCGCGCGAGGACCTGGGCGGTGTCCGCTTCGTGCCGCTCGTCGGCGCCGGGGGGTGGGAGGAGCGCGGCGGCACCCTGACCCGACCGGCGGCGGACGCGTCCGACGACGGCGCAAGCGCGATCGTGCGCGAGGTGGCCGAGCCCTTCGGCGACATCGAGTCCGCCGAGCTGGGCCCGCTCCTCGAGCGGATCGGCGACGCGCGGGCCGTGCTCCTCGGCGAGGCCTCGCACGGGACGAGCGAGTTCTACCGCATGCGCGCCCGCATCACGCGCGAGCTGATCGAGCGTCACGGATTCGGGATCGTGGCGGTGGAGGCCGACTGGCCCGACGCCGCGCGGATCGACCACTACGTCCGCCACGCCCCACCGGCGCCGGGCCGGCCCGCGTTCACCCGCTTCCCGACCTGGATGTGGCGCAACCGCGAGGTGGACGCGTTCGTCGGCTGGCTGCGGGAGCACAACCGGGATCTCCCCGACGAGCGGCGGGCGGGGTTCTACGGGCTCGACCTCTACAGCCTCCACGCTTCGATCGCCCGCGTGCTCCACTATCTGGACGACGTCGACCCCGACGCGGCGCGGATCGCGCGCCAGCGCTACGGCTGCCTTTCCCCCTGGGAGTCGGATCCCGCGGTCTACGGACGGATGGTCCTCAGCGGCCGCTATCGGGCGTGCGAGCCGGAGGTCGTGGCCATGCTCCAGGACCTGCTGTCGCGACGGTTGGAGTACCTGTCGCGGAACGGTACGCGGTTCCTCGACGCCGTTCAGAACGCGCGCCTGGTGGCGAACGCCGAGCAGTACTACCGGGCGATGTACTACGGCGGGCGGGAATCGTGGAACCTGCGCGACACCCACATGTTCGACACTCTGCGGCTGCTGCTCTCCCACCACGGTCCGGACTCCCGCGCCGTCGTCTGGGCGCACAACTCCCATCTCGGCGACGCGTCGGCGACGGAGATGGGGTCGCGCGGGGAGCTGAACGTCGGCCAGCTATGCCGGGAGGGGTTCGGCGAGCGATCGTTCCACGTCGGCTTCGGAACCCACGCCGGCACGGTCGCCGCCGCGTCCGACTGGGGCGCCCCCATGGAGGTCATGCAGGTGCGGCCCTCGCACGCGCGGAGCTACGAGCGGGTCTGTCACGACAGCGGCGTGGAGGCGTTCCTGCTCCACCTGCGGGAGCCGCGCCGCGAAGCCGTGCGCGCGGAGCTCCTCGAGCCGCGTCTCGAGCGCGCGATCGGGGTCATCTACCGGCCCGAGAGCGAGCTCGCCAGCCACTACTTTCAGGCCGTGCTCCCGCTCCAGTTCGACGAGTGGATCTGGTTCGACCAGAGCGCGGCCGTGACCCCGCTGGCGGCGGCCGTCGTCGCGGACGAACTCCCCGAGACGTGGCCGTTCGGCCTCTGATCCGACCGCCGGAGCGAGGCTACTTCTTGAGCTTCTTCCCCGCCCGCTCGGCGGCCTCGCCCGCTTTCCGCGCGGCGTGGACCGCGGTCTCGGCGAGCTTGCTCGCGCGCTGGGTCTTCTTGCCCGCGCGCTCGAGCTTCTCGCCGGCCTTGCGCTTCGTCTTTCCGTACGCCTCCTGCGCCTTGCCGACCTTCTCGACGGCCTTGCCGCGGACCTTCTGCGTCTTCCCCTTCGCGCGGAGGCCCTTCTTCCCGACCACCTTCCCCGCCGCCTCCTTCACCTTCCCCGCCGCTTGCTGCGCCTTGCCGGCCGCGCGCTTCGCCTTCCCCCTGAGCTCGTCCCTGCTGGGCATGGAAGCCTCCCCTCGAGTTCGTGATGTCGTCCGGTCCGGAATATAGAGCGGTCGAGCGGAGGGAAGCCTACCAGCGGTGCGCGAAGCCGAGGCCGAAGAGCCAGTCGGGGGCGGCGTCGGTGAGACCGGCGCCGGCGCGAACGTCCAGCTGGGCGTTGGGGCCGAGCGCGAGCGTCAACCCGCCGTCGACGACCGCCGCGTCGTCGCCCTCGGGCTCCACGGGCGCGAAGCCGTAGAGCTCGAGGAACGCGCCCAGCCGCTCGCCCAGCGAGCGGCCGAGCGCCACCGACCCCAGGGCCTGGTCGAACCGCTCGCCGCCGGCGTCGGGACGACCCCACCCCGCGTTCGCTCCCAGCGACCACGCTTCGGAGAGCGTCCACCCCATGGCCAGGCGCGCCTCCGGCTGCCAGGAAGAGGAGCCGATCTCGTCGTCGCCGGTCGGGACAGAGGTCGAGACGAGAAGGGCGGCGGCGGGAACCGCGGGCGCCATCTCGTCGAGGAGCAGGACCTTGAACCCGACCCCCGCATCGTCGAGGCCCGAGACGTCCGCGCCGCCGTCGTCGGCCGAGACCCACGAGCCGGGCGCGATCCGCGCCTCGAACCGGTCGCCGAGGCCGATCCGGACCAGGATCTCCCCGAGCGCGTGCGCGCGG
>Ga0299913_10006449_pt1 | contig 10168 bp, 10 predicted proteins | sample RVTome_9_FD_201360 | JGI IMG/M metagenome (GOLD analysis project Ga0299913, IMG submission 201360) | Soil microbial communities from uranium-contaminated site in the Upper Colorado River Basin, Wyoming, United States - RVT155D38 (version 2) ... | reverse complement strand
TACCTTCCGGATCACCTCGGTGGATGTGCAGCAGCCCCCCAGGCGCTAAAGGAAAGATTGCGTGTCGGCTCAGGAAGACGTTGATCCGCTCATGCTGTAGCGTGAGCTAGCACCTCTGTCCAGAACACTTAGCCGTCAAACGTGGCGCGAATTGACGCCCGTACCGTCTCGACGATTGTGTCGATTTGATCTGCAGTGGTGATCAGCGGCGGTGCCAGACATATGGTGTCGCCGCGCATGCGCGTGTACAAGCCGCGTTTTACCAGTTCCTTGCCCATGCGCAGACCGACTTTCTCCGATGCTTCAAACGGCTGCTTCGTCGTTTTGTCCGCCACGAATTCGACTGCCGCCATCATGCCGAGACCCCGCACATTCCCGACGTGATCCATCTTGTCTAGCGTATGCAAGCCCTCTTGCAGGCGATTGCCCATTTCGGATGCCCGCTGCACCAGATCTTCTTTTTCAAACACATCAAGATTTGCCAGGGCCACCGCCGAACAGGTGGGGTGACCGGAATACGTGTAGGCGTGCATCCAGCGCTTTTCAGGCGGGGTGGAATCGATGGCTTCCTTAATTTTGTCGCTCACACCAATACCCCCCATGGGGATGTAACCGCTGGTAATGCCTTTGGCAAATTGCATGATATCCGGCTCAACATTCCAATGCTCCAGACCGAACCAGGCGCCAGTGCGTCCGAATCCGGTGATGACCTCGTCACTGATGAAGAGCACCTCGTACTGATCGCAAATCTCACGGATGCGCTGGAAATAGTCGTCTTGCGGCACAATCACGCCACCCGCGCCTTGTACGGGTTCCGCGATGAATGCAGCAACTGTGTCCGGTCCCTCACGCAAGATCGCTTCTTCCAACAGATTCGCCGCCGCGATGCCCTGGCTAACCGTCCCATCTCCACCCTCGAAGCGATAGGGGTAGGGCGATTCGATGTGCAGGATGTTCGGCACGCGCGGCTCAAACATGGTCCAGTATTCCGGTAGACCCGTAGCGGACATTGCAGCCATGGTGACGCCATGATAACCGAGCATGCGCGAGATGATTTTCACCTTCTCCGGCTTGCCGTGCGCTTTCCAATAGAAGCGGGCCGTTTTGAACGAGCTTTCCGTCGATTCGGCCCCGCCACTGGTGAAGAAGAAGGTTTTGATAGAAGGGTAGACCAGGCCGCTCAAGCGTTCCGCTAGCTCAATCGCTGGCAGATTTGAGGAACCGGTGTAAGAGGAACAATACGCCAGGGTGCTCATCTGGTTGAGCGCCGCTTCGGCAAGCTCGCGTCGGCCATGACCGACGTTAACATTCCACAATCCACTCAGGCCATCAATGACCTCGTTACCATCCAAATCTTTCAGCATCACCCCATTGCCTTCAACCCAGATGCGCGGCTCTTGGTGGTCGGTGGGATGGTACAGGGGATGAATCAAATGAGCTAAATCGGATTGCGTTCTTTCCGCTGCGCTTGGCAACGCCATGATCTACTCCTTAAACGGGAATACAATCTATACCACATCGCGACGGTGTGGCGTGTCACGGACACCATTACCGCAGTGGCTGCAGGATGTCAAGATATAGGACGGGGCCTGCCGCTTGATAAGTAGAGGCGGGTTCTCTACAATGTAGGGACAGGGCCAGATGACTCGAATGAATGCCAGTATAAATCGCGCATGTTGCCCATCTCAACCCGTCGAAATTGGCCTACATCGACTGCGCCCATTGGCGCCAGTTCATCCGGATAAGGAGCCCACAATGGGATTGGAGAGCATGTTCGGCAGTGGCATGGTCACGTCGAAACTGAATAAAATTATCAATTGGGGACGCAAGTATTCCTTTTTTCCTTTTCCGTTTGTGACGGCTTGCTGCGGCATGGAATTTATGGCCACTTGGGGCTCTCACTACGATGTTGCACGTTTTGGCGCGGAATTTCCCCGGTTTTCCCCGCGTCAATCGGATTTGTTAATGGTTGTCGGTACTGTCAATCATAAGATTGCGCCAGTGATGAAGCGGGTGTACGATCAGATGTGTGAGCCCAAATGGGTCATCGCCTTTGGTGCCTGCGCAGCTTCGGGCGGCTTCTATCGCAACTACGCGACGGTGCAGGGCATCGACCGGGTGATTCCGGTAGATGTGTATATTGCCGGGTGTCCACCGCGTCCGGAGGCGGTGCTGGAAGGGCTGATGCTGTTGCAGCAAAAGGTCGACTCTGAAGATGTTCTCGACCGCAGTAAACCGTCATTGGTTGATGGGACCGTTTACTCCGAAAATCGGCTGGTACACATTGAGCCGCCGGTGAATACTCAGGCCGATTCTGTGGTCGATGCTCGCCAAGAGCAAGCCTTGCACAAGTGGCAGGGATTTTAATTAAATTCAAGCAGATGTAGCACGATGATGTAGCGTGGCGCCGCATCTGCCGTGCTTCTTGGTCCTCTGATTTTGTCCTCGTTCAGTTGTCTTGAGGCGTTCGCACTTGCCAGTCGATACTATTTTCGATCACGCGGGCTAGGGCGCCGTGATAATGCCGTCTTCCCCCAGGGCGACCTGCCCGACTTCGCACGGACCCGGAAGCGAGCTGAACACTACCTCATATGCCTGCGCCACGGCTTTAGGGCTGTCGGCGGCTTGAGCGCCGAGATTAACGATGTGGGATCGGTTGGCCTCGCTTACATCATACGCCATAACGGTGTGACCGGCCTCAATCAGATACCGGCACATTGGTGTGCCAATATTTCCAACACCAATAAATCCGAGCTGCATCATGTTCTCCATGTGGCAAGGGCTCAGCGGGTATCGCTGATCTGATTTTTTCCAGGCCGCTTTCGATATTGACGTGGGGATGGCGGGTTGTTAGGGTTAAGACAAGACCGATAGGGTAGGTGAAAAGGAGATCCCAGTCATGACGCGTGATTCAAGGAGCAAAGCCACCATCGTCCTCAAACTCTTGGAAGAGGGAGACATCATGTTGTGCCTGGATGCCAGGCATGAAGGGGTTGCCATGCCTCGCGAACATGCTCAAAACCCCTCGCTTCGACTGATCCTCAACCTGAATTTCCCCAGCCCGATTGATGTGACCGACGAAGGTGTGAGCGTGAATTTGTCGTTTGGGGGCAAGCGCTTTGATTGTTATGTTCCCATGGATGCTTTATGGGCGGTGTTTAACCCGGAAAGCATGCAGGGTATGATGTGGCCGGAAAGTATGCCGCCTGAAGTGCAGGCGGAATTCGCCGCCCAACCGAATGACACCGCAGCGGGGCTGAGGTCTAAGCGTCCGGGGCGGCGGGTCGCGTCATCAGGGGATCGCTCTGAAACCGCCAAGGAAGAAACTGAAGAAAAAAGCGAGGCCCAACCGGACACGCGCAAACGGGGGCATTTACGCGTGGTGAAATAGCGTTGTGGCTCCTAATCATTGCGGTGCACAGCACTTAGAAGCGGGGGCCTCGCAGAATCATCTCTTCCCAGTGGTGGTGATGCGTGAGATCCTCTCCCGTCATTTTGCACTCTCAAAAAGTGGCGGCTTGCTCAAAATAGGCCACGTCGACACGGGCAATCTGTTCTTCGCGCGCCTTCTGAGCCACCCGCTGCACCACCATTTCACGGACAAATGGAATGGGAATGCGTCCCACGCGACGCACCACATCATCCGTGCAGGGCACATCCGTTCCCTCCAGATAGGGGCCATGGGCATCTTCGACCTGGGACGGATGGTCACACGTGTGGGGCACCAGTTGTTGCAGGCGCAGGGACACGTAATCTGTGACCCACTCTTGCATCGCTGCATTGGCAGTTGCGGGGTCGGGCCCTGCGGGTGCATCGAGCTTTTGGCTCAAGCTGACTAGTAACGTTTCCAGACGTTCCAGTTTGTGTTCCACCGCTTGCAGCCGTGATGCAATTTGCTCGTTCTCCATCCTCTCTCCCTCTGCTTCAACCTGATTCAGATGCGAATTTGCTGTCTCACTTGAAAAGAATCAGGGTATTATACACGCTGTGCGCCGCGTCGGCCAACCGCGGCGTAGCGGAACCCGAGACCTTGCATTTTTCCCGGTTCGTATACGTTACGGAGGTCGACCATGATGGGCTGATGCAGGAGGTTGCGGACGCGCTCCAGATCGAGCGCACGAAATTCGTTCCACTCCGTAGCCAGCACCAGGGCATCGCTGCCATCACAAGTTGAATAGCTGTCTTGACAGTATTCTACCTCGGGCAACACCTCTTTGGCGGCTGCTTTGGCAACCGGATCGTGGGCTTTGATTTTAGCGCCCTTCGCCTGTAAGGCTTTGATGATAGCAATCGCAGGGGCTTCACGAATATCGTCGGTGTTCGGTTTGAACGCCAGCCCCAACACCCCGATGGTTTTGCCCGCCACGTCGTTGTCGAGCATGGCCACGATTTTGTCCACCATGCGCTCTCGTTGTGACTGATTGACTTCGTTAGCTGCCGCTGCCAATTTTAACTCGACCCCGGCTTCCCGGGCAAAATGGGTAAGGCTCTGCACATCCTTAGGGAAACAGGAGCCGCCATAACCCGGACCCGCGTGCAAGAATTTGTTGCCGATGCGCTGATCCAGCCCAATACCGCGTGCCACATCGTGAATATCGGCATCGACCGCATCACATAAATTAGCCACTTCATTGATAAACGAAATTTTCATGGCCAGGAATGTATTGGCGGCGTATTTAATCATTTCAGCCGTCACGGTGTCCGTGATCACAACCGGGGTTTCGATGAGATATAGAGGGCTGTAAAGTTCTTTCATGATGGCCAGTGCATGCGGGTCCTCACCCCCGACCACGACCCGATTGGGGCGCATAAAATCTTCGATTGCCGAGCCTTCACGTAAGAACTCCGGATTCGACACCACGCTAAACTGCACCGGCTCTGGCTGAGCTGCCTGGATAAGGGCCGCAATCCGCTTGGCCGTGCCCACGGGGACGGTGCTTTTGGTGGCGATCACTTTATAGCCATTCATGTGGCGCCCGATGTCATTGGCCACCTCGTCTATATATCGCATGTCGGTGGCGCCGTTTTCGCCGGCCGGGGTGCCCACGGCGATAAAAATCACCAATGCTTGTTCGATGGCTTTAGCTACGTCAGTGGTGAAACTCAAGAGACCTTCCCGCAAGCCTTTATTAACCAATTCCTGCAGACCCGGCTCGTGGATGGACAAAATGCCTTCTTGGAGATCGGCGATTTTTGCCGTGACATTGTCCACACAGGTGACTTGCATGCCAAATTCAGCAAAACAAGCGCCCGTCACCAAACCGACGTAACCGGTTCCAATGACACAAATGTGCATGGGCACACTCCTTCGTAGAGACGATCTGTCTCTGCTATTATCTTTGGGCAATGGGTAGAGTAACGCTAGATAAAACAAGTCATTAGTTTTTCAGCTATCGAAGAATTCTCCCGAAAACTTTAGAGAACGGGCTTCGGTTGCACGTATCAAAAGCCTAATTCTATTCGTATGTCTGATCTTGAGTTTATGCATCTTGATGGTCCAGAATCATCCTCTGATGACGTCCTTGGGATTAGGGATCGGTCATGGTTGTTAAGCTCCCTACAAAGCGATGTTCCTGATTTCCTTCCGCTGCCGGTACTTGATCTATAAGTGCCCTCAGTGCAGAGAATGGGTCGCGCATGGCTCCCGCTTACAGAGCATCGGAGTTATGCCCCAACAATGTCAATGCATGAGATAGGGTTATGCTAGTACGGCGTACCGCAACTGGTTCGTCGGTTGGTTCCGCTGCATGTGTTGGACTTGCGGCGCTCAAACCGCCGACGGACTTCTGCCGGGGTGGACTAGGACGCTTGCCATTCCGGTAACCTCAAACCCGCTTTGTCACAGAATTCTTCGACTTCCTTGTGAAATGCTTGGCGCACCTCGTCATTATCACGCCGTTTGAGACCCAGTTTGCGGTACAGGGCATTGCGTGAGCTACCCGGACGGCCAAAAATCTGCATCGTGCGCAGATACCACTTGTTCAGCGTGTCTTGGCAGTCTTGCCGAGTCGCTGGATCTTCGGCGAGACGGCGCACCCATAGCTCGCCATGGCCAATGTGGACAACTTCTTCCTTAAAAATACCTTCCATGACGCGGCGCCACGGTGCGTAGCTGCAGGTCAGGGCATCTTCTAATTGGTGTCCCGCGCCCCGGTCCATACAGAAGTTAAACATCACAAAATCGGTCCAAGTTTCAATCGGATAGTAGAAGATGTTGACACGTTTGTCGTTCTTTACCCGCTCGGTGCCAATATCCGAACTATCGGTCTCGAGGCGAAAGTCCAGTTGTTGTGCGTCGATATGGCTTTGCACATCAAAGCCCAGATCTGACAGCAGGCCATACATGGCTTTAGCGTGGCGAATTTCATCCTTGACAATATTAGAGACGATGAGTTTTTCTTCCACTGACGGGGCTTTCATAATCCATGGTACATAGCCGTAGCCGCCAGAGAGTTCCGAGTCAGCCTGCATCAGCATTAGATGAATCAGATTTTCTTTGTATTCCTCAGTCATTTCGGAGGAGTGTTCCAGAGGTTCCCCTGCCGCGATTTTTGCCATCATATCTTGTTCAAGAGAGGTCTTAGTACGCATAACGCCTCCACAGGAAGAGCATGTTGCCTGCCCGTATTGGTGCCTCGATCCGAAGAATGAAACGGTCATTTCTATGACCCGCCACTCAGCGTTGGATAGTGATAGAAAATAACTGCAATTAGACCGTCTCAACCTGACCGTCAATATTATACCATTTGGGCCACGGCTCAGCATGGCTGTATGTTCGAAACCGTTTTTCAACCGTTTCATCTTGGGCTTATGAGCGCCAGCGTGCTCTACCTGAGGAGCCGCTGAGTCGCTCTAAAGTTTTAATTTGCGCCCGCCGATAATGCCTCGTACACGGGCCAATGACCATCATAAACAATCACGCGAACTCATGCACGAGGCATATGTTAAGTCGGATCTCCCGCCGGTTTGCTGCCTCAGCTCGCATGGATTCTCGTGGGGATTACAGGCACCGAGATGAGCCGGGATAGTTGCTAGGTGAGCTTCGGTCTGTGTGCCAATGTCATGCGCGTCAATTGAGATATCGTTTATTACGTTGATCGTGGATAGGACATCATGGCCAAGCTTGATGCGTTCTTTAAGCTCATGGTTGAACAAGGGGCGAGTGACTTGCATCTGACGTCCGGCTCGCAACCGATTCTACGGGTCAGTGGAGAGCTCCAGCGGATTCGCTATCAGACGTTAGAAAACGATGATCTCAAAAAGATGCTCTACGAGATCACCACCGAATATAAGGTCAAAGAGTTTGAGGAGACAGGCGATATTGACTTTGCCTACGAAATTCCCGGTCTGTCTCGATATCGCGCCAATTTTTTCGTGCAGACGAATGGCGTGGCTGCCGTCTTTCGCCAGATTCCGGATACGATTCTGACCACCGAACAGCTCGGCCTGCCGAACGTGTTGAATAGGCTTCCGATGTTGCCCAAAGGCCTGGTGTTGGTGACGGGGCCTACTGGTAGTGGGAAATCCACCACTCTCGCAGCTCTGGTTGACTACGCTAACATGCAGCGGAAAGATCATATCCTGACCATCGAAGACCCGGTGGAGTTCGTCCACAAAAGCAAGAATTGTGTGGTTAATCATCGCGAAGTCGGCTCTCACACGAAGTCCTTCGCAGCAGCCTTGCGCGCTGCCTTGCGTGAAGATCCCGATATCATTCTGGTTGGGGAAATGCGGGATTTAGAGACCATTAGCTTGGCCTGCGAAGCGGCCTCAACCGGTCATCTAGTGTTCGGTACGGTGCATACTCAGAGTGCGGCGAAAACCGTGGATCGTATCATCGACGTCTTTCCGCACGAGCAGCAAGAGCAAATTCGCGCTACACTGGCCGATTCCTTACAGGCGGTGGTGTCCCAGACGCTGTTCAAGCGCCGTGACGGCAAAGGCAGGTGTGCCGCGTTGGAAATTTTGATTGTCACCCCCGCTGTGCGCAATCTGATCCGAGACAACAAAACCTTTCAGATTCACACCGTGTTGCAAACTGGCAAGAAATACGGCATGCAATCTCTGGATGATGCCATCATGGACCTGCTGAATAAGCGTCGAATCAATGCTGAAGATGCTTACTTACACTGTTTGGACAAAGAACGTTTCCGGCAATTTATCGGACACGCATCCGATGAATTCGAATAAAGCTCTGCGGACAGACATGGAGCGGTGACCATGAACGAAGTCGATTCTCTCCTCAATTTCATCCTCGACCATCACCCGAATATTTCTGACATTAACGTGTCGGTTGGTAAACCGATTCAAGTTGAAGTCGACGGTGAATTGATTCCCGTCAATTTACCCACCCCCATCCGGCAGCTGACGCCGTATCAAACCGAAATATTTGCCCTGCAACTGCTGCGTAAAGATCGCCGGGCGACGCGTCTGTTGCTCGAAGAAGGCTCGACGGACATCTCCTATGCGGTAGCTGATCGCGCCCGCTTTCGCGTCAATATTTTTTCGGGCCGCGGCGCCTACGCGGTTGTCATGCGGCGTTTGGCCACCCACATCCCGTCCGTGGAAGAATTGCGCCTACCACCGATTTTGGATGAGATGGGCATGGAGAAAAATGGCTTGGTGCTGGTGACTGGGGCGACCGGAACTGGTAAGTCCTCCACTCTGGCTGCCGTGTTGCGCAAGGTCAATGAGACGCGTTCGGTGCACGTCGTGACGCTAGAAGATCCCATTGAATTTGCCCATGAGCACATGCAGGCGACCTTTAACCAACGTGAGTTGGGTCTGGATTTTGATACGTTTGACAATGGTCTACGTGCGGCGCTTCGACAAGCGCCAAAAGTCATTCTGGTGGGTGAAATGCGTGACCGTGCCACGGTTGAGATTGCCCTACACGCCGCCGAGACCGGCCACTTGGTGATGAGTACGCTGCACACCATTGATGCCGGTCAGACGATCAACCGTATTGTCGGTATGTTCGATCATTCTGAGGAGCAACTCATCCGACTCCGATTGGCTGCCATGCTGCGCTGGGTGGTGTCTCAACGGCTACTGCCTAAAGTCGGTGGCGGCCGGGTCGCCGCGCTTGAAATTATGCGTCAGAACTTACGTGTGCAGGAAAGCATTCTGCACGGTGAAGTCGAGGGCAAGATGTTCTATGAAATCATCGATGCCGGGGTGTCGCTGAGCATGCAGACGTTTGATACATCGATCCTGAACTCGTACGAAAGCGGGCTCATCTCCGAAGAGACCGCCATAGCCTATGCGTCACAGCGGTCCGTTGTCCTACGGGGGATTGACCGGATCAAGAACGCACGTGGTGAAAAAACCACGGATGTGGAAGGCTTGGCCCTAGATAAGGACTACGAAAAACGCGTCACCCGCAATGGCCGCTAGTACGGCGTACCGTAGATAAGTGAGCAGCGGTTGATGGAGATGGGAGAGTAGATTATGCAGATTGCCTGTCCCGCTTGTGGCAAACGTTTACAGATTTCAGATGACAAGCTGCCGAATGAACGTCAAGTGCGCATTGCTTGCCCGTCATGTCGCGAGCGCTTTGTGTTTGAACCTCGTAGTGTGCCCGTCACGGATATCTCGGAGGCGTTCGCTGTTCCCACCGTCATCCCGACACCGGGTGCGGGCTCCACGGGATTGTTCCCGTCGATGCAGACGCTCAACATCGATATTATCGAAAGCGGTCCGGCACCCCGCGCGCTCATTTGCCTCGATACGCCCTCGCATCAGGATGAATGCGAAAATATGATGCCAGCCTTAGGTTTTAATACGGTTCATGTCATGAGCAATCAGGTGCAGGCGTTGACGCAATTAACACAGATAGCCTATGACTGTGTAGTGTTAGATGCGCTGTTTGACGGCAGCACCCAGGAAGCCAATCCCATTTTGGCCTGTTTGTCTGAGCTGCCGATGCAACAGCGGCGCCATATGTTCGTCGCCCTGTGCGGCATGGAGCTGAACGCTTCCGATGGGATGTTTGCCTATAGCCAAAGCGTCAACCTTATCCTCGATCACGCCGATATCCTCGATTGCCGACGTACTCTGGAGCAACAAATGGCGCTGCATAAGCGCATCTACACACTATTTAATGATATCCGACAGGAACTTGGTAAAGAGTAATCGGTGGGTGTTTTAGAGCCAGGAAGATGACGGA
>Ga0299913_10006447_pt1 | contig 10170 bp, 9 predicted proteins | sample RVTome_9_FD_201360 | JGI IMG/M metagenome (GOLD analysis project Ga0299913, IMG submission 201360) | Soil microbial communities from uranium-contaminated site in the Upper Colorado River Basin, Wyoming, United States - RVT155D38 (version 2) ... | reverse complement strand
TGCCCGGGGCGCGGCACGGCATCACCTCGAACGAAATCTTCCATCTCGAAAAGATGCCGCGCCGGGCGGTGATCGCCGGCGGCGGCTACATCGCCAACGAGTTCGCCGGCATCCTCCACCAGTTCAGCTGTCACGTGACCCTGGTCAATCGCAGCGACGTGATCCTGCGCCATTATGACGAGCAGATCCGCGACCGGCTGCTCACCATCTCGCTGATGAAGGGCATCGAGTTCAAGTTCAACGCGCCGTTCGAAAAGGTCGAGAAGAAGCGCGACGGCTCGCTCGTGATCCGGCTCGCGGGGCAGGAGCCGATCGAGGCGGACCTCTTGCTCTGGGCGGTCGGCCGGGCGCCGAACACCGCCGGCCTCGGCCTCGAGCAAGCCGGCGTCGAGCTCGGGAAAAACGGCGCCATCCTGGTCGACGAGGACAATCAGTCGAGCGTCCCCTCGATCTACGCGATCGGCGACGTCACCGACCGCGTCCAGCTGACGCCGGTCGCGATCCGCGAGGGCCATGCCTTCGCCGAGACGGTGTTCGGCGGCAAGCCGACGCGGGTCGACTATGAGAGTATCCCGTCGGCCGTGTTCAGCCATCCGCCGATCGCCGGCGTCGGCATGACCGAAGGTCAGGCGCGCGATCGCCTCGGCTCCTACAAGGCCTATGTGTCCGACTTCCGGCCGATGAAGAACGTGCTCGCCGGGCGCAACGAGCGCGCGCTTTACAAGATCATCGTCGACGAGGAGACCGAGCGCGTCGTCGGCCTCCACATGATCGGCCCCGACGCGCCCGAGATCCTCCAGGCGGCCGCGATCGCGGTCAAGGCCGGCCTGACCAAGGCGCAGTTCGACGCCACCATCGCCCTCCACCCGACGATGTCGGAAGAGCTGGTGCTGATGCGCTGAGCACGGGCAATCAGGCCCGGCTCGAGACAGGTCTGGTCGGCCACGGACAGCCTTTGGCCTCGGCCGTCGCGGCGAGCGGCGGCCCGATCATGTCTCGTGAGGGTGCGTCCACGCCTCGTCCGTGCTAAGCCGGCTTCCGTCACGACGGGAGAAGCAGCATGTTTCGCGTTCTCGCGCGCTACCAGCCGCAGCTGCTCGGCATCCTGCGCATCGTCGCCGGCCTGCTGTTCCTCGCCCACGGGCTGGTCAAGCTGTTCGGCTTCCCCGACACGATGCCGGGCGAGCAGGACATGCTCACCTTCCTCTGGTTCGGCGGAGCGATCGAACTCGTTGCCGGTACGCTGATCATGCTCGGCCTGTTCACCCGCCCGGCCGCCTTCATCGCTTCGGGCGAGATGGCGGTCGCCTACTGGATGTTCCATTTCGCTGCCGACAATCCCTACCCGGTCGCCAACGGCGGCGACGCGGCGATCCTCTATTGCTTCCTGTTCCTCTATCTCGTCGCCGCAGGCCCGGGCGCGTTCAGCATCGACGGCGCGCGCGCGCGCCGCTGACGGCTGGCGGGCTTCCGGGCGCGCCCTTATAGCGCCCGCATGGGCCAGCACGACACCAGCGACGTCCTGATCATCGGCGCCGGCCACAACGGCCTGGCCTGCGCCTTCTACCTCGCCGAGCGCGGGCTGAAGGTGAGGGTGCTCGAAGCGCGCTCCGTCGTCGGCGGCGCGGCGGTGACCGAAGAGTTCCACCCCGGCTTCCGCAACTCGACCGCGAGCTACACCGTCGGCCTGCTCAACCCCAAGGTCATCCGCGACATGGGGCTCTACCGCCACGGCCTGAAGGTGGTGCTGCGCAAGGTCGACAATTTCCTGCCGACCGAAGGAGCCGATTATCTGCTGGCCGGCCGCGGCGGCCTCACCCGGCGCGAGATCGCCCGCCATGGCGCCGCCGACGCGGAAGGCTACGACGCTTATGTCGCCGCGCTCGACAGCGTCGTCGGCGTGGTCCGGCAATGGCTGTTGCGCGCGCCGCCCAATGCCGGCGGCGGGATCGCCGACCTGCTCGCCTTGCTGAAGCTCGGCGGCGGCGTCGGCCGGCTCGGGCTGGAGGAGCAGCGCCACATCGTCGACTTCTTCACCAAGCCGGCGGCCGGCATCCTCGAGCGCTATTTCGGCCACGATCTCGTCCAGGCCCTGTTCGGCTTCGACGCCGTCGTCGGCAATTATGCCAGCCCCTACGCGCCCGGCACCGCCTATGTGCTGCTCCACCATGTGTTCGGCGAGGCGGCGGGGGTCGCTGGCGCCTGGGGCCATGCGATCGGCGGCATGGGCGCGATCACGCAGGCGATGGCGAGCGCCTGCCGCGAGCAGGGCGTCGAAATCGTCCTCGGCGCGCCGGTCGAGGAGATACTGGTCGAAAAGGGGCGGGCGGTCGGGGCCGTCGCCAATGGCGCGACCTGCCGCGCCAAGGCCGTCGCCGCCGGCGTCAATCCGAAGCTGCTGTTCGACCGGCTGCTGCCCGAGGACGCGGTCGCGCCCGACGTGTCGCGGCGGATGACGCACTGGCAGAGCGAATCGGCGACCTTCCGGATGAACGTCGCGCTCGCCGAACTGCCTCGCTTCACCAGCCTGCCCGAGCCCGGCGACCATCTCACCGCCGGCATCATCCTCGCCCCGTCGCTCGACCATATGGACCGCGCCTGGCTGACCGCGCGGACCGAGGGCTGGTCGCGCGAGCCGGTGGTCGAGATGCTGGTCCCCTCGACGCTCGACGACAGCCTCGCACCGGCGGGCGCCCATGTCGCCAGCCTGTTCTGCCAGCATTTCCCATACGACGTGGCCGGCGGCTGGGACGCCCGACGCGACGAGGCGGCCGACCACGTCATCGCCTATGTCGACCGCTACGCGCCCGGCTTCGCCGCCTCGGTGGTGGGGCAAATGGCGCTGTCGCCGCTCGATCTCGAGCGCCGGTTCGGCCTCGTCGGCGGCGACATCTTTCACGGCAAGATGGGGCTGGACCAACTCTTCTCGAACCGGCCGGTGCTGGGCCATGCCGCTTATCGGATGCCGCTCGCCGGCCTCTACCTGTGCGGCTCCGGCGCGCACCCCGGCGGCGGCGTCACCGGCGCGCCCGGCCACAACGCGGCGCGCGCCATCCTCGCCGACCGGCGCCGGCTCCGGCTCTGATTACGGCTCAGCAACAATGGGAACTTAATTCCCGCGTCCAACGCTTATCGTCCGACAGAAACAGCAGGGGTTCGAACAATGGTCCTGCGCCGGCCCTGGCCCGCGCTCGCGGTGCCGCTTACCCTGCTGACGGCCGCCCCGGCGGCGGCGCAGCATTCCCCTGCCGCGCTGGTGGCGCCGCCCGGGCGATCCGCCGATGCGGCGCTTCGCCTTCCCGACTTCACCCCGCCGGCGGGCGACCTGCGCAGGGCCGGCGAGCCGCGCCGCAACGGCCTGATCGCCGCCTGGCGCGTCAGCGACGACGTCCAGATCGGCATCGGCCGGTTCAGCGTTCCCGAGATTGCGCGCCCGCGCACGCATATGGAGAGCGACCGCGCGCCGACCTCGGTGCGCTCGCGCGATCGCGGCATCGCCGCCGTCGGATTCAGCCTGCGCTTCTGATCCTCCCCGCGCGCGGTCAGGCGGCGGGGTCGGCGACGATCGCGACACCGCCGGTCGGCGCCGGCGCCGGACCGGTCGGGGCAAGCGGATCGATCGCCAGGAGCAGCAGGCCGCCGGCGGCGAATCCCTGCGCGACCAGTGCCAGCGGGCTCTTCAGCCTTTCCCGAAGGTTCGCCTTCATGCGCTGTTCCTTTCCCCGCCGCGACCGCGCGGCCGGCGCTTCTCTAGCTTCGGACGCGGCCCGGCGCACCCGAATCTTGGTGTCGTCACGGTGTCATTTGTGGCGATTGTGACAGCGTTCGCCGGCTTGCGCCGCCGCGCTTCAACCGCCATCGTCGCGATCCGCAAAAAGAAAGGAAGTCCAGCATGTTGCTTGCCGCCGCCGCGCTCGCGCTCCAGTCGGCGCCCGTCCCCGATCTCACCGACGGGGAGCAGCGCCGGATCGCGGACTGGTCGTACTGCGCACAGCAGCGGGTGGTGAGCGCCGCCCGGGAAACGCCGCGGCGTCAGATCGACATGGTCGACCGCGCGCTCGACGACTGCCGCCCGCAGCAGGACGCGCTCGCCGCGCGGCTGCACGAGCGGCTGGGCGAGGAGCCCGGCGACGCCGTCGTCGCGCGCATCCGGGCCGCGCTGCGCGAGGCGCTCGCCCAGCTCCTCGGCAGCCTGCGCCGCCGCTAGCGATCAGCCCGGCAGGTCCGCCTTGGGAAAGCCGCCCCAGGCCTCGTCATAGGCTCGCTGCAGCGCGTCCGTCTCGAGCGCGAAGCGGGTCGGGCGGTAGGGCCAGCAGCTCTCGACCATGAACGCCATCGTCCCCTCGATCTTCGCCGGCCCGAGCGCCGCCTCGCTCGCCTTGCGCCAGCTCTCGACGTCGGGGCCGTGGCCGGCCATCAGATTGTGCAGGCTCATCCCGCCCGGCGCGAAGCCCTCCGCCTTGGCGTCATACTCGCCGCAGATCAGCCCCATGCACTCGCTCATCACGTTGCGGTGGAACCAGGGCGGCCGGAACGTGTCCTCGGCGACCATCCAGCGCGGCGGGAAGATGACGAAATCGGCATTGGCCCGCCCGGGCGTCTGCGACGGCGAGGTGAGGACGGTGAAGATGCTTGGGTCGGGATGGTCGTAGCTGATCGTGCCGATCGCGTTGAAGCGCCTGAGGTCGTATTTGCACGGCGCCAGGTTGCCGTGCCAGGCGACGACGTCGAGCGGGCTGTGGTCGAGCTCGGTGGCCCACAGCGCGCCGAGATATTTCTGGACCAGCTCGCAGCGCTCGTCGCGGTCCTCATAGGCCGCCGCGGGAATCAGGAAATCGCGCGGGTTGGCGAGGCCGTTGGAACCGATCGGCCCGAGCTCCGGCAACCGCAGCAGGGCGCCGTAATTCTCGGCGACATAGCCGCGCGCCGCCCCGTCCGGCAGCGCCACCCGGAAACGCACGCCGCGCGGGATCAGCGCGACCTCGCCGGGCTCGATCCCGAGCCGGCCCATCTCGGTCGCGATGTCGAGCCGGCCCTGCTGCGGGATGACGAGCAGCTCGCCGTCGGCGTCGAAGAAGCAGCGCCCTTCCATGTCGCGATTGGCGCGGTAGACGTGGACGGCGACGCCTTCGAGCCCCGCCGGATCTCCGTTGGCCACCATCGTCGCGAGGCCGTCGAGGAAGTCGGTCGGCGCGTCGGGCATCGGCAATGGATCCCAGCGCAGCCGGTCGGGCGGCAGCGGCCCGTGCGGCGCTGCCGCCCCGAACAGCGGAGCGCGCTCGTAGCGGCGGTAGCGCGGATGCTCCGCGCTCGGCCGCATCCGGTACAGCCAGGTGCGGCGATTCTCGGCGCGCGGGGCGGTGAAGGCGGTGCCGGACAATTGCTCGGCATAGAGGCCGAAAGCGGGCCGCTGCGGCGAGTTGCGCCCTTCCGGCAGCGCGCCGGCCACCGCCTCGGTGGCGAAATGGCTGCCGAAGCCGGACAAATAGCGTAGGCTCATGCGTTCTCCACGGTCGCGTCGACGCGCCCCGACCCTAGCGCCGCGACAAGCGCGGGGGAAGGCGAGCCTTGGGGCGCAGCGTCTCCGGCTTGCGCTCCGTCTCGACCGCAGGCAAGCTGCCGCGACGGGAGAGCGGACTTCGATGATGAAGTCTTTCGATGAGATTCGTACCGACGCCAAGCGAGGCGCACGCGGCCCGGACGTCGAGGAGGCGCCGATCTGCTCGACGGCGATTGTGAAGATTGCCAGCCGATGCAATCTCAACTGTTCCTATTGCTACGTCTATAACAAAGGCGACGATGGCTGGTCGCGACAGCCGGCGGTGATGTCGTCCGAGACCGTGACGGCGCTGGTCGAACGCGTGCGCGCGCATTGCCGGCGGCATGGGCTCGACCGGTTCCACTTCGTCTTCCACGGTGGCGAGCCGCTGCTTGCCCGCCGGCGTTTCGTCGAATGGTTCGTTGCCGCCGCCGGCGCTGCGCTCGCGCCCGATGTCGAGGCTCGCTTCTCGATGCAGACCAACGGCGTTCTGCTGTCGCGCGAATGGGCGCGGCTGTTGAAGCGGCTCGGCGTCCATGTGGGGATCAGCATGGATGGGCTGCCGGAAAGCCATGATCGCTGGCGGATCGATCACAAGGGCCGCGGCTCCTATCGCGGAGTCGTGGCGGGATTCGAAGCGGCTCGGCGCGAAGGGCTCGATCCCGGCATTCTCGCCGTCATCGACCTCGCCGCCGATCCGGCGGAGGTTTACCGGCACTTTGCGGCGTTGCGGCCGAGGATCGTCGACTTCCTGTTGCCGCAGGCGACGTGGGACGACCCGCCCCACCGTCCGCGCGCCGCCGGATATGCTTCGTGGCTGCTCGCCATCTTCGCTCTGTGGTCAGCCGAACCGAGCCCGCCGTTCCGCGTCCGCCTGTTCGAGCAGATCATCCGGTCGGTGCTCGGCATCGCCGACAGCCTCGACGCCCTCGGCCGGGGCGCGAATGCGATCCTCGTCATCGAGACCGACGGCAGCATCGAGACGGTCGATGTGCTGCGAGTGTGCGAGAACGGCATCACGCGGACCGCCCGCAACGTCCGCACCGACGACCTCGACGACGCGCTGACGGACGAACTGCCGCTCGCTTATTATCATTCCTCGGACCGGCTGTGCGCGACCTGCGAGGCTTGCGCGGTCAGGGAGATATGTGCCGGCGGCTATCTCCCGCACCGTTTCAGCCGAGCGAACCGCTTCGACAATCCGTCGGTCTATTGCGAGGACCTCAAGGCGCTGATTTCGGCGATTCAGGCGTGGACGGTGGGGCAGCTTCCGCCCGACCTGGTTGCCGCCACCGGGCTTTGCGCTTTGTCGGCGACGGTTCCGGTGGCGGCTCCGCAAGCTTGACGATGTGAATGAAACGCTCGATTCCGTCGCCCGTCGCTTCAAAGCCGTGGAGGAGGTCCGCGCCGGCCGCGCGATAGGCGCCCTCCCACCCTTCCAGCGATGCCGGCGGAAGGCCCTGGCCCGACAGGAGCTGCGCGATGTCGTGGATGAGCGTCCGCGACCCGGCCTCGTTCGCGCCGCCTGCCTGCAGCCGGCTGTAATAATCGCTGACGATCAGGATTCGGCCCGGCAGCAGGCGCGCGAGGCGTTGCAGGAATTGGACGGCGTCGCCCGGCGCCGTCCAGCGGGCATTGAGCATGCTCGAAGCGACGACGAGCTGGACGCCGCGGCGTTCCTGATCGCCTCGCCGCCCGATCACGTCCAGCGCGTCGCCGCAGGTCGCCTCGATGCGGCCATCGACGCCTCGGCGCCGGGCGAGACGTCGCGCCACCTTCACCGCTTCGGGGTTGGAGTCGATGCCGAGGCCGCGCAGATCCGGATTCGCGGCGGCGGCGTCGCACAGCAGATGCCCGCCTCCGCAGCCGAGATCGACGATGCTGGTGGCGCCGAGCTCGAGAATCAGGCGCACGGTCTCGGCGCAGGACGCGCTCGCGCCGTCGTCAGGGCCCGCGAAAGCGGCGGCATGGCGGGCGCGGTCGACCAGCGCCGGGCCGGCGGCGGGGTCCTTCAGCAGGGTCGGCAGCCGCCCGAGCAACGGCCCGTAGGCGCCCACATATTGGTCGAGCATGTGGCGGGTGAGGCGAAGGGTGCGCGGATCGGCGTTGATCGCAAACCCACCGCTCTCCTTGACGACGAGATCCGTGCGTGCGGCGACGAAATCGAGCAGTCGTTCGAGCAACCCGGCGGCCAGGCCGAGCCGTCGGCCCAGTGACTCGGCGTCCATCGGCGATGCGGCGAGCGCGGCCAGCACCCCTGCCTGATGAAGTCCGTCGAGCGCGAGCGCCAGATAATATCCTTCGACGATTTCGACGATGCCGCGACGACTCACGCCGGGGCGCTCGCCGCATGTCCCTCGCCGGCATCCCCTTCGATCAAATGGAGCGCGTGCAAGCGCTCGATGTCGCGCGGCTCGACGAAGGCGAGGATCGACTCGCCGTTCGGCGCGGCCAGGACCTCGAGCAGGTCGGCGGTCGATTCATCGACGAGATAGGCTCGAAGCGGCCGATCGGCGGCGGCGGGGAGTACGACGAGATGGTCCCGCGCCTCGTCGTTCAGGCCCAGCACGGACACGCCCAGCCGCGCGACGTCGTGGATCTCGCGCAGCACGGCCGCGCCCGCCGACAGTCGCGGCCGACCCTCGGCAGCTCGCTGCGCCGGAAGCGAACGGCGCTCGGGCGGAGGCGGATCGCAGGCGGCGGTATAGCGCAGCAGCGAAACCAGCGGCGCGCCTCGTCCGAACACCGATGCCGCGAATCGGGCCAGGGCGTCCCGCGGAACCTCGCTGCCGGCCGATCCGGCGGCCAGCCACCAGGCATGCGCATCATCGGCGAATGCGGAAAGGCTCCCGTCCCATCGCTCGAGCAGCGACCGAAAGGCTTCGGCCGGCATCGGGGCGAGCTGCCGCCACAAAGCGGCGACGAGCACGTTCCGCTCGCGCGCAATCAGGGTCGGGAGGTGAAAATGGGTGACGAACAGCTCCGGATCGCTGTCGATCAGGCTGTCGTCGTCGGCGCCGAACCGGGGCAGGTTGAAGCCGCAGCGGCGCCGGTCCATCTCCAGCGAATCGCGATGATGCTCCAGCAACATCGTCCCCGGCTCCGGAGTGAGCAGGTGGATCTGCGAGCGGTTGAGCGGGCGAAGGTGCAGCCGGCCGGCCAGGTCGAGCGTCGCCGCCTGATCGGCATGCGTCTCCTCCGGATAGCCGATGATGAACGAGGTCGTCGTGCTGATCCCCAGCCTCTCGGTCGTCGCGAGCACGGGTTCGACGAGCGTCAGGTCGAGGCGCTTCCGGCTTGAAACCTGCATCGCCTCGCTTCCGCTCTCGATACCGAAATAGATGCTCGTGCATCCCGCCTGCGCCATCGCGGCAAGCAGGTCGTCGTCGACGCAGTCGACGCGGGCGGAGCAGGCCCAACGGTATCCGCGGGGCGAGACTTCGGCGCAGAACTCGAGCACCTTCTTGCGGTTGACGGTGAACAGATCGTGGTTGAGCTTGAAGTCTGCGAACCCGTAACGGGTGTTGAGGGCGTCCATCTCGGCGACGAGGCGACGGCTGGACTTGAGCCGATAGGCGCGGCCGAAGAAGGAAGCGGTCGAGCAGAAGGTGCAGCTGAACGGACAGCCGCGGCCCGCCTCGACGCGGATCGAGCCGAGGCCGAGCTCGGCGAGCGGATAGCCGGCATAGGCCGGCACCGGCAGCGCGTCGAGCGCGTCGACCTTCGGCATGCCCGGATTGCAGACGATCCGCCCGTGCCGATCGCGCCAGGTGACGCCCGGGACGGCCGCCATTCGATCGCTGCCGAGCGCCGCCAGCATTGCCTCCAGATAGTCTTCCGCTTCGTGGCGGGCGATGGCGTCGAAGCAGGCCAGCCGCTCGAGAATTTCGCGGTGCAGGATCGTCGCATGCGGACCGCCGAGCAGCAGCGGCAGCGAGGGCCGGAGCGCCCGGACCGCGCGGGCGACGGCGACGACGCAATGGAAATTGCAGCCAAGGGCGGTGAAGCCGACGACCTCGGGTGCCTGATCGACGATCGTTCGCGCTATCTCGTCGTACAGGCCGCCGTTCCACGATAGGCTGCCTTCGACGAGCGCCCGCTTGGGATCGAAGATCGTCGCCTCGTGGCCGGCCGCGCTGGCGACCGCGGCCAGCGACATGAGCCCGAGGTGCGGCTGCAGGTCGAACCAGGGCCGGGCGGCGTCGCCCTCGAACAGCAGGTTGTCGACGAACAGGATCCTCATCGCTACGCGAGTGCCGATGCCGCGGCTCCCGGCACGACCATGCCGCGGCTGGCGGCGTCCTCGATCAGAGACGCGACCATCGCCGTCGTGGCGAAGCCGCTGGCCTTCGCGGCGTCGCCGCAGACCGCCTCCAGAGGTCGTCCGTCGACGAGCGCGAGGACGCAGGCGCTGAGCGCGTCGATCTCGAAGATTCGGGTGATCTCGCCCTCGGGCTGATAGAAGATGAACTGCCGTCGGCGCTCCGCCGCCGGTGGCGCATCGCACGGGCCTCGCGCGAGCTCGGCGGACAGGCCCAGCACGTCGAGCTCGTAAGGTTCGATCCGGGCCGCCGGGGCGAGCCTCGGCCCCGCGGAGACAGGTTCGTCCCGCGGCGCCGTCGCCGCGCGCC
>Ga0299913_10006446_pt1 | contig 10172 bp, 9 predicted proteins | sample RVTome_9_FD_201360 | JGI IMG/M metagenome (GOLD analysis project Ga0299913, IMG submission 201360) | Soil microbial communities from uranium-contaminated site in the Upper Colorado River Basin, Wyoming, United States - RVT155D38 (version 2) ... | reverse complement strand
TCGAAGAGCCGCCCGGCGACGGCGGGCGCGCCGTCCATGGGCGGGCAGCCCTGCAGATCCTCGACGTTGCCGAGGCCGAGCTGCTCCAGGTTGGGAAGGTCGAGCCCGCCGACGGCCCTTGCGACGTTGCCCAGGGTGTCGGACCCTTCGTCGCCGTACTCGTGAGCATCCGGCAGCTCGCCCGCCCCAACCGCGTCCAGCACGATCACGCAGGCGCGCGGCATGGGGCTATTCTACGGTGGTCATGGACACCGTCCTCGGGCTTCTCGGCATGACCCTCTGGATCGTGAGCGTCATCGCGATCGCCGCCGCGATCACGTACGTCGTCGTCCGCCTCTTTCCCGGCGGCGACGACGAGCTGAAGCCGAAGACGGGCGGGTCCTAGACGGCGGGTCCTAGACGGGCTCGAGCGGGACGACCTGCTCGAGCGGCGCGTACTCGAGTCCGTGCGCCTCGGCGACGGCCTCGTAGGTGAGCTTCCCGTCGAGGACGTTGACACCGCGGGCGAGCGCCGGATCCCGGGCGACGGCCTCGCGGACGCCGTGCTCGGCGATCGCCTCCACGTACGGCAGCGTGACGTTCGTGAGCGCGAACGTCGACGTGACGGGCACCGCTCCGGGCATGTTCGAGACGCAGTAGTGCGTGACGCTTCCGACTCGGTAGACCGGGTCGGAGTGCGTGGTCGGGCGCGACGTCGCGAAACAGCCGCCCTGATCGATGGACACGTCCACGACGACGGCGTTCTCCTTCATGCCCGCGATCATCTCCTCGGTGACGAGCTTCGGCGCGCGGGCGCCGGGAATCAGAACCGCGCCGATCACGAGATCGGCCTCGAGGACCGACTTCTCCACCTCGAGCGACGAGGAGTAGACGAGCTCGACCCGCCCGGAGAGGATCTCTTCGAGGTAGCGCAGGCGGTCGACCGACTTGTCCAGGATGCGCACCTGTGCGCCCAGGCCGAGGGCGATGACGGCCGCGTTGTAGCCGACCATGCCTCCGCCCAGGACGACGACTCGCGCGGGCGGGACGCCGGCAACTCCCCCGAGCAGGAGGCCGCGGCCGCCGCGCGGCTTCTCGAGAAAGTGCGCCCCTGCCTGAGCGGAGAGCCGGCCGGCGACCTCGCTCATCGGGGCCAGGAGCGGCAGCCGGCCGTCGTCGCTCTCGACGGTCTCGTAGGCGATGCACGTCGCGCCGCTGTCCATGAGCGCCTTCGTCAGCCGCTCGTCGGCGGCGAGATGGAGGTACGTGAACAGGATCAGGCCGTCCCGCAGGCGCCCGTACTCGTCGGGCAGCGGCTCCTTCACCTTGAGGATCATGTCGACGGACGCCCAGACGTCCTCGACGCCCGCGAGACGGGCCCCGACGGCCTCGTAGTCGGCGTCCGAGAACGCGCTCCCGACGCCTGCGCCCGTCTCGACGAGCACCTCGTGCCCGAGCTGCAGCAGCTCGCGGGCGCCGGCGGGCGTCAGGGCCACGCGGTATTCGTCCGGCTTGATCTCCTTGACGACGCCGATGCGCATGAGGCCGGCCAACGATAGCCGAACGACGACGCCGCGATGGCCGCATTTGCACGGCATTCTTCGCCGTGCGGTCGAACGTCGGCCGGCGGCGGGCGCGCCCGCAACGGGAGAGACCGGGCCGCCTCAGCCCGCGACGCGCACGTCAGGGCAGGCGGGTGCGCGCGAGCGCACCGGCGGCATAGGCGGCGGCGAAGAACGCCGGATCTTCGTCCGGTCCCCGGCCCATGTGGGAGAGCGGGAGGCCCGCGCAGGCCTCCCTCCAGCCCGAGGCGTCCACGGCCTCGACGGCCGGCAGCTCCGGCGGAATGTCGAGCTCGGCCGGCCACGCCACGGTGACCGCGCCCGTGATGAGCTCGACCGCCGCGATCGTGTGGTGCGAGAGGCCGCGATGCCGCCCGCGCGGGTCGGCGCCCGACACGCGCGCGGCCAGGATGGGCGACCCGCCGAGCGCGGCCGCGGCGTTCGCTGCGTCCGCCGCCGCCAGGCCGCCGTGGCCGTAGCGGGAGCCCGTGCCGACGAGACCCGGGCCGACCGAGCAGACGACCGCCTCCATTCCCGCCCGGGCGCACGCGAGCAGAGCGGAGGCTGCGGTGACGCAGGCCGTCGCTCCGCCGAAGCACGGCCCGACCGCAACCGTCGTGTGCAGATAGCTCTCGTCGCGCAGCGTCCGTACCGTGTCGGAGAGCGCGACCGGGAGCGCGCCGCCGGGGAGCTGGACGTAGCCGACGGCGAGCCTGCGCCCGAGTCCGGCGCAGACGGGCGCGAGCTGGCTGTGGAGCGAGCAGCACACCACCGGCATCTGGACCAGGCCTCCCCCGCCCGGCTGCTCCTCCTCGGCGTGGTCAACCGCGTGCTGCAGCGACGTGTACGGGAGCTTCATCACGTGAGCGCCGGGCTCGGGAGCGAGGTCGAGACCGCGCGTGAGGTTTGCGTGGAGGACGTCGAAGCCTCCCGACCCGAGCGCGAGCTCGACGGCCTGGACGTTCACGAGCACGTCGTCGCCGATCGCGACAGGGCCCGTCAGATCCGGATAGGCAACGCATGCACGACCGTCCACCTCCAGCCGGACAAGGCCGTCATGGCGCTCCGCGATCGCAGTAACGGTACCGCGCCGGAGGGAGAGCACGCTCAGCCGCCGCGCGCGGCGTCGACGAGCTCGAGCGTCACCGCCACCATCGCCTCGAGGTCCGCGACGGCGATCTCCTCCTCGGCCGTGTGCACCTTCGCCATCCCGTTGGCGACGTTGACGCAGCGCAGGCCGCGCTCGACGAAGACGTTCACGTCGGCGCCGCCTCCGACCTCGACGTCGCGCGGCGTGAAGCCGGCGCGTTCGAGCGCGGTGCGGGCGAGGGCAAGAGCCGGATCGTCCGCCGCGAGCCGGTAGCCGCGGTATTTGTCCTCGACGGCGGTCTCCACCTCGCACTCCGAGACGGCCGCGGCGAACGCGAAGGAGTCGAGCATCTCCTGGACGAGCTCGGCGAGCTTCCGCTCGTCGCGCGAGCGTGCCTCTGCTGCGACCCGGCACGTGGCGGGGACGACGTTGAGAGCGCTGCCGCCACCGATCAGGCCGACGTTCGCGGTCGTCTCCTCGTCGATCCGGCCGAGGCGGAGGTCCGAGATCGCCCGCGCGGCGGCCACCACCGCCGAGCGGCCGTCCTCGGGATTGATGCCCGCATGCGCAGGCCGGCCGGTGAAGAGGGCGTCGATCGTCCGTCCGGACGGCGCGGCGACGACGATCTCACCGACAGATCCCGAGTAGTCGTAGACGAACCCGAGGCGAGAGCGCAGGCGAGAGACGTCGAACGCGCGCGCCCCCTCGAGCCCGGTCTCCTCGCGGGTGGTGAAGAGCAGCTCGACGCCGGCGTGCGGACGACCTTCTGCGAGGAGGAGCCGGGCGGCCTCGAGGATCGCCGCGACAGCAGCCTTGTCGTCCGCGCCGAGGATCGTGCCGCCGGCGTTTCGGACGACGCCGTCCTCGACGACCGGCTCGAGCGGCCCACTCGGCGGCACGGTGTCCAGGTGAGCACACAGGAAGACCCCCTCCCCGCCCTCGCCGTCAGTCGCTGCCAGGCGAGCGAGCAGGTTGCCGGCCTCGTCGGTCTCGGCGCGCGCGCCCAGATCGCGCAGGTAGGCGCGGACGCGCTCGGCGACCGCCTCCTCCTGACCGGACGGGCTCGGGATGGACGCAAGCTCCAGGAAGAGCGGGAGGACGTCGGAAGCCCAGGTCGTGGTCACGCGGCCGATTGTAGGGCTGCACCGCGGGCTAGCGTGCGGCCGCGGCGCCGAAGCTCCATTCGATCCGCCCGATGCTAGCGGCGCGTTTCCGGAGGCATTCGCCGTCGGGACGGCGGCTGGCCGCTACCGGAGGGCGGCGGCCGCGACCCGGCCGCGCTCGCGGGCGCGCGCGAGGGCGGCGCCGACGAAGTCGCGGAAGAGCGGCGCGGGGCGCGTGGGGCGGGACTTGAACTCGGGATGGAACTGGCTCGCGACGAACCACGGATGGTCGGGCAGCTCGACGATCTCCACGAGCCGGCCGGTCTGGAAGGTCCCGGAGACGACGAGGCCGGCGTCGACGAGCGCCTGCCGGAAGTGGTTGTTGACCTCGTAGCGGTGGCGATGCCGCTCGTGGATGACGTGGTCGCCGTACGCGACGTGGGCGCGGGTGCCTTCGACCACCTCGACGGCGTCCGCCCCCAGGCGCATCGTGCCGCCGAGGTCCTCGATCTCCTTCTGCTCGGGGAGGAGGTCGATGACCGGATAGGGCGTCTCGGGATCCATCTCGGTCGAGTTCGCGCCCTCGAGCCCGAGCGAGTGGCGCGCGTACTCGGAGACCGCGACCTGCATGCCCAGGCAGATGCCGAGGTACGGGATGCCCCGCTCGCGCGCGACCCGGCACGCGGTGATCTTTCCCTCCCACCCGCGGGAGCCGAAGCCGCCGGGCACGAGCACGCCGTCCACGCCCTCGAGCTCGGCGGCGGCCTCCTCGAGGCTCATGCCCTCGGCGTCGAACCAGCGCACGGTTACGTTGACGCGGTGGTGGATGCCGGCGTGCTTGAGCGCCTCGTGAACCGAGAGGTAGGCGTCCTGGAGCTTCACGTACTTGCCGACGAGGGCGATGACGACCTCGCCTTCACGCTCGCCGATCCGGCGGGCGAGCTCGTCCCACTCGCCGAGCTCCGGCTCCACGTCGGGAAGGCCGAGCTCGCGGCACACCAGGCTGTCGAGGCCCTCCGCCTGAAGCGCCTGCGGGACGAGGTAGACGTCGCTCACGTCCTCGTTTGCGATCACGGCCTCGGCGTCGACGTCGGCGAAGAGGGCGATCTTCTCGCGAATCTCCCGCGAGAGCGGGTCGGCGGAGCGGCAGATGACGACGTCGGGATGGATACCGATGCGGCGCAGCTCGTTGACGGAGTGCTGGGTCGGCTTCGTCTTCAGCTCCCCGGCCGTCTCGATGAACGGGACGAAGGTCACGTGGAGGTAGAGGACGTTCTCAGGCCCGACCTCGCGACGGAACTGACGGATCGCCTCGAGGAAGGGCAGCGACTCGATGTCGCCCACCGTGCCCCCGATCTCCGAGATGACGACGTCCGTGTCGGAGACGTCTGCGACGCGGCGGATGCGCTCCTTGATCTCGTTCGTGATGTGCGGGATGACCTGGACGGTGGAGCCGAGGTACTCACCCTTTCGCTCCTTGCGGATGACCGCGTACCAGATCGAGCCCGAGGTGTGGTTCGCGTTGCGCGAGAAGTTCTCGTCGATGAACCGTTCGTAGTGGCCGATGTCCAGGTCCGTCTCGGCCCCGTCCTCCGTCACGAAGACCTCGCCGTGCTGGAAGGGGCTCATCGTGCCCGGATCGACGTTCAGGTACGGATCGAACTTCTGCACCTGGACACGCAGGCCGCGCGCCTTGAGCAGGCGTCCGAGCGAGGCGGCGCTGATGCCCTTGCCGAGCGAGGAGACGACTCCGCCGGTCACGAAGACGTACTTCGTCGGGCGCTCCCTCATCGGGGCCGCCCCAGCCGGTCGAGCTCGCGCAGGCCGGGGGTCCGCTCGATCAGGCTGCCGAGGGACCTGCGCTCTCCGAGGATGGTGAGGCCTGCGAGCGTGCCTATCGCGGCCCAGCGACCCCATCCGTGGAGGCGTTCCACGGACTTCAACCCTAGCATGGCGCCGAGCGCATTCGATCCCGCATCCCCCAACATGGCCCTTTCGCGCAGATCGTAGGGAAGGAGCAGGACGGCCCGCCCGATAGGGGCACGCAGCGGCCCGGCGGCGAGCAGATAGGCCTTGAGCGCCCGCCCCGGCTTCGTGTCGAGCTGGTTCAGGAAATTGGCGCTCAGCGCGAAGAGGAGGGCGCCGCTCACGGAGCGCGTGCGCAGGAGGCCGACGAGCGGGATGCCGAGGAGCTTGAGCGTCCCGGTCGTTCGCCGCGCCCGCAGGTGGGCGCGGATGCCGCGCTCGTCGCCGCCGAGGACGTCGTCCACGAAGCCGAGAACCATGACGAGCGTGATCCCGGGGTCGCTCTGGTTGAAGGTCGTCCAGCCCACGAGCGGGAGGCGGAGCCCCCGGTGGTTCACGCCGAGAGGCCCGGCGGCGAGCACAGCGTCCAGGAGCTGGCGGCCCCGGTGCGCGAAGCCTGCCGCGTCGCGGCCCGTGGGGCGGTGCTCGAGGTCGAGCTCGAGCTCCTCGAAGGCGAGCCCGGCTCGCAGCGCGTCGATCGTCATGCGCACCTCGCACCCAAATCCGGGGGCAAGCGGGAAGCACGCCGTCCGCGCCCTGACGCCCACAAGTCGCTGGCCCGAGAGGGGCTCGCGCGGGGCGACGCCGGTGCGCAGACTCACGAGCGCCCGCCCGACCCGCTTTGCGATGCCGAAGCCGCCGCCGACACGGCGGCTGAAGGCTGCGACGGTGAGGTCGGCCTCGCTCTCCGCCAGCGGGCGGAGCGATCCGCTCAGATCGGCATCGCAGAGGAGGAGCGGCCCGGGCGGCGCGGCGCGCTCGCCCGCGGAGAGGGCTTCGCCCTTCCCCAGCCGCTCGATGCGGAGAACGGCGGCGCCGGCGGCCTCCGCGCGCTCGGCCGTCCCGTCCTCGGACCGGCCGTCCACGACGATCACCTCGGCCTCCGGAAACTCGCGGCGGAGCGCGGCGACCGTCGCGCTGATGCGCTCCTCCTCGTTCCGGGCGGCGACGAGGATCGTCAGCCCGTCGGAAGCGCTATTCACCCTCGACGACGAACGGCTCGATCGGAGGGATGACGCCGTCCGTGTCGTCGCCCACGCCGTAGTGACCGGGCTCGGCGCCCGCGAGCAGCAGCGCGAGCGCGAGTCGGCCGGCTGGGACGTCCACGTCGTTCACGCTCGAGATCCCCTGGTCGCGGTAGAGATCGACGACCTCCGGCGAAGCGCCGCTCGCGGCCACGCCGACGACGGGGATGCCCGCGCCGTTCAGGCCGCGGACGAGCCCCTCCATGAGCGACGTCGTGGCCTCGACGTCCACGGCCGCCTGCCCGTCCGGCTCCTCCTCGTCCACGGGCGGCGCCCACGTGACCACGACCACCGCGGAGTCCACCGGCTCCGACAGGTTTCCCGTTCGCTCCTCGACGAGCCGGCTCGAGAGGGCGCTCCAGACGGGGGTGTCGCCGTCCTCGACGAGCTCGCGGCCGAGCTCGCGGCCGAGGTCGGAGAAGTCGGCGTCGTCGTTCGCGTACGCGGCGAGCAGCTCGTCGCCCTCGAGCGCGGCCTCGAGGTCGGCGCCGTCCACCGGCACGTCGAGCGAGATGACGTGGGCGGGAGCACCGGCGTCGGCGTCGGCCACCGCTCCCTCGACCTCCGCGCGGAGATTGCCGTCGGTCGGCCCGAGGAAGAGGACGGCGATGCTCTCGCCCTCGAGGCGACCGTCCATGAGCGCGGGGTAGGCGCGGCCGAGCAGCTCCTCGGCGGCCTCCCCGCGCCGGCCTGCCGTCTCCTCGGCGGCGCGCGCGGCGTCCACGTCCTCCTGGAGCCGCGCGATCTCGTCTCGCAGGAGCTCTTCCTCGAGCCCCTCGCCCGCGTCGGTCACCTTCCCCGAGATGGCGACGCCGAGCAGGATCCCGACCGCGAGCGCCACGAACACGGCCGCCAGCGAGACCACGTGGTAGCGGAGGCCGAACATCCGCCTCCAGCGTAGATGCAGGCGGCCGCGACGCGCTGCGGGCGGCTCAGAGCGTCGCGGCGGTCTGGCAAAGGTCCTGGAGCCGCGTGAGGGCGCGCTCGGGGAGCCCGCGGGCTCCCTCGGCGACGAGCCTGAGCCAGGGGCCGGAGACGAAGGTGGTCGCCCGCGTGCGGCCCGTGCCGGCGTTGTCGAGCAGGACGCCCGCGTCGAGGCCCTGCTTCACGTCGTGCCAACGGAGCTCGTATCCCTCCACGACGCGGGTCAGGACGATGAGCCCCTCGCCCTCCGGCCGGCGCAGGAACCCGGGCGTCTTGCTCCGGACGACCTCCCAGCGCGCGTTCTCGGCCACGCCGCGCCGGTCCGGCCGAACGCCCGTGTAGGCGGGCCACCAGTCCGGCAGGTGGAAGGGCTCCGCGACGAGCGCCCAGACCTCGCGGCGGTCGGACCGGAGCTCGCCAGTCGCCTCGACGAGGCTCATTCGATCCCGATGAGGGACCGCAGGCGGGTGACGACGAGCGAGACCAGGCGGCGAAGCTCGGGCGAGGCGACGAGGACGGCCGCGACCGCCGCCACGGCGGCGAGCGCGAACGCGAGCACCATGGACAGGCCGACGCGCGGGCGGAAGAGCCGCGAGACGCCGCGGGCGTCCACGAGCTTCTCCCCCACGCGCAGGCGCGTCAGGAACGTGGACGACATGCCCGCCCGGTTGCGCTCGAGGAACTCGATGAGGTTGAAGCGGGTGCCCACGGCGACGATCAGCTCCGCGCCCTTCTCGTAGGCGAGGAGCATGGCGGCGTCCTCGGAGATGCCCGGCGTCGCGATGACCGTCGACGGGAGCCCGAGCCGGTCGAGCCGCTCCCGGCCGGGCGCCCGGCCGCCGGGGTACCCGTGCACGACGAGCTCGGCGCCCGACTGGAGGGCCTTGTCCGTGACGGAGTCCATGTCCCCGACGATGACGTCGGGCTTGTAGCCGGCCGAGATGAGCGCATCCGCCCCGCCGTCCACCCCGACGAGCACGGGCTTGAAGTCGGCGACGTAGGCACCCACGATCCTCAGGTCGCGCTTCGTGTCGGGGCTGCGGGCGACGACGAGCGTGTGCCGGTCGCGGAACCGGGTGCGCAGCTGCGGCGTGTGCACGGCCTCCGAAAGGAGCGCGGTCTCCTCCCGCAGGTGGCGGAGCGTGTTCTCGGCGAAGGCCTCGAGCGCCTCGCTGACCCGGCCACGCTGCTCGTCGAGGTCGCGGGCGAGCTCCTCCGCGCCGCGCTCCAGCCCGGCGGCGAGCCGCGTCCCGTTCCGGAAGAGGCTGGAGCCGCGGACGACGAGAGAGTCCCCCTCCTTCACCTCGTCGAAGAGCTCCGCGCCGGGGGCGTCGATCAGGCAGACGCCGCCGCGCACGAGCGCGAGCGGGCCGGCGTTCGGGTACGCGCCCGTGGAGGAGGGCGCGACGTTCACGACGACGCGCACGCCGCTCTCCAGCAGCTCCTCGGCCGAGATCCGGTCGAGATCCGGATGGTCGATGATGGCGATGTCGGCCGGGCCGAGCCGCCTCACCAGGCGCTTGGTCCGCCTGTCGAGCCTCGCGGTCCCGTTGAACTCGACGAACGTCACGATCTCGTGCGCACGGTGGAGAGGAACTCGGCTCCGCCCAGCATACGTTCCAGCTCGTCCCTGCGGTCGGACTCGGACAGCCGCTCGATGCGCGTGTGCGTCGGGTCGCCGGGCACCTTCTCGACACGAAAGTGCGCCCCGGCCGCGCTCGCGATCTGCGGGAGGTGGGTGATCGTAAGGATCTGCGCGCGCTCCGCCAGCCGCGCGAGAGCGTCGGCCACCGCGTGGGCCGTCCGGCCGCCGATGCCCGCGTCGATCTCGTCGAAGACGATCGTCGGCTCGCCCGCGGCGGCGTGCGCGACGGTACGCAGCGCGAGCGCGATCCGCGAGAGCTCGCCGCCGGAGGCGGTCTCCGCGGCCGGCGCGAAAGGAAGGCCCGGATTCGGGCGGACGAGGAACGTGACGCCGTCCGTCCCGGTCGGCCCGGGCTCACGCTGCGAAAGCTCCACCTCGAACTCGCCGTCCCCCATGCCGAGGCCCTGGAGCTCGCCGGCGACGGCCTCGGCGAAGGTGGACGCCGCGGCGGAGCGGGCCGACGAGAGCTCAGCCGAGAGACCGCCCACCCGGGCCTCGGCCTCGGCGGCCGTCTGCTCCGCGGCCGCCGCAGGGTCGACACCGGCGTCCACCTGCTCGAGCTCGGCACGCGCCGCGTCGACGCGCGCGAGCAACTCGTCCGTCGTCACCGCGCCGAAGCGCCGCCGCGCGTCGGCGACGCGGTCGAGCTCGCTCTCCACGACCTCGAGCCTCCCCGGCTCGGCCTCCAGGGAGGCGAGAAAGGCTCGGAGCGACGAGGCGGCTTCGCGCACGCGGATCTCCGCATCGCCGAGCTCGGCCAGGACCTCCGTCAGCTCGGGGGCGAGCGCGGCCGCGCCCTCGACGGCCCGCACGGCCTCA
>Ga0299913_10006444_pt1 | contig 10174 bp, 7 predicted proteins | sample RVTome_9_FD_201360 | JGI IMG/M metagenome (GOLD analysis project Ga0299913, IMG submission 201360) | Soil microbial communities from uranium-contaminated site in the Upper Colorado River Basin, Wyoming, United States - RVT155D38 (version 2) ... | reverse complement strand
AGCTAGCTACGTTGTCCGCATGCGGGCGACCGGAGGCGACATGGAGAAGGCGGAGCGTGTCACCGTCACTCTTCTGTTCTCGGACATCGAGGGTTCCACCAGGCTGCTGGAACAGCTGGGCGAGCGCTGGCCGGCGACGCTCGAGGCGCATCGGGCCGTCGTGCGCGCCGCGCTCGAGACCTGCGGCGGGACCGAGCACGGCACCGAGGGAGACAGTTTCTTCGCCAGCTTCCCCAGCGCGGCGGGAGCCGTCGGTGCGGCCGCGCTGATCCTGCGCGGGCTGGCGGCGACGGCATGGCCCGAGGGCGCAGAATTGCGCGTACGGCTGGGAATACACACCGGCGAGGCGCAGCGATCCGGGGACGGCTGGGTCGGGATCGAGGTCCACCGTGCCGCCCGTATCGCGGCGGCTGCACATGGGGGCCAGGTCGTGCTGTCGCAAGCGACGACGCAACTGGTCCGTCAGGTCCTGCCACCGGGGACAACGCTCCGTGACCTGGGTGCGCACCAGCTCAAGGACCTGCCGGAACCCGAGCGCCTCCATCAGCTGGTCGTGGACGGGCTGCGGGAGGAGTTCCCGCCGCTGCGCGGCGTGCAGGACACCCCCCACAACCTGCCCGGGCAGCTGACCACGTTCGTCGGCCGTGACGCCCAGGTCGAGGAGGCCGGGGCGCTGCTCGCGTCCGCCCCGCTGCTGACACTGGTCGGTCCAGGCGGGACCGGCAAGACCCGGCTCGCACTGCGCCTGGCCGGCAAGGTTCTGCGGGATTACCCCGACGGCGTGTGGTTCGTGCCACTCGCGCCGGTGCGCGACCCGGACCTCGTCGCGTCGTCCGTTCTCGCCTCGCTGGGCCTGGGGGATCGGGGCGCGGAGGCCCCGGATGTCCGGCTGCGGGAGTACGTCCGCGACCGGCGGATGCTGCTGGTGCTGGACAACTTCGAACAGGTGGTGGACGCGGCGCCGTTGGTGGGCGACCTGCTGCGCGACGCGCCCGCACTGCGGGTCGTGGTGACGAGCCGCAGCGCGCTGCACGTGAGTGGTGAGCAGGAGTACGAGGTGCCGCCGCTGTCGGTGCCACCCCCCGAGGACGTGGCGGTCGAGGCGCTCATGGCATACGAGTCCGTCGCCCTGTTCTTACAGCGCGCGGCGGCGGTGACGCCGGATTTCCGCCTGACGCCGGCGAACGCGGCGGCGGTGGCGGAGATCTGCGCCCGGTTGGAGGGCCTGCCGCTGGCCATCGAGCTCGCGGCGGCCCGGGTGAAGCTGCTGCCTCCGCCCGCCTTGCTGGCTCGGCTGAGCCGGGGGCTGGACGTGCTGGAGAGCCAAGCGCGCGATCTGACACCGCGCCAGCGCACGCTGCGCGGCGCCATCGCCTGGAGCGACGACCTGTTGCACGCGCCCACGCGCCGGCTGTTCGCGCGGCTGTCGGTGTTCCGTGCGGGCTGCGCCCTGGAGCAAGCTGACGAGGTTTGCGGGGTTGAGGGTGCGGATGTCCTGGCCGCGCTGGATGAACTGGTGGACCACAGCCTGCTGCGTCAGCTGGAGCGCAACGGTGAGCCGCGCTTCCTCCTGCTGGAGGTGGTCCGCGAGTACGCGGCGGAACAGCTCACGGCGGCGGGGGAGGATGAGTCGATCCGGGACCGTCACGGCCAGGCGTTCTTGACCTTGGCCGAGGACGGCGCGGGCGAGCTCATGGGGCCGCAGGGTGCGTGGTGGCTTGACCGTCTGGAGGGGGAGCTCGACAACTTCCGGGCAGCGCTGGACTGGATGGCGGAGCGCGACCCCTCCTGCGCGCTGCGCCTGGGGACGGCGCTGTGGCGCGTCTGGCAGATGCGGGGCCACCTGCACGAGGGACGGGCGCGGCTGGAGGCGTTGGTGCCGCGGGCAGCGGAGGCCGATCCCGCGCTGCGCGCACGCGGCTTCGAGGCGCTGGGCGGGCTCGCGTACTGGCAGGCCGACATCCCGGCGGCACGCGCGTCGTACGAGCGGATGCTCGAAATTGAGCAGGAGCTGGGCGACCGCGAACGGGTCGCGGAGGCGCTGTACAACCTCGCATTCACCTACCAGATGGGCGCGTACGACCTCGGGACACGCGACATCGAGCGCACGATGGCGCTGCTGGAAGAGGCGCTTGCCCTGTACCGCGAGCTGCGTGCAGACGTGGGTACGGCCAAGTGCCTGTGGGCGCTGTCCACCAACGCCTATGACCGGGCGATGACGCACCTGGAGCAGGGGGACGCGGAAGCGGCGCACGACGGCTTCGTGCAGTCACTCGACTACGGCACAGAGAGCTTGGCGGTGTTCCGGCGGTATGGGGATTGGTTCGGCACCGGGTGGGCGTTGCACGCGGTGGGGATGACGCTGATCCGGCTGGACCGCCCGGACGACGCGCGCACGGCGCTGGTCGAGGGCCTGGAGTTGTTCGTCGAGCACCGCGACATGTCGGGTGTGGTGCTGCTGCTCGACGATCTCGCCGCGGTCGGGATGCATGCGGGGCGCATCGACGACGCCTTGCGCATCCGCGGTGGCGCCGAACGGCTGCGTCACGATACGGGGACTGATCTGGCGCGGTTGGTCAACTCGCAGGAGGGTCGGTTCGAGGCCGCCGATCTCGACGAGCGCGAGCGCGAACTGTGGCGCGAGGGTGCGGCTTTGCCGACCGAGGAGCTGATCGTCCTGGCTCGGTCCCTGTGACCGTGCGGGCGGAGGGATTGCAGGAGGTGGCATGACGGCAGCGTGGTCGGCAGTGAGCGAACCCCCGGAGCATGTGCGCGTCGCGATCGTGGGCGCGGGGTTCGGCGGTGTCGCGACCTCCGTCGCGTTGCAACGCGAGGGGATCGACCACGTCCTGCTCGAGCGGGGCGACGCGCTGGGCGGCACGTGGCGCGACAACACCTATCCCGGCTGCAGGTGCGACGTGCCGTCGCACCTGTACTCGCTGTCGTTTGCGCCGAATCCCGACTGGAGCGAGACGTACTCCGGCCAGGCGGAGATCCAGGCGTACCTGCTGCGGGTGGCCGAGGAACACGGGGTGCCCGAGCGCACACGACTGGGCTGCGAGATGCTCGATGCCGCGTGGCACGACGGCGAGCAGCGCTGGCACGTGCGCACCGCCGCCGGCGACCTCACTGCCGACGTTCTCGTCCTGAGCAACGGCCTGCTGGCCGAACCGGCCCTGCCGGACATCCCGGGCCTGGGGGACTTCGCAGGCGAGGTGTTCCACTCGGCGCGCTGGCGACACGACCTCGATCTGCGTGGACGCCGGGTGGCGGTGATCGGCACCGGCGCGAGCGCGGTGCAGTTCGTCCCCGAGATCCAGCCATTGGTCGACCACCTCACGGTCTTCCAGCGCACGCCCGCCTGGGTGATGCCGCACCGCAACCGGCGCGTGACGCGCACGGAGCGCGCGCTGTACCGCCGCTTCCCACTGCTGCAACGTCTGGTACGCGCCCGCATCTACTGGACGGCCGAGTTGCTGGTGGGTCGCGCCATGGTCCGCAACAGGCCGTTTCTCCGCCGTATCCAGAGCCTTTCGGAACGGCACCTGGAGCGCCAGGTCCCCGCTCCCGAGTTGCGCGCAAAGCTCACGCCGCAGTTCACCTTCGGCTGCAAGCGACTGCTGATCTCTGACGACTGGTATCCGGCCCTGCAGCGGCCGAATGTCTCGCTGGTGACCGAGAAGATCGTCGAGGTGCGCCCGCACGCCGTCGTGACCGCCGACGGCGCCGAGTATCCCGCGGACACGATCGTGTTTGGCACCGGTTTCCATGTCACGGACAACCCGATCGCGCTACGGGTGCGCGGTCGCGCTGGTCACACCCTGTCGGAAGCGTGGCGCGACACGGGGCCGCGCGCCTACCTCGGCTGCACGGTGAGCGGGTTCCCGAACCTGTTCATGCTCGCCGGGCCGAACAGCAACATCGGCCACACCTCGCTGGTCTTCATGATCGAGGCACAGATCGCACACACGGTCGGTGCGGTGCGCGAGTTGGAGCGCACGCGGGCGGCCAGCGTGGAACTGCGGCCGTCGGTGCAGCGGGCATGGACGGAGGAGATGGAGCGCAAGTCCGCCGGCAGTGTCTGGGGGGCCGGCAACTGTGCCAGTTGGTACTTGGACGCACAGGGCCGCAACACCGCGGTCTGGCCGGATCAGACCTATCGGTTCCACTTGCGTGCGCGGCGCTTCGACCCCTCGCGCTACGAGCTCTTCGCCCGAAGGACCGATCGCTGATGCGCGTACGCCCTGCACTGCTCGCTCTCCTCGGCGGCGTCTCTGCCGGCGTTGTCTGGCTGCGTCGGCTGGACGCCGCACTTGCGGCCGCCGACGAACCGTGCGCGCCGGAGGAGCTGCTGTTGCCGCCGGGGCAGGCACGGACCGTCACGACTGACGACGGCGCCGACCTGGCGATGACCGTCGCCGGCGAGGGTCCCACGATCTTGCTCTCCCATTGTTGGACCGGCGCGCGAGAGATCTGGGCCCCGGTTGCGCACCGCCTCGTCCGCAGCGGCTTCCGGGTCGTGCTGTACGACCAGCGTGGGCACGGTTCGTCGACCGTCGGCACGGGCGGTCTGAGCCTCGAGCGGCTCGGCGATGACCTGCGTGCCGTCCTGGAGTCGGTGGACGCGCGCGACGCCGTCCTTGCTGGCCACTCGATGGGTGGCATGAGCATCATGGCGCTCGCCTTGCAGCATCCAGTCGTCCTGCACGAGCGCGCACGAGCGCTGGTCCTGGTCTCGACCAAGGCCGAACGTCTGGGCGACGGACGCAACGAGGCGCTCAACCTGCGCATTGTGGCCAGTCCGCTGGTCGAACGCCTGATGCGGACGCGTTACGGCTACTTGCTCGTACGCGACTACGTCGGCCCGCACCGTCGGCTGGTGCCCATGCTGCGCACCCGGGACAGCTTCGTGGCGTGCGCCGCGCTGACGCGGCACACGCTGCTGGGGGCGATGCACGCGATGGATCTGCGCGACGGACTGCCGCACGTCAAGCTCCCGACCACTGTGGTGGTGGGCGGCCACGATGCGCTCACTCCACGCCGCGGCGCCGAGCAGATCGTGTCACTGTTGCCGGACGCGCACCTGGAGGTGCTGCCCGAGTCGGGGCACATGCTGCCCCTGGAGGACCCGGACGCGATCACCGAACTGATCGTGCGCGCCGCTTCTGGTGCGAGCGGGGGGACTTGAACCCCCAAGGACCGAAGTCCACATGGCCCTCAACCATGCGCGTCTGCCTGTTCCGCCACGCTCGCGAGGCTGCGGGAGTATGCCAGCGGCCCCAAAAGGCCGCAAAGCACTCCGGCGTCAAGGATAGCGTTCGGCGATCAGCCGAGCGTGCGTGGAATCGGCAAGATCAGCCGCGCGGGCTGTTGCCCATCAGGGCCGCGAGTTCGAAGTGCATGCCGTCCGGGCGGTTCCAGCGGCCGCCCCAGGCGAAGCCCCAGCGCTCGAAGATCTCCACGATGCGCGGGTCCAAAGTCGGCTTCTGGCCGAGCTGGTTGGTCGAGACGTTGAAGTCAACGGCCAGGCCCCAGCCGTGCATCGACAGCGGCTTGGCCGGGTTGAAGTCAATGTGGCGGGGCACCCAGCACCCGCCGTACTGCGTCGGGTCGATCAGGTTCGACAGGCCACGGTCGACCACTTCCTGCAGCGCGCCGCGCAGCTGGTTGATGATCAGCCGGTGGCACAGCACGTGGCCACGGAACACGGGGACCTTCGCCCACACGATGTTGCGCCGGACCCAGGCCTTGTCGATCTGGATCATGCCGTCGCCGTTGTCGATGTAGCTGAACGGCTCGAATGCGCGCCGCGCGGACGCGCCCGTGATGAACGCCTGGCGCGGGCGCGGGTCCTCGAGCACGGTCGGGGCGATGCCCGTCACCTGCTGGACGCGCTTGGCGACCGCCTTGGGGCTCGCCCCCGCCTGCAGCGCGATCAGCACGGCGTTGGGATCGGGCAGGCCGAGCGCCTTGGCGGTGCGGCGGCTGACGATCGCGTCGGCGACCGGCGGCACGCCGTTGGAGGCGTAGGCGCCCACGCGGAGGGTGCGGCCGGCGCCGGTCGCGATGCGCACGCCCAGCGGCAGCTTCATGCGGTGGCCCGCGTCGTGCGTGAAGGCGGCGTCGCCCTCGTTGAGGCGGTTCCACACCTCCAGGGCGTCGGCGGTGACCTGCGGCGTCAGGACGCGGAACCCTTCGACGTCCACGCCTGCCACCTTGACGGGGGTGGCGGCGGGGCCGTCGCCGACCACGACCTCGCCCAGCATCAGCGCGGTGACGAAGCCGACGCCTTCCACGCCCATCAGTTCGGCGACGAGGTCGCGGCCCGGGCCGGGACGCCAGCCGTCCAGGCGCAGCTTTGGCCGCTGAGAATGCACCGGGGGCAGGTCGATCGGCTCGGCGACCGGTTCGGGGCTCTCGGTGGTGACCTGGCCCGCCCAGCCGTTGCCTTCGTCGGTGTCGGCGAAACGCGGGTCGACCGGGCCGAATGCGAGGTCGGTGTCCGGCGCCGTGTCCCCGGCGCCCTCGTTCCCGAAGCCCGCGTTACAGGTGGACAGCACGAGGCCCAGCACGGACACCATCATGGTGATCCGGAAGCGAGAGCTGCGGTGTCGGTGGTCGCTCATCATCCTGGGGAGGGCTCGGGTTTACGGCGGCCGTTGTCTGCGCAGCGCACAGCCACCGACCGATTCAGATGCTGTACGTAACGAGCCATGCTGTGCTGACGATACGCAAAAGGGATAATTCGGTCGTGCCTAGGGTGCGCCCCATCCTGCCACACGGTCGCGGCGGAAGCCGATCAGGCGCCGTTCGGTGTAAAGGCGACCTTGACCGCCCCGGCGCCGGGGCCCTTCGCGGCCGTCAGCAGCGCCGTGACGTGGTCGTCCAGGCCGAAGCGGTGCGTGACCATGCGCTCGCCCGGCCGGACGTCCGCCAAGAGCTCCACCGCCGTCGCCATTGCGCGCTGCCCGTTGGGCTCCTCGGCGTAGAAGACCGTGCCCAGCACCGCCAGCTCGCGGAACCACACCAGGGTCCAGTCCACCTTCTGTTTGCCCGAAGTCGCCACGAGCACCAGCCGGCCACCCGGACGCAGCATGCGCAGCGCGTCGTCGATGGTCTGCTCCGATCCGACGCAGTCGTAGACGATGTCGAAGCCGCCGCCGAGCCCGTTGCTGTCGAGCACCGGGCGGCCCAGCAGCGGCTTGCGCAGCACCCCGCCGGTGACACGCCGCGCGTCCTCCAACAGGTCGGTGTGGGTCCCGTGCAGCAGGTGCGTCGCGCCCAGCCCGCGCGCCAGGTCGTCGGCGAACGAGCCCAGGCCCGCCACCGCCACCTCGGTCTGTGGCGACAGGTGCCGCAGCGCCATCAGCGTGGACAGGCCGATGGTGCCCGGGCCGATCACCAGCGCGCGCTCGGCGGCCAGGGGGCGATGGCGCGCCACCGCGTGCACCGCGATCGCCACCGGCTCGGCGAGTACCGCGTCGGCGTCGGGCACCGAGTCGGGCACCCGCACGCAGCGCCAGCCCGGAGCGGCCAGCTCTTGCGTCCAGCCGCCGCCGAAGCGAGCGTTGAATCCGAACCCGTCGCCGACGCAGCCCAGCGTGCCCGGCTCGGCGCGCCGCTCGCAGCGATGGTCCTCCCCGGCGCGGCACGCCGCGCACGGTGCGAAGCCCTTGTCGCGGCAGCTCAGCAGCGGCTCGGCCACCACGCGGTCGCCCTCACGCACGCCCGCGGCGGACCCCGCCTCGATCACCGTGCCGACGATCTCGTGGCCGAGCACAGCCGGCTGGCGCGCGTCGGTCCACGCGCTCAGCACCGGCGACATGCCGGTGACCTTCAAGAGCTTCAGGTCCGAGGCGCAGATGCCCGCGAGATCCACCCGCACGCGCACCCATTCCGGGCCGGGCAGCACCGGGCGGGGGATCTCGGTCAGGCGCAGCGGCGAGCCGGGTCCGCCCGCCCACACGTCCGGACGCCAGCGTTTCGACGCGACCGTCCAGGCCGCCCGCAGCGGCTGCAACTGCAATTGGAGCGCCGGCATCGTCGTCATCGCGGCAGCGTAGCGCCGGGACGCGGCCGGTTCGGCGTCGGAGGTGCGACGCAATTCGCCCCGCGTCGGCTTTTATCAATGCTGGCCGGAACCTAAAGACCCCTTTGTCCCCGGCCGAGGAATGCCCTGAAGGCGTCGGTGGCGCCCGCATTGCAGTGCGTCGTGTTCGCGGCGTGGACCGCACGGTCGGAGGAACGAGATGGACCCGGGAACGCTCATCGGCATCATCGCGGCCTTTGGCGCCATCTTCGTCGGCATGATCATGGAGGGCGCCAATCCCGCCAGCCTGATCGAACCGTCGTCGTTCGTGATCGTCATCGTCGGCTCGTTCGGCGCCACGATGGCCGGCTACCTGTTCAGCGACTCGATCGGCTCGTTCAAGGTCATGATGAAGGGGCTGCTCGGCAAGAAGCACTCCAGCGACGCCGTGATCAAGGATCTGGTCGAGTACGCCGAGATCGCCCGCCGCGACGGCCTGCTGGGCCTGGAGAAGATCGCCGACGAGCTCGACGACCAGTTCCTCGCCACCGGGCTCAAGCTCGCCGTGGACGGCAGCGACCCCCACCAGATCCGCGACATGATGGCGACACAGATCTTCTCGATGAAGGCCCGCCACAAGGCCGCCGCCAAGTTCTTCGCCGACCTCGGCGCGTTCGGCCCGACCCTGGGCATCATCGGCACGGTCATCGGCCTGGTCCACATGCTCGAGAACCTCGAGGACCCCTCCAGCGCCGGCCCCGCCATCGCCGTCGCCTTCACCGCGACCCTGTACGGCGTGTGCATGGCGAACCTGTTCGCCTTGCCCATGGCCAACAAACTCAAGCGCATCAGCGAGGTCGAGGTCCAGCACATGCAGCTCGTGATCGAGGGTGTGCTCGCGATCCAGGCCGGCATGAGCCCGCGCATCGTGCGCGAGAAGCTGGTCGGCTTCCTGCCGCCCAGCCAGCGTGGAGCCCTGGAGCAGCCGAAGCTGCAGGCGGTCGCCTAGCCATGAGCGAGGGCGGCTCGAGCTCCCTGCTCCAGGAGGACCACGAGGAGCACGAGAACCACGAGCGCTGGCTGATCACGTACGCCGACATGATCACGCTGCTCATGGCGTTCTTCATCATGCTGTTCGCCATGTCCCAGCTCGACCTCGCCAAGTTCAAACAGTTCCAGCAGGGCGTGGCGGCCGAGCTCGGCGGCAACGCGGCGCTGACCGGCGGCGCGGGCCTGCTGCCCGAGGCGGGCAAGGGCCGCGGCGAGGGCGCCGGGCAAGGTCCTGGCCTGGGCGGGCAGCAGGCGCGGATCGAGGCCGAACAAGAGGCTCTGCACGACGTGCAGGCGAAGCTCGAATCGGTCGCGGCGGCGCGCGGCTCCGAGGGCGTGTTCCTGTTCGAGGATCAGCGCCGGGGGCTGTCGGTGCAGATTCGCGGCGGTGTGCTGTTCGCGCCCGGATCCGCCGAGCTGTCCGGCCAGGGCAAGAGCCTGCTGGACGAGGTCGCCGCCGTCGTGCGCGAGCTGCCCAACCCGCTGCTGATCGAGGGCCACACCGACAACGTGCCGATCCGCTCGCGTTACGCCGACAACTGGGAGCTGTCCAGCGCCCGCGCGCTGTCGGTGCTGCGCTTCCTGTCGGGCCAGCGCGGGATCCTGTCCAGCCGCCTGTCGGCTGCCGGGTACGGCGACCAGCATCCGATCGCGTCCAATGACAATGCGCAGGGCCGCGCCAGCAACCGCCGTGTCGAGATCGTCGTCCTGGCGATGGAGGACGAGGAGGCGCGCCGCCCGCGCTAGCCTTCGCAGTGTCATGAAGGTCACACTGCGCAACCCCGACCGCGTCGTCGACGTGCCCGGTCCCACGACCGTGCACCAGCTTCTGCGCACCCTCGACGTGAACCCCGAGACGGTGCTGGTCATCCACGACGCGACCTTGGTGACCAAGGATTTCGTCCTGCCCGCCGAGGCCGCGGTGGAGATCCGCCCGGTCATCTCCGGTGGCGCCGGGCCGGCCAAGTGCCGCTGTGGCGCGACGTCGGTGATCGAGATCCCGCGCCACCGCGCGGCCTACTGCCCCGACTGCTTCCTTGACCATGTGCGCAGCCAGGTGCGCGACGCGATCGACCGGTACGGGATGCTGTCCTA
>Ga0299913_10006443_pt1 | contig 10175 bp, 8 predicted proteins | sample RVTome_9_FD_201360 | JGI IMG/M metagenome (GOLD analysis project Ga0299913, IMG submission 201360) | Soil microbial communities from uranium-contaminated site in the Upper Colorado River Basin, Wyoming, United States - RVT155D38 (version 2) ... | reverse complement strand
CGGCACGAGCTCCACGTCGCGCTCGTCGACCAGCCAGGCGTCGAGCACGCCGCCCGACGACCGGGCCCCGTAGTTGGCGGCGACGCCGAGGGCGCTGACCTCGACACCGATCGAGGCCAGCATCTGCTCGGCCATGCCGCGCACGTGCGCGCCGCCGACGATGGGGGAGAGACCGATGACGGGGGCCTCGGTCGACCGCAGCGCCTCCCGGATGCCGGGGACGCCGAGGATCGTGCCCACGGACACGACGGGGTTGGACGGCGGGACGACCACCAGGTCGGCCCCGCCGATCGCCTCGAGCACGCCGGGCGCGGGGCTGCTGGCGTCGAGCCCGACCGGCACCACCGCCTCGGCCGGCACCTCGGCGCGCAGGCGCACCCAGTACTCCTGGAAGTGCACGACCCGCTTGCCGCTGGCCGTCTCCGGGTCGCTGATCGCGACGTGGGTCTCGACCCGGTCGTCGGTCATCGGCAGCAGCCGCACGCGGTCGCCGTACGCCGGGGTGAGCCAGCGACGGCAGAGCGCCTCGGTGACCGCCGACAGCGGGTAGCCGGCCTCGAGCATCTGGGTGCGCACCAGGTGGGTGGCGACGTCGCGGTCGCCCAGCCCGAACCACGTCGGCTCCACGCCGTACGCCGACAGCTCGTCCTTGACGCTCCAGGTCTCGTCGCGGCGGCCCCAGCCACGCTCGGCGTCGATGCCGTCGCCGAGCGTATACATCACCGTGTCGAGGTCGGGGCAGACCTTGAGCCCGTGCAGCCAGATGTCGTCCGCGGTGTTGGCCACGACGGTGACCCGTGCATCTGGATAGTCGAGGACCCCGGTGCTCAGGCCGTGCAGCAGGCCCTGCAAGAATCGGGCTCCGCCCATGCCTCCCGACAACACGGTGATGTTCTGCATGCGGCCTACCCTGCCCGATCGGGCAGACAACGCCGGCACTGGCCCTCATATAGCAGATCGGGCTTGACTTTCAGTGCATCACAGGCATGTAATTCCAGTAGTGTCGTTCACATCGACGCGGGTCGAAAGGGGAGTACCGATGCGAGAGTTGTACCTCCTCGAGGGGGATGCCGAAGAGCTCGGTTGGCAGGAGCGTGCGCTGTGCGCCCAGACCGATCCGGAAGCGTTCTTCCCGGAGAAGGGCGGGTCCACGCGGGAGGCCAAGAAGGTCTGCCTCACGTGCGAGGTGCGCGACGAGTGCCTCGAGTACGCACTGATGAAGGACGAGCGGTTCGGCATCTGGGGTGGTCTCTCCGAGAGGGAGCGCCGCAAGCTGAAGAAGCGCGCAGTCTGACCCCTGCGGGGGAGGGCGGCTAGGGTTGCCGCCCGTGAGTGTCACCGCCCTGCTCGTCAGCCACGACGGCGCACGCTGGCTGCCCGCCGTCCTCGACGGGCTCGCCGCGCAGCGCCGCCAGCCCGACCGCGTGATCGCGGTCAACACCGACAGCACCGACGACAGTCCGGCCCTGCTCGCCGCTGCCCTGGGCGACCGGGCGGTGCTCACCGTCGCGGGGGACTTCCCCGACGCGGTCTCCCACGCGCTCGCCCGGATCGACACCGACTGGGTCTGGATCCTCCACGACGACGCGAACCCCGAACCCGGCGCGCTCGAGGCACTGCTGCGCGAGGCCGAGGCCCGCGGCGCCGCGATCGCCGGCCCCAAGCTCCGCGAATGGCCCTCGCTCCGCCGCCTCCTCGAGGTCGGCGTGACCATCTCCGCGACCGGCCGCCGCGAGACCGGCCTGGAGCACGGCGAGTACGACCAGGGCCAGCACGACGACGTCCGCGAGGTCCTCGCGGTCAACACCGCCGGCATGCTCGTGCGCCGGGAGCTGCTCGAGGAGCTCGGCGGGTTCGACCCGCAGCTGCCGCTCTACGGCAACGACGTCGACCTCGGCTGGCGGGCCGCCCGTGCCGGCCACACCACCATCGTGGTGCCGGAGGCGGTCGTCTTCCACGCCGAGGCCGCCCATCGCGGTGTCCGCCGCACCCGGATCTCGGGCCGTCGTACGCGGACCCACCGGCACGAGCGCGAGGCCGCGCTCCACACGCTGCTGGCCAACTCCACCGCCAGCGTGATGCCGCTGCGCCTTCTCCGCCTGGTGGTCGGCACGCTGCTGCGCGTGGTCGGCTTCCTGCTCAGCCGGCAGCCCGGCCATGCCGGCGACGAGTTCGTCGCCCTGGTCAACACGCTGCGCCACCCCGGCCGCATCCGCGCGGCCCGGCGGCAGCGCGCCGGGCTCGGCGACCACGACCCCGAGCGGGTACGACGGCTGCTCGCCCCGTGGTGGCTGCCCTACCGGCACGGGCTCGACACGGTCAGCGACTTCACGACGGCGACCGTCAACACCGGCCGAGACGCCGCCGAGCGCCGCCGCGCGGCCCGGGCCGTCGAGACCGGACCGGTGCCCGACGAGGCCGACGAGCTCGAGGCCGACAGCGGCCTGCTGGCACGGGTGCTGCTCTCCCCGCTGGGGCTCGGCGTCATCGTGGTCACGCTGCTGACCCTCTGGGGCGCGCGCGAGGCCCTCGGCCCGCTGGCGGGCGGGGCGCTGTCGCCGGTCCCGGCCTCCGCGGGGGACTGGTGGCGCCTGGCCACAGAGGGGTGGCACACGGTCGGCCAGGGCACCGACGCACCGGCGCCCGGCTACCTGCTGCCCTTCGCGGCGGCCGCCGCCCTGCCGCTGTCGAGCCCGACCGTGGTGGTCTCCCTGCTCTTCCTGCTCGCCGTGCCGCTCGCCGGCTGGGGTGCCTGGCGGTTCCTGCGCCTGGCCGCCGAGCTCGGCGTCCGCGACGAGGCCTCGCGGCTCTACCTCGCCTGCGGCTCCCTGGCATACGCCGCAGTCCCCGTCGCCAGTGGTGCCTGGGGGCAGGGCCGCTTCGGCGTGGTCGCGTCGGCGGTGCTGCTGCCGTGGCTGGCCCACGCCGTCTGCGGGCTCTTCGAGTCGTCGGTCGACCGGCGCTGGCGCGCGGCCTGGCGGTCCGGCCTGCTGCTGGCGGTCATGACCGCGTTCACCCCGAGCGCGTGGCTGGTCGCGCTCTTCGGAGTGCTGCTGCTCGTCGGCCTGGGCTTCGCGCTGGCGCCCGAGCTCGTGCGCGACCGCAGCGTCACGCTGCCGCTCCTCGTCGCTGTCGTGGTGCCGCCGGTGCTCCTGCTGCCCGGCGCCCTCGGCATGCTGGGCCACGACCTGAGCGCGATGTTCCTCGAAGCCGGCCGGCTGGCCCGGACCCCCGGTCCGTGGGACCTGCTCGCCGGGCGCCTCGGTGACCCTGCCGCCCCGCTGTGGTGGGGACTCGCCCTGCTGCCGGCCGCGCTGGCCGCGCCGCTGCTGCGCTCGACCCGCACGCCCGTGGTCGCCGCCTGGTGCGCGATCGCGCTGGCGGCCGTGCTCGCCGCGGTCCTCAGCCGGGTCGACATCGACCTGCCCGCCGGCGTCGCGCGCCCGGGGCTCGGCTTCCTGGTTGTGCTGGTCCAGGGCTGCCTGGTCGCCGCCGTGGTGCTCGCCGCCCACGGCCTGCGCCGTGAGGAGACGGTCCTCGACTGGCGGCGCCCGGTCGGCGTGGCGCTCGGCGTCGTGGCGATGCTGGCGCCGCTCGGCGGACTCGGCTGGTGGCTGGTCGCCGCGGACGACCAGCTGCACCGACCCGGCGACACCGAGGTGCCGGCGTACATGCTCCAGGGCGCCGAGGCCGGCGCCGGCAACGGTGTGCTGCTGCTCGACGGGGACGTCGAGGAGGGCCTCACGTGGGAGGTCCACCGCGGCGACGGCGTGACGCTGGGCGAGGACGAGGTGCTTGCGCTCACGGGACCCGACGCCGAGCTGGACCGTGACGTGACGCGCCTGGTGTCCGACCCGACCTCGGAGACCGCGGCCGCGGTCGCCGGCCACGGCATCGAGTACCTGCTGCTCACCGCGCCGGTCGACGACCAGGTGGCCGCCACGCTCGACTCCGCACCCGGGCTCAGCCAGGCCAGCGCCGACCGTGAGCGGCTCAACCGCGCCTGGCAGCTCGACGCGGGCGGGGACCGCGACGCCGTCGAGGGTGCGGGCCCGTGGTGGCACACCCCGGTCGTCGTGCTGCAGCTGGCCGGCATCGTCGTGGTCGCCGTGCTCTGCGGCCCCGCGAGGAGGGAGATCCCATGAGCCCGCAGAACCGCCCCGACCGGCCCAGCGGACGCCGGATCGCCGCCGTGGTGCCCACCGGCGGCCTCTCGACCGGGCTGGTCCTGGCCGTCGTCACCCCGCTGCTCACGCTGGTGGCGCTGCTCGTGCAGGCGCCCTCCGACACCCAGAGCGAGACGCCGGCCGAGCCCGCCTCCCGCGAGCCGCTGGTGACGCAGCGGATCGGCTGTCCCGACAGCCCCGGCGGCCGGGGTCCCGTGGTCCTGGCGAGCGGCGCCGAGGAAGGCGCCGACGGCAGGGTCTCGCTCCGGCGTGCGGGCCGCGAGGGCAGCCGTGCCGTCCGCCTGGCCCCGGGTGCCACGACCGACCGTCCGCAGCCCCGGGGCGACCTGGTCGTCTCCGGCAACGGCGGCATGGCCGCGGGGCTGTTCGGCGCACGCCTCGGCGACGACGCCGCCCGGGAGTGCGCGGCGCCCCAGGGCGAGGCGTGGTTCGCCGGCGCCGGGGCCGGCGCCGACCACCTGAGCGAGATCACGCTGGTCAACCCCGACCACGGCAAGGCAGTCGCCGACCTCGTGCTCTGGGGGAGCGACGGCCCGCTGGAGGTCACCACCACGCTCGGCATCACCGTGCCCGGCGGGGGCAGTCGCACCATCGACCTCGAGGAGGAGGCGCCCCACCGCGACGAGGTCGCGGTGCGGGTCAGCCTCGCGCGGGGCCGGCTCGTCGCCACCGGCGTCGACAGCTTCGGCACCGACCTGCCGCGGGCCAGCCGCGACGGCCTGCCGCAGACCGCGGCCCCGGCGGAGTCGCTGCTCCTCCCGGGGCTGCCGCGCACGGCGGGCAGCCGGGCGCTCACCCTGGTCAACCCGGGCGAGGACGAGGCCCGGGTCGAGGCCCGGATCGTCGGGGCCCGCGGCAGCTTCGCGCCGGTGGGGCTCGAGGAGATCCGCGTGCCCGCCGGCCGCGCGGTCACCACCGACCTCACCGAGGCACTCGCCGGCGTCGAGCGCGAGGACGCCTCGTTGCTCATCGAGTCGACCGTCCCGGTCGCTGCGGGACTGCGCAACGTGGTCTCCGGTGACCTCGTGCACCAGCCGGCGGTCACCCCCGGCGCCGGCGCCTCCGGCGTCGTCGTACCGCCGGGGAGGAAGCGCACGCTCGTGCTCGCGCCCGGCGGGGTGAGCGGCCTCGCGCAGGTCACGTTCGTGGGGGGCAGGGGCGGCAGTGAGCGCGTGCGCCTGAAGCCCGGCGTGTCCTCCGCGGTGGAGGTGCCCCGGGGCGCGGTCGCGCTGGTCGTGCGCTCCGAGGTCGAGTACGCCGGCGCGGTGCGGTCGGTGGGACCCGGCGCGTCCCTGCTGCCGCTGCGGTCGCTGGTGACCGACAAGCTCGTGCCGTCGGTGCGCCCGGCGTGGCCGCCGTCGCGCGACTGAGCCGGCCGCGTGGCGGCGCTCAGTCGTCGGAGCGGTAGCGCGGGTCGACGTCCTCCGCGTCGATGCCGAGCAGCTCGGCGACCTGCTCGACGACGACGGTCAGCACGAGTGCCTCGAGCTCCTCGCGGGTCGACGCACGGTGCTCGATCGGGCGCCGGAAGAGCACCAGCCGGGTCGGGGTCGCCCCCTGACCGCGCACGAGCGACGAGACCGGCACCGGCTCGGCCCAGTCGTCGGGGAGCAGCGGTGTGTCCTCGACGGCGTACTCGACCAGGCCCAGGCGGTCGCGCCACCTCTCCTCGACCTCGGCGACGACGCCGAGCACCAGCTCGTCGAAGCGGGCGCGGCGGGTCGGCCGTGGCGGCGTGCGCCGGTCGCCGCCCAGTCCCGCCGGCAGCACGCCCGGGCCACGCATTCCGCGGCCGCGCCGGTCGCGGAGCCGTCCGCCGGGCCTGTTGCTCGTCACGCACCCAGCCTAGACAGGGCGAGCCTCACCGAGGGCCGCGCCTCGGGCGAGTAGCGTCTGGCCCGTGAAATCTGCTCGCCGTTGCTCGCGCACAGCCTGTGGCCGCGCCGCGGTCAACACGCTGACGTACGTGTACGCCGACCAGACGGCCGTGCTGGGTCCGCTGGCCACCTACGCCGAGCCCCACGCCTACGACCTCTGCGAGCTGCACAGCGAGCGGATGTCCGCTCCTCGTGGCTGGGAGGTGCTGCGCCTCGCTCCGGACCCGTCCACCCAGGCGCCGAGCACCGACGACCTGCTGGCCCTGGCCGACGCGGTCCGCGAGGCCGCGCGCCCGGTCCCGGAGCAGGCTCCGGCGCCGAGCCCGGACACCGGGCACGACACCGGGCGCACCGGCACCCGCCGTGGACACCTGCGGGTGCTGACCAGCGAATAGTCGTCTGAGCGCCGAGAGCGAGGAACGAGCGGGTCGGCGTGAAGCGACCGACGGTCGTCGTCTGAGCGCCGAGAGCGAGGAACGAGCGGGTCGGCGTGAAGCGACCAACAGCGCAGCCCGCTAGGCTCGGCCCCATGTCCGAGACGCTCTCTCCGGAGAACCTCCACGCCATCTTCAAGGCCTACGACGTGCGCGGGCTCGTCGGCAAGCAGCTCGACGAGGTGCTGGCGCAGCGCATCGGCGGCGCCTTCGTCCAGGTCACCGGCGCCAGCACCGTGGTGGTCGGCCACGACATGCGGCCCTCCTCGCCGGGCATGGCCGGCGCGTTCGCCGAGGGCGCGGCCGCCGCAGGGGCCGACGTGGTGCTGATCGGGCTCGCCTCGACCGACCAGCTCTACTTCGCGTCCGGGCACCTGGGCCACCCCGGCGCGATGTTCACCGCCAGCCACAACCCGGCGCAGTACAACGGCATCAAGCTCTGCCGCGCCGGCGCCGCGCCCGTGGGCATGGAGACCGGGCTCGCGGAGATCCGCGACACGGTGCTCGCCGGGGAGGTGCCCAAGGGCACCCGCGAGGGCGACATCACCAACCACGACGTGCTCGAGGCCTACGCCGCCCACCTGCTCTCGCTCGCACCGGTCGAAGGCCGTCGGCTGAAGGTCGTCGTCGACGCCGGCAACGGGATGGCCGGCCTCACCGCGCCGGCCGTGTTCGGCCGCCTGGGGGAGGAGCGGGTCGACCTCGTGTCGATGTACTTCGAGCTCGACGGCACGTTCCCCAACCACGAGGCCAACCCGATCGACCCCGAGAACCTCGTCGACCTGCAGAAGCGGGTGCTCGTCGAGCGCGCCGACATCGGCCTGGCCTTCGACGGGGACGCCGACCGCTGCTTCCTCGTCGACGAGAACGGCCGCCTGGTCTCGCCCTCGACGCTCACCGCGCTGATCGCCGCCCGCGAGCTCGCCAAGGAGCCGGGAGCGACGATCATCCACAACCTGATCACCAGCAGGTCGGTGCCCGAGATCGTCACGGAGCTGGGTGGCAAGCCGGTCCGCACCCGCGTCGGCCACTCCTACATCAAGGGCACGATGGCCGAGACCGGCGCGATCTTCGGTGGGGAGCACAGCGGTCACTTCTACTTCCGGGACTTCTGGCGCGCCGACTCGGGCATGCTCGCCGCGCTGCACGCGCTGGCGGCCCTGGCCGGGACCGACCGCACGCTGTCGGAGCTGCTCGCCGAGTACGAGCGGTTCGTGGCCTCCGGCGAGATCAACTCCACCGTGGACGACCAGGCCGGCAAGCTCGCCGAGCTGGAGCAGCGGTACGCCGGCGAGCCGGGCGTCGAGCTCGACCGCATGGACGGCCTCACCGTCACCCATGCGGACTGGTGGTTCAACGTCCGTCCCTCCAACACCGAGCCGCTGCTGCGCCTCAACGCCGAGGGCAAGGACACAGCCACGATGAGCCGGGTCCGCGACACCGTGCTCAGCCTCATCCGGGCCGAGAGCAGGAGCAGCGCATGAACCTCGACCCCGCCCTCGTGGAGATCGTCCGCTGCCCCGACTGCAAGGGCACGCTCGCGCAGCAGGACGCCGAGCTGGTCTGCACTGCCTGCGGCCTGGCCTATCCCGTGCGCGACGACATCCCGATCCTCCTCGTCGACGAGGCCCGCAGGCCGGGCTGACCGTCATGACGACCTACTTCGACGAGTCCCGTCTCGACGACGAGGCCGCCCTGGCCTCGGTCGACGTACGACTGCGCACGCTGGCGGAGACCGGCTCCCGGGTGCGCCGGGAGGCCGGCGACGCGAGCGAGGCGACCGCGGAGGCCGTGGCGGCCAGCGGTGACGCGCGCCCACGGGCGGTGATCGCCGCGGGGCCCGACTCGCGCCTGCTGCGTGCGGTGCTCGAGCCCTGGTGCCCGGTGCCGTTCGTGGCCTGGCCCGGCCCGGCTCTGCCCGGCTGGGCCGGCAGCCTCGACCTCGTGGTGATGCTGGCGCCCGAGCGCAGCGACCCGGCCGCGGCGTCCGCGGTGGCCGAGGCCGTACGCCGGGGCTGCCAGGTCGTGGTCGGGTGTCCGCCGGGCTCGATGGTCGCCGAGCACGCCCAGGGCCGCTGGACCACGATCCTGCCGGCGTCGACCGGCGACCAGCTGGCCACCGCGGTGGTCATGCTCGACTACCTGCACCGGGTCGGGCTCGGCCCCGTGTCCGACGCCGAGGAGGTGGCCAGCGCGCTCGACGAGGTCGCCACGGTGTGCTCGCCCCACCGCGACCTCGCCGTCAACCCCGCGAAGATGCTCGCGATCGCGCTCGCCGACGCCACCCCGCTGGTCTGGGGCGGGTCGGTGCTCGCCGCGCGTGCGGCACGACGCGTCGCCGAGCAGCTGCGCCGGGCCTCCGGCCGCACGGCCGTCGCCGGCGACGCCGAGCACCTGCTCCCCGTCATCGAGGCGGCCCGGCAGCGCGACGTCTTCGCCGACCCCTTCGAGGGCGACGGCGCCAAGGAGCGCCGCCCGATCCTCGTGGTCCTCGAGGACCGCAACGAGGACCCCGTCTGCCGCGAGCAGCGCGGCCAGCTGCGCGCGGCCGCCGAGGCCCGCGGCGTGCGAGTCGAGACGGTCGACACCGAGGCCGAGAGCGAGGTGGCGCGCTACGCGTCGCTGCTGCTCACCGGCACCTACGCCGCGGAGTACCTGCGTCTCGGACTCGTCGAGGAGGCCTCGTGAGCGCGGGTCTCTTCGGACTGCTCGACGACGTGGCGGCGCTGGCCCGTCTGGCTGCCGCCTCGGTGGACGACGTGGGTGCGGCCGCGGGCCGGGCGACGGGCAAGGCCGCGGGTGTGGTCATCGACGACACCGCGGTGACGCCGCAGTACGTCCACGGCGTCACCGCCGACCGTGAGCTGCCGATCATCAAGCGGATCGCGGTCGGCTCGCTGCGCAACAAGCTCCTCTTCATCCTGCCGGCGGCGCTGCTGCTCAGCCAGTTCCTGCCGTGGCTGCTCACGCCGATCCTCATGTGCGGCGGCACCTACCTCGCCTACGAGGGCGCCCACAAGGTCTGGGGCAAGGTGCGCGGCCACGACCACCACGACGTCCCGGTCACGGTCGTGCACGGCGACGCCGAGAAGGAGATGGTCCGCGGCGCGATCCGCACCGACTTCATCCTCTCCGCGGAGATCATGGTGATCGCACTCAACGAGGTCGCCGGGGAGGCGTTCCTCTCCCGGCTGGTCATCCTCGCCGTGGTCGCGGTCGCCATCACGATCGTCGTGTACGGCGTCGTGGCGCTGATCGTGAAGATGGACGACGTCGGCCTGCTGCTCGCGGAGCGCGGCAGCGGCCTGACCAGCAGGATCGGCAGCGGCATGGTCGCCGGCATGCCGAAGCTGCTCGCCGTCATCTCGGCCGTCGGCATCGTCGCGATGCTCTGGGTCGGCGGCCACATCCTGCTCGTCGGCGTGCACGACCTCGGCTGGCACTCGCCGTACGACCTGGTCCACGACCTCGAGCACGCGGCCGAGAGCCTGGTGCCGCACGGCGTGGCCGCGGCCACGGCCTGGGTCGTCAACACGATCTGCTCCGGGGGCGTCGGCCTCGCGGTCGGGCTGCTCGTGGTGGCCGTGCTGGCGTTGCTGCCGTTCGGCAGGCACGAGGCGGGAGAGTTCCCCGACGACGTCGACGGGGTCGTCGTCCTGACCGACGGCGAGGACCCT
>Ga0299913_10006442_pt1 | contig 10175 bp, 10 predicted proteins | sample RVTome_9_FD_201360 | JGI IMG/M metagenome (GOLD analysis project Ga0299913, IMG submission 201360) | Soil microbial communities from uranium-contaminated site in the Upper Colorado River Basin, Wyoming, United States - RVT155D38 (version 2) ... | reverse complement strand
GGGCCGCAACCCCGGCAGCGCGAGAAGAAGCGCCTGCTTCGCCTGTTCCATGGACGTGCCGTGCATGGAGCCGGACGTGTCGATGACGAACACCAGATCACGCGGCATGGATTCCGTCGCCGTAGCCTGGTCGCCCGCCATCTCGTCCGGGGGCAGTACCATGAGCAGGAAGTGCGGTTTCCCGTCCTTGTCCTCGCGGAACAGGGCCGCGCGTGCCGCGGAGTCGGTCACGGGACGCCACACCAGTTCGAGGTCGTGGTCCATTGGCGCGGTGCTGCCGGTCAACGTGACTTCGTAGATACCCGCAGTTTCGTCGAGCACGGCGACCTTGATCGGGTGGTAGTGGCTGGCGATGACGTCGAGCGCGGTGCCGGCGTCGATAATTGCGCGCATCGAGAACAAGTGGTCGTCGGACCGCGTCACGACCGGCGGCGTGATCAGCGATCCATCGGGCACCCGATCGGTGTCGGGAGACCAGCCGGTGCCCTGTCGATCTGCCACTGGAGTTCCCGGAATGTAGCGCGGCGTGAGCGTGAGCGGGAAACGCAGGCTGAACTGACCGTCATCGTAACTGAGCGTCTCGAGATACTCGATCTCCACGACCACGGTTTCGCCCGGTCCGATGTTTGCGATGGAAGTGGTGAACAGGTTCGACCGCTGCTGCTCCACGAGCCCCGCACGCCGCCCTTCCTTTTTCGCCTGCGCATATTCGGCCTTTGCCTCCTCCTTCTCCCGGATCTCGCCTTCGATCACACGCTCGCCGACGCGGATACGAAGGCGGTCGACGGCAGCGCTGTCCGGCAGGGGGAAAACGTATATGCCTTCGACCCACTCCGTGCCGTCGTTCAGGAAGTTCTGGCTCAGAGTGGTTCGTGCAACCGGCCCGCTGACGCGAATGGCGACATCGGTGTTGATGCGGGTTGCCGTCTTGTAGCCGGCCTGCATTTGGAGAAGCAGGCTTCCGGTCTGCATCTGCTGCGGGAGCATGCCGGTTTCGCGGATTTCGTCGGCGCGCACGGCGTGCAGCGGAGCGGCGAGCATCGGCAGTGCTACGAAAACGACTGCGAGCAGGTCCCACAGGCCCGGCTTTCTTACAGTGCTTGCCATTCGATCGATCATATCGGCCCCTCCCTTGGATATGCCGATTCCAGCAGCCCATTGCGGTGCTGCCGGGGCGCAAACGTGGCAATGCACCGGCCTGGTATGGCAAATTGTGGCGTCCTGCAGAAGGAGCCCCGCCTTGTCCAAACGCATCGCCATCGTCGAAGACGAAGCGGCCATACGCGAGAATTACGCCGCGGCGTTTCGTCGCGAGGGTTATTCCGTCGATCTTTATGACGCCAGGCGCCCTGCGATGGACGCGTTCGATGCGCGCCTCCCGGATCTCGTGGTGATCGACGTCAATCTGAAAAACGACGTCGAGGGCGGATTCGAGCTCTGCCGCGACCTCAGAAGCAAGGCCGCCGAACTGCCGATCATTTTTCTCACCGCGCGCGACAGCGAGTTCGATGCCGTGTCGGGATTACGGCTCGGCGCTGACGATTACCTGACCAAAGACATCAGCATCCCCCATTTGATGGCGCGTGTTGCCGCCCTGTTTCGCCGCCTGGAAGCGATGCAGAAGCCGCAGCAGAAGAGCAGCCGGATGACGCGCGGCGATCTCGAGCTGGACGTCGACCGGATGACGGTGCGCTGGAAAGACCAGCCCGTGGGCCTGACGCTGACGGAATTCTGGATCGTGCACTCGCTGGCGCGTTATCCCGGGCACGTGAGAAACCGGCAGCAGTTGATGGACGCGGCGCAGGCGGTACTCGACGACAACACCATCACTTCGCACATCAAGCGCATTCGCCGCAAGTTCATCGCAATCGATCCCGCGTTCAATGCCGTGGAAACGGTCTATGGAATGGGCTATCGCTGGCTCGGCGACTAGCGGGAATACGGCGGCGTCATGCGGCTGCGTGGCAAGTACCTTCGATGAACCTGAGACGGCAGCTTCTACTCATCAGTCTCCTCACGTTGATTTTGCCGTGGGCCGGATGTCAGTTCATTCGCGAAACCGAATCCGCGTTGCGCGAAGGACAGCAGCAGATGCTGGCCGGCACCGCGCAGGCTATTGCCGACTCGCTCGCGCAGTTTCCGGACGAGTTCGCGGCGGATCGAAGGAACCGGGTGGCGAGCGTTCCCGGCAACCAGGTGTACGGTCATCCCCTGGCGACCGCGCCACTGATCGATGGCTACCTGGACGACTGGGGCATTCCGGAGGAATCGCTGGTTCCGTTGCCGAACGGCTCCGCTTCCTATGCTGTCGGCGTGTACCGCCAATCCGTCTATCTGTACGTCGACGTACGCGACGACGCGGTTGTCTACTCGATGCCGGCCGAAGACGGTACGCGCCATTCCGATGCGATCGAACTGATCAGCGCAGACGAGGGCCCTGACGCCGCCCGGTCGACGCTCACCTGGCGCTTCGCGGCCGAGGCGCCCGGCAGTCTGGTCCCGCAGCACGTCAGTGCTGCGGACGCCACCGACGAAACCCGCATCCCCGCGCACTGGCTGGATACGAAAGGGGGGTACAGACTCGAGGCGCGGGTCCCACGCCAGCTTCTCGGCACTCGCCTCGGCCTTACGATCACCGACACGGACGCGCCACGGTCGCCGGAGACGCGCGTGGCGAGCTTCAGCGGCGACAGACCGGGCCGGTTCGTGACGACGTCAGCACTCCTGCAGAGCGTCGCTGCCGGGTACGTTCAGCCAGACCTTCGTCTCATCGTGACCGACGTCGCCGGGTGGCGGCTTGCGGAGGTGGGCGGGTTCGCGTCGAGCGACGACGCGTCGACGGGTATTGCATCGGGCTGGATGCGATTGGCGTACAACGCCCTGCTCGAAGCCGGCGAAGAAGCATCGCTTGCCGAGCCGCACCCGTCCGGCCGCGAGCAACAGGCGTACGTACGGACGGCGCTGGACGGCCAGATGGAAGCGAGCTGGTTTCGCAACCGGCAATCCAGCCGCGCCGTGATTGCCGTCGCGCAGCCGGTCTGGTCCGGCAACGTGCAGACCGGAGCGGTGATCCTGCAGCAGGGGACCGATGCCATACTGAGCCTCAGGAACCGGGCTTTGACGCGCCTCATGAGCTTCACGCTGATCGCGACGCTTCTGGTCGCCGCCGCTTTGCTGGGGTATGCAAGCTGGATGTCGTTTCGCATCCGCCGTCTGAGCAGCGCTGCCGAACGCGCGCTGGATGACAGGCGCGTACAGCCCGGCCTTCCCAGCGCGAGCGCGGGCGACGAGATCGGCGACCTTTCGCGAAGCTTCTCCAGGGTGTTGCGGCAACTCGGCCAGTACAACGAGTACTTGAGGACGCTCGCGTCGAAGCTCTCGCATGAAATGCGAACGCCGTTGACCATTGTGACGTCGTCGCTCGAAAACCTGGAGCACGAAGCGCTGCCCGGCGAAGCGGCGAAATACACGGCACGCGCCAGGGAAGGCGCGGCGCGCCTGCATCGGATCTTGAGCGCCATGAGCGAAGCGAGCCGCGTCGAGGAACTCATAGAAAACCCGGAGCCGGAGCACTTCGACCTGCAGGATGTACTCGCGTCGACAGTCACAGCCTACGCGGATGCATGGCCGGAACGCCGTTTTTCCTTCGTGAATGACGGAACCGCGCCGATGCGTGGCTCGCCCGAGCTGATCATCCAGATGCTGGACAAGCTCGTCGACAACGCCGTCGGGTTCAGCGCCGAAGGCGATGAGATCGTCATCCGGCTGGCGTCGGAGCCCGGCGGGCGGGTGCTATCGGTCACGAATCCCGGCCCGCCCCTTCCGGCGCGCATGCGCTCCCAGCTGTTCGACTCGATGGTTTCGGTGAGAGCGGAGGACGCAGGCAAGCACCTCGGGCTCGGACTCTTCATTGCACGGCTGATTGCCGAAGGTCACGATGGATCGATAACGGCCCACGATGTCGAGGGAGGCGTGACCTTCGAGGTTCGCCTTCCGCTTGACAATCAATAAGCATTGACTTATGTATTGCACATGCAAACCGCGAACGTGGCCGAAAACAAGATCTTCCACGCGCTGGCGGACCCCAGCCGCCGGGCGATCTTCGAGTCGCTCACGCGCGGCGAAACTGCGGTGAGGGACCTCACGGCGTGCTTCGAGATCTCGCAGCCGGCGATCTCGCAGCACCTCGCCGCTTTGAAAGATGCGGGACTGGTGAAGGGCCGGCGCGAGGGGCGCCGTGTCTACTACCGCGTGGAGCCGCGCGGGATGAAACCGCTCATCGACTGGATCGCGCACTACCGCGCCTTCTGGACGGAGCATGTCGATCGCCTCGAACAATTGCTGGACAAGATGGACGAATGACTTTCACCGACAAGACCGCACAGTCGCAAACGGAATCCATCTCGTTCGAATTCGATTTGCCCCACTCGCCGGAGAAGGTGTGGCGCGCCCTGACCGATCCCGTACTGCTTGCGGAGTGGCTCCTGCCCGTCGTCGATCTCGAGCTCGAGCCGGAGGCCAGGTTCACGTTCAAAGCGCCGCCGCAGCCCGGTTGGGACGGCACCGTGAATTGCCGGTTTCTCGAGATCGAAGCGCACAGAAAGCTCAGCTACACGTGGGTCGTCGGCGACATCGACACCGTCGTGACGTTCACGCTCACGCCCACGGCTTCCGGCACGCGCTTGAGCTTGGTGCAGTCGGGCTTCAAGCCGGAGCAGAAGCGGAACTTCGCCGGCGCGCGCTACGGCTGGAAGATGATGGGCGAAAGGCTCGTCGACCTGCTCGCGAGGAATCCATGACCCGGGCGGTGTGGCCCGCATTTCAGGGAGGTAAACCATGAACGTTCTCTTATGGGTTCTGCAAGTCCTTCTCGCCTTGCATACGGCTGTCGGCGCGGTGTGGAAGTTTTCCAATTCCGCCGAGCAGACCATGCCTTCCCTGAGTGCGATTCCGAACGGGGTCTGGCTGGCGATGAGTGTCGTCGAACTGCTGTGCGCCGTTGGCCTGATCCTCCCGGCATTCAACAAGTCGCTGGGTCTTCTGGCCCCTGCCGCGGCAATCCTCATCGCCGCGGAAATGCTCCTCTTTTCGATACTGCACATTTACTCCGGTGCCACGAATTACGGGCCGATGGTCTACTGGCTTGTCGTGGCTGCCGTATGCGCGTTCATTGCCTACGGCCGGTTTGTGCTGCGGCCGCTTTGAAGGCGAACCGGGGCCGCCTTACTCCGCGAACACGAAATCACGGCTCACCGCCTGCTGGCGCACGGACTCCGTCAGCGCCTCGTTCAGCGTGTCGGCGCTTTCCGCCGCCTGGTCCTTTAACTGCTCGGCCGCGTAGGCGTCGCGCTGCCTGCTGAGCTCGACGATCTTCGCCTTCAGCTCGGCGCGCTCCTTCGCTCGCTCGTCCACAAAGGCCTTGCGTGCCTCGGGAGTCATGGCCTGCATTTCTTCGGGCAGCGCTTCGGGTTCCATCTTGTCGAGATCGGCTTCGCCGGCCTCGACTGCGTCCACCAGATCCCACCTGGCGTTATTGTAAAATGCCATGGCCTTCGCCTTCGCCCGCTCCGCCAACAGGCCGATGGACACGCCGGAACTCTTGCTGTCCTGTTCCTGCTGCCGCGCCGCTCCGGCCGCGCCTTCCATGCCATACGGGATGTAAGTCTTGTTCAATTGCGCGTTCAGGCTGGCGATCTGCTCGTCCTGGGGCGTCTCCACGTGCACCACCGCCTGGTTGTGGTCGATGCTCATGTAGTTGCCGCCGGCCAGCAACGCGCCTTGCCTCCAGCCCTCGCTCACACCCGCCTGATAATCGCCGGCGTGGACGGTATTCACGACGATGCCGCGCGCCTTCGCCGCGGAGATCGCTTCGGCGAAGGGCGTCGGTCCCTGGGTGAACGGCTCGTTGCCGGCGATGAAGATGGCCTTCACATCATTCGGCGAAGTACCCCACTGCAAGCCGTCCACCGCCCGGGCGATGACATGACCGCAATACTCGTTGCCGCCGTTGGTGGTCAGCGAAAACAAGGCCTCGGACACCTTGTCCAATTCCCGTGTCAACCCCACCACCTGTCGGGTGTGGCCTTGCCGGGCATCGATGCCGTTGTTGCCGTACTCGTATACCGCCACCTCGAGCTCCGGCGTCACCCCGTCGCGCTTCGCCTTTGAAAACTCGTTGACCGCCTGCCACAGCTGCTGGCGGGCCTGATCAATCAGCCCGTCCATACTGTTGCTGGTATCCAGCAGAATGGCGAGCTGGATCTTCGGCTGCTGGTTCGCGACGGGTTGCCGGTTCGGGCCGGGCGCCTGTGCGTCGGCCCAAAGCACGGCGGGCGCGGCCATGGCCAGCATTGCGGCGAGATAGATGCGGCGTTTCATGATCGGACTCCTGTCTGGATGAGTGTGTCAATCAGGCTACGGGTCCGGGGTGAGGGATTGCAGACACGGGTTGGTAAAATGTGACGGCGGGGATTTACACGACATTTACAAGTCCAGCGTCAGGCCGCGCCCGTCTCGGCCCATCGACCGACTGCCACTACGTTGCAATGCAAGCGGCGGCTCCGCTCGGTATCGAAGAGTGGCACCTCGGCACGCGCTTTTCGGCGCCTTTGTCGCAGAACATATCGGCGGACTGGGTCGTTGGACTGGCGAGGGCGCAATTCGATGTGACTGGCTGGGTGCCCCTAATCGGATTGAACCCCGTCACCCAAATCGAGTCGGTTCCGTTCACGTCGCCGGCCGACGAAACTGGCCTGATCTGGGGTTTTGGATTCAAATGGAAAGTTCACGAGCGAGTGCGGACAGGCATCGAATACCGGCAGCACAATACAAGAGTCCTTGACGTCGATACTTTGCCCCTTGGGACAACCTTTCTAATAATGTAGACACCGCCGATGGGCTGACAGAATGGGGGGGCAGGCCTCGCGGTCGGCACCTCGTTCACTAGCGAGCGGCTTCGTGCTCGTGGGCGTGGGAACGCGCGTTCAGGTCAGCGCAAAGACGATCAGGAACAAAGCCGGCCGGTACAGATAAAAGTTGATCACGATGTATGCGGCGAACAGTCCGATCGTCGCCGCGACCGCCCAGTGCCATGCCACGCGATAAGCGCGCCGCAGCGCGACGATCACGTAGACGGTCATGACGAAACGGATGACCCAGTTCAGCGCCGAGTTGTGCCAGTCGGCCCGGGGCACGAAGGCGTACAGGAGATCCGTGGCGTGAAGCACGATCTGGATCGTCGCCATGTTGAATGCCAGGAGATGCAGCGCCACGACGAAATGCTCGGCGTAGTAGAAGGGGCGGCGGCGGAACATCAGCAGCAGGGCGAGCGCCAGAAACGGGACGTGGAGGATCGCCATCGCCTTGCTGACTTCCGGCACCTTCGCCTCATAAGCCTGCCGGTAGTCGGCATAACTGTATCCGTGACGGCCATCCGAAGATTCACGGGCCGCGGCATCCCGGGCTGCCACCCGGCGATCGACGAGCGGCGCGGTCAGGCGGCTGTGCAGCGGCCCCGGGTCGTCGCGCAGCCGTTCCACTTCCGCCGGGTCGACGGGGGAGTCGGCGACCTCGAGGATGATGCGACCCGGCACCTCCCACGTGAACGGCACGGCGAAGTCGCTTTCCTGCACGAATACGAAGTAGACGACGTTGACCAGCAGGAACAACGCGACCGGGGACATCCACCGGGCGCGGCGGCCGTCGATATAGTCGCGTGACAGCCGGCCCGGCTGGAACAGGAGTGCCCGGAGGCTGCCCCAGAAGCGGCCGTCGAGATCGGTGGCCGCGTCGATGAACTGGCCGACGAGATGACCGAAACGGCGATCGCCCTCGACGAGGCACTTCTGGCCGCAGGCAGAACACCAGCGACCCTCGAGGTCGGCGCCGCAGTTGGGACAAGCGTCAGGCACGCGTGCGACGTCGTCGTCCTGTCGGCGTCCCGATCAAACGCCCATTTTGCCGAGGGTGTCCGCAAGATCCCGGGCGATGCGTTCGAGCGTCGGGTGCCTCGCCGCGAAGCGGCTCTCGAGCTCCCGCGCCCTGTCCCTCAGGGACTCCAGGTCCGGACGCTCCGCCTCCTCGAGCCGGCCGACGTCGCGGTGCAAAGCCTCCAGTTCCTGCCGCGCGCGGAAGTCGACGTCCTCGGCGCGCCTCAATTCGCGCCAAAGCTGCTCGAGCAGTTCCTGAAGATTGCCTTTTTTCATGATTCTTCCTCGTCGATGGAAGGCGGTCGATGCAAAGCGCCTATGCTAACCGGTTCGGCACCTGCGGCTTGCGCCCTCACACTCCCAGCCAGGCAGCGATCCCCCTGGCCGCTTCGCGGCCTTCGAACACGGCGGTGACGACCAGGTCCGAACCCCTGACCATATCGCCGCCGGCAAACACCTTCGGATTCGTGGTCTGAAACGCGTTCTTCCCCGTGGAATCGACGCGTACGAGGCCGCCCGACTTGAGGTCGATACCGAAGTCCCCGAGCCACGCCGGAGGGCTCGGCCGGAAACCGAACGCGACGATGACGGCATCGGCCGGCAGCACCTCCTCCGTTCCCGGGACCGTCTCGGGACGGCGGCGGCCGCTCTCGTCCGGCGCGCCAAGACGAGTTTCGACGACTCTGACGCCATCTACGCGACCGTCGCCCAGAATCTCCACCGGCTGGCGGTTGAACAGAAAGCGCACGCCTTCCTCTTTGCTGTTCGCCACCTCGCGTCGCGAGCCCGGCATGTTCGCCTCGTCGCGCCGGTAGGCGCAGGTCACGCTGGCCGCGCCCTGGCGAATGGCGGTGCGGTTGCAGTCCATGCCCGTGTCGCCGCCGCCCAGCACGACGACGTGCTTTCCCGCAAGGTCGACCCACGGTGACGCCGCGCCGTTCAGCCCGTTCTCGATGCCCATTTCGCGACGAACGTTCGAGATCAGGTACGGCAACGCCTCATGCACGCCGGCCAAGTTCTCACCCGGAAGTTCGCCGCGCACCGAGGTATACGCGCCGAGCGCGAGAAACACGGCGTCGAAGTCGTCGAGCAGCGACTCAAACGGTTTGTCTTCGCCTATGTGCGTCCCGAGAACGAACTCGATGCCCATGCCCTCGAGAATCTGCCTCCGTCGCTGCACCACCTGTTTCTCGAGCTTGAAGGGCGGAATGCCGAACGTCAGCAATCCGCCAATCTCGGGATAAGCGTCGTACACGACCGAGCGAATGCCGGAGCGTGCAAGCACGTCGGCCGCGGCGAGTCCGGCCGGCCCGGCGCCGACGATCGCCACGCGCTTGCCGGTGTCGAGCACGTGCGACATGTCCGGACGCCATCCCTGCTTCAGCGCCTCGTCCGTGATGTACTTTTCGATGTTGCCGATGTTCACCGCGCCGATGCCGTCGTTCAGCGTGCAGGCGCCTTCGCAGAGACGGTCCTGCGGACAGATGCGACCGCATATTTCGGGCAGCGAGTTCGTCTGGTGTGAGAGTTCCGCCGCCTGAAAAAGCTTGCCTTCCTCGATCAGCCGGAGCCAGTCGGGAATGTAATTGTGTACGGGGCATTTCCATTCGCAGTACGGATTGCCGCAGGAGATGCAGCGGCCCGCCTGGCTCGCGGCATCCGCGCTGTCGTAGGAGCCGTAGATCTCGTCGTAATGCTTGATGCGCACTTCGACGGGCTGCTTTTCCGGGTCGCGGCGCGGCACTTCGAGAAATTGCAAAGGATGTCGGGACATTCTCGTATGCCTCAGGCGGCCTGCCGCAGCGAGCGGATCAGCGTGCCGAGTTCCGCCGCTTTCGGTTTCACCAGCCAGAACTTCGGCAGGTAGGTTCTGAAATCGTCGAGGATTGCTTCGCCCCAGGAACTGCCCGTCAACGTGACATGCGCCGTCACGGTCGCGCGCAGGTGCTGAAGATGTGCTTCCATGCTTTCCGACGTCACGCGATGAATGTCGATCAGTTCGTGGTTGTAGCGGTCGACGAAATCGCGGTCGAGGTCGAGCACGTAGGCAAACCCGCCCGTAAGGCCCGCGCCGAAATTGATGCCGGTGCGACCGAGTACGATCACCACCCCATCCGTCATGTATTCGCAGCAGTGATCGCCTGCGCCTTCGACGACGGCGACGGCCCCGGAATTCCTGACCGCGAAGCGTTCGCCGGCAAGTCCGGCGGCGAAGAACTGCCCGCCGGTGGCGCCGTAGAGACAGGT
>Ga0299913_10006441_pt1 | contig 10176 bp, 10 predicted proteins | sample RVTome_9_FD_201360 | JGI IMG/M metagenome (GOLD analysis project Ga0299913, IMG submission 201360) | Soil microbial communities from uranium-contaminated site in the Upper Colorado River Basin, Wyoming, United States - RVT155D38 (version 2) ... | reverse complement strand
ACGTCCAGCCGGCGGCGTACCCCTCGGGCAGCGCCGTCTCGCGGTCCAGCGAGGGGACCGCGGCCATCCACCACGGGTCGGGCTCGGGCGCGCGGAGCACCTCGGTGCCCGCCACCATCCGCACCCCGGTGTCCGGCTCGGCGGACAGCGCCTCGAACGCCTCGTAGGAGCGCGCGGCCCACGCCGTGACCCGGTCCTGCGGCAGTGCGTGGTACGGGTACCAGATCGCCGCCGCCACCGCCGACGTCGTCTCCCGGGGCAGGTCGCGGGCGACCACGTCCACACGGTGCCCCGACTCGAGCAGCCGCACCGCACAGCTCAGCCCGACCACGCCGGCACCCACCACGATCACCCGTTGCACACCGCCGAGTGTGCTACCCGCGCGTAACCCGCGTCACGCAGATGCGTTGGACCCTGACGGAAAGGTGGTCTCGATGCCGCGTCGGATCCGTTTGGTTCTCGCCCTGTTCATCCCCGCCCTGCTCGCCGCCGGACTCGTCACCGCCACCGCCACCTCGGCGCGTGCGCACGAGGAGCGGCCCGCCGAGTTCCCCGACGGCAAGGGTAAGCGGCCGACGTTCCTCGGCTACGACAACCCGAAGAGCCGCGTCGTGTGCCGCCCCGAGTCGCGGGCGCGGATCGCGAAAATGCCGGCCGGCAGCACGAAGCGGCTCAACGAGCGGCTGCTGAGCCGATGCCGGTTCGGCTCCATCCAGGACGCGATCGACAGCATCCAGAAGCGCAAGACGTCGATCTACGTGCTGCCCGGCGTCTACGAGGAGCGCAAGTACGCCGGCAACGAGCGCACCCGCTACTGCTCGCACCTCGGCACGGCCTCGGACAAGCCGCTCGCGAGCTCGGAGTACATCGGCAGCATCTCCTCCCCCGAGGCCCCGCCCGAGCCCGACGGGATCGCCGCCCGGGCCGACGAGACCAACCCGATCGGGCTGTCCTACGCCGACCAGCGCAAGTGCCCGCACAACCTCAACCTGATCGCGATCTTCGGGGACCGCACACCGGGCAACGACTCGATCCGCTGTGACAGCAGGTTCTGTGGGACCCAGATCGTCGGGACCGGCCGGAAGATGACCGACGTCGTCGTCGACAACCGGTTCAAGAAGCTCAACGCGATCCGGCTGGACCGGGCCGGGGGCTCCTACCTGAGGAACATGACGTTCCAGCAGGCGGAGTTCAACTCGGTCTACGTGCTCGAGACCGACGGCTTCGTCCTGGACCAGCTGACCACCCGCGGCAACGACGAGTACGGCATCCTCGCCTTCGCCAGCGACCACGGGCTGATCCAGCGCACCAACAACTACTACAACGGCGACTCGGGGATCTATCCGGGATCGGGCTCGGACCTCAACGCGAACAACACGTCGCTGAAGGTCACCCGCTACGCGATCGTGATCCGCAACAACCGCAGCCACCACAACACGCTGGGCTACTCCGGCACCGCCGGCAACTCCATCCACGCGCACCACAACAAGTTCTTCAAGAACGCCACCGGGATCGCGACCGACTCGCTGTTCCCGGGCCACCCCGGGCTGCCACAGGACCATGCCCGGTGGAGCTACAACGAGGTCTACAGCAACAACGTCAACTACTACGCCAAGTTCGTCGACACGGGCATCTGCGACCGGCCGATGCCCAAGCGGGGCTACATCCGCGGCGCGGTCTGCCCGGTGGTCCCGACCCCCGTCGGGACCGGGGTGCTGATCGCGGGCGGCAACTACAACCGCACCGACCACAACTGGATCTACGACAACTGGCGCTACGGCACCATGCAGTTCTGGGTGCCTGCGCCGCTGCGCGACGAGCTGGACCCCGCGAAGCTCTTCGACACCTCCCACCACAACCACACGACCGACAACCGGATGGGGTTCACGCCGGAGGGCAAGGTGCGCCACAACGGGCTCGACCACTGGTGGGACGACCAGGGGCTCGGCAACTGCTGGGAGCGGAACAAGTCCTCGCACGGCAAGGCGACGGACAACTTCGTCGTGCCGCCCGGGTCCTGCAAGTCCGGCGGATCGATCCTGCTGCCCGGCCTCCCGGTGAAGGACGCCGACTTCTTGACCTGCAGCGAGTACGACCGCGCGGACCCGATCTTCCGGCACCCGCCGCTGTGCTCCTGGCTCAACAACCCGTCCCGGCCGAAGGCGACGGTTGCCGGCTCGGCCGCTCCAGCGTCCGACGCCGACTCCGACTCCGACGGCGCGCCCGCAGGACCCCTGCTCGCCCTCACCGGCGGCCTCGTCGTCGCCGTCGGCCTGGGCCGACGCCGCTGGAGCACGGGTGCTGCGTAAGGTCCTGCTCGTCGCCGTGCTGCTGGCGCTCCTCACCGTCGGCGGCGGGGTCGCCGTCGCGCGAGGCACGCCGTCGCTGGCCACCGAAGGGCCGACGTCGGTGACGGGGACCGAGGCGTCCGGGGTCTTCGAGGTCGCCGACCGCACCATCCGCCAGGTCCGGTACGACGACGACGGCACCCTGCGCTACACGTTCCGGATCAGCAACGACGGCCGGCTGCCGGTGCGCGTCCTCGGGCTCGACGAGGAGCAGCCGGAGACCCGCCTGTTCACCATCACCTCGCTCACCACCGCCACCGTGCCGGCCGGCGGATCCGAGGACTTCACGCTGGAGCTGCACATGGCCGGCTGCGAGACGCTGTCCTCCCGGGCCGGCTCCTTCGTCACCACCATCTCGGCGCGCACCGAGACCGCCGGGATGTTCGAGGACACCGTGGACCTGGATCTCCCGGAGGAGATCCACACCGGCTCGCCCCGCGAGGCGTTCTGCCCCAACTCGACGGCGACCTCGCGGCCGCCGGGCTAGACCCGCTGGCTCAGGCGCCGGCGCTCCGCGGCGCAGTGGGGTCGGACTCGCCGCCGGAGTGCTCGCGCGCGACGTACTCCTCGATGTCCTCGATGTCGTCGGCGTTGCGGGTGACGACGGCGAGGAGGTCGCTCATCGTGGCGATCTCCTCGACCTGCTCCTTGATGAACCACTGCATGAAGTTCTCCGACGCGAAGTCGTTCTCCTCGCGGGCGATCGTCAGCAGCGTGTTGACCTGCTCGGTGACCCGCTTCTCCTGCTCGAGCGCGAGCCTGATCGGGGCGACCACGTCGTCGAAACCGGAGACGGTCGCCTCGACGGCGGGGATCACCACCTCGGCGTCGGTGTCCAGGAGGTACTGGATCATCATCATCGCGTGGTCGCGCTCCTCGAGCGCCTGCTCGTAGAAGAACGCCGCCATCCGCGGCATCGTCTCGGCGTCGTAGTGCACGGCCACCGCGAGGTACTGGTTGTGGGCGGCCAGCTCGTTGCCGATCTGCAGGTTGAGCTGCTCGGTGAATCGAGGGGCGGGCATGCGACCGATCCTAGGGGTGGGTGACGGCGACCCGATCAGGCGGCCCGGACGAGCTGCTTCTTCTTGACCTTCTTGCCGTCGACGCGGATCAGCTTGCGCTTCTTGACCGTGTAGCCGGCGGGCAGGGTGCCCTCCTTGAGCATCCGGATCGGGCAGCGGCCGCAGCGCTTCTTGGACGCGCAGCACTCCACCTTCGGCAGCTTCCGGGCCTTGCTCACCGACTCAGGCTAACACGGAGTTAGGCGAGGCTTACCTGTGGTGGGAGGTAGATCACTCACAGGCCCGCGAGCTCGGCCAGCCGCGACATCCCCGCCTCGGCATGGGTGCCCAGCCGCTCCAGCGCGCTGCGCACCTCCGGGCGCTCCCGGTGCGCCGGCGGGATCCGAGCCGGGTTCAGCAGGCACCGCTGCGCCCACTCGTGGATGTCGGACTCGGCACCGAAGGACGATGCGGCCCGGGACCCGAGCACGGTCATCCGCGCCCAGGCGGCCAACGAGTTGGGGTACGGCGTCGCCGGGCACAGCTTGTTCTTCTCCTCGTCGGTGCTCCGGGTCGCCTCGACATAGCCGGCCAGCGCCGCGCCGAAGCACGGGAAGCCACTCCGGATCGGCTGGACGGTGATCGCCTCGCTCCCCCAGATCGGCACCGCAGGCGCATCGCGCAGCCCGGCGGCGGCGCAGTGCACGACCACCGCATCCCGGGCGATCGGCACCCTGCCCCCGTCCAGCTCGATCGCGCCCGGCTCGACGCCTCGGATGTGCCCGAGCCGGACGACGTTCTCGATGCTCCGCAGCAGGTCGAGCTCCCACTGGGCGAGGGTCGGGGTCCTGGCCATGGTGGGTTCCACGTCGCGATCGATCCGCAGCATCACGCCGGCGGCCTCGAGCCGGAGGAAGAGGTCCGGGAGCGACGACGCCACGGCAGCGGCCTCGACGGTGTCGGCGACCATGCCGGTGAAGACGGCGGGGTCCGGCTGGACCACCGCGCGGTTCAGCATCCACGGGTCCCGGGGCCGGACCCAACAGATGCGATCGGGGTCGACGCCGTTGCCGAGCAGCCAGACACAGGCGTCGGTGGCGGTCTTGCCCGAGCCGACGACGACGTACTGCGACGGTGTCCGGCCGATCGACACCAGCTGGTTGACCGGGACCACACCGCCCGGCTCCGACACGGCGAAGGGCGGCGGCGTGGTCGCGGGGATGTCCGGCGCGAGGTAGTGCGCGTTGACGACCCGGCGGCGTCCCCGTACCTCGTAGTCGTCGCCGGACACCCGAGACCGGAACCGGCCATCGCCCAGGTAGTCGCAACCGGGGAAGAACCTGACTTTCCCTGTCCGCACCAGGCGCTCGGTCACCCGGGCGTAGTACGCGCAGATCTCGGGTGCGCTCGCGCGCTCGTGCAGGCCCGCCTCGGGTCCGTCGGGCTGGATGCTGCCGTCGCCGAGCTCCATCGACGACACGCCGTAGAACACCGACGCCTGATGCAGGCGAACGAACGGGTAGGCGTCCAGCCAGTGCCCTCCCGGGGCGTGGCGACTGTCGACGATCACCACCTGCGCGTCGGAGTGGTCGACGAGGGAGTCCGTGAATGCCAGGCCCGAGGCACCGGCGCCGACCACGAGGTAGTCGGCGTCCAGCGAGTGCCGCATGGCCGGAAAGGCTACTCCGGGTCAGTCGAGCCCGTTGGCCTTCCGGATCACGTCGACGATCCCGCCCATGATCTCGGTGAGGCCGAAGTCCTTGGGGGTGTAGACCGCGGCCACGCCCAGCTCGACCAGCTGCCGGCCGTCGGAGTCGGGGATGATCCCGCCGACGATCACCGGCACGTCCGCCAGGCCCGCCTCGCGCAGCCCATCGAGCACCGTCGGCACCAGCTCCATGTGCGAGCCGGAGAGGATGGAGATGCCGACGCAGTGCACGTCCTCCGCGACGGCCGCGGCCACGATCTGTTCAGGCGTCAGCCGGATCCCCTGGTAGATCACCTCGAACCCGGCATCCCGAGCGCGTACGGCGACCTGCTCGGCGCCGTTGGAGTGGCCGTCGAGGCCGGGCTTGCCCACCAGCAGCCGGAGCCGGCCGCCGAGCTCCTCGCCGGTCCGCTTCACCTTCTCCCGCACCGCGGTCAGCTCGGCGCCGGCCTCAGCGACGCCCACGGCCCCGCTCACGCCCGTCGGCGCGCGGAACTCCCCGAACACCTCGCGCAGGGTGCCCGCCCACTCCCCGGTCGTGACACCGGCGCGCGCCGCCGCCAGGGTGGCCCGCATCAGGTTGGTGCCGTCCTTGGCGTCGGCGGCCAGCGCGGCGAGGGCCTCGGCGACCGCGGTCTCGTCGCGCTGCGCCTTCCACTCCTCGACCGACCGCAGCGCGGCCCGCTCGGCCTCGGGGTCGGCCGCCATGATCGCCCCATCGAGGTCGGCGGTCAGCGGCGACGGCTCCGTGGTCTCGAACCGGTTGACACCGACGATGATCTCCTCGCCGCTCTCGATCCGGGCCCGGCGGGCGGCGTGCGCCGAGACCAGCGCCTCCTTCATGTAGCCGGACTCGACCGCGGGGATCGCCCCGCCCATCGCCTGGACCCGGTCGATCTCGGCCCTCGCACCCTCCACCAGCTCGGCCACCCTGGCCTCGATCACCTTCGAGCCGTCGAAGATGTCCTCGTACTCGAGCAGGTCGGACTCGAAGGCCAGCACCTGCTGCAGCCGCAGCGACCACTGCTGGTCCCAGGGCCGGGGCAGGCCCAGCGCCTCGTTCCAGGCGGGCAGCTGGACCGCCCGGGCGCGGGCCGTCTTGGACAGCGTCACCCCGAGCATCTCGAGGACGATCCGCTGCACGTTGTTCTCCGGCTGCGCCTCGGTCAGGCCGAGCGAGTTCACCTGTACGCCATAGCGGAACCGGCGCATCTTGGGGTCCTCGACGCCGTACCGCTCGCGGGTGATCTCGTCCCACAGCTCGACGAAGGCACGCATCTTGCAGGTCTCCTCGACGAACCGGACGCCCGCGTTGACGAAGAAGGAGATCCGGCCGACGACCTTCTCGAAGTCGTCGTCGGAGACCTGACCGGAGGTCTTCACCTGGTCGAGCACTGCGATCGCCGTGCACAGTGCGTAGGCGAGCTCCTGCGTCGGCGTCGCCCCGGCCTCCTGCAGGTGATAGCTGCAGATGTTGATCGGGTTCCACTTGGGGATCTCGTGGACGGTGTAGGCGATCATGTCGCTGATCAGCCGCAGCGAGTGCTCGGGCGGGAACACGTAGGTCCCGCGCGAGAGGTACTCCTTGATGATGTCGTTCTGCGTGGTGCCGGCAAGCTGGTGGGCGACCTCGTCCGGCGTCAGGTCCCCCCCTTGACCAACGCCAGCCTGCTCCTCGGCCACCACCTGATACAACGCGAGCAGCCACATCGCCGTCGCGTTGATCGTCATCGACGTGTTCATCTCGGTGAGCGGGATCTCGTCGAACAGCTTGCGCATCTCACCGACGTGCGGCACGGGCACGCCGACCTTGCCCACCTCGCCGCGCGCGAGCGGCGAGTCGGGGTCGTAACCGGTCTGGGTCGGCAGGTCGAACGCGACCGACAGGCCGGTCTGGCCCTTGGCGAGGTTGGTCCGGTAGAGCGCATTGGACGCCGCGGCGGTCGAGTGGCCGGCGTAGGTGCGCATCACCCACGGCCGGTCCTTCTCGTGCCTAGCTGTGGTCATGTGACCGAGCGTAGGACGCGGGCTACCACTTGGTAACACGGTGGACGTGTGGGGTTTCCGACACTGGTCGAGGCACGCGACCGCCTGAAGGGCGGGGCCCGTCAGGCGGTCGCGGCCTCGCGCTCGAGCTCCACGACCCGGATCAGGTGGGAGAGGTGGAGGAGACGGCGTACGGCGGGCCCGCACCCGCGCAGGGTGAGGTGCTGGCCGGACCGGCCGGCCTGACGGGTCGCCACGGCGAGAACCTTCAGTGCGGTCACGTCGACCACCCGCACATCGGAGAGGTCGATGTGCACGGCTCCCTCGCCCTGGGCGGCGAGGTGCTCGTAGATCGCGGACCGGACCTTCCAGGTGCTGCGTACGTCGAAGTCACCACTGAGCACCAGCGTCGTGCCGTTGGCAGTGATGTCCACGAGGGCAGCCTTCCTCCGAGATGTGTCGCTCTGTACCCACTATGACGCCGCAACAACGCCAAGGGTTGCGTTGGAAGTCCCATGAGTTTGATGAGTATTTCAATCACCCGGGGCACCATGGGGGCATGACGGACACCGGACTGACCATCGGGCGGGCCGCGGAGCTGACCGGCCTGACGGCCGACACCCTTCGCTACTACGAGCGGGACGGGCTGATGCTGGCGCCGGTCGCCCGAGCAGCCACCGGTCATCGCCGCTACACCGAGGGGGACCTGGCCTGGGTCCAGCTGGTCACCCGGTTGCGGGCGACCGGGATGCCGATCCGTGACGTCCGGCGATATGCCGCCCTGGTCCGGTCTGGTCCGGGCAACGAAGAGGCGCGTCTCGAGCTGCTGAGGGGCCACCGCCGGCTGGTTCTCGACCAGCTGGCCGAGGTCGAGTCCCACCTCGAGGCGATCGACTACAAGATCGGGCTCTACGAGGGGACCGTCGACGCGGCGCGGCGGGCGACGGCTTGACCTGGAGCGCACTCCAAGGCGTTACCTGGAACGCATGAGCATCCAACGACGCACTCTCGGAACCGCCTCACCCCTCACCGTCTCCGCCCTCGGCCTCGGCTGCATGGGGATGTCGGAGTTCTACGGCGACCACGACGAGGCTTCAGCCATCGCGACGATCCACCGGGCCCTCGATCTGGGCGTCAGCTTCCTCGACACCGCGGACATGTACGGCCCGTTCACGAACGAGCAGCTCGTCGGGAAGGCGATCGCCGGGCGACGCGAGGAGGTGCAGCTGGCCACCAAGTTCGGCAACGAGCGGCTGCCCGACGGCACGCGGGTGGGCATCAACGGCAGCCCGGAGTACGTCCGCGCCGCGTGCGACGCCTCGCTGCAGCGGCTCGGCGTCGACCACATCGACCTCTACTACCAGCACCGGGTCGACCGGTCCGTGCCGATCGAGGAGACCGTCGGGGCGATGGCCGAGCTGGTGGCGGCCGGGAAGGTCAGGCACCTGGGCCTCTCCGAGGCCTCGGCTGCGACCATCCGCCGCGCCGTCGCCACGGCACCGATCACCGCGCTGCAGACGGAGTACTCGCTGTTCACCCGCCACATCGAGGACGAGATCCTGCCGACGATCCGCGAGCTCGGCATCGGGCTGGTGCCGTACTCGCCGCTCGGCCGCGGGCTGCTCACCGGCGCCATCACCGCCGAGCAGGACCTCGTGGAGGGCGACTCCCGACGCTCGGCGTACTTCCCGCGGTTCCAGGGCGAGGCGCTCGACGCCAACCTGGCCCTGGTCGCCCAGGTGCGCAAGATCGCGGAGGCCAAGGGCTGCACGCCCGGCCAGCTGGCGCTGGCGTGGGTGCTCTCGCGTGGCGACGACGTCGCTCCGATCCCCGGGACGAAGCGGGTGGCCTACCTCGAGGAGAACGTCGCGGCCCTGGAGGTGCAGCTGGATGGGGGTGACCTCGCCGACCTCGAGGCCGCGGTCCCGCGCGACGCGGTGGTCGGCGACCGGTACAGCGACATGAGTCACATCGACGCGTGAGCCGCGAGCCCATGCCGGTGGCTACGCTGCCAGCATGGTCAACCTGACGCGGATCTACACCCGCACCGGCGACGCCGGAGAGACCAAGCTCGGCGACCTGAGCACCACCACGAAGAACGACCTGCGGCTGCACGCCTACGCCGACGTCGACGAGGCGAACGCCCACCTCGGCCTGGCCGTCGCGGTCGGCGACCTCGACGACGACGTGGTGGGCGTGCTGACCCACGTGCAGAACGACCTGTTCGACGTCGGCGCCGACCTGTGCACACCGGTGGTCGACAACCCCGAGTACCCGCCGCTGCGGATCGAGCAGGAGTACGTCGACCGGCTCGAGGGCTGGTGCGACCACTACAACGAGGAGCTGCCGAACCTGCGCTCGTTCATCCTCAACGGCGGTACCCCGGCGGGAGCGCACCTGCACGTCGCGCGCACCGTCGTACGCCGCGCGGAGCGGTCGGCCTGGGCGGCGTACGAGCAGCACGGGTCGACGATGAACCCGCTGGCCATCACCTACCTCAACCGGCTCTCCGACCTGGTGTTCATCCTGGCCAGGCACGCCAACCGCGAGAACGGCGACGTGCTCTGGGTGCCGGGCGGGGAGAGGTAGACCACCCGCCGTGAGCGGCGAGATACCGGAGCTCTCCCGCACGGAGCTGGAGGCGCTCCAGCTCTCGCGCCTGCGGACCACAGTCGCCACGGCGTACGAGCGGGTCCCGCACTATCGGCGGGCGTTCGACCGGGCCGGGGTGGCGCCAACGGACCTTCGTTCGCTGACCGACCTGGCGCGGTTCCCGTTCACCACCAAGGCCGACCTGCGGGAGGGTTACCCGTTCGGCATGTTCGCGGTGCCCCGCGGGCAGGTGACGCGGCTGCACGCGAGCAGCGGGACGACGGGCCAGCCGACCGTCGTCGGCTACACCCGAGGTGACGTCGAGATCTGGGCGGAGCTGGTCGCCCGCTCGATCCGGGCAGCCGGGGGCCGGCCCGGCGACGTGGTCCACGTCGCCTACGGCTACGGGCTGTTCACCGGTGGACTCGGAGCCCACTACGGCGCGGAGCGGCTCGGCTGCACCGTCGTGCCGGTGAGTGGCGGGATGACCGAGCGCCAGGTGAAGCTGATCCAGGACTTCCGACCACGGATCATCATGGTG
>Ga0299913_10006440_pt1 | contig 10177 bp, 9 predicted proteins | sample RVTome_9_FD_201360 | JGI IMG/M metagenome (GOLD analysis project Ga0299913, IMG submission 201360) | Soil microbial communities from uranium-contaminated site in the Upper Colorado River Basin, Wyoming, United States - RVT155D38 (version 2) ... | reverse complement strand
TGGCGGCCCGTTTGACGGGCTGGAGGATCGACATCAAGAGCGAGACCCAGGCAGAACAGGAATCGGCGCGCAAGGCCGCAGCCAGAGCAGCGGCAGAGGCGACTGCGAAACCACCCGTGGCCACTACCGAAGAGCCCACCGCGCCGGCAATCTCGGAAGAGTCTTCTTAGCCTCTCGTCTTTTTATCCTGCCTCCGGCCTGCGTGGGATATCTTTAGTTCCCATGGCAAAGATGCGCGTACACGAGTTGGCCAAGGAGCTGGGGCTCAGCTCCAAAGAGGCCATAGCCAAGCTGGCCGAACTGGGAGTGGAGGTAAAAAGCCACTCCTCTTCGGTGAGCGAGGCCGACGCCGACCGTCTGCGATCGACCAGGAACGGCGGGGCACCTGCGCCGGCTCCTGCCGCGAAACCTGCGGCACCGCCGCCTAAGCCTAAGAAGGCGCCGAAGGTGCAAGCAGCGGCCCCGGCACCAAAGAAGGTGCCAGAGGCCGAAGTGCCACCCGAAGAACCTGCGGCCGTCGCCGACCCCGCTCCGGCCGAGCCCGCTCCGGTCGAGCCTGCTCCGGTCGAGCCCGCTGCGGCTGGGGCCATCCACATCTCGAGAGGAGCAACCGTTGAGGAGTTTTCGGGAAAGATAGGCCAGCCTCCCAACGAGGTGATCAAGACCCTGTTGTCGATGGGAACTATGAAGACCATCGCCCAATCGCTGACCGACGAGGAGATCGAACTTCTTGCAATAGAGTTCGGCGCTTCTGTCGAGGTGGTGTCGCCAGAAGAGGACTCGGAAGTCGAGATCGATCTAACCGAAGCTGAGGATCCTTCGACCCTCCTCGCCAGGGCCCCTGTCGTGACGGTGATGGGCCACGTAGATCATGGAAAGAGCTCGATACTTCAGCACTTTCGAAAGCGAGAGATGCTCTCTTTCGAAGCCGGTGGAATCACACAGGCCATCGGTGCGTATCAAGTCCATTCCAACGGCAAGGAAGTGACTTTCATCGATACGCCGGGTCATGAGGCCTTTACTCAGATGCGGGCCAGGGGAGCGCAAGTGACGGACCTGGCGGTCCTCGTCGTTGCGGCCGACGACGGAGTCCAGCCTCAGACGGTTGAAGCGCTGGATCATGCCAGAGCGGCCGGGGTCCCGGTATTGGTGGCCGTCAACAAGATCGACCGACCCGAGGCTGATCCAACCCGGGTTCGACAGCAGCTGGCTGAGCTCGGGCTGCAGCCGGAAGAGTGGGGCGGCGACACCGTATACGTTGACGTTTCGGCTAAGAACGGCACCAACATGGATCAGTTGCTTGAGATGATTCATCTCATCGCCGAACTGCAAGAGCTGAAAGCGAATCCCAACACCTCAGCTCGAGGAGTCGCGATCGAGGCCCACCTCGACAAGGGACGCGGGGCAGTGGCAACTCTCATCGTTCAAAGGGGAACTTTGAAGGTCGGGGATCCGGTGGTTTGCGGAAGCGCATGGTGCCGGGTTCGAGCATTGACCGACGAGAACGCCCAGCACGTGGAATCTGTTGGCCCATCCGACCCGGTTCAGGTGACCGGGTGGTCCAAGGTCCCTCAAGCCGGAGACGACTTCAGAGTTGCGAAGGACGAACGGGAAGCAAAACACATCTCCCAGGAAAGAGAAGCAAAGTTCCGGCATGCGGAACTCGTTGCGGCATCCAAGCCGAGAACGCTTGCCGACTTGTTGTCTCTTACCCAGACCGGCGAGATCCCCGCTCTCAACCTGGTTGTTAAAGCAGACACTCAGGGTTCCCTCGAGGCGCTCATCGATACCCTCGAAAAGTTCGACCAGACGGAGGTAAGCATCAAGATTCTGCGGCGCGGCGTTGGCGCAATCTCGGAGAACGACGTGACGCTGGCCGCAGCATCGGGAGCCATCGTGGTTGGTTTCAACGTCAGGGCCGACGCAAGCGCCAGGCAACTGGCCGAGGCAGATGGAGTCGACGTGAGACCTTACGAGGTCATCTATCAGCTCCTGGAGGACATCGAGCAAGCAACTAAAGGGCTCCTTGCCCCAGAACAGAGGGAGGTCGTGCTGGGTTCGGCCGAAGTAAGAGCCCTCTTCCGCACCCCCCGCGGAGTGATCGCAGGCTGCTACGTCACAGAAGGACAGATTGTTCGGGGGTCCAAGGCGAGGCTAATTCGGGAGGGTGCCATCGTGTATACGGGGGACGTTTCGTCCCTGCGACGTTTCAAGGACGACGTGAGAGAAGTCGCTTCGGGCTTCGAATGCGGAGTCGGTATCGAGGGCTACAACGACATAAAGGAAGGCGACATCATCGAGACCTTCGAGGTTCGAGAGGTCGCCCGTACTTAACCTCGCCACATCATGTTTATAGGGATAGCCCGTTACGATTTCATTGTTCGGGACTCGACCTCACTGAAGGACAAGCGGAAAGTCGTAAGAAGCATCGTCGGCACACTGAGGGCGAAGTTCAACGCTTCTATTGCGGAGGTGGACCACGTGGAACTGCGTCAAAGAGGAGCAATCGGAGTCTCCTGTACTTCCAATTCGGCATTCCATGCCAAGAAGATGCTGATGGAAATGGAGCGCGTGCTGCGCAATCAGTACTCAATCGAAGTCCTCGATGTTCTGACGGAGGTGGTGACGCCCGATGCCTAAAACTTATCCCCGCGGGGACCGAGTCGAGGAGCAGGTACGGCATGTTCTCTCGGAGGCAGTTGCCGAATTGAAGGATCCACGAGTTGGGTTCGTCACTATTACCGCCGTAAAGGTGACTCCGGATCTGAGGCACGCCAAAGTATTCGTCAGTGCTCTCGGATCGAGGGATCAGAGAGATGCTTCTATCCAAGCGGTCCGTCACGCCGCTCCGCATCTCCGTTCGGTCCTGGGGCGAGAGGTCAGGCTCAAGTACCTGCCGTTCTTGGAGATCATCGAAGACACCACCGCGGATCAGGGAGAGCGGATCGAGTCTCTCCTTCGCGAGGTAGGGGTCTCGAAGCCCCCATCTGTCGAGAAGCTCGATGATGGGGGCGACCTAGAAGAAAGCGACGAGGCCGACGAGATTTCATGATCGAAGAATCCGAGTGGAACGAGGCTGCCAAGGCCCTGAGTGCAGCCGACGAGGTGGTAGTTGCCTGTCACGTAGCCCCCGACGGGGACGCGCTCGGATCCATGCTCGGTCTCACGAGCTTTTTAGAAAGACAGGGAAAGAAGGTCTGGAGGACCTGGGGATCGGGCAAGATTCAAATCCCGCCCCAGTATGTGAGCTTGCCCGGCATCGATTCGATCGTCAATTTCGCCGAAACTCCAGACACGCCGAAGGTCTTCGTCGCTATCGACTGTGGGGACCTTCGACGGCTGGAGCTGGTAACGGACCGGTTTCTTGGCGCCGGCGTCAAGATCAACATCGACCATCACATCTCCAACGATCACTTCGGGGATATCAACTTGGTCGATCCGAACGCGGCATCATCATCGGAGCTCGCATACGAACTCATCAGGAGGATGGGTGGAGTCCCAGACCCCGATGAGGCGACGTGCTTCTATACGGGCATTGTTACCGACACCGGTCGCTTCCAGTACTCCAACGCCTCGGTCGGAACCCTTCGAACCGCTGCTGCACTGCGAGAGCTTGGCGTAGATCACGAGCGTGTTGCGATCGATATATTCGAATCCTCATCGTTCGACTATCTGCACGTTCTCGGCATCGTCCTCTCGCGCGCACGGTTGGAAGATGGGATGGTCTGGAGCTACCTGGATCAGCAGGATCTGGGGGAAGTTGCGCTCGATGAGACCGAAGACTTCATCGACGTCCTGCGCTCGGTGAGAGAGAGCAGACTCGCCGTCATGCTGAAGCAGCTCCCAGACCGAAGTTACAAGGTCTCTTTGCGCTCGCGAGGCGATGTGGATGTTTCCGAGATCGCTGCAGCATTTGGAGGCGGCGGACACAAGAGAGCTGCAGGTTTGAAACTGAGGGGAAAGCCCGAAGAGGTGGTTGCGGCGATCAAGCAGCATCTGAAGTCCGATTGATGAATGGATGAACCGTTAGGGGTACTCGTTGTTGACAAGCCCGAGGGCCCAACTTCCCACGATGTCGTTGACCAGATAAGGCATCTGTACGGCATCAAGCGTGTCGGTCATGCTGGAACATTGGATCCACCCGCGACCGGTGTTCTAGTCATGGGACTGGGGAAGGCCACGAGGCTTTTGAACTTCCTGCAAGGGCTCCCGAAACGCTACCTGGGAAGAGTACGTTTCGGAGTTTCCACGACAACGCAGGACGCAACGGGGGAAACCGTCCGCGAGGAGAGATGTTCATTCACTGCCGAGGATCTTCGCCGGGTTGGGGAAGGATTCATTGGCGAGATCTCCCAGATCCCTCCGATGGTCTCGGCGGTGCGAGTCGGAGGCAAGAAGCTCTACGAGTCTGCGAGACGCGGCGAGGAAGTGGACCGCCAGCCCCGAAAGGTGAGGGTCTATGCTCTCGAGGTCACAGCCATCGACCTCGATAGATGGGAAGCGTCGATCGAGGTCCTTTGCTCCAGCGGAACCTACGTTAGAACCATTGCGGCCGACATCGGTGAGAAGCTCAATTGCAGCGCGCATCTCTCATCGCTAAGGCGAACCGCTGTCGGATCCTTCATTGAGGCCGAGGCTGTGACTCTAGAGTCACTTTCAGCAATGGACGATGGAGAACGGATGGCTCGGATCATCGATCCCGCGATGGCCATGCGCGATTTCCCAGTCGTGGAGGTTTCCGACGAGCTGGAGACCGCGGTGCGACACGGCAGGGTCCTCGACACAGATGTATTGCCAGCCAGAGGCGGTGAGCTTCCAATGATCCTGGAGAATCGCCGGGGTGATATCGCGCCCCACCAGGCCGGGATGACTGCAGGAATTCCGGTGGCGGTCGTCGATGGAAGCGGCAAGCTGCTGGCCGTCTATCGAAGAAGCCGCCAAGGATTGAAACCTGCAACGGTGCTTGTGTGAAGGTGTACCGCGGGTTGAATGAACTGCCTTCGCGCGGTGTCGAAACTGCAGTGACCATCGGAAACTTCGACGGGGTTCACCGCGGTCATCTCAGAGTCATAGACAAGTTGAAGGATCACGCGCGTCGCAAAGATGCCGTACCGGCTGCGATCACCTTCGACCCCCACCCACAGAAGCTGTTTAGGGGTGAAGCTCCGCCGGCTCTCGTCACCCAGGGCCGGAAGCTGGCGCTCCTGGGGGAGGCCGGGATCGAGCGGGTTTTGATCCTGAAGTTCACCCGCAAACTTTCTCTGGTCGAACCCGAGGAGTTCATAGAGCAGGTCCTGGTGAAAGAGATGAAGGCTAAGGCCGTAGTAGTTGGGACTGCATTTCGGTTTGGCTACAAAGCCCGAGGAGACGTCACGATGCTGAGGACCTACGGCCGCAGGCTCGGTTTCTCATTTGAAGGGGTCCGCCTCGCCAAGCTCGGCGGGAAGTCCGTCTCCAGCACAGAGGTTCGTCACGCCATCGTTCACGGGGATGTCGAGTGGGCGGCGCGAGCCCTGGGTCGTCCGCATGCGATAGGTGGACGCATCGTGAAAGGAAAGAAAAGGGGCAAAGGGCTCGGCTTTCCGACGGCAAACCTCGCCCCCGATGCCGGAATCTGCCTTCCCGGCATCGGCATCTATGCCGGGCGGGTGATATTGGGGGCGAGGGAAATGATCGCGGCGCTGAGCGTGGGGACCAACCCGACTTTCGGGGAGAGGAACCCCCTAAGCATTGAGGCGCACATCCTCGACTTCGACGGCGATCTTTACGGCAGGGACGTCCATTTCGAGTTTGTGCGCTACCTCAGAGGCGAGATGGCTTTCAACTCGCCTGAGGCACTCTCCGCCCAGATCGAACGGGACGTGGCACTCACCCGAGAGTTGATCCGATGAACTCCGTTGAGATTCAAGGGAGTAAGGGCAAGGTGCCGATACAAAAATGGGAGCCAAGGGAGAGAACTTGTACCGTAACTGTCCTAGTTGTGAATCGAAGAACGTGGTCATCTACGAGCGCGGGGAGGATGACTCCTACTGCCTGGACTGCTCGTTCACGTGGCGGCAGTCTGAAAACTACATAACCGTCTCACGGCAGGTCCTCGAGGAGATCGTTGGCCTAAAGGAAGAAAAAGAGCCCGAGTCCGAGGCAGAGACCACAGAGGCCAAGTAGGAGGGTCGACACCCAGCGAGGTCCCGGTCTTGGGGAGCGAGTGGGTGTCGCGTGCCAAGCCCGTGGTAGCATTTCCGAGATTAACTTCTCTTAACTATGGCAGTCGAATCCGAACGCAAAGCTCAGATCATCGCGGACAACGCCAGAGGCGACCGCGATACCGGCTCTCCCGAAGTCCAGGTGGCCATCCTGAACGCGCGCATAAAGGAGATCAACGAGCATCTCAACATGCACAAGTCGGATCATGCTTCCAGGCGTGGTCTGCTGCAGTTGAGAGGCAAGCAGAGACGCCTGCTGGACTATCTGCGCAAGGAAGACATAGAAAGATACCGGGCCCTCATCGAGAAGTTGGGGATCCGCCGCTAGAGAAGATCGAAAGGAGAAAGCTAGAGTTCAAGAGGAGGTCCTGTCAGTTATCAGTTGCGAGTGCTTTTGGGAACGTGAGCCCTCACCACTGAGAACTGACGCCAATCGGCGGCCTCCGAAATCACTAGGAGGTTGACATGGAATACACATCTCATTCTGTCGAGCGCAAGATTGGAGAAGCGCTCTTCCGGTACGAAACTGGCAAATATGCCAGCCAAGCCGACGGAGCCGTCATGGCGCAAGTCGGCGAAAGCGCGGTGTTGGTCACCGCTACGGCGTCGAAGAAACCCAGGGAAGGCACAGACTTTCTTCCGCTTACCATCGACGTTGAAGAGCGGATGTATGCCGCTGGCAAGATCCCAGGCGGATGGTTTCGCCGGGAGGGGAGAGCTGGAGAGAAGGCAACCCTCACCGCCCGGTTGATCGATCGTCCGCTTCGGCCCTGCTTTCCCGACGGATTTCGAAACGATGTTCACGTGGTGGCCATCATCAAGTCTGCCGATCTGATCAACCAGACCGACATCGCCGCGATCAACGGGGCATCAACGGCGCTGATGCTTTCTGGGATCCCGTTCGAAGGGCCTGTCGGCGCGGTTCGGCTTGCCCACATCAACGGTTCATGGGTCGCCAACCCGACTTTCCAGCAGGTCGAAGAAGCAACCTTCGAGATGATCGTCGTCGGCCGAAGCGATGGGAAGGGCGGAGCGGACGTCCTCATGGTCGAGGCAGGCGCGACTGAGAAAGCATTCGAGATGATCGATCGCGGTGCCCCCGAAGTCAACGAGGCGGTAGCCGGGCAAGGGCTGGAGGAGTCGAAGCAGTGGATCCTCGAGGCCATCTCGGTGCAGGAAGAGCTAGTTCGCGAGGCCGGCGTCAAGGAGAACCGAAAGACATTTCCCCTTCAAAAGGACTACGGCGACGACGTCTTCGCCAGAGTGTCCGAACTTGCAAAGGACCGGCTTCCCCAAGCGATCGCCGTGCAGGACAAGCAGGAGCGCGAGTTCGCTCTCGACGAGATCTCGGACTTGCTGGACGAACAGCTAACTCCAGAGTTTCCGGATCGCGATGTCGAAGTTCACGCGGCCTTCGGCTCGTACATCAAGAAGGTCATGCGTGCGAAAGTTATCGATGAGGGGATACGTCTTGACGGTCGCGGGCCTAAGGACATCCGTCCGATCTCGGCCGAGGTCTCCTTGCTCCCCAGAGTGCACGGAAGCGGACTTTTCAACCGGGGCCAGACCCAGGTCTTGTCCGCATGCACGCTGGGGATGCTCAAGATGGAGCAGATCCTCGACGACATCGGCATAGCCGAGTCGAAACGGTACATGCATCACTACAACGACCCGCCGTTCTCCTATGGAGAGGCGCGCTTTATGAGGGGGCCGGGACGCAGAGCGATCGGCCACGGAGCGTTGGCCGAGAAGGCGCTTTTGCCGGTCATCCCTTCTGAAGACGAATTCCCATACGCGATCCGAATTGTCAGTGAAGTGCTTTCTTCCAACGGATCCACTTCGATGGCGAGTGTCTGCGGTTCGACGTTGTGTCTGATGGACGCAGGTGTACCCATCCGCGCCGCGGTTGGGGGTATCGCAATGGGTCTCATCAACGAGGGTGACAAGTTCATCACGCTCACCGACATCATCGGTGCAGAGGATGCCCTCGGCGACATGGACTTCAAGGTGGCTGGGACCGAAACGATGATCACTGCGCTGCAGCTGGACACCAAGATCTCCGGAGTCCCATCGGAAGTCCTTTCCGCTGCCCTTGAACAGGCGAAAGAAGCAAGGCTGTTCATCCTCCAGAGGATGGCAGAGAGCCTGCCGGGTCCAAGGCCCGAATTGAATGCGAACGCACCCAGGATCATCGCCTTCAAGATTCCGATCGACAAGATCGGAGAGGTGATAGGTCCCAAGGGCAAGCGGATCAACGAGATCATCGCCGAGACCGGTGTTGAGATCGACATTGAGGACGACGGAACAGTCCGCATCGGCGCAAGAGAGGGTGGCCCAGCCGACGACGCGAAGCGCAGGATCGAGGAGATCGCCAATCCGAAGATGCCCGAGATCGGAGAACACTTCAACGGCAAGGTCGTCAAGATTGCTACGTTCGGAGCTTTCGTCAACATCACGCCGGCCAAGGACGGGCTCGTTCACATCTCCAAGCTCGGTGGCGACATCCGTATCGCCCGTGTGGAAGACGTTCTTGCCGAAGGCGATGAGCTCGAGGTTGAGGTGGTGGACATCGACCCTATGGGCAAGATTTCGCTCGTGCCGGTCAATCCGCCACCCCGAGTCGCCGAACTTCCACCGGACTACGAAGCCAAAAATCGTGATCGCGGGGATAGAGGCCGTGACGGAAGAGATCGCGGCCGGAGTGATCGCGGCGGTGACCGGGGAGACAGAGATCGGGGAGACAGAGGTCGTCGCGAAGGCAGGCCGGGCAGGCCGCGCCATCGCGATCAGCCCGAGGGCTGAACTCCTTGCTGTACTCGACCACTCAGCTTCAAAACGGCGTCCGCGTCCTCTCCGAGAAGATGCCCTCCATCCGCTCGGTGACGGTCGGTCTATGGATCGCGGTCGGCTCGCGCGACGAAGAAGACTCGATGCAGGGATCGAGTCATTTCCTCGAGCACCTTCTGTTCAAGGGAACCGCAACTAGAAACGCTCGGGATATCGCGGAGACCTTCGATGCGATGGGAGGCGATGCCAACGCCTTCTCGGCCAAGGAATACACCTGCCTCTATTGCAAAGTCATCGACGAAGACCTGCCGGCGGCTATGGAGTGCCTCGCCGACATGTTGAGCCGGCCACAGATGAGGCCAGATGATGTCGAGAGCGAACGCAGGGTAATCCTCGAAGAGATCGCTATGCACGAGGACTCCCCAGATGACCTCGTGCATGATCTCTTTGCAGCCAATTTGCTCGGAGGACATCCGCTCGGCCGCGAGGTAATGGGAACCACGGAGACGATCTGGGCAGTTACTCGCGATCAGCTGGCCGGGTTCCATGACATGCATTACCTTCCTCGAAACCTGGTGGTCGCGGCCGCTGGAAACGTGGATCACGAGGCACTGGTGCAGCTGGTTCAATCCGCTTTCAGCCAGGACGATCGATCTTCGCCGGCCCGCCTGCTCTCATCTCCGGTGCCGGCGAAAAAGTTCGTGATCGCCGATCGCAAGACAGAGCAGGCGCACATTGTCCTCGGGGGCCCGGGCCTTCCCCGGGATCATCCCGACCGTTTCTCCTGGGGCGTCCTCGACACCCTTCTCGGAGGGGGTATGAGTTCGCGGCTGTTCCAGGAGATCAGGGAGACCAGAGGGCTGGCGTACGCCGTCTATTCGTATCGCAATCTCTTTTCCGAGACCGGCCTTTGGGGGGTTTACGCCGGGGTCACTCCTCCCAACGCTATCGAGGTCGTAAAGATCATCCAGAACGAACTCGACCGCGTCGTGGAGGAAGGCATATCCGAAGCTGAGGTCGACAGGGCCAAGGGGCATCTAAAGGGGGCCATGGTCATCGGTCTGGAAGATCCCTCATCGCGCATGACGCGACTGGGCAAAAGCGAATTGCTTCATACCGAGATCCTCTCCATCGAGCAGATCATGGATCGCATCGATGGCGTTACGCTCGAAGACCTGAATCGAGTG
>Ga0299913_10006439_pt1 | contig 10177 bp, 8 predicted proteins | sample RVTome_9_FD_201360 | JGI IMG/M metagenome (GOLD analysis project Ga0299913, IMG submission 201360) | Soil microbial communities from uranium-contaminated site in the Upper Colorado River Basin, Wyoming, United States - RVT155D38 (version 2) ... | reverse complement strand
AGGAGAACCTACCGGCCACCCGCATCGAGGAGCTCGAGCGTACGGAGACTCAACCCGAGATCGTCGGTCCATCCCCCACCGGGAGCCTCGTCGGCGAGCTCGTCTAGGAACCGCTCGACGGAGGGATGCTCGGCGGGGATCCCGGCCCCGAGCCAGAACGTGAGTGCTGTGGCGCGTTCCCACGGCCCCCACCAGGTCTCGCCTTCCTCCCGAGCCCAGCGCAGCGCCCACTCGGCGATCTCGGACCTCGGACCTTCCGCCTGCCAGTACGCCCCGGCCGCGGCGAAGGTCGGATAGCCCCCACCGGTGAACCGCCCGAACTGATCCGACTCACCGCGCAGCAGGTCCAGGGCTCGGCTGCCCGGATCCCGGTCTGCCGATAACAAGCCGCATGCCGCGGAGGCCGTCGCCCAGACGCGCGCTGTGGCCGCGCTGTCGAGATCGCCCGGCACCTCATCGGGAGCATCGAGCCAGGCCCCCGCCGGGGTGCGCATCTCCTCCAGCCGGTCCGCTGCGATCGCGGCCTGACCGGATCCGCCGAGGCCGAGGAGCTTCAGGTGACAGAGCCCCTCGCCGGTCGCGCCGGGAGAGGGGCGGCCTCCGGGACCGATGAACCCGCCCACGTCATCCTGCGCCGGGATGGCGGGCGGATCCGATGCCGTGATCCCCGACAGCCGTTGGGCGCGCCACGACTGCCACTCATCACCTTCAGACCGAGCGCGTTCGAGCACGGGGTCTGGAGCGAAGGCCATCAGTGGCCGGCACCTGTGCCCTTGGGCCGCAGATCGGCCGCTGCGTCATCAGGCGTCCTATCCGCAGGACGCTGAGGGATGATCTGCATGCCGGGAAGGTTGTCGCGGGGCCCCGACCACGGTCCGGGTGGCGCCGAAACGATGTTCGCGATCGCGTGGGCGACCCCCTCGTAGTTCACCCGCCAACCTCTGAAGTGTGGCCACGCCTCTTCGACGGTTCTGCCCGAGGGGAAACCGATCGCCAGAGCACGCTCTATCCCGGACTCGAACTCCTCGAACGTGAGGTCGACCGGATCGGACGGCAGCGGGTCGGGATCGAAGTCGATCCGCAGGAAGGTCGCGATGTCCCGTAAGCACAAGAACCCCATCCGCAAGCACAGACGAGCTTCCTTCGGGGCGCGATCGGGCGCCAGCGCCAGATACATCGCAGCAGAGTCCATGACTGCAAGCAGGCCGAGGATCCACGAGCGCAGTGGATGGGGGGACCTGAAGAAGATCAGCATCGGGTAGTTCGTGTGGCTCTCCGAAACATCGGCGGCCCATCGCTCCCAGTCCGAATAGAGAGCGGGGAGCTGATCGACGAGTCCCACGTTCTGATAGCGGAACAGGATCTCCGGCCCCCAGGCCGGAGCTCCCGCCCGGCTCTGCAACATCGTGACCATCGTCTCCCTGCGGTTGAACGACGCGTAGAGCGTCGGCAGGTAACCGACCAGGAGGGCGACCACGACCAGCCCGGTTATAGCTGCGAGGAACTGGACCAGGGCAGGACCCGTCTCGTGTGTGCTGGCGAAGCCGAGTGTGAATATCGACGAACCGCTTTCGAGCAACGCTCTCGGCAGGCTCACGACGAACGGCCAGAGCAACAATCCGAAGCCGACGAGGAACAGCAGCATCCACGTCGACAGGAGAAGCAGCAGATATGTGGGGGCCTGGAACGCAAGCACTCGATCGCGTTCCTCATAAGAATCGAACCTCCGTGCGATGAACAAGAAGATCCACCCTGAGTAGCGAGCGATCAATCTCGGCAACGTCGAAGGCAATCCGCGCGGGACGATGAGGGTGCGGATGACACTCGACCAAGTCGTCAGGACGAGGACGATCCCCGACACGAAACCAAACCAGCGGACGACGGTCATGACTTGGAGAACTGGCCCGGTGCCCGTCCGCTTCCCGGTGGTCCGGCGAAGGCCTGTGCGGTGCTCATCCACCGGCGGGCCTCATCCCCCTCGATCACGAGCTGCGTATCGTCGGGGTGGCGCCGCTGCGTGACCACGAGGCAGAAGTCCTCGGCGGTCCCCGATATCCGATCGGCCGAGTGTTCCTCGCCCCAGGTCCACGTCTCGCCGTTAGGCCCGCCGAGCACGATCAGCACCTCGGCCGTCGGCTCACCCAAACCGTTGAGCATGTTGCTGTGGCGCCGGGACAACACGCACAGGTGAGCCACGTGCTTGATGCGCGACTCGGTCACTCGTTCGATGTCGAGGGCATCGGCGACGTCCTGGCCGTGCGCCCACGTCTCCATCATGCGCGCCGAGTAGAACGAAGCCGGGCTCATAGGAGGGCCGTACCATGGGATCCGCGCCGTGGGATCGGTCTCTCGAGCGGCGGACAGCATCTCGTTACGAGCTTTCCGCCACCACTCCAAGACCCCTTGATTGCCTAGCTCTCTGCCCTGGGTCACGGAGCGATCCATGTAGGCCCCAACATCCGCCGCGATCTCCGTCAACCGAGCCGCGAAACCATCCGGATCCCTCAGCGCGAGAACCGCCTGTTCGTCGAAGAACCCGAGGTGACCTATCTGGTCTCGCACGTTCCATCCCACGGCCGGTGTCGGTTTCTCCCACGCGTCATCGCCGACGTCTGCGACCACCGCATCGAGGGCTTCGTGCTCGGCTCGGAGGTCTTCGAGGATCAGCTCCAGGTCTGGCATCTACGCATCCTAGGAGTCGATCCCGGGATGCGAGTATGCGAGACATGGCAGCCGAAGGGCTCACAGTCGCCGTTACCGGTCCCACCGGCAGCATCGGGAAGGCATTCATCCGGGCGCTCGAACAGACGCCGGGGATCGATCGCATCGTGGGCATGGCTCGATCGCCGATCGACACGGACGAGTTGGGATGGAGGAAGACCGAATACAGGCAGGGAGACATCCTCGACGCGGCGTCGGTCGAGGAAGCCGTCGCTGATGCGGATGTCGTGGTCCACCTCGCATTCCTGATCTGGGGCACCCAGAAAGAGACTCGCGAGGTCAACCTCGAGGGGTCGCGCAACGTCTTCCAGGCCGCGTTCGACGCCGGAGCGAAACGGCTCGTCTATACGTCGTCGGTAGCCGCCTACGGCTTCCACGACGAGAACCCAGACGTCCTCACGGAAGACGTGCCCGCGCGCGGGACTGAAGGTCACTACTACTCGGCACAGAAGGCCGAACTCGAGCAGACGTTAACTCAGCTCGCTCAGGGATGGGACACCGACGTGTACGTCTTCCGTCCCTGCATCGTGGCCGGGCCTTCCGCGCTCGACGTCATCGACAAGATCCCTTACGTGCAACTATCCGAGCGGCTGCCGGGGCCTATCAAGAAGCTCATGGGAACGATCCCCCTCTTGAGACCGGTCATCCCGGACTCGGGCTTGCCCTTCCAACTTGTGCACGAAGACGACGTTGCCGATGCACTCGTAGCGGCGGTTCTAGGACGCGGCGAACCCGGTGTCTACAACCTCGCCGCCGACGGGGCGATCACGGCCGGCGACATCGCCCACGCCCTTGGTTGGTACACGATCCCCTTACCGGAGCTGGCGGTGGACACCACGGCGAAGATCGTGTCGCGGTTCCCGCTCTTGCCCGCGAGCGCGTCGTGGGTCCACGCGATAAGGGTGCCGGTCCTGATGGACTCGACCAAGGCGCGGACCCAGTTGGGCTGGCGCCCGCGCTTCGACTCTCTTGAGACCCTGGCGGAGACCGTTACCGCGGCTCACGAGGCCGGGGTGGTCCCCTGGCCGGGGCGGGTCGAGTAGGCCTCTACAACCCCTCGAAAGCATCGTCGATCAATTGCTCTTGCTCCTGAGCGTGGATCGTCGGGCTGCCGGTGGCGGGACTGGCACTCTCGCGCCGCGAGGCCAGGGTGAACTTGCGGGAACCCCATAGTTTGCGCGCCAGCTTGCCGTAAACGAAGCCCCAGGCCCCCATGTTGCGCGGCTCTTCTTGTACCCAGCGCACCTCGTCGGCGTTCGGGTAGACCTCGAAGATCCGATCGAGTTGCTCGTCGGGGAATGGATAGAGCTGTTCGATGCGAACGACCGCGGCGGGAGCCCCTCGCTCGTCGCGTTCTTCGAGCAACGGATACACGACCTTCCCCGTACACAACAACACCCTCTTGACGCCGGATGCATCCGAGACGTTCGGGTCATCGATCGTCTCTCTGAAATGACCGGCCTCTAGGTCGCGCGCAGCGCTTCGGGCGGCCGGAGCTCGAAGCAGTGACTTCGGAGTCATGATCACGAGCGGCTTGCGGACCGTCCGGAGCATCTGGCGACGGAGCACGTGGAAATACTGCGCTGCGGTGGTCGGCTGGACCACCTGGATGCTGTCTTCCGCCGCGAGGGTGAGGAACCGTTCGAGGCGCGCGCTCGAGTGCTCGGGACCCTGTCCTTCGTATCCATGGGGCAACAGGAGGACGAGCCCGCTCTCCTGGGACCACTTGTCCTCGCCGGCGGCTACGAACTGATCGATGATGATCTGTGCGCCGTTGATGAAGTCACCGAACTGAGCCTCCCAACAGACCAACGCATCTCCATTGGCGACCGAGTACCCGTACTCGAACCCGAGCACGGCGAGCTCGGACAGGAGGCTGTCGTGGGTGCGGAACCGGGCCTGGTCATCGTCGAGGTGGCTGAGCGGGAAGTGCTCCTCGCCGGTGTTGCGGTCGATAAGCACCGAATGGCGTTGGCTGAAGGTGCCACGGCGAGAATCCTGGCCGGACAACCGGACCGTGAAGCCTTCCATCAACAGCGACCCGAAGGCGAGAGCCTCGGCCCCCGCCCAGTCCACGGCGTCTTTTTCGAGCATGTCCGCCCGTTTGGCGATCATCTTCTCGAGCTTCGGGTTGGGCTCGAAGCCCTGTGGGATGGTCGTGAGCACCCGCTGGATGTGATCCAGACGTCCTCGCTCGACACCGGTTTCCGCCGGCGGGAGGACGCCCGTCGAACGTGGGGGGGCCGAAGCCTGTAGGTCCGGCCCTTTCGAAGATCCCTTCGTGGCCTCGAAGGCCTGCTGCATCTTGTTGCGGAAGTCCTCGAGCGCCGCCTCGGCCTCAGCGACGGTCAACTCGCCGCGATTGAGCAACTTCTCGGTGTAGAGCTTGCGCACCGAGCGCCGCTCCTGGATCTTCGAGTACATCAACGGCTGGGTGAAGGCAGGTTCGTCCCCTTCGTTATGACCGTGCCTGCGGTAACACACGAGATCGATCACGACGTCTCTCTTGAAGCGCTTGCGGTACTCGTACGCGAGCTTGCTGACGCGGATGCAGGCGTCGGGGTCATCCCCGTTGACGTGGAGGATCGGAGCCTGCACCATGCGTGCGACATCGGTTGCATAGGTACTCGAGCGGCCCGCTTGTGGGGCCGTCGTGAACCCGATCTGGTTGTTAACGACGATGTGGATCGTTCCTCCGATCCGATACCCGCGCAGCTGGGACAGGTTGAACGTCTCGGCAACGACCCCTTGGCCTGCGAAGGCCGCGTCGCCGTGCAAGAGGATCGGGAGGACCTGGTCCTGGCCTTCCTCGCCCAGCAGGTCCTGCTTCGCGCGCGCCATGCCCTCGACGACGGGATCGACCGCTTCGAGGTGGGACGGGTTCGACGCGAGGACGAGAGCCATCGAGTTCCCCTCTCGGGAAGTGAAGCGACCGGTCATCCCGAGGTGGTACTTGACGTCGCCGGACCCCTGGACGCTGTCGGGGTCGATGTCACCCTCGAACTCACGGAAGATCTCGCCGAGCGGCTTGCCGACCGTGTTCGCTAGTACGTTCAACCGCCCACGGTGCGACATCCCCATGACGGCTTCGATCATGCGATCGTCGGCCGCGGCTTCCAAGAGAGAGTCGAGCATCGGGATGACGCTTTCGGCCCCCTCCAGCGAGAACCGCTTGTGCCCCGTGTACTTCGCATGCAGGAACCGCTCGAAAGACTCGGCCGCATTGAGCCGGTCGAGGGTGTGAAGCTTCTCCTCCCGGTCGAGCTCGTCCTGGGGTCCTTCGACCCGGTTCTGGATCCAGTGCTTCTGCTCGGGGTCCGAGATGTGCATGTAGTCCACACCCACGGTCCCGCAATACGCATCGCGCAACGTATCGATGATCCTGCGCAGCGACATCTTGCGGCCGCCGGGCAGCCCGTCGGTGAGGAACTCCCGATCGAGGTCCCATACCGTCAGCCCGTTGTAGGAGAGGTCGAGCTCGGGGTGCGACAGCACCTCCCACCCGATCGGATTGAGATCGGCGAGGAGATGCCCTCGTACCCGGTACATGTTGATCAGCCGGATCACCCGCGACTGCTTCTCGAGCTCGATGTCTGTGCCGCCCTCGAGCACCGCGGAATCTCGGCTCCAGCGGACCGGCTCGTACGGGATGGCAAGTGACGCGAATATCTCGTCGTAGAAGCGGTCGGCCCCCAGCAACAGCTCGTGCACCTCGGCCAGGAACTGTCCGGACTCGGCGCCTTGGATGACCCGATGGTCGTAGGTGGAGGTCAGCGTGATGACCTTGCTCACACCCAGTTGGGCTAGGGCCCGAGGATCGGATGCTTCGTATTCACTGGGGTATGCGATCGCGCCGACTCCGACGATCAGGCCCTGGTTCGGCATGAGCCTCGGAACCGACAATCTGGTCCCGACCGTCCCGGGGTTCGTCAAGGTCATCGTCGTACCGGCGAAATCATCCGGAGCGAGCTTGTTGGATCTGATCTTGCGGATCGTCTCTTCGTACGCCCCCCAGAAACCGGCGAAATCGAGCGTGTTGGCGTCCTTGATGTTCGGGACGTAGAGCACCCGCTCGCCTTCGGACTTCTCGATGTCGACGGCGAGCCCGAAGTTCACGTTCTTGTGCTGGACGACGTGAGGTTTGCCGCCCACCTCCGCGTAGCTCGCCTTCATGGCCGGTCGGGATTCGAGCCCCTTGAGCACGGCCCAGCCGATCAGGTGGGTGAAGCTGACCTTGCCACCTTTGTCGGCCAGGTAGCGGTTGATGACCCGCCGGTTCTCCTCGAGCAGCTTCGCGGGGATCGTTCGCACCGAGGTCGCGGTCGGAACCCCCAGCGACGCCTCCATGTTCTCGACGATCCGGGCCGCAACACCCTTGAGGGGGGTTGCGTCCTCCTGGGCCGCGGGGGTGGCCGGGCCGGTAGACGAGGGGTGCGATGGTGGGGGTGTCGCCGGTGGGGCCGGGGGCCGCGGCTTGCCTGAAACCGGGGTGTAGCCCTCGAAGAACTCCTGCCAGGGCTCGGACACTGCCTTCGGGTTCTCTTGATAGCGGCGGTACATGTCCTCGACGAGCCACTGGTTCGGCCCGAAGGACTCCCGCTCTCTCTCTTCCATCCCAACCCCGGTCTGTGAAGGTTCCATCAACGTGACGCCTTAAAGGGTAGCCCCGCTTGAACACTTACCCACTTGACCTTCTGCCAGGCAGGAGTAGAACGGAGATAAGCCCCAACGAAGGGAGAGCACATGTTCGTACAGGTGATCCAAGGCAAGGCCAAGGACCCGGCAGGTCTGAAGAAGCAGTGGGAGCGATGGGACCAAGAGGTCAGGCCACAGTCCGCCGGCTTCCTCGGAGGAACGGCCGGCGTGACCGCCGACGGCGAGTTCATCGCGCTGGCCCGATTCGAGAACGAAGAGGCGGCACGCGCTAACAGCGACAGCCCGGAACAGGGCGCATGGTGGGAAGAGACTTCGCAGTATCTCGAGGACCCGATGTTCCACGACTGCCGGGAGGTCAACCTGTCGAGTGGCGGCGGGTCGGACGACGCCGGCTTCGTGCAAGTGATGCAAGGCAAGACGACCGACGTGGACAAGGCGCGTGAGCTCGACGCCCAGATGGAAGAGCGCATGAAGAACCTGCGTCCCGACGTCCTCGGCTCGGTCACTGCCGTACACCCGGAGAACGGACGTTATACGACCGCCATCTACTTCACCTCGGAGGCCGAGGCGCGCGCCAAGGAGAAAGAGATGGAGTCATCCGAGGAGTTCCGGGAGTTCATGAACGAGTGGCAGGCGATCGCCGATGGCGAGCCCAAGTTCTACGACCTGACGGAGCCTTGGTTCTCGTAAGGGTCCGCAGCTCCGAGTGTCTCCGCACGACCCTGCTGCACCGCTAGTTCGCCGGGCATAAGAACCGGGCATAAGCACCCGCAACCCGGCGTTACTTTGAGATGGCTCCCTGGATGGGGGCCATCTCTTCGTAAGGAGCACAGTGAGCGAGGTAACGACGGCAACGCGGCCCCGGCTAGTCACGGGCCCATTCATGCTCGTGATGCTGTCGAACTTCGCCTACTTCCTCGCCGTCGGCGCCACCCTCCCGACGGTCCCGCTGTTCGTCGAAGGCCCGCTCGGTGGCGGCAGCGTTGCGGTCGGCTTGACGATCGGCACGTTCTCTCTCGCCGCCGTCCTCCTAAGGCCCTTCACCGGACGCATCGGGGACACGCGTGGACGGAAGGTCCTGATCATCGCGGGAGCCGCCATCGTTGCGGTCTCGTTGCTCGGCTACATCGTGACCGAGAGCCTCTTGGTGCTGATGGTTCTGCGGATGCTGTCGGGGGCAGGAGAGGCGCTGTTCTACGTCGGAGCGGCCAGCGCGATCAACGACCTCGCTCCCGATGAACGACGAGGAGAAGCGCTCAGCTACTTCTCGCTCTCCTTGTTCGCCGGCATCGGGCTCGGCCCGATCCTCGGCGAGAGCATCCTCAAGGCGTTCAGCTTCGATGCGACCTGGCTGGTCGCGGCCGCGTGCTCGGGTTTCGCCGCTGTCGTCGGGGGGTTCATCCCTGAGACCCGCCCTGATGCGATCGATGGAGAGAGGGCCGGCGGCAAGCTCCTCTCGACCTCGGCCATCGTGCCGGGCACGGTCATGGCCGCGAGCATCTGGGGGCTCGCGATGTTCACGACATTCGTCCCGCTAGACGCGCTCCACATCGGACTCTCGGGATCTCGGTTCCTCTTCGCCCTCCACTCCTTCGTGGTGTTCGCGATCCGGCTGTTCGGGGCACGACTCCCCGATCGTCTGGGAGCCCCGAAGGCGGCAACCGGCGCGCTCGCGTGCTCGGTGATCGGGTTCGTCATCATGGGTGCATACGAGTCACCGGTCGGCCTGGTCGTAGGCACGATCGTGTGGTCGCTGGGTCACTCGCTGGCGTTCCCGGCGCTGATGTCGATGGCGGTGAAAGGAGCCCCGGCCTCCGAACGCGGGGCCGTGGTCGGAACGTTCACGGCCTTCTTCGACCTCGCTTTCGGGGTCGGAGCCATGGCAGCCGGGGGGATCGTCGATCTGACGGGTTATCGGGGCGGCTTCTTCACTTCGTCGATCGCCGCGGGGGCCGGCCTCCTGCTGCTCCAAGCTCGAAGGAAGAAAGCTAGAGGCTTGGCAACCTCGACTGCTACCCTTTGAGGGCCTCATGGCGGCCGTAGCTCAGCCAGGTAGAGCACCCGGTTGTGGTCCGGGATGTCGCGGGTTCAAGTCCCGTCGGTCGCCCTCATACTTTTCTAGAATGACCACGTCCCCAGGCGGTCGCATCTAGAAGGGTTCGCCCGAAGGAAGGCCGGCATCGTGGATCAGAAGCCCAGCCCACGCCAGCGTCTCGGCCAGATGATCCGGACCCACCCCCGGATCTTCTGGGGAACGCTTATAGCCCTTCTTGCAGGCGCGGTTTTCGTCCTCGTGTGGTTCCAGCCCCAGAAGCTCTTCATCGAGAAGACGGTCAGCGAGCCGCTTCCGGCAGCCGTCGACGGCGGCGACGGCGACGGTGACGAAGCCGAGCCCGACTCGACACCCGACCAAGTCGCCGAACTGACCGTGCTGGCATCCGGGCGGTTCCAGCGCCTCGAACACCCGACCATGGGGACGGCAACGATCGTCGAGCTGGAAGACGGGCGGCGATTCCTGCGCTTCGAGGGCCTTGACACCTCGAACGGCCCCGACCTGCGCGTCTATCTCTCCGAGATCCCCGCATCCGACGATTGGTACGCCTATGGCGAACGCTTCGTCGACCTGGGGGCCCTGAAGGGGAATAGGGGCGACCAGAACTACGTTCTGCCCGATGATCTGGATCTCTCCAAGTACAGGAGCGCAGTCATCTGGTGCCGGCGCTTCACGGTTGGTTTCGGGGTCGCGGGCCTCGAGCAAGCCTGACTTACACTGCCCCCTCGGGTCGCTAGCTCAATTGGC
>Ga0299913_10006438_pt1 | contig 10178 bp, 8 predicted proteins | sample RVTome_9_FD_201360 | JGI IMG/M metagenome (GOLD analysis project Ga0299913, IMG submission 201360) | Soil microbial communities from uranium-contaminated site in the Upper Colorado River Basin, Wyoming, United States - RVT155D38 (version 2) ... | reverse complement strand
CTCGTTGCCGCGCAGGGCAAACAGGAAGTACGGCGCGCCCACGAACGCGGTGAGCGAGCCGAGCGGCAGGTCCATGGCGGGGCTCACCGTGCGGCTGGCCACGTCGGCCACGACGACGAGGAGCGCCCCGGCCAGGAAGGACGCGGGCAGCAGGTGGCGGCCGAGCGGTCCCACGGCCCGGCGCAGCGCGTGGGGCGCCATGAGACCGACGAACGGGACCGATCCCGCCACCGACGTGGCCGCGCCGGCCACCAGAGAAGCCAGGGCGAGCAGGCCCAGGCGCGTGGCGTGCACGGGCAGGCCGAGCGCGGCCGCCTCCTCTTCGCCGAGGGCCAGGACGTCGAGCGGCCGCGCGAGCAGGGCGAGCAGGACCACGCCCACGACGACGAGCGAGCCGCCCGCCTGCAGGTGCGTCCAACCGCGCCCCTCCAGCCCGCCCGCCAGCCAGAAGAGGACGGTCTTCACCCGGAACTCCTCGGTCGCGACCAGCAGCACCGACGTCCCGGCCGAGGCCAGCGCCGAGACGGCGAGCCCGGTGAGCAGCAGGCCGTGGACCGAACCGCGTCCGCCCACGTGCGCGAGCGCGTAGACCGCGAGCGCGGCGCCCATGGCCCCCGCGAAGGCCGCGAGCGGCAACGCGAGGAAGAGGTCGGCGGCCCAGCCCAGGCGCACGGCCAGCACCGCGCCCATGGCCGCGCCCGAGCCCACGCCGAGCAACCCGGCGTCCGCCATCGGGTTGCGGAAGACCGATTGCAGCGTGGCGCCGACCACGGCCAGCCCGCCCCCCACGAGCGCGGCCAGGAGCACGCGGGGCAGGCGCACCGTCCAGAGGATCGTCTCGCCGGTGGCGGGGAGCGGCGAGGCGGGCAGGACGCCGGCCGCGGCGGCCACCGACGCGGCGAGGTCGGCCACGGGGAGCCATACGGTCCCCGCGGCGGAGGCCAGCAGCATCGCGCCGGGCAGGGCCGTGCCCAGCACGGCGAAGGCTGCCCGCCGCCGGCCGCGTTCGGTCACGGACGCTCGGCGCCGACGCGCGCGGGGTGGAGCGCGTGGGCCAGGGCCCAGCACGCGTCCGCCGCGTGGTGGTTGAGCGCGACGAGCAGCTCCGTGCGGAGCTCGACCACCTTCCCCGCGCGCACCGCGCGCAGCTGCGAGAGCAGCGGGTGGGCGGAGAGCGCCTCCTTCACGCCGGGCCAGCGGCCGAGTAGGACGACGTCCGGATCGGCCACGAACGCCCGCTCCGCGCCCGCCGGCGCGATCCCCTGGACGCCGATCTCGCGCCCGACGTTGACCGCCCCGGCGCACTCGATGAGCGTGCCGATGGCCGTGCCCGCGCCCGCGGTCATGGGGTTGGCCCAGTACAGCACGCGCGGCCGCGGCGCGCCGTGCAACCGGCGCGCGAGGTCCGCCAGCGTGCGGTCGTAGCGTTCAGCCAGGCGCCTCGCCGCATCCTCCGCGCCCACCGCCCGGCCCAGGTCCACCACCGCGGCGCGGAACCCGGCGAGCGTCTCCAGCCCCTGCATGCGGTGCAGGCGCAGCCCGGCGCGCTCGAGCTGGCGCTGCACGTCGGCGTCCGTGTATTGGGAGATGACCACGAGGTCCGGCGAGAGGGAGACCAGCCGCTCCACGTCCGCGCGCGGGAACCGCGCCACGGCGGGCGGCACCCGGCCGGCGACGTTGGACATGCCGGGATCGTCGGCGAACGTGGTCACGGCCACCAGGCGCTCCGGGGGCAGGATCTCGACCAGCACCTCGTCGGCCGCCAGGTTCACGGAGGCCACGCGCAAGGGGAACGGCGCCGAGGCCGGAATCGCGGCCAGGGACCAGGAGCCCAGGAGCAGCGCCGCCGTGGCACCGGCGACGTTGGCAGCCGGGCGCCGCGATCTCATGGGAGCTCCGCCGGCAACAGGTCGGCGAAAACGAAGCCGTCCCGCTCGACCACGTCACCCTTTCGGACCGGCACGGGGGCCTCGAACATCGGCCCATCCCAGGCGAAGGTGTGGAACTCCCCGTTCTCGCCGCAGGGATCGACGCCGGGCGGCAGGTCCGCCAGCAGCGACGCGTCGAAGGCGCGGCCCGCGAAGGAGGGCGCGAGCGCGCGGGGGTCCACGCAGGTGAGCGTGGCCCGCAGGCCGCCGGCCAGCATCTCCCGCGCGAGCGTGTTCGTGGGCCGTTGCCACAGCGGGAAGACCGGCGCGAGCCCGGTCGACGCCATCTGCCGCTCGCGGTAGCGGCGGATGTCCCCGAGGAACAGGTCGCCGAACGCCACGCCGCGCACCCCCTGAGCCCGGGCGGCCGCGATCGAGGCGCCCATGGCCGCCTCGTACTGCGCGTCGGAGCACGAAGAGGGGATGCGCACGAGTCTCACCGGCAGCCCGGCCGCGTGCGCCTGCGCCTCGAGCAGGTCGCGGCGCACCGCGTGCATGGCCACGCGGTCGTGCGCCTCGCTCAGCGTGGTGAGCAGGCCCACCACCTCGACGTCCCGGCGCTGCCGCAGGACGTGGAGGCTCCACGCGCTGTCCTTGCCGCTGCTCCAGGCAAGCAGGAGAGGCACCTTGCTCACGGGTTCGGGTCGCTGCGGTAGCGCAGGCCCACGCGGACGGAGCGGCCCAGCGCGGGATATCCGAGCACCTCCTGGTAGCGCCGGTCGAATACGTTCTCGCCCACCACCACCGCCTCCAGGGCCCGCGAAAGGCGCAGCCGCGCGCGCGCGTCGAGCCGCCGGTAGCCCTCGTTGCCCTCGAGCCCCAGCCCGAGGAAGTCGCTGTCGCCGCGCCGTCCCACGATCACGAGGTCGGCCCCGAAGGCCACCCGTCCCGCCCTCCAGCGCGCGGAGAAGGTCGCCTGGTGCCGCGGCCGCCGCAGGAGCGAGCGCCCGGTCGCGTAGACCGGGTTGGCGAACGCGTCGCCGCTTTCGAGCACCTCGCCGGCCAGGAGCGTGTACTGCGCGGCCAGGCGCAGCGCCCTGGCGGGGGTGGCCTCCGCCGAGAGCTCGAGGCCGCGGCCGCGGGTGCGGCCCAGGTTCGTCCAGGAGCCCTGGAACGTGGCCGGGTCCACCACGTGGTACGCGATCTGATCCCGGTACTCGTGGTGGAAGGCCGTGGCCTCCGCGCGCAGCCGGTCCGCGAAGAGCCGCTGCTCGACGCCGAGGTCGAACGTGCGGCTGCGCTCGGGGCGGAGGCCCGGATTGCCCTGCGCGTAGAAGGACACGCCGAACGACTCGAAGAAGCTCGGCTCCTTGACGCCCGCGCCCGCGCTCGCGCGCAGGGTGAGCGGCGCGTCGCCCCCCCGCGCGCGCAGGGCGATGGCGGCGCGCGGCACGGCCGTGGTGCCGAAGCTGGCGTTGCGCTCCAGGCGCGCGCCCAGGGTGGCGAACAGACGCGAGCCGACCACCACGCGGTCCTGCACGTAGACGCCGGCGTTGGTGCGGCGCGGCGTGAGCAGGGGCTGGGAGCGGGAGCCCAGCGCGCCGGTTTCACGCTCGACGTCCACGCCGCCCGTCAGCAGGTGGGCGCCCTTCTGCGCCTCGATCTGGTAGCCGGCCGACACGCGCGCCGTGTCGTGCTGGAACCCCGCGGGATCGGGCACGTCGAAGAAGTCGAACGAGGCCACGCGGTCCCGCCAGCGGGGGGTGTAGGCGCCCGAATCGAGCGGGTTGAGCGAGACCCAGTCCATGCGCGCGTACCCGGCCCGCAGGTGATGGGCCACGGGCCCGGCGCCGTGGCGCACGTGCGCGGCGGCCACCGCCGCCTTTCGCTCGAACGAGGCGTCGAGGTCGGGGCGGCCGAAGGCGGTCTGGCCCGGCGTGCCCACGGCGGTGTCGTCGCCGCGCAGCACGACTCGCGCCGCGGTGCGCTCGCCCTGGAAGCCCCCCGACGCCGCCGCGGCGTTCTGCCGGAAGGCGCTGTTGGGCTCCTGGTTCTCCGTCTGCAGGCGCAGCCCGCCGGCCGTCCACTGAAACCGCCCGGCCCGGCCCGACGCGCCCGCCTCCGCGCGAAACGTGTCGAACCGCCCGCCTTCCGCTTCGCCGTGCACGGCGGCCGCGCCGTCCGTGGCCTGCCGCGTGATCAGGTGGACGACACCGGCCAGGGCATCGGTCCCGTAGAGGCTGCTCGCGGCGCCGCGCACGACCTCCACGCGCTCGAGCTCGAGCGGGATCTCCGGGCCGAAGTTGTACTCGCCGCCCGGCTCGTTGACCGGGATCCCGTCCACCAGGACGCGGACCGCGTTGGAGTCGCCACCGCGGATGAACAGCGAGGCTTGCAGCCCGATGCCGCCCGCGCGGGCCACGGCCACCCCGGGAACCTCCTGCAGGAGCGAGGCGAGCGTCGAGGCCTCACGCTCGGCCAGGCGCTCGCCGTCGATCACGGTGGCGTTCACCCCCACCGTGGACAGCGCGGCTTCCCCACGCGTCGCGGTCACGAGCACGTGCTCGCGGACGGGCGCGGGGGAGAGCGTCAGCGCGAGCCGGATGCCTGCGCCGGCGACGTCCACTTCCGGCGCCGGAGAAAGGCGGAACCCGGGCGTGTCCACGCGGAGGGTGTAGCGGCCCGGCGCCAGGCCGCCCACGCGGAACGCGCCGTCCGGACCGGTGAGCGCGGCGTGGGGACCGCCCGGACCTTCGACCACCAGCACGAGCTGGGGCACGGCCATGCCCTCCGGCGTCCGGACGACGCCGGACAGGCCGACCTGTGCGCGCGCGGCCGGCGCGGCGAGCAGCAAGGCAAGGCAGGCGCCGAGGGGGGTGCGCAGCCGCATCGTGAGTCTCCTTTCCACGAAGGAGTCTCGACGCGATGGAAACCGACGGGATGGCGGGGGGTCCCCTTCCGACATCCGCAGCTCCCTCACGCGAGAAGCCTCTGGACCGTTTGTCGGGGCAGGTTTCCTGGCTTCCGGGTCGTCGCCCCACCTCCGGCCTTCCCCGGGTCTGCGACCCGAGTGGCGGTGCCATCCGGCACCTGTGGAGGCGGGCTCGCCGGCTACAGTGGCGGGACCGCGCAGGCGTTGGACCTGCTTCCCTTTTTCCCCTCGTTCCGAGGGGCACCCCGACGTCTGCGCCGGAGTCTGACAGCGGCGTGGGAACGGTGTCAATCTGGAAATGACGCACCCTTCCCGGCATCCTTCTTGCAAGAATTTCAAGAGTCAAAGGAGGTGTGACCGGGAAAGGAGCGCGCTATGCCCAAGGACGAGGACATCGACGACCAGGTCCGCAAGGACTGGGAGTTCACTCGGCGCGCGGAGCAGTTGCTGAACAAGCTGCGGACCCAGGGGACCACCGCCGGCAGTTCCCCCCCGGACCAACCGGACCAACCGGACCAACCGGAGGGAGACGACGGACCGCCGAAGCAGAAATAGCCGGCCCTTCCCCCTTTCCAGGGTCGTGGACGTGCCGAGGTCGTTCGAACAAACGCAATCATCCCGGGGGGCGCGGCGGCGCCCCCACTCATTTCCCGCCCACGGTTATCATCCCGACGTGAACGACCGGTTCCTCCGTGCGTGCCGCCGCCAGCCCGTGGACCGGACGCCGGTGTGGTTCATGCGCCAGGCCGGACGATACATGCCCGAGTACCGGGCCTTGCGCGCGAAGCACAGCCTGCTCACCCTCTGCCGTACGCCGGAGCTGGCGGTCGAGGTCACGCTCCAGCCCGTGAACGCCCTCGGCGTGGACGCGGCCATCCTGTTCAGCGACCTGCTGCTGCCGCTCGCGCCCCTGGGCGTGCCCTTCGACTTCCAGGCGGGCGAGGGGCCGGTGGTGGAGAGCCCCCTGCGCTCGGCGGCGGACATCGCGCGCCTGCGGCGGTTCGACCCCCGTGAGGAGCTGGGTATGGTGCTCGAGGCGGTACGGCTGGTCCGGCGCGAGCTGGACGGTCGGGTGCCGCTCATCGGGTTCGCGGGCGCCCCGTTCACGCTCGCGTCCTACGCGGTCGAGGGCGGCCATTCCGTGAGCTTTGCCGCGACCAAGGCGCTGATGTACGGCGAGAGCGCCGCCTGGCATCGCCTGGCCGCGCTCCTCTCGGACGTGGTGGCTGACCACCTGCGCGCGCAGGTGGAGGCGGGCGCGCAGGCGCTGCAGGTGTTCGACTCCTGGGTGGGCGCGCTCGACGAGGCGGACTACCGCGAGTTCGCCCTGCCGCACGTGCGCGCCCTGTTCGACAAGCTGCGCGGGCTGGACGTGCCCCTCATCCACTTCGGCGTGGGGACGGGGCACCTGCTCGGCGCCATGCGCGAGGGAGGCGGCGACGTGATCGGCGTGGACTGGCGCACGCCGCTCCGCGAGGCCTGGTCCCGCGTCGGCGACGGGGTGGGCCTGCAGGGCAACCTGGACCCCACCGTCCTGCTCGGCCCGCGGGAGCGGCTGCTGCGGCGCGTGGACGCGGTGCTCGACTCGGCCGGCGGCCGGCCCGGCCACGTCTTCAACCTCGGACACGGGATCCTGCCCCCCACGCCGGTGGAGCACGTGCGTGCCGTGGTGGAGCGCGTGGCCGCGCGCGCCGCGTCGTGACGTCCACCGGCGTCGTGCTCCTGGCCCACGGCACGCCGGAATCGCTCGACGACATGCCGGAGTACCTGACCCTGGTCCGGGGCGGCCGCGCGCCCTCGCCCGAGCTGATCGAGGAGATGCGCCACAACTACGCGGCCATCGGCGGCCGGTCGCCGCTGACCGCGATCACCCGGACGCAGGCGGATGCCCTGGCCCGCGCGCTGGGCGACGGCACGCGCGTGTTCGTGGGCATGCGAAACTGGCGGCCGTTCATCGCGGACGCCCTGCGCGACGCCCGCGCGGCGGGCCTGACCGAGCTGGTCGCGCTGCCCCTGGCCCCGCAGTACTCGACGTTGAGCGTCGCCAAGTACCGCGACGCCACGGAGGCGTCGTGCCCGGAAGGGCTCGTCTTGCGCTTCGTGGAGCCCTGGCACGACCATCCCGGCCTGCTCGACGCGTTCGCCGAGAAGGTGAAGGAGGCCTTGCTGCGCTCGCCCGCGGACGCGGTCGTGTTCACCGCCCACAGCCTGCCGCGGCGCGTGATCGACGCCGGCGACCCCTACCCGGACGAGGTTCTGGCCACGGCCCGGGGCGTCGCGCTGCGCGCCGGCCTCGACGACCTCCGCCTGGCCTGGCAGAGCGCCGGCCGCACGAACGAGCCGTGGCTCGGCCCCACGCTGGAGGAGGAGCTGGGAGCGCTGGCCGCGGTGGGCGCCCGCCGGGTGCTGGTCGCTCCCATCGGGTTCGTGGCCGACCACACGGAGATCCTCTTCGACATCGACGTGCAGGCGCGCGAGGCGGCCCGCGCCGCGGGCATCCGCCTCCAGCGCACGGCCTCGCTCAACGACTCGCCGCGGTTCATCGCCACGCTGGCCGACCTCGTGCGCCGCGCGCGTCGGCCCGCGGCTCCCGCGGTATGATCGCCGCCTGGTAGTCCCTTCGGCTCCCAGGTCCTGCATGCGACTCTCCCAGCGGATGGCCCGCCTCGGCACCGAGACCGCGTTCGAGGTACTGGCGCGCGCGCGCTCTCTCGAGGCGAAGGGGCGCCACGTCGTCCACCTCGAGATCGGCGAGCCCGACTTCGACACGCCCGCGCACATCGTGGACGCGGCGGTGGCGGCGCTGCGCGCGGGCGCCACCCACTACGGGCCGTCGGCCGGGCTGCCCGAGCTGCGCGAGGCGGTGGCCGAGGACTCCACGCGGCGGCGCGGGGTGCGGGCCACGCCCGAGATGGTGGTGGTGACGCCCGGCGCCAAGCCCATCATGTTCTTCGTCATCCTGGCCCTGGTGGACGAGGGCGACGAGGTCCTCTACCCGAACCCGGGGTTCCCCATCTACGAGTCCATGATCCGGTACATCGGGGGCAACCCGGTGCCGGTGCGGCTGCTCGAGGAGCGCGGCTTCGCGCTCGACGTGGACCAGCTCGTGGACCGCATCGGGCCCCGCACGCGGCTCGTCATCCTGAACCATCCGCACAACCCCACCGGCGGCACCATCCCCGAGGGCGGCCTGCGCGCGATCGCGGATGCGGCCAGCCGCTTCGGCGTGCCGGTCCTCTCCGACGAGATCTACAGCCGCATCCTGTACGAGGGGGAGCACGTTTCGATCGCGCGCATGCCGGGCATGGAGCCCTTCGCCATCGTCCTGGACGGCTTCTCGAAGACGTACGCCATGACCGGCTGGCGGCTCGGCTACGGCATCATGCCCGCGCCCATGGCCCAGGTGGTGGCCAAGCTGCAGACCAACTCCACCTCCTGCACGGCCACGTTCAGCCAGCTGGCCGCGGTCCAGGCGCTGCGCGGCGACCAGTCCCCGGTGGAGGCCATGATCCAGGAGTTCCGGCGCCGGCGCGACGCGATCGTGGACGGCCTGCGCGCCATCCCCGGGTTCTCCTGCGCCCGGCCGCGGGGGGCCTTCTACGTCTTCCCGAACATCACGCGGACGGGCTATTCGTCCAAGGCCCTGGCCGACCGCCTGCTCGAGGAGGGCGGGGTGGCCTGCCTCAGCGGCACGGCCTTCGGCGAGTTCGGCGAGGGCCACCTGCGCTTCTCCTACGCCAACAGCATGGAGAACATCCAGGAAGCCCTGAAGCGGATCCGGGGCGTGCTCGGAAGCTGACATGACCTACCGCATCTTCGCGACCACCGACATCGGGCAGGAGGCGCTGCAGCGGCTGCGGGACAAGGGGTGGGCGCTCGAGGTCTACGACAAGGTGGAGCCGCCGCCCAAGGCGCTCATCCTGGAGAAGGTGCGCGGGGGTATCGACGCGCTCATCACCACGCTGCGCGACCCCATCGACGACGAGGTCTTGGCCGCGGGCAAGGCGGGGAACCTCAAGGTCGTGGCGCAGGACGCCGTCGGGTTCGACAACATCGACCGCGCGGCGGCCAACCGGCACCGCATCCCCTTCAGCCACACCGCGGACGTGCTCACCGACGCCACCGCCGAGTTCGCCTTCCTCATCATGGGCGCCGTGGCGCGCATGACGTGGCCTTCCGAGCAGATGGTGCGCGAGCAGACGTGGTCGACCTGGCACCCCTACCACCCCTGGCTCGGAGACGAGATCACCGGCAAGACCGTGGCCGTGATCGGCACGGGCCGCATCGGCAAGAGCTTCATCAAGAAGGCCGTCGGGTTCGACATGGACGTGCTGTGCTACGACCCCGTGTACCAGGACCGGAAATACGTCGAGGGCGTCCAGCGCGTGATGGACGCGCGCGAGCGTGAAGGGTTCACCCGAAGGAAGCAGAAGATCGCCTACGTCTCGTTCGAGCAGGCCCTGCGCGAGGCGGACTTCGTCTCCCTGCACGTGCCCCTGACCCGTCCCGGAGAAGCCGAGGAGCCGACCTTCCACCTCATGGACGAGCGCCGCTTGAAGATGATGAAGCGCACCGCCTACCTCGTGAACACGTCGCGCGGCCCGATCGTGGACGAAGGGGCGCTCGCCCGGGCCCTGCTCGAGGGCACGATCGCCGGGGCCGCGCTCGACGTGTTCGAGAAGGAGCCACTGCCGGCCACGAGCCCCCTGCGCGACGAGCGGCTGAAGCTGAAGCTGCGGATGTTCCACCACTTCGCCTCCGCCGGGCGCGCCACGCGGCTCTCGCCGGATCCCGACGTGGGGATGGCGGGCCGCACCGTCCAGGCCGTCATCGACGTGCTCGAGAACCGCTATCCCGACCCGGGCAAGGGACCGTACGTCGTGAACAAGGAGGCCTTCGCGGACGCGCCGTGAGGCTCCTCCTGCCGCTCCTCCTCCTGGGGACCGCGGCCGTGCCCGCCGGGCGCAAGGAGACCGCGGCGGCCCGGGAGGAGGCGCGGCAGTGCCTGGAGCGGAGCGGCGAGAGCGCGGTCGGCGCCTGCCGGCGCGCGCTGGGCCTCGGCCTCATCCCGCCCCGCGCCGCGGTCGTCCGGCGGGCCCTGGCGCTGGAGCTGATCGCCCTCGACCGCGGCCAGGAAGCCCTCGAGGTGTACCGCGAGGCGGTGGCCGCGCAGCCCGAGGACGCCGAAGCGCAACTGCGGCTCGGCCAGGCGCTGCTTTCGATTGCCGGCGACGCCGAGGCCGCCCTGCCCGCGCTGGAGCGCGCCCGGGAGCTGCGCCCGGACGAGGCGCGCATGGCGGGCGCGCTCGGCCTCGCGCTGAGCGCCCTCGGCCGCACGGCCGAGGCCGTCACCGCGTTCGAGGCCGCCGCTCGCCTCG
>Ga0299913_10006437_pt1 | contig 10179 bp, 9 predicted proteins | sample RVTome_9_FD_201360 | JGI IMG/M metagenome (GOLD analysis project Ga0299913, IMG submission 201360) | Soil microbial communities from uranium-contaminated site in the Upper Colorado River Basin, Wyoming, United States - RVT155D38 (version 2) ... | reverse complement strand
CCGAGCGGGTCGAAGAGGCGGTCTTGCAGGTAGCGGCGGTAGGGCTCGCCAGGCCCCACGGTGCGGGCGACGACCCCGGAGACGATGGTGGAGGCGCCCGACGAGTAGTTGAACACCGTGTCGGGCGGGTGGGCGAGGGGCCGGTCGGCGGCGAACCGGGCCATGTCGGCCTGGCCCGCGCCGAAGAGCATCTCGATCACGTCGGAGGTGCCGGCGTCGTCGTAGACCTCGCTGAAGTCGAGGCCGTCGCGCATGGTGAGCAGGTGCTCGAGCGTGATGCCGCTCCGAGGATCGCCGGCGTGGCCCCACTCGGGCACGCGGGCCGGCTCGCCGGGTTCCAGGCGATCCTCGTCGACGAGCGTGCCGACGACGGCGTGCAGCATCGACTTGGCCATCGACCACGACAGCAGCCGGGTCGACGGCTCGACCGGCTCGTGCGGGCGGTCCCAGTGCTCGAGCACGCCGCCGTACCGCTCGGCCACCAGCAGCCCCCGGTGCGCGACCGCCACGGCGTAGGTGGTGCCGTAGCGGTCGGTGTCGCGCATGACGGCGTCGAGCAGCGCGTCGAGGCCGCCGGCGACCGCCTCGGGCGGCGCGCCCTGCGGCCACTCGTCCGTGGGCCAGGGCACGCCCCGGGGCTGACCCGGCAGCGGCACCAGCGGGCGGCGACGCATGTCGTCCACGAGGGGTGCGCTGTCGCCGGTGACCGTCATCACACCACCGCCGCTCAGGCCGGGAGCTCGACGCAGTTGCCGGTGGGAGTGCCCTGCAGGTGCACCGCGTGGCCGGACGTCGCGACCGCGGCGCACATCTGGGTGGCCTCGCCTCTGGAATCGGGGCCGAAGTCGGTCAGCGCGGACGTGGCCTCGTCGGTCACGTGCCAGAGACCCGGAGGGGTCCCGTTCGTGCCGGCGTTCTCGGGCGCGGTCGTGTTCAGGAAGAGGTGGACGTGCAGCTCGCCTTCGGCGAACGACGGCGTGTAGCCGATGGTCTGGTAGTTCGCCCGGTACTGGTTGCCTTCGACCACGACCTCGTCGATCTGCACGAACGGGCCCTGGGGCGTCGCCTCGGTGGTCGTCGGTGCCTCGCCGGTGGTGTCCGGCGACGCCGTGGTGACGGGCGCAGCGGTCGTGTCCGGCGTGTCACCGGTGGCCGCGTCGTCGCCGTCGCCACCGCTGCCCAGCGCGTAGGCGGCACCGCCGGCGACCGCAAGCGCCAGCAGTGCCGCCCCGACCAGCACGGCCGGGCGGCGCGACGGCGAGCCGCCGCGGCCCGGGCCGGTGGGGCCACCGGGGCCGCCGTTGCCGTCGCCGCCGGCGTGGCGGGGGCCGCCGCGCTCGGCCCGGACGGCCGGCTCGTCGCGGCGCGGGCCCTGGGCGGTGCCGTACGGCACGGTGACGGTGCGGGTGTCGCGCCGGGTCGGTGACGGGTCGGCGCCGGTGCGCCGCCGGAGACCGGTCGCCTCGCCGGGCCCGCCGTAGGCGCCGCTCGCCGGCGGGGGCGGGCCGGACGATGCGGCTGTGCCCTGCAGGTGGGTGGGCGCGGGGTCGGGCCCGCCGCCCGGATGGCCGGCGTGGGCGCCCGGCGCGGTGGCGTCGCCACCGGCGGGCACCATGGCGTCGCCCGAACCACCGGCGTGCGCGGCCGCTGCACCGGCCACCGCGCCCGCCGCGGCACCGGCGGCTGCCGCGCCGAGCAGCGGCGCCCCGCGGCCCGCAGGGGCACCCTGGGGGCCGGGCGCACCGGCGGCGGCCGACGCGCCCTCCGCGCCCGCGGCGCCGGCCTGCTGGGCGGCCGTGATGGCGGCGCCCATCGCCACGCCGTACTTGGGGTGGGCGTCGACCGCCACGGGACGGCCGAGCGCGGTCGACACCAGCTCGGCCACCAGCGGTGTGCGCGACGACCCGCCGACCAGCAGCACGGCGGTGACGTCGGTGGGCGTGACGTTCGCCGACCGCAGCGCGCGGTTCATGGCCGTGATGGTGTCGCCGAGCGCGGGCCGCACCATCGACTCGTACTCGGACCGGGTGAGCCGCACCTCGGTCTGCAGGTTGGGCAGCATGACCGGGATCGACACGTCGCTGTCGGAGGACAGCGCCTCCTTGGCGTCGATGCACTCCTGGCGGAGCCGGGCCACCGCGGCCTGGGCGGTGGGGTCGTCGGGGTCGAGCTCGTCGATGGCGCCGCCGATGGCCTGCGACACGTGGTGGAACACCGCGGCGTCGAAGTCGACGCCGCCCAGCCGCTCGATGCCCTCGGGCGCGCCCAGGATCTCCCACCCGGTGGCGGTCTTGCGCAGCACCGCGGCGTCGAAGGTGCCGCCGCCCAGGTCGTAGACGGCGATGACCGAACCGGGCTCGACCCGGGCCTGCGAGGCGTAGTGGATGGCGGCCGCCTCGGGCTCGCTGAGCGTGGCGACGCCGTCGAGGTCGGCGAGGTTGATGGACTGGCGCAGCAGGTCGAGCTTGTAGTTGCCCCAGTTGGCCGGGTGCGACACGGCGATGCCGGCCGGCGGGCCGCCCTCGACCTGGCTGACCTGCTCGACCACCCACCGCAGCAGCTTGGCCATGAGGGCGTCGGCCGAATACGGCGTGCCGGCGACGATGATGGGCGTGGGGTCGCCGATGCGGCGCTTGAACTCGCGGGCCACCCGGCCTGGCTCGGTGGCGGCGCGGCGCACCGCGGCCTCGCCGGTGAGCACCGCCTCGTCGTCGCGCAGCAGCACCACCGAGGGGATGGTCGGGGACCGGTTGCCCAGGCTGGCGATCTCGTAGCGCCCGTCGCGCCACACCGCCGCCGCCGTGTACGTGGTCCCGATGTCGATGCCTAGGTAGTACGCCATGTCCGCCTTCTACGCCCTCGGGCCGGATCTGGTGCGTGCTCGCAGTGCTGCCGCCCGGCGAAGGGCCAGCCTACAACTGGTCCCCGGGTCACAGGGTCTCGGCGAAGCTGACCTCGCTCTCGCCCCGCAGCACGTTCTTGAGCAGCTTGCCCGACGCGTTCCGGGGCAGGGGGTCGGTGCGGATCTCGACGTGCGCCGGCACCTTGAAATCGGCCAGCTCGGCCCGCACCCACGAGCGCACGTCGTCGTCGGTGAGCGCCTCGCCGTGCTCGACCTGCACGACGGCCTTGACCTCCTCGCCCAGCTCGGGGTGGGGCACGCCGATGATGGCGGCGTCGGCGACGGCGGGGTGCTCGACCAGGCGGTTCTCGATCTCGACGCAGTAGATGTTCTCGCCGCCCCGGATGATCATGTCCTTCTTGCGGTCGGTGATGTAGAGGTAGCCCTCGTCGTCGAGGTGGCCGATGTCGCCGGTGTGCAGCCAGCCGTCGGGGTCGATGGCGTCGGCGGTGGCCTCGGGCTTGTTCCAGTAGCCCTTCATGAGGATGGGCCCGCGGATGCAGACCTCGCCGGTCTCGCCCTGGGGCACCGGCTTGCCCAGCGGGTCGACGATCTGCACCTCGACGGTGGGCACGGGCGGGCCGACCGAGTCGGGCTTGCGCTTCGCGTCGGGGCCGCTGATGACCGTGGCGACGGACGACGTCTCGGTCAGCCCGTAGGCGTTGGACGTCGTGCGCACGTTGGGGAAGGTGTCGGCGACCTTGCGCTGCAGCTCGTCGGCCGAGGGCGACCCGCCGAACGCGACGCTGACCACGGTGGACGTGTCGAAGTCGTGCCGCGTCGGGTGCTCGCACACCCGCCACACCATGGTGGGCACCGTGGCCCACACGGTGACGCCGTGCTCCTCGATCAGCCGCAGGGCCTCCTCGGGCTGGAAGCGGCCGGTCGGGATGACGATCTTGATGCCGGCGAGCATGCCGACCACCAGGCCCGAGTGGCAGCCCGAGACGTGGAACAGGGGCGAGGTGAGCAGCGACACCGTGGGCCCACCGCCGCCCAGGACCGAGCCCGCCTCGGGGTCGGCCATGGCGCCGGCCACGGTTATGTACAGCGTGTTCTGCAGGTTGGCGACCATCGACCGGTGGGTCGAGATGGCCCCCTTGGGCCGGCCCGTCGTGCCGGACGTGTAGAAGATCACCGCCGCGTCGTCCTCGTCGATGGGCGCGTCCGGGAAGGTGGCGGTGGGCGAGCCGGTCAGCTCGTCGAAGCGGTGCAGCGCGACGGCGCTGCCCATTGCGGCGGGGAAGTCGTCGGGCGCGGCGTCGACCAGGAAGACGTGGGTGAGATCGGGCGCCTCGTCGAGCCGGTCGGCGATGCGCTCGAACCGCCTGCCGTCGGCGACGAGCACGCTGGCGCCCGAGTCCTGCAGGCCGTAGAGGATCTCGTCGGCCTTCCACCAGCCGTTCAGTCCGACGAGGACGGCGCCGGCCGACACCGTGGCCCAGAACGCGAGGCACCACTCGGGGTTGTTCTGGCTCAGCACCGCGACCCGGTCGCCGCGGCCGACGCCGTACCGGGCGGTGAGCGCCTCGGCGACGCCGTTGGAGGTCTCGACGAACGTGCGGTAGCCGTAGGTCCGGTCGCCGTAGACGATGAACGGCGTCTCGTCGCCCCGGTTGATCGCGGCCTCCGCGATCTCGCGCAGGGAGCGCATCCGCTCCTTGTAGACCTGCATGGGCCGGCCGAGGACGTCCTCGGTGGTGACCTCGAACATGCCGCCGGGCCCTGTGAGTTGCGCGCGGACCTCTCCCAGGCTGGGCATCGCCTTCCCCTCCGTTGGCTGATGCGATCGTCACCCGAGACTAGTGGACCGGCCCCGGCGTGATCGCGGGTGGGGTCACGCGGCTCTGGGCGGCGGCGACTCCCAGGCGTCGACGATCGTCGGGCGGGGGACGAAGACGTCCATGCCGCCCGTGTGGATCCAGACGGACGGCGTGCGCCCCCGCCCCGCCGACACGAGGGTCACGGCATCGAGGCGCGACCCGTCGGCGAGGGCGAGGCTCACCTCGCGCCCCTCGAGGTCGCGCAGGCCGCGGGTGCTCGTCCGGCGCCCGGGTCGGTCGTGGGTAGCGGTGGTGTCGAGCATCGTGTGTCTCCTCGGTCGTTCCTGGCCTGGCGGCTCACCAGTACGACGATGTGGCCGGCCGCGACTCATCGCCGGGCCGCCCGGATCGTCCGGACCGCCCGGACCGGCCGGCCGGCCGGATGGGGGCCTTCGCCTCTGGCCCGCCCACGGCCGCGCCGCGGACGATGGGGACGATGCTGGACGCACCGCTCGACATCTTCCGGATGCGTCAGTACTTCGACGTGCTGACCAGGATGCGCGAGGTCGCCGACGGCGTGCGCGGCGACGTGGGGTTCGTCCGCCGGGTGCGCAAGGGTCTCGTGCCGCTGCCGCTCGACCGCGGCCCCCGGCCGGTCGACCCGTTCCCGCCCCCCGAGCCGCTCGACGCCGGCGCCCTCGCCGGCCGGTCACTGGGGGTGGTTGCCACCGGGGGCAGCGGCGCCCTCGCGTCGCTGGTCGGCGTCGCCCGCGCCACGGAGGAGGCGGGCGTCACGCCGTCGGTCGTGGCCGTGTGCTCGGGATCGGCGCTGTTCGGCTTCCCGCTCGCCGCCGGCATGCCCGCGGCCGACGTCGCCCGGTTCGTCACCGGCATGCGGCCGGGGGACTACCTCGACCCCGACTGGCGCACGGTGCTCACGCTGCTGCCCCGCGCCGCCCGCGGCTTCGCCGGGCTGCTCAAGGGCGAGGCGGTGGAGGCGACGTACCGGTCGCTGCTGGGCGACATGAGGCTGGGCGATCTGCCGGTGCCGTGCTACGCGCCCATCTGGAACGTCGAGGAGAACCGCCTCGAGTACCTGGGCCCCCGCACCCGGCCGGAGATGACCGTCGCCCGGGCCGTCCGGATGGCGATCGCGCTGCCCCTCTTCATCGACCCCGTCGAGCTGGCCGGCGGCTCGTGGTGCGACGGTGGGATCGTCGACATCTTCCCGGTGCACCCGCTGCTCGACATCGAGGACCGGCCGGACGCGGTGCTCGCGGTCAACGGCTTCTACCCGACGGGGTTCGGCGGCGAGGAGGCGCCGCGCGACTGGCGGCAGCGACCGCTCTCGATCCTCCACGTCGCGTCGCAGGTCCGCACCTGCCAGCAGATCCAGCTCGCCCGCGAGAACCTGCGCCGGCTGCGGGACGCGTGCGAGGTCGTGCTGATCGAGCCGGTGCCGTACCAGAAGGTGCGCGGCATCGGCTTCTACGACCAGTTCGTCTCCACCGGCGACTGGCCCGGCTTCATGGTCGCGGGGCGCGAGCACGCCCGCCGCGGCCTTGCGGCCCTCGCCGGTCACAAACGCTGATCGCCGCGTGTCCAACCCCTCGACACGACGGTCCCGCGGCCGACCGGCTGCGGGCGGAGACGAGGAGGACGGCGCGATGGCGCAGGTCGAGGTGCTCGGTTCGACGATGGCGTACCGGGACGAGGGGACGGGTGTGCCCGTCGTGCTGCTGCACGGCAACCCCGCCTCGTCCTACGTCTGGCGAAAGGTCCTGCCGGTCGTGGCGACGGTGGGGCGGGCGATGGCCCCCGACCTCATCGGGATGGGCGAGTCCGGCAGGCCGGCGATCGACTACGGCTTCGACGACAGCGCCCGCTACCTCGACGCCTGGTTCGAGGCGCTCGGCCTCGACGAGGTGGTGCTGGTCGGCCACGACTGGGGCGGCGCGCTGGCCTTCGACTGGGCGGCCCGCCACCCTGGGCGGGTGCGCGGGCTGGCGTTCATGGAGACCATCGTCCGGCCCATGACCTGGGACGACTTCCCGGGCCCCGCCCGGCCGCGTTACGAGGCCCTGCGGGCCGCCGGGTCCGGTGAGACCAAGGTGCTCGACGAGAACTTCTTCATCGAGCAGGCGCTGCGGGCGACCGTGCTGAGCGGGCTGAGCGACGAGGACCTGGCGGTGTACCGCGCCTACTACCCGACCCGCGAGGGCCGGCGGCCGCTGCTCGCGTGGCCGCGAGCCATGCCGATCGAGGGCGAGCCGGCCGGCGTGGTCCGCCGTATCGAGGACTACGACGCGTGGCTCGCCACCAGCGAAGATGTCCCCAAGCTGCTGCTGACGTTCGACGGCCCGACGGAGACGCTGATGATGGGCCCCGACATGGTCGCCTGGTGCGAAGCCAACATCGCCGCCCTCGAGGTCGAGGGGTGCGGCCCCGCCGCGCACGTCGCGCCCGAGGACCAGCCGGGCGCCATCGCCGCGGCGGTGGTGGCGTGGCTGGCCCGCCACCGCCTGGCCGAGCCCCGGGGCGCCCGCCGTGCCTGACGCCCCGCCGGGCGGGCGGGCGGCCGCCGACGACGAGCGCGCCCTGGTCGACCGGGCGCTGGACGGCGACCGCACCGCCCTCGATGAGGTGATCGGGATCGTGCGCGACCCGATCTACCGCTTGGCCCTCCGGATGGCGTGGCGGCCCCAGGATGCCGAGGACGCCACCCAGGAGATCCTGATCCGCATCATCACCCGGCTGGCGTCGTGGCGGGGCGAGGCGGCCCTCACCACCTGGGCCTACCGCGTCGCGGCCAACCACCTGCTGAACCGGCGGCGGTCCCCGGCGGCGGCCGAGCTGACCTTCGACGCGATGGGCGACGAGCTGGACCGCACCGCGACCGCCCCCGACCACACCGGGCCGGACGCCGAGTTGCTGGCCGAGGAGGTGCGGCTGAGCTGCACGCAGGCGATGCTCCAGTGCCTCGACGCGGGCGAGCGGCTCGCGTACGTGCTGGGCGACATCGTGCGTCTGCCCAGCAGGGAGGCGTCGTGGATCGCCGGCGTCAGCGACGCCGCCTACCGCAAGCGGCTGCAGCGGGCGCGCGCCGCGGTGCGCTCGTTCACCGCCGGTCGCTGCGGCGTCATCGACCCGACGGCCACGTGCCGGTGCGCCCGCCGGATCGACCGCTCGATCGAGACCGGGCGGCTGCGGGGCGACCACCTGCGCTTCGCCCGCCATCCCGTGGCGCCCGAGGTCACGGCAGCGAGCGCGGACCTCGGCGAGCTGCGGTCGGCGGCCGAGCTGATGCGCAGCCACCCGGCCTACGCCGCCCCGGGGGCCGTCACCGAGGCGGTGCGCGACCTGCTGCGCACCCGGCGATACTCGTTCCTCCCCGCCGATGCCGAGGCCGATGCCGAGACCGATGCCGAGACCGACGCAGAGCGCGACGCCGATGCCGATCGCCGGTGACGACCGCCGCCGTCCGCGATGCTGGGTGCCATGGCCGTGATCGAGACGATGACGTTCCGGCTGGCGGGCGGGGCGGACGACGCCGCGTTCCTCGCCGTCGACAAGCGCCTCCAGAGCGAGTTCGCCTACCAGCAGCCGGGCCTGCTCCGCCGCACCACCGCGCGGGGCGCGGGCGACCGCGCCGGCGAGTGGATCGTCATCGACCTGTGGCGCAGCGCCGAGGACGCCGACCGTTGCGCGGCGCGGTGGGAGGACGACCCGCTCGCGCAGGAGCTCATGTCCTTCGTCGACCGCAGCACCCTCGACGTCCGCCGCTACAGCGACCTCGGCTGACGCCGGCTACTGCTGCACCAGGACGAGCGGGTTGCCCTCGGGGTCGGTGATCGGGGCGATCGTCGGGCCGCCCGGCACGTCGAACGGCTCGGACAGCGCGGCGCCGCCGAGCTCGGCGGCCCGCGCCAGCGAGGCGTGGATGTCGCGCACCTGGACGTACAGCCGCACGCCCGGCGCGTCGCCCTGGCGGATGTGGCCCGCAGGCCCGGGCTCGGGGCCGCCCAGCCCGGCGGGGATGCCCATGATCGGGCCGTCGCCGACCTCCCAGTTGAAGAGGTCGCGGTAGAAGGCCCGCTGGCGCTCAGGGTCCCGCGCCTCGATCTCCCAGTGCACGACGGGTCGTGGCCAGTCAGCGCTCATCGCCCTCTCCAGCGTCGCTCGACTGCTGCCAGCCTGGCACACGCTCCGGCGGGTGCCCTGCTGTCAGGCGCCCGGCCGGGGTGGTCACTGGTCACAGCGCGCGAGGCAGCACCGCCAGGTCCAGCACGTCGCCGCCCCGCACCACGCGGGCCTCGACGGCGCGGCCGGTGCGGTCGCCGGTGAGCAGGCGCTGCATGTCGCCGATCGCCTCGACCGGGTGCCCGTCGAGGGCGACGACGATGTCCTCGGGCCGGATGCCGGCCCGAGCCGCCGGGCCCCCGGCGACCACGCCGGTGACCTCGACCCCACGGTGGCGCCCGAGCCGGTCGGCCACCCGGGGCGGCAGGGCCCGGGCCCCGCCGGAGAGCCCGAGCTCGGCCCGGTCGACGCGACCCCGGGCGATCAGAGCACCGATGAACCCCATGGTGGTGGCGTCGAGGGGGATCGCCAGGCCCAGCCCCTGCCCGATCCCCGGGCTGACCACCGCCGTGTTGATGCCGACCACCTTGCCGTCGCTCGTCGCCAGCGCACCCCCGCTGTTGCCCGGGTGCAGCGCCGCGTCGGTCTGGATGACCCCTTCGACCACCCGGGCCCGGCGCCCGTCGACGGTGGGCAGCGACCGGCCGAGGGCTGACACGACCCCCGCCGACACCGACCCCGCGAAGCCGAGGGGGCTGCCCACGGCGACCACGAGCTGGCCCACCCGAAGGCGGGCCGCGTCGCCCAGCTCGGCCGCCGGCAGGTCGCGGGCGGGCACCCGCACGACCGCCAGGTCGGACAGGCGGTCGGTGCCCACCACCTCGTAGGGCAGCTCGGCGCCGTCGTAGAAGACGGCGCCGCCGACCCGGCCACCGGCGAGGACGTGCGCCGAGGTGACCAGCAGGCCGTCGCCGGACAGCACCACCGCCGAGCCGCTGCCGGTGCCGTGGCGCACGCTGGCCACCGAGGGCAGCAGGCGCTCGGCCACCGCCACCACCACCCGCGAGTAGGCGTCGAGGGCGGCGTCGTCGTGGTCGGCGCCGTCGTGGTGCTCGTCCGGCGGGGCGACCGGCTCAGGCGTCGCCGACATCGGCGGGACCACCGGCGTCCGCCGGCTCGGGGTCGAACCGCACGACCACGTCCACCTCGTCGACGCCGCGCACCACGTGGAGCGCCAGCGTCCCGCCGTCGGGCACGGCGTCGAGCACCGCGGTCAGGACGTCGGTGTCGGCGATCTCGGCGCTCCCGGCGGCGGTCACGAGGTCACCCTCCCGCAACCCGGCCCGCGCCGCCGGGCTGTCGGGCTCGACAGCCCGGACGAGCACGCCCGGCCGATCGGGCAGGCCCACCGCCCGGCGCATGCGGCGCGCCACG
>Ga0299913_10006436_pt1 | contig 10180 bp, 6 predicted proteins | sample RVTome_9_FD_201360 | JGI IMG/M metagenome (GOLD analysis project Ga0299913, IMG submission 201360) | Soil microbial communities from uranium-contaminated site in the Upper Colorado River Basin, Wyoming, United States - RVT155D38 (version 2) ... | reverse complement strand
GGTCGGGTCGTCGGAGCCGAGCTCGAAGCGCTCGGCCGGGAACGCGGCCGGCAGGTCCTCGAAGCGCGTGCCCTCGGCGACCTCGTCGGCCGGGCGGCCGTTGATGGTGTCGACGCGGATCAGCGACGGGAAGCGCTCGGAGCGGCGCGGGGCGCGCACCGGGCCGCCGACGCGGTCGCCCGAGACGAGCTCGCAGCGCTTGACCTGGGCGGCGGAGACGTAGACGTCGTCGTCGGTGGTCTCCGGCGGCGCGAGGCGCACGAAGCCGGAGCCGTTGGAGAGAAGCTCGACCACGCCCTCGACCGCGCGGTCCTCGTCGCCGGCGTCCTCGTCGGTGGTGCCCTCCTCGGCGGCCGTCGTGCGGGCGCGCCCGCGGCCGCCGCGACGCCCGCGCCGGGAGCGGCGCGCGCCGTCGTCGGCCTCCTCGTCGGAGGTCTCGGCCTCGGCCTCGGCCGGCGCCTCGACCGCCTCCGGCTCCTCCTCGGCGGCGGGCTTGGCGGCACGCCGCCCGCGGCCGCGGCCACGGCGGGGAGCCTCCTCCTCGACGGCCTCGACGGCCTCGAGGGCCTCGACGGCCTCGACGGCCTCGATGGCCTCGGCGCCGGGCTCCTCACCGGCCTGGCGGGCCACGATCGCGTCGATCAGCTCGGCCTTGCGCAGGCGGCGGAAGCCGTCCACGCCGAGCTCGTTGGCGAGAACGTGCAGATCGGCGAGCGGGCTCTGCTCCAGCTCGGAGCGTTCAAGTACGGCGGACATGTGGTGTCCTCCTTCGATTCGGTCGGTCGGCGCCCGGCCGCGTTGTGCGCAGCGGCCGGCAACCCCTTGCCCGACTCAGCCTAGCGAGTGATCCGTGGGCGGGAAGCGCTCGGGCGTCAGCCCGGCGTCCGGCGCCAGCTCGATCTCGCCCCGCAGCGCCGCCCGCACGCGCAGGTGGTCGGCGGCCGCGGCGACGTCGTGCACGCGCAGCAGGTGCGCGCCCGCGTCGACCCCGTGCGCGAGCGCCGCCAGGGTGCCGGCCAGGCGCTCGCGCGGCGGCCGGCCCGTGAGCGCGCCGACGAAGTCCTTGTTCGAGACGGCGAGCACGACCGGGCGGCCGAGCGCGAGCACCGCGTCGAGCCGCCGCAGCACCGCGACGGTCTGGGCCGGCGTCTTGGCGAAGTCGGGCCCGGGGTCGAGCACGATCTGCTCGGCCTGCACCCCGCGCGCCAGCGCGACCGCCATGCGCTCGCGCAGCAGCTCGACGACGTCCTCGACCACGTCGGCGTAGCGGCCGGGGTCGAGCAGCGTCCCCTTCGGCGCGACCCGCGTGTGCATGATCACCAGGCCCGCGCCCGTGCGCGCGCAGACGTCCGCGAGCCCCGGGTCGCGCAGGCCGGAGACGTCGTTGACGAGCGCGGCGCCCGCCGCGACCGCCGCCTCGGCCACCTCGGGCTTGTAGGTGTCGACCGACACCACGGCGCCCTCGACCGCCAACCGCTCGATCAGCGGCGCCACGCGCTCGATCTCCTCCGCTGCGCCCACCGGCGGCCGGTCGCCGCGGGCCGACTCGCCGCCGACGTCGAGCAGGTCGGCGCCCGCCTCCAGCAGCCCCCGGGCTCGGGCCACGCGCGCCTCGAGCCCCGGGTCGTCGCCGGGGTCGGAGAACGAGTCCGGCGTGGCGTTGAGGATGCCCATCAGCAGCGGCCGCGCGCCCAGCTCCAGCATGCGGCCGCGAAGCCGGAGGACGGGCGCGCTGCTCACACGCGCACGCGCACGCTCTTCACGGTCACGTTGCCGGCCCGGTCGAAGATCCGGACGGTGATCGTGTACCGCCCGCCGCGGCGGTAGCGGTGCGCCGGGGAGGCGCCGCCGGAGCGCTTGCGGTCGTCGCCCCAGTCGGTCCGGATGCGATCGATGCCGGTGCCGCGCCTGCCGTCGCGGGCGCGCACGGTCAGGCGCACGGTGCGCCCGCTGCGCTGGGTGCGGATGCGGGCCTTCGGCGACCTCGCGTCCACCCGCGTCACCTTCACGCGGCTCGGCGCCGCCTGACCGCGCCGGTCGACGCCGACGACCTGGATCCGGTGCCGGCCGCGCCGCTGCGGCGGCAGGCGGAACTTCGTCTTGAGCGTGGCGCCGACCTCGCGGCCGTCGACCAGCACCTTGAAGGTCTGCGGCCCGACGAACTCGAGGCCTCCAGTCCAGCGGACCAGCGGCCGCCGCGGCGAGTACTTGCGCACCCCGGTCACCACCGGACGGCTCGGGGGCAGATCGTGCAGCGCGACGGTCAGGTGCCGTGCGCCGGCGGCGCCCTGCAGCATCGCCACCGCCACGTTGCCGACGCGGTCGGTCGAGCTGGCGAGCGAGCCGGGCACGACCGCGCCGAGGTCGGGCCGCGAGAGCACCGCCTCTGGCCCGAACGGGCTCGCCGCCGGCGCCAGCCGGCCGCGCGCCTCGGCGCCGGACACCCACGCCACGGCGGCGTCGTCGCGGTCGGAGTAGGCCACCACCGGGTTCGACGCGGCGCCGAGCCCGTCGACCCGCAGTGACGGCTGCACCCCGTCGTCGTCGAGCGGCGTCCCGATCACCGTCGCGTCGCTGTTCGCGGACACGGCGAAGCCGTTGCCCGCGCCGCTGATGCTCACGTGCGGGTCGATCCCGTCGCCGCCGCCGTCGATCACGGCCGGCGCCTCGAACGTCGATGCCCGCAGGCGCCGCGCGACGTTGCGGGTGCGCCCGCCGAGGTCCTGGCGGAAGACCACCCAGGCGTAGGAGCGATCGTGCTCGACGTCGACGTCGGGCGAGTCCGCCGAGCCGGCGAGCTGTCCTGGGACGGAGGGGAGCGAGGCCTCCTGCGGCAGGCTGGAGAGCGTCGTCCCGTAGATCCGGCGGGCGTAGACGTGGGTGAGCCCGCCGGCGTCGGTCTCGCCCCACACCACGAGCGCGCTGCCGTCGGCGGCGACGACCACGCGCGGGCGCGACGCTCCGGCGCCCGCGGACCGTGCCGGGTCGATGTCGAGCGGCGCGGGAACCACCTCCCAGCGGTCGCCGGCGAGGCGCGCGGCACGGACGTCGCCGTTCTGCGTCCAGACCGCGTACGCGACGCCGTTCACGCCGAGGTCGATCGAGAGCCCGTCGGCGCCGCCGCCCGGGGTCAGCGGGGTGACGACCTTGCCGAGCGAGGCCCCGTAGACGATGCCGTTCTCGACCCACGCGGCGGCCGCGCGCCCCAGCTCGCCGCTCGCCACGACCGCCTCGGTCGCGCCCGGCCCGCTGATCGGGACCGGAGCGCTCCACACGCCCGCCACCATGCCCGAGTGCCAGACCCGCGCTCCGCCCGCGTCGCGCTTGACGTAGACGAGGTTGACGGCGCCGAGCCGGCTGAAGTCCACCGCGGCCCGATCGATGTCCCCCGGCCCGTCGACCGGGTCGGCGACGAACCAGCCCGCGTGGGCCGCGGCGGGCGCCGCGGCGAGGACGAGGAGGCAGGCGAGGAACGGAAGGGTGCGTCTCATGCAGGAAGGGGTGGTGGGTCGGGAGCGGGGCGCCTACTGACCGGGTGCAACCGGCGTGGGCGGCGAAAGTTACGGCGTCGAGAGGACGATCACCCGCCGGCCACGACGCCCTCGGCCGCGGCCTCGGCGCGGAACGCGTCCGCCTCGCGCGCCGAGCGGGCCGCGTCCCAGCCCAGCTCGCGGCCGATGGCGGCGGCGACGCGGCCGGGCGCGCCCGATCCGGGAGCGCAGACGTCGCGCCCTGCGGTCAGCGCGAGCCGGGTGCGGCGCAGCAGCACGTCGCCGACCGTCCGCGCCTGCTCGCGGCGGGCCGCGTGTACCGCCTCGGCCAGCAGGTCGGGGCGCCCGGGCTGCAGCGGCTCGGCCAGCTCGGGCCGCTCCCCGGCCAGCCGCAGCACCTCGTGGGCGACGTAGCCGTAGCGGGCGGCGAGCTGCTCGTAGGCGTCCTCGGGCACGCCGGGCACGTGCGGGAGGTCGGCCGGCTCGACCGCCATGCCGAGCGGCACCTGGTGGGTCTGGCAGGGCGCGTCGCGCCCCTCGCGCTCGACGATCCGGTCGACGGCCAGCTTCGCCATCCGCCGCCAGGTCGTGAGCTTGCCGCCGGTGATCGTGACCATCCCGCTCGAGGTCTCGTAGAGCTCGGCCTTGCGCGAGATGTCGACGGACTTCCTCGGGTCGCCGGTGGAGATCAGCGGGCGCACGCCGGCGTACGCGCCCGCCAGGTCCTCGGGGCGCAGCGAGTCGGCGAAGAACGCGTTGGCCGCCTCGAGCAGGTACGCGACGTCCTCCTCCGCCGGGCGCACGTGCTCGAGGTCGCCCTCGTAGTCGTTGTCGGTGGTGCCGATCAGCGTCTGGCCGAGCCACGGGAGCACGAAGATCGTCCGGCCGCCGCCGGCGGGGGCGATCGCGCCCGCCACCACCGGCAGCCGCGCGCCGGGCAGGATCACGTGGGTGCCGCGGCTGGGGCGGATCACGGGCACCTCGGCCTCGTCGTGCAGCTCGCCGGGGCGCAGCCGGTCGGCCCACACGCCGGTCGCGTTGACGACGTTGTCCGCCCGCACGTCCAGCTCGGCGCCGGTCTCGCGGTCGCGCACGCGCGCGCCGGTCGCGCGCCCGCCGTCCTCGAGCAGGCCGAGCGCCTCGACCCGGTTGGCCGCGACCGCGCCGAACCGCCCGGCCTCGCCGAGCACGGTCAGCACCAGCCGCACGTCGTCGGTCTGGCAGTCGTAGAACAGGTAGCCGCCGCTCGGATCGCGGTCCGCGAGCGCCGGCAGCAGCTCGAGCACCTCGCGGCCGTCGATCACGCGGTGGCGGGCCGGGCTCCAGTCCGCGTCGCGCGACGCGCGGCGCCGCGCGAGCGGGGAGATCCGGTCGACCGACATCACGTCGTACATGTTCAGCCCGAGGCCCATCAGCCGGTCCGGCCGCGCACCGCCGAACGCCGGGACCACGAGCGGCAGCGGCCGCACGAGATGCGGGGCGAGCGCGACGTTGAGCTGGCGCTCGAGCAGCGCCTCGCGGACCAGCCCGAGGTCGAAGTTCTGCAGGTAGCGCAGCCCGCCGTGGACGAGCTTGGACGAGCGCGAGGACGTGCCGATCGCGTAGTCGCCGCGCTCGACGAGCGCGACCGAGTAGCCGCGCGTGGCCGCGTCGAGCGCCACGCCCGCTCCGGTGATCCCGCCGCCCACGACGAGGACGTCGAACGGCTCGGTGGCCAGCGCCGCGACGGCGTCTCCCCTGGGCAGCATCTTGGGATGAGGTTAGTCTGGCGCCCGTATGGACGCTGCGAGCGGCACGGTGGCCGGCCTCTGGCGCTGGCCGGTCAAGTCGATGGCCGGCGAGCGCGTCAACGCGCTGCGCGTCGACGGCCGCGGCGCGGGCGGCGACCGCACCCACGCGGTCTTCCACGAGCACAAGGGCGTCCGCAAGCCGCTGACCGCCCGGGAGGCGCCGCGCCTGCTCGCCTGGTCGGCCGCGTACCCGTTCAACGTCGGCGCGGGCCTGGATCCCGCGCACCCGCCGTACGCGATGGTGCGCGCCCCCGACGGCCATTCGTTCCTGTGGGGCGACCCGCGGCTGGCGACCGCGCTCGCAGACGACCTCGGCCGGCCGGTCGAGCTCGTGCGCGACGTGGAGGGGATCCACGACCTCGCCCGGACGCTGCTGGTCACCACGGCGGCGTCGCTGCGCGCGCTCGGCGCCGAGCTGGGCGACCCCGTCGACCTGCGCCGCTTCCGGCCCAACCTGCACCTCGAGCTGGACGCACCGGCCTGGGCGGAGCTGGGCTGGGAGGGCGCCGAGCTGGCCCTCTCGGGCGGCGTGCGGCTGCGCCTGCTGCACCCCTGCGTGCGCTGCGTGATCCCCACCCGCGACCCCGACACCCAGGTCAAGTCGCCGGGGCTGCTCAAGCACCTGGCGGCCAGGCACGACCAGGTCTTCGGAATCAACGCGCGCGTGATCACCGGCGGACGGATCGCCGTGGGCCAGACGGCCGAGCTGCGTCCCAGGGCTACAGGTCCGGCGCCGAGCGGTCGATAAGGGTCGGGCCACGCCCCGACTTGGAGGACACGTTGCTTCGCATCGACGAGACTTCCGGGACGCTGGTCGCCCCTCAGGCCGGCGGCCTCGTCACGGAGAACAGCCCTGAACGAGACGAGCTGCTGGGGCTCGTCGGCGCCTCGTGGGAGGCGTTCGCCCAGGAGCTGGGCATGCCCAGCCTCCGCCTGGTCGCCCGTGAGCCCGTGCCGGGCGCCGACCTGCTCGCCTTCGACGAGCAGTCCGGCCGCGCGGTCGTGCTGCACGTGACCGGCGAGACCGTCGAATGGCAGATCGGCCGCGCGCTGACCGCCGTCGCCGAGGTGGCCGGCTGGGACGCCGAGCGCCTCGCGTCGGTCTCGGACGCGCTCGAGGCCGTCGTGCCCGGCGACTCGCCGCAGCTCGTGATCGTCGCCGGCGGCTACGACCCGCGCACGCTCGCCACCGTCGAGTGGCTGGCCCGCCGCCACGGCCTCGACGCCTCGGCGTTCAGCGTGTCCGTCCTGCGCTTCGGCAACGAGCGGCTGCTGTCCGTGCACCGCGAGCCGCGCGAGGGCGAGTCCGTCGACCCCGCCGCCCAGGTGCAGTGGATGCTCACCGGGTCCCAGTCCGCGCCGGCCGTCCAGGCCGACGCCCCCGCCGTGCCGGCCTCGGCCAGCACGCCGCCGCCCGGCGCGTAGTCACGGGAATGCGGCGTACTCACCCTCGCAAGCTCGGGTGAGCGCCTTGGTCGGGTTTTCGGGGCCCGTGTCGGCGGGCACGGGCCCCGTGGGGTCGTTTCAGCCCGCGTGCCCGGGGACCGGGCCGACCGCGGCCGCCTCGTCCGCGGCCTCGCCGCCCGCGCTCGTCGCGGTCACCCGCAGGCCGATGGTGCGGCCCTTGTCGGCCTTGGCGACGGTGTAGCTCTCGTCCGTCGCCCCGTCGATCTCCTCGCCGTCCCGCAGCCACTGGTAGGCGAACGAGAGCGCGCCCTCGTCCACCCCCCAGTCGCCCGCGTCCGCGGACAGGGTCTCGTTCCGGGTGACGGGCTTGTTGCCGTGCACCGCCCCCGGGTGTGTCCGCACGATCGACGGGCGCCCGGTGTTCACCGGCGCGCCCGGCAGGTCGAGCGTGACGACCGGCGGGTCGTGGTCGGACAGCGCGTGGCCGTCCGGCTCGGCGGTGTCCCGCCGCTCGTAGTAGTCGTTGTCGAAGTGCGCGTAGCGGAAGTCCTCCACGCGCGGGAACAGCCCGTCGGTCACGAGCATGTGGTCGAGCGTCTGCAGGCGACCGTCGAAGTGGTACGAGTAGCGCTTGCCCTCGGGCGCCTCGTCCCACAGGTTGTCGAGGCTGGTCGTGCCGTCCTCGAACGTGGTCAGCGCGCTCTCGGTCTCGAACGCGTTGAGGTCGCCGGCGACGATCGCGTCGCCGCCCGCGGCCTCGATCCTCGCCACCTCGTCGCGCAGGAACGCGGCCTGCGCGGCGCGGCACTCGTCCGGCGCCGACTTGGACGAGAAGTGGTTCGAGAACACGGTGAACGCGACGCCGCGGCGCCGCACGTCGACGGCGAGCGGCGGCCGGTCGTACAGGCCGCCCGCGACGTCCGAGCAGGTGAAGCCCGCCGGGCCGGTCGCGGTCTTGCCGAGCTGGCGCACGTTCGAGTGCTGGATGCCGTCGGCGATCAGGAAGCCGACGTCGATGCCGCGAGAGTCGTTGCCCGGCTCCAGGTACGCGGTGTAGCCCCCGAGCGCGTCCCCGAGGTCCTGCAGCACGGCGAGGTCGGCGACCTCCTGCACGGCGACCACGTCGGGCCGCTCGAGCTGGACGCCGATCGCGTCGGCGATCCGGTCGCGCTGCTCCTCGTACTCCTCCTGGGTGCGGACGTGCCCGATATCACCGACCGAGCCCGCGGGGAAGAAGTTCTCCACGTTGAACGACGCGACCCGCAGCTGGTCGGCGCGGCGCGGCGCCAGCTCGTTCCACGGGTACTGCGTCGGGCCCTGCTCGATCAGCGGCGCCCGGCGCTCCTGGTTGACGACCTTGTAGTGGGAGAACGTGAAGCCGAGCGGGCCCTCGAGGCCGCGGACCACGTCGAACAGGTCCATCGGCAGCTCGGTGGTCGAGTCGGTGTCCTCGAGCGGGTTGTCCGGGTCGCCGGCGCCAGCGTCCGCGTCGGCCGCGATCAGCTCGGGCGTCGGCTCGGTGCGGAACACACGGTCCTCGGGAGCCTGGTTGACGCCCAGGGTGAGGAACGTCTCGCCGAAGCGGTTGCGGCCGCCGGACGTGGCGGTGCCGACGTCGACGAGGACGTTCATGCCCTCGAGCGACTCGTAGTAGGGCCGGGCGGGCGTCGCCTGCGCGCGAGCCGCCACCGGGTCGACGGTGACCGGGCTGGGGACCGGCGCGGTGCCGAGGATCTCCGGCTCGGTGTTGATCGTGAGGTTGACGCGGGTCTCGTTGAACTGCTCGGCGACGCGGCCCTCGAGGCGGACGAGCGTGCCGGGCGGGTACGTGGCGCGCGGCCGGACGAAGCTGACGAACACGCCCTCGGACGTGAGCGGATTCACGTCGGCGTCGGCGGCCTCCTCCTGCACGAAGATGCCGGCGTCGCCGGGGAAGGTGCGCTCGAAGTTGGCGCCGATCTCGTCGTCGACGCCGCTGACGACGCCCTCGATCGTCACGGTCTGGCCGACGATCGGCGAGGCCGAGCCGGCACCCTGGATCTCGTGGATCTTGGTGACGCTGGGTGCGGGCTCCTCGACGTCACCGCCGGAGTTCTGCGGGTCCGGCGCCTTCGGGCCGGCGAAGTCGGCGGCGTTGTCGTCGGTGTCCTGCGTGCGCTCGAACGCGTTGGCCGGGCCGTTGGTGGTCGGGAAGTTCAGGCCGGTGCCCTCGCGGCACTGGTCGACCCCGTCGCTGCTGGCCACGCCGTCCACGGCGGTGCCCGCCGCGTCGACGATCCGGGCGCCGCCGTCGTCGGAGAAGCCGGTGCCGTACGTCCGGTCGGCGGCGAACGCGAGGCTGCCCGCGCTGTGGGTGAACAGGTATGCGCCGCCGGCGGGCACGCTGGTGCCGGCCGGGACAGTGGTGCGATTGGACGGCGCCCCGGAGCCACCGGCGCAGCCTTGGAGGATCCAGTTGCCGATGGCGACCGGCGCGGAGGAGATGTTGCGGAGCTCGACGAACTCGTCGTTTCCGCCCTCCTCGCCGCGGAACTGGACTTCGGAGAGGATGATCGTGTCCGATGCGGCCACGGCGCTCGCAGGGGCGGCCAGGGCAGCCGCCGCGACCAGCGCGGGTAGGAAGCGTGCTTTCATCGCGCCACCCTAGCTTGCCGCCAGGCTGCGATGTGAAGATTTTCAGAGGGCCTGGACCTCCGACAGGACCTCGCCCACCGAGGCCTTCGCGTCGCCGAACAGCAGCGCGGTCTTCTCGTCGTAGAACAGCGGGTTGTCGATGCCCGCGAACCCGCTGCTCATCGACCGCTTGAGGACGATCACCGAGCCGGCCTTGTCGACGTCGAGGATCGGCATCCCGTAGATCGGCGAGTCGGGCACCGTACGGGCGGCGGGGTTCGTGACGTCGTTGGCGCCGATCACCAGCGCGACGTCCGTGCGCGCGAACTCGCCGTTGATGTCGTCCATCTCCTTGAGCTGCTCGTACGGGACGTCGGCCTCGGCCAGCAGCACGTTCATGTGCCCCGGCATCCGGCCCGCGACCGGGTGGATCGCGTAGAGCACCTCCACGCCTCGGCGCTCCAGCTCCGCCGCGAGGTCCGCGACCGCCCGCTGCGCCTGCGCGACCGCCATCCCGTAGCCCGGCACGACGACGACCAGCCGCGCGTACGAGAGCTGGATCGCGACGTCGGCGGCGCTGGTCGAGCGCACCGTGCCGCCGTCGGTGCCCGCCGTCACCGCGGCGCCGCCACCGCCGAACTGCTTGAAGAACACGCTCGCGATCGAGCGGTTCATCGCATCCGCCATCTGGCGCGTGAGGATCGAGCCCGACGCGCCGACCAGCATCCCGGCCACGATCAGCGCGGTGTTGTCGAGCGCCAGGCCCGCCGCGGCGGCCGAGAGGCCGGTCGCCGCGTTCAGGGTCGAGATGACGACCGGCATGTCGGCGCCGCCGATCGGCAGCACCGCCAGCACGCCGATTGCCCCCGCGAACAGCAG
>Ga0299913_10006435_pt1 | contig 10180 bp, 6 predicted proteins | sample RVTome_9_FD_201360 | JGI IMG/M metagenome (GOLD analysis project Ga0299913, IMG submission 201360) | Soil microbial communities from uranium-contaminated site in the Upper Colorado River Basin, Wyoming, United States - RVT155D38 (version 2) ... | reverse complement strand
CGCGCTGCGCGCGGTCGACCTCGAGGACCGCGCCAACCACCGACCCAACGAGCTGTCCGGCGGGCAGCGCCAGCGCGTGGCGATCGCCCGCGCGCTGGTGACCGATCCGTCGATCATCCTGGCCGACGAGCCGACCGGGAACCTCGACTCGAAGACCAGCGCCGAGATCATGAGCGTGTTCGATCAGCTGCAGGCGACCGGCAACACGATCATCGTCGTCACGCACGAGGCCGACATCGCCGCCCACGCGCGCCGCGAGGTGTTCCTGCTCGACGGCAAGATCGAGCGCGACGAGGTGACCAGCCCCGCCGTCGGCATGCCGCCCCCTCCCCGCGTGACGCTCTAGGGCTCCAGCGGCCCTGTCATGCTCCAAGCCCGCGCGGGGCTGCCGCTTCCCGGCGTCCCCAGCACTTCTGCACCTCGCCGTGGGGGGCGGTATCTTGTTCTAATGTTGCGAGACACCTGGCAGGACGTGGTCCCCGGCACGCGCGTCGTCGTGGCGATGAGCGGAGGCGTGGACTCCAGCGTGGCGGCGGCGCTGCTCGTCGAGCGCGGCTGCGAGGTCATCGGGGTCACGATGAAGAACTTCTGCTACGCCGAGGTCCCCGAGGAGCGGGCAGCGGCGGCGTGCTGCTCGCTGGAGGCGATCGAGGACGCGCGCTCGGTGGCCCGGGCGCTCGGCATCCGCCACCACGTGCTCGACTTCGAAGGTCCCTTCCGGGAGGCGGTCATCGACCCCTTCGTGGAGGAGTACGCCGCTGGCCGGACGCCGAACCCCTGCGTCCGCTGCAACCGGTTCGTGCGCTTCCCGCGCCTGTGGCAGAAGGCGCGGCTGCTGGGGGCCGACTTCGTCGCCACCGGCCACTACGCGCGCGCGGTGCGAGACGCAGGCACCGGGACCGACGCCGCAGCGGGGTCCCCGGCAGCCGGCGAGGTGCGGCTCCTGCGGCCCGCCGACCGGGCGAAGGACCAGACCTTCTACCTGTGGGGCCTGGGGCGGCCGCTACTCCAGCGCGCGCTGTTCCCGCTCGGCGAGCTCGCGAAGCGCGAAGTGCGCGGCCGCGCCCGCGATCTCGGCCTCACGCTCGCCGACAAGCCCGAGAGCCAGGACATCTGCTTCATCCCCGACGGAGACCTGCGCGGCTTCCTCGAGCGGCATCAAGCTGAGCGGCCGGAGCTCGCCGCCGAGCGGTTCGCGCCGGGGCCGGTCCTCTCGAGCGCCGGCGAGCGGCTGGGCACTCATTCCGGCAGCGCGTTCCTGACCGTGGGGCAGCGGCGGGGCCTCGGCGTTACCGCCGAGCGGCCGCTCTACGTCACGCGCGTCGCGGCCGGAAACACGATCGTCGCCGGCGGCGAGGAGGACCTCTACGCCGACGCGCTCGACGCCGAAGACCTCAACTGGCTCGTGGATCCGCCGACCGGACCTCTCCGCGTGTCCGCCCAGATCCGCTACCGCTCGGCCGCCGCGGCGGCGGAGATGACCTCCGGTCCCGGCCGCACCGCGCGCGTTCGCTTCGAGCACCCGCTGCGCGCGATCGCGCCCGGCCAGTCCGTCGTCTTCTACGACGGCGAACGCCTCCTAGGCGGGGGGACGATCAAGCGCACTGCATGAGGATCGGGGCTCTCAGTGCTCTGCCTCTCGCCCTGCTCGCCGCACATGGAAACGTATATGGACAGGCAGTGGATGCGGGGAATGCTCTCGACCTAGGTTGGACGTCGTACCTGGGCGAGCCAGATCCCTCGTTCAGTGAACCGGATGAAACCGTCATAGATCCGATAGGTCCTGAGAAGGTTTGCGATGCCATCTGGGACGGACCGCTGTTCGGCGTTTTACCAGGCGTGGGAGTCGCTATGGTGTACGGAGTTGCGAATCCCTGTGGTGCAGCCGGCGATAGCTGCGCCCCGCAGTTCATCAAAGGTGCGATCGCGGGAGCCGCCGTCGGCCTCGCCCTCGACGCGTGGAATTGCGCGGGCAGGGACGAAGCAAGCTCGGGTTCAAGTCACGGCGACTGACCCAGCTCACATCCGGAACAGGTACTGGAACTTCGCGAAGTACTGCCGCTCGACCGGCGTGAGCTCGTCACGCTGGACGGGCAGCTCCCGGTACACCTGCGTCGAGCCGATGTAGAACAGGGTGAACGGGTTCAGCTTGTAGGTGACCAGCGGCTCGACGTTGAACTGCTGGTCGAAGTCGTCGTACTGGAGCACCAGCCGCAGGAACAGCTGGCGCGAGAAGCTCAGTGTGTTGCGGGTACGCAAGATCCAGCCGCTGAAGATCTCCTCGCCGTCATCGGCCCGGTCGAGGCGCGAGTAGATGAGCGACGGCTCGACCGTCATTCGCGAGAACGGCTTGATGTCCCCGAACAGCTCCACGTAGAGAGCGTCTCCGAGCACCGGCGGGTCGGAGTTGCGGGAGATCTGGTCGCCTCCCTCCATGTACACCCCGCCCTGGACCAGCTCGCTGGCGTTCGACTCCGCAACCAGCCACCACGACCGCATGCCCTCGAAATCGATCCCCTCGAACTGGTCGCGGTTCCACGAGTACCCCGCCTCGACGAACGTCTGGCCCTTGAGACTGAGCTCGACCGTCGGCTCGACCTCCTGCCACTTGACGTCGTTCATGTCGTATGTCCAGTTGCGCTCCAGCCATAGATCGAAGGTGAGCTGGTCGAGCCACGAGGTCTCGGGGCGGAAGTTGAATTCCTGGAACGTGCTGAGCCGGCGAAAGTCGTTCCTGGTCTCGAACCCGTTATCGGAACGGTAGGTCGGGCTGGCGGCCCAGTAGTCGACGTCCGAGAACCAGCGCCGGCCGATCCGCTCGACGCTCGTGTACTGGGCGAGGCCGCCGTAGGACTCGCCGTCGAAGACGGCTGAGTGCTCGCCGTCGTCGAACGTCGCGTCGCCGAGGTCTATAGTGGTCCCGGCCTCCTCGGGCTCGACCGTGTGGCTGCCGAGGAGCTGGTACTCGAGCCGGATCTCACCGGGAATCCGCTGCAGGCCGTCTATGCCCCAATTGGTGCCCGATCCCCCGCCGTCCTCCTCGAAGCGGCGGTCGGTGAACAGGCCGCCGACGTAGGAGTTCTGGCTGCCGTACGTGCGCCGCGCGCGCAGGATGTTCGATACGCTGGCGCCCGCCACGTCGACGAAGCTCCGCTCCTCGAACGGCAGGAGGAGCGGCGAGTGCTCGTCGCGCGCGCCCAAGTAGGCGAGGGTCGTCCGTCCCATGCGGCCGATCAGCTTGCCGGCCACCGTCGGGTCGTTGATCTGCCGCGTGTAGATGGGGCTCCAGTACGACTCGAACAGGTCGCTTCCCTCCTGGAAGAACGGCCGCCGCTCGGGAAAGAACAGCGCGAAGGTGGTGTTGGCGTCCACCTGCGCCACGTCGGACTCGACCTGGCTGAAATCGGGGTTGATCGTCGCCTCCGCCGTCAGCCCGACCGGGAACGCGTAGCGCAGGCCGAGGCCCGCCTCGGCGTCGGAGTCGTAGCTGCCGAAGCCGGCGTCCGGGTCGTCCGCGTCCCTGAGCGCCCCGGCAGTCGAGGCGGTGACCGACGGGAAGAGCTCGAGCGCCCCGCCGGAGCGCACGCCCCGAATCCCCCTCAGCGTCCCAAACTGGCATGGGAAGCATTGCTCGCCGCGGGTGGTCGCTGCCCAGGTGTACTGGTCGCGGCTGTCACGCGGCCGGGTGCGCCAGAAGGTGGCCCGCCAGACCTGCTCCGGCCGGTCGGGGAACCGCAGGCTCTCGAACGGCACCGCCATTTCGATCATGTAGCCGTCCTCGGTGATCCGGCTCTCGGTCTCATAGATGATGTCGAAGCCGTCGTCCTCGCCGGCGGACTCCGCGAAGCGCGAGTCCCCCTGCACGCCCGAAGGGTTCGCGAACAAGTAATACGCCCACGACGCGTCCCCGTAGGTATCGAGCAGGATGCCGAAGTAGTCGTCCGACCAGATCTGATCCCGATCGCTGATGCGGGTCCGAATCGTGGTCGGGTCGTCGTATGCGATGAATCCCAGGTAGAGGTTCTTGTCGTCGTAGGTGACCAGGACCTCGCTCCCGACCGGCGGGCGGGCGCGGATGTCGGGGTAGTTCTCGGCGAAGCCGGTGGCCCGGGCCGCCCCCTGCCAACCCGCGTCGTCCAGCACCCCGTCGATCTCGATTGCGCCGGGGGCACGGCCGACATCGAGAACCGGATGGTCCTGGGGGCTCCACTCCCCCGCCGGAGCCGCGGAGGCAGGACCGGAATCCGGCGCACTCGCGGCCGGCGTCTGGGCCTCGAGCCTGTCGGCCGAGAGCGCCGCGCACACGATGGCGGCAATCAGCAAGCTCCTCATCGTGCGTTCCTTCCGATAGAGTCCCAGCGATATGTGCTAGTTTTCTAGCATCTGCTGAAATCCTAGCATATCCTACGAGATTGTCAAGCCGCGGGTTTCACGCTGGAGCTGCGGCCCGGCTCTTGATGGGACACCGCCGAAGCCCTGGAGGTTGCGGCTTCGCCGGCCGAGGCGGCCTCAGCGTCTCCAGTAGCCCCGGGTGAAGAGGATCATGACGGTGTAGAGCTCGAGCCGGCCGAGCAGCATGAGCGTTGACATCACCCACAGTGCGGGGGCGGAGATCGGGGCGTAGGTCTCGACAGCGCCGACGAGGCCGAAGCCCGGGCCGACGTTGGCCAGCGTGGTGGCAGCGGCCCCCAGCGCGGTCAGCGTATCGAGCCCGAGCAGGGTCAGGGCCAGCACGCCGAGCGCCAGCGTGAGGAGGAAGAGGAGCAGGAACCCGCTGACGCTGGCCAGGGTGTCGGAGGAGACCGGCTTCCCCTCCACCTTGTAGACGAACACCCCGCGAGGATGGAGGAGCTTGCGCATGGAGATCCTGGCCTCCTTGGCCACGATCATGTGGCGCAGAACCTTGATCGAGCCCGCGGTGGAGGCCGTGCAGCCGCCGACCAACATGAGGAGCAGGATCAGGACCTGCGCCGCGGGCCGCCACCCCTCGTAGTCGGCGGTGACGTAGCCCGTCGTGGTCATGATCGAAGTGGCCTGGAACAGCCCGGCGCGGAAGCTCCCCTCCATGGTCATCGTTCCGGGAATCCACAGGAGCAAGGCGAGCGTCAGCGTCGCCACCGCGATCAGGAACGCGTACACCCGCAGCTCCTGGTTTCGCCGTACCGGCCCCCAACGACCCGTCATCCAGCTGTAATGGAGCGTGAAGTTCACCCCCGCAAGGAACATGAACGCCGCGGTCACGTACTGGACGAACGGTCCGAACCCCGACAGCGAGGTGTCCTCGGTGGAGAAGCCGCCGGTCGCCATCGTCGTCAGCGCGTGGTTCCCCGCCTGGAACGGGGTCATCCCGCCGGCCCACAGCAGCACCCCCTCCGCGAACGTGAGCAGGAGGTAGACGCCCCACAGGATGGTGGCGGTCTGGCGGACGCGGGGGCGCAGCCGATCCGCCGACAGGCCCGGGATCTCGGCCTGCATGAGCTGCATCCCCCCGATGCCGAGGAGCGGCATGATCGCTACCGAGAGCACGATGATGCCCATGCCGCCCATCCACTGGGTCATGCTGCGCCACAGAACGACGCCACGGGGCAAGGCGTCGATGTCGGCTACGACCGTGGAGCCGGTTGTCGTGAGCCCCGACATCGACTCGAAGAAAGCGCCCGAAATCGAGGCGATTGAACCGGTCAGCAGGTAAGGGAGGCTCCCGAAGGCTGCGACAGAGACCCAGCCCAGCGTCACGATCGCGAACCCGTCCCGCACCGAGATCTCCCCGACCGGTCCGGCCCAGCGATTCATGAGGAAGCCAGCCGCCAGGGTTATCGCCGCGGCGCCGGCGATCTGGATGGAGGCTGCTTCGCGGTAGAAGCCTGCCGAGATTCCCGCCGGCACGAGCATGGCGAGCCCGGCCAGTGCGGTCAGCGCCCCGACGACGTGCAGAACTGTCCGCCCTCGCATCAGACGAAGAAGTCCGTCGTCTCGTCGATGACCCCTGGCAGCGCGAAGACCATGACCCGGTCCCCCGTTTCGACCCTCGTCTCCCCATGAGGGATGATCACATCACTACCGCGCTGGATTGAGCCGAGGATCGCTCCGCGCGGCAGTCCCAAGTCGGCTACCTGCTTCCCCGCCACGCGTGAGTCGGCGAGCACCTCGAACTCCATCGCCTCGGCCTGATTCCGCTCCATCACCGCCATCGAGATGATGCGCCCTCCCCGCACGTGCTGGAGGATCCGATTGGCGGTCGAGAGCCGCGGGCTCACGGCCGCGTCGATGCCCACCCGCGTCACGAGCGGGATGTACTCGGCCCGCTTGAGCAGGGCGATCACCTTCTTGGCGCCCAGGTGCTTGGCGAGCAGCGAGGCCAGGAGGTTGGTCTCGTCCTCGCTCGTGACCGCCGCGAGGCCGTCCGTCTCCGCGATGCCTTCCTGAGAGAGGAGATCGATGTCGGTGGCGTCGCCGTGCAGGACCAAACCGGTCTCCAGCTGCTCCGCCAGGGCCAGGCAGCGTGCCCGGCTGCGCTCAATGACCGTGGGCTGGATCCCGTCCTGCTCGAGCAGGTGCGCGAGGTGGGATCCCACGCGGCCACCGCCCAAGAGCATCGCCCGCCGGACCTTCTGCTGCGAGAGGCTCAGCAACTCGAACGCCTCGTCGAGGTGCGCGGCCTCGGCGACCAGGTAGATCGTGTCCCCCCGCTCGATCCTCGTCGACCCGTCGGGGATGATCGAGTCTCTGCCTCGGTCGATCGCGACAGTCAGGAAATGACGGCCTGTGATGCTGCGTCCGATATCTTCCAGCGTGCGGCCGGTCGCCGGCGCGCCATCGGCCACGGGGAGCGCGAGAAGCAACACGCGACCACCAGCGAACTCGGCGACGTCGGTCGCCGCCCGCCGCCGGAACAGCTTGAGGATTTCGCGCGCGCACTCGTGCTCGGGGTTGATCAGGAGGTCTGCGCCGAACCTGCTCTCCTCGAGATCGCCCCGCTTCTCGTAGTACTCGGGATTACTGACGCGCGCGACCTTGAGGTCGACCTCGAACTGCGAGGCGATCAGACACGCGATGAGGTTGACCTCGTCGAAGTTGGTGACTGCCAAAAGCAGGTCGGCGTCCCGGATGCCGGCCTTCTCCAGCGTCGTGAAGCCAGCCCCGTTGCCTTCGATCACGAGCAGGTCGAGCTGGGCCTGGATCCGCGAAGCCAGGTCCGGGTTCCGCTCGATCACCGTCACGTCGTGCTGCTCCCCCGCCAGCCGCGCCGCCAGATGGTAGCCGACCTCCCCGCCTCCAATGACGATGATCTTCAGACACGGCCTCCCTTCGGGTGATCGCGCAGCCCGCGCAGGGCCGCTTCGAAGCGCCGCGGCACCTCGCGGACCGCGTCCCGGGGAACGTCCATATGGGTCACGAGCCGGATCTCGCTGGGCGAAACGTCGAACGCGCGCACGCCGAGCTCCCCGACCTCGCGGACCAGATCGGCCGCCGCGATGCCCGGCGCCTCCACCCGGACTAGGACGATGTTCGTTTCCACCCGCACGATGTCGACCGCGATCCCGTCGAGCTCGGAGAGCCCGGCGGCGAGCTCCTTCGCCAGATCGTGGTCGTCGGCCAGCCGCTCCACGTGGTGCTCGAGCGCGTGGATGCCGGCGGCCGCGAGAATCCCGGCCTGGCGCATCCCCCCGCCCAAGCGCTTACGCACCCAGCGGGCCCGCTGGATGGTTTCGGCGGTGCCGACCAGGCACGTGCCGACCGGAGCGCCGAGCCCCTTCGACAGGCAGATCGAGACCGTGTTCGCGCACGCGGCCCAGCGCTCCGGCTCCACGCCGCTGGCCACCACGGCGTTGAACAGCCGGGCGCCGTCCAGATGCACCGCCAGGCCGTGGTCCCGCGCCCAGCGCGCTAGCGCCTCCATGTCCGCGATCGGATAGATCCGTCCGCCGTGGCCGTTGTGGGTGTTCTCCAGGCACACCAGCCGGGTCTGGGCGAAGTGGGCGTCTACCGGGCGGACGCGGCCCTCGAGATGACTCGGGCGCAACGCCCCGTCGGCCGTGTCGATGGGATGGAGCTGGACGCCGGACAAGGCCGCGGGTGCCCCCGCCTCGTAGTTGAAGATGTGCGACCGGCGCTCGAGCAGGACCTCGTCGCCCCGGCCGGCCTGCACGTGGACGGCGGTCTGGTTGGCCTGCGTGCCGCTCGGGAAGAACAGGCCGCGCTCCTTGCCGGTGCGCTCGGCGATCAGGGCCTCGAGCCGCTTGACGGTCGGGTCGTCGCCCAGCACGTCGTCGCCCAGCGGGGCCTCCACCATGGCCCGCTTCATCTCGGGCGTGGGACGGGTCACGGTGTCGCTGCGGAGGTCGTAGGTTTGCATGAAGGCCCTAACCCTGAGAGGATTCCACGCCGTCCGCAAGCGGCTCGCGGTCGGCCTCCCACGCGCGCAGCAGCTCGAGCAGGCCCTTGGCGGCCTCGGCGTCTCTCACCGGCCCGCCCTCCTGCCAGACGGCCGCCAGCTCCCGAGGCCGCTCGGCGGAGGCCCACGCGAGGAACGGCCGCAGGTCGCGCCGCGCCTCTTTCCGGCCGGTCCGCACCCGCTCGAGGAGGAGCTTGCCGTCGCGCAGGACGAAGATGACCGTCACCCGCGGGCGGGAGCCGAGCAGCTCCCAGGCGTCGCTGGTCACCAGGAGCTGGGCGTGGACCTCCCGCTGGCGCCAGTCGTACTCCCAGGCGAGGACCTGCCACCGCTCGTTCAGCGCCGCCCGGTACTCGAACGCGTCCCGCACGGCCGGACCGTACACGTACCCGCCCAGCACGTCCCGCATGACGAAGTCCCGGGCAATCACCTCCATGGCGGCCTCCACATCTCCTCGATTGATCGCCGCGACGTACGCGAGGGCTAGCTCCTCGGCCCCCGGGCGCAAGGCGGTAGGGGCGAGCGATCCCACCACCAGGGCGACCCATAGGGCGCGTTCGGGCCAGGTCACCTGTTCGATCCGGAGCCATGCCATCGAAGCCGCCCCTTTCCGCTTGACAGCCGTTGATCGAACCCTAGAATATGGTCCTATTAGGGAGTGTAACTAGGGTTTCCGCCGCGCCGCCCTCTCCGGGAGCCGTCGGCGGATCCGAGCGTTACAGGCCCGGGCGCGGCCTGGGCTACACCACGGGGTGTAAAAGACCGGGGTGGAGGGTTCCTATCTCCGCCGCGGTTTTTTTTTGCCGGGGAACCGGAGTCGACCGAAACCATGCGCCCGCCGGGAGGACGAATGGATCGCGATAAGGTAATGGAGCTCGTCCAGAAGCACGACGTCAAGTACGTCTACCTCTGGTTCACCGACATCCTGGGATTCCTGAAGAGCTTCGCGATCACCCTGCACGAGCTCGAGGTCGCCCTCGACGAGGGCATGGGCTTCGATGGCTCGTCGATCGAAGGCTTCACGCGCATCCAGGAGAGCGACATGATCGCGCGGCCGGACCCTGGCACGTTCGCGATGATGCCCTGGCAAGTGAACGGCGACGCGGTCGCGCGCATGATCTGCGACGTCACGACACCGGACGGCAAGCCGTACGATGGCGATCCGCGTTGGGTGCTGCGTCGCGCGCTCGACAAGGCCGCCGAGCGCGGCTACAAGTTCTTCGTGGGGCCCGAGCTCGAGTACTTCTACTTCCCCAGCCCCAACGATCCCACCCCGCTGGACCAGGGCGGCTATTTCGACCTCTTGCCGCTCGACGAAGGAAACGATCTGCGGAAGGAGACGATCGGCAACCTCGAGTCGATGGGAATCAACGTCGAGTACTCCCATCACGAAGTAGCTCCCAGCCAGCACGAGATCGATCTGCGGTACGCCGAGGCGCTGCGGATGGCGGACATCGTGCAGACCTACAAGACCGTGGTCAAGCGGACCGCATACGAGCACGGCCTGTACGCCACCTTCATGCCCAAGCCGATCTTCGGCCAGAACGGCAGCGGCATGCACTGCCACCAGTCGTTGTTCGAGGGCGACAAGAACACGTTCTTCCAGCAGGACGCACAGTACCACCTCTCGACCACGGCACTTCAGTACATCGCCGGGATCCTCAAGTACGCGCGCGAGTTCGCGGCCATCACGAACCAGTGGGTCAATTCGTACAAGCGGCTGGTGCCGGGCTACGAGGCGCCGATCTACGTGTCGTGGGCGAACTCCAACCGCAGCGCCATGGT
>Ga0299913_10006434_pt1 | contig 10180 bp, 8 predicted proteins | sample RVTome_9_FD_201360 | JGI IMG/M metagenome (GOLD analysis project Ga0299913, IMG submission 201360) | Soil microbial communities from uranium-contaminated site in the Upper Colorado River Basin, Wyoming, United States - RVT155D38 (version 2) ... | reverse complement strand
GGCCAGCCTGGGCAAGCGGCCGGCAACGCTCTCGTTCCGCCAGATCGTCATTTCCCCCAAGCCAGCACCTGAAGCCAAGGCCCGCACCAAGGCTCAAGCCGACTCCATCGTACTGGAATTGCGTCGCGGTGCGGATTTCGCCACGGCGGCCCGCCGCTTCTCCCAGGACCCGGGCTCGAAGGAGCAGGGCGGATCGCTCAACTGGTTCCGGCGCGGCGTCATGGTGCCCGAGTTCGAGCGGGTAGCGTTCAGCCTCAAGCCGGGGGTGGTCTCCGACCCCGTCGAATCTTCGTTCGGGTATCACATCATCCAGGTCGAGCGCGTACAGCCGGCAGAGGTCCAGGCCCGGCACATTCTGCTGGTGCCCGAGATCGATTCCGTGCACCTGGACAGCGCCCGCACCAGGGCCGAAGCGGTGAGAAATGCCCTGATCTCTGGCGCGTCGTTCGATTCGCTTCAACGCATCCACCACGAACCATCGGCCGAGCGGGAGGCTGATAACGTTCCGCTCACCAAGCTCCCAGAGAGCTATGGCAAGGTGATCGGAGCGGCAGATTCCGGGACGGTGGTTCCGTTGTTTACCATTCCGGCAGGCGCCGGCGAACAGTTCGTGATCCTCCAGGTGACCGGTCGGCGGCCGGAAGGAGAAGTCAAGTACGAGGACGTACGCGACCGCATTCGGGATCAGCTAGGCCAGCAGCTGGCCATCAGGCGCTACCTCGACCGGTTAAGAAAGGCGACCTACGTCGAGATCAGGTCCTGAAGGAGAGGACGGGAAGGACGGGAAGGCTGGGAAAGACCGGGACTCCTGATGGTAAGCCGCGGCTGGCGGTCACGCTGGGCGATCCCCGAGGCATCGGTCCCGAGATCGTAGGCCGCGCACTCAGTGAGCCGCTGGAAGCCGACATCACGATCATCGGTGCCGAAGACCAGATCGCAGCGATCCCCGGACATCACAAAGTGTCAGTCGGTTCGTGGGGGCTGGGCAGTGGCGAGTCGGATCAGAATCGCAATCGAACCCTGCGAGCCGGGCGCATCGCCGGGCACTCGGTGGAAGCCGCGGTGAGAATGGCCCTGTCCGGCGAAGTAGACGCCATCGTTACCGCCCCCGCTCACAAGCACACACTTCATCTCGCCGGATTCCCCTATCCAGGTCATACCGAGTGGCTGGCGCACCTTGCCGGCGCCGTGGATGTGGCCATGATGCTGACCGCGGAGTCCGCAACCGGTGACCCAGACGATCACCCGCTACGGGTCGTACTGGTGACTACCCACGTACCTTTTCGCGATGTGCCGGCTCTGCTGACAGTGGACCGGGTGCTGCGCACCGGCAAGACGGCGGATCGGGCACTGCGCGAGTGGTGGGGAATCCCGCGTCCCAGGCTGGCGGTGTGCGCGGTCAATCCCCACGCGGGCGAGTCAGGGCTCTTCGGAGACGAGGAAGAGCGGGTGCTGCGGCCGGCCGCCGAGGAACTCGGAGCCGCGGGCCCGCTGCCGGCCGACACCGTATTCGTTCGGGCTATGCGGGGTGAGTTCGATGCGGTGCTCGCGCCCTATCATGATGTCGGGATGACGGCCATCAAGGTCGCGGCGTTTGGGCGAGCCGTGAATGTCACCCTTGGCCTGCCGTTTCCCCGTACGTCACCCGATCACGGTACGGCGCTCGATATTGCGGGTACCGGGAAGGCCGACTCCTCGAGCATGCGCGGCGCGATGGAGCTGGGCGTGCGTCTCGCCAAGCGGCGGATCAATGCGTCTTCTTCTACGGCGTCATCCTGAGCTACGGTGTCATCCTGAGCGAAGCGAAGGATCCCTCCTCCTGCGTAATTCTGCACCCTACTGCGTCGGGCTGAGTAGGAGAAGAGATACCCGCCAAGCGTACGAGAGATCCTTCGCTGTGCTCAGGATGACACCTGCTCCAGCCGCTCCATTAAATCCAGGTACGCATCTAGCTTCAGCTTTTGACTCGCCCGGTTCGCCACCAACACCGCCCCACAGTTCAGGATCGTGCCGCGCTCCAGCAGCCCATTGGCTCGCAGTGTGTTACCGGTGTCCACCAGGTCGACAATCCAATGCGCCAGATTGAGTAGCGGCGCCACCTCGACCGACCCACCGACCTGGATGATGTCTACCGGCCGCCCCATCCGGGCAAAGTACGCTTGAGCCAGCCGCGGATATTTCGTTGCCACCCGGGCAGTAACGCCGCCCGGTAGGACCGGATAGGCCGCATCGCTCGGCGCAGCTACGACCAGGCGGCAGAAGCCGAACTGAAGGTCCAGCGGCTCCAGCACGTCGGCGTTGGTCTCGCGAAGGACGTCGGTACCGGTGACGCCCAGGTCCGCCGCTCCCGATTCCACATAGACGGGCACGTCGCCTGGCTTCACCACCAGGAAATCAATGGCTGGATCGCTCGAAGCTATGAGAAGCTTGCGGCCGGCGTCCGTTCCCAACTCGGCACCGGCCCGCCGGAAGCGCGCTACCGCCGGGTCGAACAGACGACCCTTCGCCAGAGCGATCCGTAGCCGGCTCAGAGCGGCACCTCAGCGATAGTGTCGAGGTCGAGTGCCACGCCAACTGCCGGCATGGGACGGCCGAAGCGGCCCATCAGCGCATCGTAGCGGCCGCCGGCGCCGGCCGCGCGTCCTGCTCCAGCTATATAGATCTCGAAGTGGATCCCGGTGTAGTAATCGAGGCCACGAACCTCGCCGAGATCATAGACGATGTGGGCGCGCTCCGCGGTGGAAAGCGCCGCGTCCAGGGCCAAGAGGTGCTCGAGCCCTTTCAGAGAAGCGCGCGGCGCGGTGGCCACCGCCTCCTCCAGGGCGTCTCGCCGGCCGATCACGAAAGGAAGAGTCATGAGCGTGCTGGCATCTCCGGACCTGCTCTTGAGGGCTCCCCGCAAGCTGCCGCGATCCTTGCGATCTATCCACCGTCTGACCTCTGCCCGGAGCGGCTCCTCGATCGCTTCGAGGCCGGCGGCCAGTACGCCCACATGCCCAAGGTTGACCTGGAAGTCGTCGAGGCCTGCGGCGGAGAGGAGCGTGAGCGTAAGCCTGACCACCTCTATGTCAGCGGACAGGTCGCCCTGGCCGAGCAGCTCTGCTCCTACTTGGAGCATCTCCCGGGGCCGGCCGCCCCGCTCCGGTTCCTGTCGAAAGACTTTTCCGGAGTAGCACAACCGCAGCGTTCGTCCCGCATCGGAGAAGGTCGTTGCAGCCACGCGAGCCAGGCTGGCGGTAAAATCGTAGCGGAGCGCCAGGATACGGCCGTCACGATCGGGAAAGCGGATCAGCCGCTCGGCCACCTCGGGGCCACCAGCCCTTACAAAGGTGTCCTCGTACTCGAAAGTCGGCGGGATGAGCTCCTCGTAACCTGACCGATCGAGAGCACCCATCGTTGCACGCTGAAGCTCGCGCCGGCGACGTACTGCGTCACCGGTGAGGTCGAGAGCGCCGGGAGGGGTCGCGGCGATGGAGGTGGGAAACATCAGCGGGAGGTCAGGCCGGCTTGGAGACCGGAGCCTCTTCCGGCTTGGCGCCGTGGAGGCGGATGGTCTTGACCCGGCGCCCCTCCATCTCGACGACCTCAAACGTGAATGGACCGACACTCACGCGGTCGCCGGGGCGGGGCAGCCGCCCCAGCTGGCCGAAGATGTAGCCACCGATGGTGGTGTAATCGGTGTCGTCGAGGTTCGCTCCGACCTCCGTGTTGAACTCCGAGATGGACATCGAGCCGTCCAGCGTGGGAGCACCGTCGCCTGTGTTGATCCGGTCCAGCGGATCGTACTCATCGAAGATCGGGCCCACGATCTCCTCGAGCAGATCTTCCATCGTAACCAGCCCCGCCGTCCCCCCGTATTCGTCCAGGACTATGGCGAGGTGGTTCTTGAGCCGCTTCATGTCGGCCAGCACGTCCTCCACCTCCCTGGTGCCCGGAACGAAGAGGGGGGGCCGCATGATGATGCGTATGGTCTGGCCGGGCCGGGCGCGGAGTGCCGCGAGGATGTCCTTGGCGTGTACCACGCCGATGATCTCGTCGAGTGACTCGGTGAACACAGGGTAGCGGGAGCGGCCGTGGACGGCCACCTGGTCTGCGGCTTCCTCCACTGTCAGGGCGGAGCTCAGCGCTGCAATCTGGGTGCGTGGGGTCATCACTTCTTGCGCCGTCTTCTCGCTGAACTCGAAGACGCCTTCGAGTAGACGTGCGTCCTGCTGGAGCAGGCTCCCCCCTTCGGTGCTCTGCTCCACCAGCATGCGGATCTCTTCGGGCGAGTGCAGCCGCTCGGTCTCACCCGGCGGGTCGATCCCCAACACACGAAGCAGCCGGTTGGCCGTGCCGTTGAGAACCGCGATCGGCCCTGCCATAAGCCAGGCGAAGCCCATCAACGGGGCGGCCAACCAGGTGCTCACAACCTCTGGATAGAGCAGGGAGATCGCCTTCGGGACCAGCTCGCCCAGAATGATGTGAAGGACGGTAATGATCATAAAGGCGATCACCGAGGCCACGCCATGCGTCGCGATCGTGGCGAGAGCGCCCGGCAGCCAGCTGAAGCCGTTCTCGATAAGCCCGGCGAGCGCCGGCTCGCCGATCCATCCGAGGCCTAGTGAGGCCAGTGTGATTCCCAGCTGAGTTGCCGAGATGTAGCGGTCCAGCGATTGTACCGCGCGGCGGGCCAGCCTAGCTTTGCGATCTCCGCTTCGCGCCATCTCGTCGAGACGAGTCTTCCGGGCCCCCACCAGGGCAAACTCGGCAGCGACAAAGAAGGCATTGGCCAGGACCAGGACCACCACGGCCACCAGGCCCAGGAATATCGGAGGCGATTCTGCGGGTTCCATACGGTCAAAGTCTAGTAGCCAAACCGCTCCCCAGCGAGGGCGTAGCCTGATCCGCCGGCTTGCGGTGCCACCGCTCGAGGCCCTCGAGCCTTTTCTCCCGCGGACGGCCGGTGCCGACCCGGAGACCCGCCGGTTGGTAGCAGAAATCCTCGACGGCGTCCTGGTCCGCGGGGACCAGGCGGTTCGCCAGTATACCCTTCAGTTCGACGGTCTGGATCTGCCACCGGAGGCGTGGGAGCTCGACTCGGGCGCGTGGCAAAGCGCTCTCGGCCGCATCCCGCCCCCGCTCAGGGAGGCTCTGGCACGGGCGGTACGCAGGGTCACCGAATATCATCAGCGCCAGCGCGAGACCGGCTTCCATTTAGTCGAGGATGACGGCAGCGTCGTCGGCATGAAAGTCTCGCCGCTCGATAGGGTTGGCCTGTACGTCCCGGGGGGTAAGGCGTCGTACCCATCCACCGTCATAATGAACGCGGTGCCGGCACTGGTGGCCGGAGTGCAGGAGATCATCGCCGTGGCCCCCCCTGGTGGAGTTACCGACGTGGTGCTGGCAGCCTGTGCCCTCTCCGGAGTAACCCGGGTATTCCGGATCGGTGGGGCGCAGGCGATCGCTGCGCTGGCGTACGGAACGGCAACCATTCCGCGGGTCGACAAGATCGTCGGTCCGGGCAACAGGTGGGTGGCCGAGGCCAAGCGGCAAGTCGTGGGGAGGGTCGGTATCGACATGATCGCCGGCCCCACGGAGCTGCTCATCATCGCCGACGCTACCGCGCACCCCGAGCGGGTGGCTGCGGACATGATTGCGCAGGCCGAGCACGATGAGGACGCCGTCAGCTGGTGCGTCTCTACTGATCCCGATCTGGCCGAGGGGCTGCCGGCCGCCCTGGATCGTGCCCTGGCTCGGACGGCCCGCAGCGAAATTGCCCGCACCGCGCTCGAGCGGAGCGGGCTCATCATCACCGCTGGCTCGATGCGGGACGCCATCGAGGTGGCAAACCGCCGGGCTCCCGAGCACCTCCAGATCGTCGCGGAAGGCGCTGAGCGGATCGCCAGTGCAATCCGAAACGCCGGCGCGATCTTCCTCGGCGACGACACCCCTGAGCCGGTGGGTGATTACATCGCCGGGCCGAGCCACGTTCTTCCGACCTCCGGGACCGCTCGATACGCCTCACCCCTTGGCGTCTACGATTTCGTCAAGCGAACCAGCGTCATCCGGTATGCCCCGGCTCGTCTGAGGGCAGACGCGGACGCCATCATCGCCCTGGCAGAGGCCGAAGGCCTGTTCGGTCACGCGGAGGCTGTGCGGATGCGGGTAAGCGGGTAAGCGGGTAAGCGGGTAAGCGGGTAAGCTCCGAAAAGTGCCCTGGAGATTAAATTCAAGCAGATGACTGGACACCCGATTTCTACGGCAGACGATACCCCCCTGCGTGCGCCTCAGGCGGATTGCACGTCTCTGCCTACTCGCCTACCCGCCTACCCGCTTACCCGCCTCGCCCTCGTCCTCGCCCTCACGCTCGTATTCATGATCGTCGAGGCGGTGGGGGGTTGGCTCAGCGGATCCCTCGCCCTGATTGCCGATGCCGGGCACATGCTGACCGATGCCGGAGCGCTCGGCCTCACGCTGCTCAGCGCCTGGATCGCGCTCCGGCCCGCCAGCCAGAGCAAGACCTACGGCTACCAGCGCTGGGAGATCCTGGCTGCTCTGATAAATGGAGCGGCGCTTTTCGGCATAGCGGGATGGGTGGTATTCGAGGCCCTGCAGCGGATCCAGCAGCCGGAGCCGATCCGTGCGGGGCTCTTCCTGGTCGTGGCCGCCGCCGGCCTGATCGTCAATCTGTTCAGCCTATTCATCCTTCATGGCATCAAGGATGGAAACCTCAATACCCGCGGCGCGTACCTGCATGTGCTGGGCGACGCCTTAGGGTCGGTAGGGGCGCTCGGTGCTGCCGCGATCATTGTCACCACTGGCTGGACCCTGGCTGACCCGATCATATCGATAGTCCTATCTCTGCTCATCCTGGTTGGAGCATGGCGGCTGGTGCGGGAGAGCACTGACATCCTGCTGGAAGGCGTTCCCGGGCACCTTTCCATGGCGGACGTGCATAGCCGCATGCTCGGCGTCACGGGCGTCACCGGCGTCCACGACCTTCACGTCTGGTCGGTTAGCAGCGGAATGGTGGCCATGAGCGGCCACGCTATCGTCCCCGACCTGGACCACCATCCGGAAGTATTGGAGCGGATCCGTGCTGAGATGGGCCAGCTGGGGATAGGACACGTCACTATCCAGCTCGAGGTGCAGCACGAGTGCGAGGAGCCCCCAGTAATGGCATCATCAGCGCACCAACATGCCGGACACAAGCATTAGGTGGTTTAGAGATCCTTCGCTGCGCTCAGGATGACACATGTCCTTCCCTCCTTCCGTCCTTCCCGTCCTTCCCGTCCTTCCCGTCTTTCCCGTCCTTCCCCTCCCGTCTTGCGGCATCTGACGGCCTAGTCTATATATGCGCCGCGGAGGCCCGGGCGTCCGGGCCTTGATCGTTCGAGCCATAGCGCAGGAAGTGTGGATTGATTCGCAATTTGGCGATCATCGCCCATGTAGATCACGGAAAGACCACGCTGGTAGATCAGATGCTCCGGCAGGCCGGTGCGTTCCGAGCCAACCAGCAGGTCGAAGAGCGGGTGATGGATTCGAATCCGCTGGAGCGCGAGCGGGGGATCACGATCCTCGCCAAGAACACGGCCGTGAACTGGCATGGAGTGAAAATCAATATCGTCGATACCCCCGGCCACGCCGACTTTGGTGGTGAGGTCGAGCGGATTCTGCGGATGGTGGACGGGGTGCTGATTCTGGTGGATGCGGCCGAAGGGCCGATGCCGCAGACCCGGTTCGTCACCCGGAAGGCGCTCGCTCTGGGACTCCGCCCCATCGTGGCTATCAACAAGATCGACCGCTCCGACTCCGAGCCGCTACGGGTGCACGATGAAGTGCTGGGTCTGTTCATCGACCTCGAGGCGACTCACGACCAACTGGATGCTCCGTTTCTATACACCTCGAGCCGGGCCGGAACCGCCACCAGTGACCTGGATAAGCCCGGTACCGACCTCACACCCCTGTTCCAGTGCATCGTGGATTACGTGCCGGACCCGAGAGGCGATCCCGAGGCCCCCTTCCAGATGCTGGTATCGACGCTGGACTTCTCCAGCTTCATAGGGCGTATTGCCATCGGACGGATCGAGCGGGGACGGGTGCGGGTCGGCGACCAGGTGGCTTTGCTGCCACTGGGAGAGCCGGGGCTGGTCGGGGGCGACGAGCAATTCGAGCGGAACCGAGTCACCCGGCTCTACACCTTCGACGGCCTGCACCGAATCGAAGTGGAGCAGGCTGAGGCGGGAGACATCGTGGCGCTCTCCGGGTTCGAGACCATCGAGATCGGCAAGACCTTCACCTCGGTGGATCATACGGAGCGGATGGAGGGGATTGCGGTCGAGGAGCCCACGATTTCGGTGGACTTCATCGTCAACAACGGTCCCTTTGCAGGAAGGGACGGCAAGTACGTGACCAGCCGGCAGCTGAGAGACCGCTTGTTCCGCGAGCTGGAGCGCAATGTGGCTCTGCGGGTAGAGGAGACCGACAGCCCCGATACCCATACCGTCTCGGGTCGAGGTGAGCTCCATCTCGGCATTCTAATGGAAACCATGCGGCGCGAGGGATTCGAGTTTCAGGTCTCCCGGCCCCGGGTGATAACAAAGCTGGGACCCGACGGTGAGCGGCTGGAGCCGTACGAGGAGCTCATGATCGATGTGCCAGAGACGTATATGGGCGTCGTCATGGAGAAGCTGGGGCCGCGCCGGACCGAGATGATGGAGATGAAGAACCCGGGGCAGGGCATGGTCCGAATGAGCTTTCGCATCCCCGCTCGCGGGCTGTTCGGTTATCGCTCCGAGTTCCTGACCGATACCCGAGGCACCGGCATCATGCACCACCGGTTTCTGGATTACGGGCCGTGGGCCGGGCCACTCGCCGGCCGGAAGCGCGGAGTCTTGATCGCCGATCGCGAGGGGTCGGTGGTGGCGTTCGCTCTCGGCAATCTGCAGGAGCGCGCCCAGATGTTCGTGGAGCCAGGCGACATGGTGTACGAGGGAATGATCGCCGGCGAAAACTCACGTCCTGGTGACCTGGACGTGAACGTTACCAAGGAAAAGAAGCTCAGCAATATGCGGACGACAGCTTCAGACGAGAACGTAATCCTGGAGCCTCCCCGGGAGATCACCCTCGAGTACGCCCTCGAGTACATCGAGGAGGACGAGCTCATCGAGGTTACGCCGAAGACCATCCGCCTCCGCAAGCGGGTCCTCCCGGCGAATGATCGCAAGAAAGCTGCCCGGGCAGCCCGGGTGGCGGACGCATCCTGACGCCCCTGTTACACTCTATGCTGGCGGAGGACATCATGTTGGCCTGGGAGACGTCGGTGGAAGCCCTCGATCTGCGACGCAAATTCGATGACGACGAAGACGAGTTCGAGGATGATGGGTTTACCTTCGACGATGATGATGAGGAGGACGAGGACCTGGACGACGAGGACGATCTCGATGATGACGATCTCGACGACGAGGAGCTCGAAGAGCTCGAGGATTTCGAGGAGGATGAGGAGCTGCGCTGAACCCGACGCCACTCTCCATTATCTTGTATAGCAGGCCGGTGGTACTTTCTGTCTGCCCGGAAGGGCCTGTAGCTCAGGTGGTTAGAGCGCACGCCTGATAAGCGTGAGGTCGGTAGTTCAACTCTACCCAGGCCCATATTCTGAACTGATTGCCCCATTTGAAGCTAGGGCTCTGGTGGGGCTTTGCTGTTGAGGGAACTTGGGGTTTGCTGTCGGTTCCTGCTGCCAGTTACTCCGCGCTACGAAGCCGAGACCCCGCGCCGACGGGCCGGCCGTTTTTTTGGGGGGCTCGCGCTTCGCGTCCGAGCCCGGAGGGGGCAACTTCAAACGCGACCGAGGCTTGGCTTCGGTTGCGTTGTTTCGTTTCTGCAGGGGCGGAGTCAGTTTGGGGGTCAGTTTCTCCCCCTTTTCGAACCCCAACTTCACACCTCGTGATGATGGATTGAGTGATCAGGAAGCGATCGACGGATCTTCGCCCGTAAACTCCGCGGTGATTTCTGTGTCGACGCCAATGCGCGCGAGACCAGCCAGATTGCATAGGCGAAAGACGGTCCAGACGACGATGATCCACGACGAGGGCAGAACCGCTCGCCCTCCCCGAGTTCTCACGGGCGAACGCGGATGATCGTCTTCCCCTTGGGTCGCTCGGTCGGGTTGAAGGCGGCGACGGCATCGTCGAGGGTC
>Ga0299913_10006433_pt1 | contig 10182 bp, 15 predicted proteins | sample RVTome_9_FD_201360 | JGI IMG/M metagenome (GOLD analysis project Ga0299913, IMG submission 201360) | Soil microbial communities from uranium-contaminated site in the Upper Colorado River Basin, Wyoming, United States - RVT155D38 (version 2) ... | reverse complement strand
GAGGGGGCGCCATCGGCTGCCTATAATCACATCCCCCCGGGCCGGAGTGGCGGAATCGGCAGACGCGTCGGTCTCAAACACCGATGGGCGCAAGCCCGTGTGAGTTCAAGTCTCACCTCCGGCACCACATCTGGTAGCAATCTGGTAGCAATAGGCGTACACTGGCGGACGAAAGAGGCGCCCCGCTCGGGTTAGGAGCGGAGCGCCCATACGGAAGTCCTGAATAGGAGGACCCCGCAATGGCAGTCTCGCACAGTCGCCGCAGCAACGGCGAGGGCAGCGTCTACCGCACCGCCGAGGGCCGCTGGCGAGCGTCCCTGATGCTCACCCACCCCGATGGTCTGCGCCGCGTTCGGCGCGTCGTCTCGGGCCGTTCGCGGGCTGAGGTCGTTCGCAAGCTCGACGCTCTGAAGCGCGAGGGCGCCGCCGGCTGGGCCAGTGGCGACTCGACCGGCGACTACCTGGAACACTGGATCGAGGCCGTCCGCCCGCGGCTGCGGCCGGCAACCCATCGCGAGTACGCGCGGCACGTCCGCGGCTATCTCGCACCGCTGGCCGATGTGCCGCTGACGGCCCTTACGCCCGGCCACGTCGAGCGCCTGCTGGCGGGCATGCTGGAGCGCGGCCTGTCGCCGATGACTGCGGCCCACGCCCGCGCCACCCTGCGCCGCGCGCTGCATGACGCCCAACGAGACGGGCTGGTCAGTCGCAACGTAGCCGGGCTGGCTCGTCCGCCGCGCGTCACCCGGCAGGAGATGCACCCGCTGACCGCCCCGCAGGTGCGCGGGCTGATCGAGGCCACCCGCGACGATCCGCTCGGGCCAGTGTGGGCGCTGGCCGTTGGCTCGGGGCTGCGGCTCGGCGAGATGCTCGGGCTGACCTGGACCGATATCGACCTAGACACCGGCCAGCTCGTCGTGCGGCGTGCGATGGCCCGCGCCGCCGATGGCGGTTGGTCGCTGGCCGAGCCCAAGACTTCCCGCAGCCGGCGCACGGTCATGCTGCCGGCGATCGCGCACGAGGCGCTGCGACGGCGCAGGGCGCAGCAGGACGCCGACCAACAGGCTGCCGGCACTGCCTGGCAGGATCGCGGCGGGCTCGTGTTCACCGACGCCGTAGGACGGCCGCTGCGGCCGCCCGATGTGTCGGACGAATGGAGGCGCACCCGGCGGCGGGTGGGGGTGACGTGCCGACTGCATGACCTCCGGCACACCGCCGCGACCCTCATGCTGGGGGCCGGCGTGCCGCTCAAGGTGGTCTCGGACGCGCTAGGGCACTCCACCATCGCGATCACGGCCGACACCTACGCCCACGTCACCCCTGAGTTGCGCCGCGAGGCGGCCGCCGCCATGGATCGGGCGCTGGGAGGTGCGGCGTGAGCGATACGCGACGGCGAGGCGTCGACCCCGCGCGCGTGGCAGCATTCGTTGAGCAATCGCGCGAGGCTGCGACACAGGCGCTCCGCGAGGACGATCCCGACCTTACGGACGACCAGATCTTGGAGATCCTCGCGCGCGCCGAGCCGCGCGTCGTCGCGGTGCGCTTGCGCGATCGCCGGCAGCGGGGAACAGGCAGCCTGGACGTGAAGAAGCGGGCGGTCGCGCCGACACCGAAGGGGCTCGCCGGCCTGTCACGCTTCCTGCCCGGTGGCGCGAATCAGGGTGGACGGAATCCCGGCACGAACACGGTTGAAGATGCTGGCGGCGACACCACAATCCGGGCGATCGTGGCGGATCTGCGCCGCAACCGTAGGCGCATCCGACTCGACTCTATCGCGGCATCATCGGGTGCGTTCACGCGGGACCAACTGCGCTACTGGATGCGGGCGAACGGAAAGCGGCTGAGCGACTACTGAATCCTCGCCGGCTGGAATATCGCGCATCTATCGCGCTAGAGAAGCGCGAGGCGTCATTGACCATGCCGCCATGGCGGATGAAGTCATGGTACGCGTCCCGCTGGACCCGGAGACGGTCCGCGCTCTGCGCGAGCTGGCACTCGCCGAGCGACGTGCTACCGGTGACCAAGCCGCAGTAATCCTCATGCGGGCGCTCGCGCGACGCCAACGCCGACAGGCTGTTGAGGGTGCGCGTCCATGAGTGACCGCCTAGAGGCCGCTCTCGCCGAGCTGGCGGCCGCCATCCGTGACGAGCTGCGCGCCGAGCTAGCCGAGCGTGCTGGTGGCCCGCCTGAGCTGCTGAGCATCCCGGCTGCCGCTGAGCGGCTGTCAATCGGCCGGACCGCACTGTATGACGCCATCGGCCGCGGCGAGGTTCGATCCGTGAAGGTTGGCCGCCGCCGCCTGGTCCCGTTCGAAGCGCTGGGGGAGCTGACAAAGAAGGCCGTCGCGGCTGCCCATGCCGCGACGGCCCGAGGAGATGGCGATGCAACCGCCGATCCCCGACGTCCAGCAGCATAGCGCGGCCAGAGGCCTCACCGTGCGATACGAGATCGAGGCACACCTGCGCGCCGCCGGCCGTGGCCTGGAGTGGGCCGGCGTGACGGATCCAGAGGCAGCAAGGTTGGCCAACGTCGTGTTCCGCCTGGCATCCCGAGTCCGTGGCGATCGGCTGGGGCGTGCGGCATGACCGCCGAGCCGCAGCGCACTCTGATACAGCTCTCCGAGCGTGAGCTGGAGGCCACCCTGGACCGTGCCGGCATCTCGGTCGCGCCCGACATCGCGGATGGCAGCTACGCGGCGGCCGTCATCTCACGGATCGACCTCCGCGACTACCTGAGCAAGGTGGAGGGTTTCCTGCTCCGCTACGTCGCGTTCCCGAGCGAGCATGAGCCGGTCGCGATCGCCCTGTGGATCGCCCACGCGCATCTGGTCGACCAGTTCGAGACGAGCCCGATCCTGGCCGTGACCTCGGCGGAGATGAGATCCGGCAAGACGCGCGTGCTGGAGCTGCTAGAGCTGTTGGTGCCGCATCCCTTCCGGGTGGTCATGCCATCGGAGGCCGTGGTCTACACCGTCCTGGCCCAACGACCGCGCCGCACGATGCTGCTGGACGAGGCGGACGCCATCTTCAGCCCGCGCATGGCCGAACGGTACGAGGGGCTGCGGGCCATCCTCAACGCCGGCAACCGGCAGGGCAACCCGGTGCTCCGGGTGAAGCTCGACGGCAAGCGCCGCGAGGTGGAGACCTTCGACGTCTACGGCCCGAAGGCCATCGCCGGCATCGGCAACCTGCCGACCACGGTCGCCGATCGCGCCATTCCCGTACGGCTGAAGCGCCGGGCACCCGGTGAGATCGTGGCCCGGTTCCGTGAGCGAGCCGCCCGGGCCGAGGCCCAGGCGATCCGCTTCCCGAGCATCCCGGTCGCACTTGCCACGGATGCAACGGTTCCGGACGAGCTGAACGACCGAGCGGCGGACTCGTGGGAGCCGCTGCTGGCCCTGGCCGACTTCGCCGGCATCGACTGGCCAGAGCGCGCCCGGCTGGCATCCCTGGCCCTGTCGGGGGAGGAGCAGGACGACCTGAGTACCGGCATGCGGCTGCTGGCCGATATCCGGGATGCCTTCGATGAGCTGCAGCGCGACCACCTGCCAACGGCGACCCTGCTCGACTGGCTGCATGAGCTGGACGAGGCACCGTGGGGTGAGTGGTACGGCAAGCCGTTGTCGTCGCGTGGCCTGGCTCGCCTGCTGGACTCGTACCGCGTGCGTCCGCTGAATCGACGGCTTGGCGGCCGTATGACTCGCGGCTACTTCCGTTCCGAGTTCGAGGATGCCTGGCAGCGTTACGTACCTGCTCGCAGAACCGTTGCAAGCGGTGCAAGCGTTGCAGAGGACGGTCCCGAAACGGATGCAACGGATGCAACGGGTCAATCGGAAAGCACGCTGCCTCTGCCCTTCACCGATCCGCTGGACGATGAGGACGAGGACGAGCTGCTGCGCCAGGTCCGGGAGGCGCAGGCATGACCGAGCAGCCCCGGCATCCGCTCATCGCCCGCGCCATGGACCGCCGGCTACCGCTGGAGGAGCGGCGCGCCAGCTATCGCCGCTGGGCCGACGAGTTTCAGCGCCACGGCCACCCCGGCCGGGGCTGGCACTCCCATCCGGGCGGCAACCGGAACCACAACCACGAGGAGGAGAAGCCGTGAGGCTTGTCGAAAGAATCAAAGGCCGCGCTCCCATCCCGGAGTCGGAGGTCACATGGTTGGGGGCGGTCGACGGCCGCCAGTACGGCACGGTCCGGTGCAAGGAGTACGCCGTCGACCTCACCGTGTCCGATCCGCAGGCCTACACCCCGCAGCCTGACGAGATCACCATCGTCCGCCGGCGCGTTGAGCGCTTCGATGACGGCGGCGAGCTGGTATCGGCCGCCACGTCGCGCGGCTGGCCGGTGCCGGCGGGGACCTACGCGAAGCTGGCGGCGAAGCGCAAGCCGACGGCCGAGAAGAAGATGCGCGGCTGGGATCGCCTGGCCGCCATGCCGATCATGCAGCGCCGCGAGCCGCTGCGGATGGCCAGCGCCACCGCCGCGCTGGAGCTGCCTGTCCTCGACGGCCAGCTGACCAAGGACCAAGAGCAGGCCATGGCCAGCGTCGTGGAGCTGGCCATCAAGCGAGCCCCATCGTTGATCGAGGTCGGGGGCAACACGCCACCCGATGGCTCCGTGGCCGACATGGTCGCCTACCTGGCCGAGCGGGGAGTCGAGCTGAGCCTGGCACGCGGGCGCCTGCGGGCGCGCAGCAAGACGCCGATCCGTGCGGACGTGCAGGCATTGCTCGACGGGGCGCGGGAGCTGCTCGTCGGGCACCTGCAGGGCAAGCCGGTGATGTGCTCCGAGTGCGCCGAGACGGCGGTCACCATCGCCGCGGTGGACGCGCCAGTGTGCCGGGAGCACGCGCAATGAACAGGACCCTCCTCGGAGTCCTGGAGGCCTCCTCAAGGCTCGGGCTGGCGGCTCCGGCCGCTGGTCCGGGCCGGCCTGACAGGTGGCGCTTTTTTAGCGGGGCGCGAGAGCAGGAGAGCCCCGCTCCATAATCTCTACCTCCGAACGACGACGACGGCGGAAACCCGATGAAGGCGCCGAAACGTCGCTGCTGGAGGTGCCAGTCGCCGCTACCTCGCGGATCGAGGGCCACGCGGCGGTATTGCTCGACCCCGTGCCGCGTTCGCGATTGGCACGCTCGGAATCCTTCACAGCCAGTCGATCCGAGGGTGGCGCAGCTCTACGCGCCGACGAATCCGAAGCACTACCACGTCAAGCACGGCATGGCGTTCCTCGTCGGCCATCGCGACAACGAACCTTGGTTCGGATCCTCGTGCCCACCGCAATGCCCAGGGCTCAGAAGCGACGAGGAGTACGAGCCGATGGAGGAGTTCCATCGGCGTCGGGTCGAGGTGGCCACGTGACCGAGCCGCGCCCCGGCGCGCTGGAGGTGGCGGCGATGACGGCTGGCACCTGGACTACCATGCCTCAACGGAGGATCGGGCGATGAGTGACCGAAGCGCAATCGAGTGGACCGATGCGTCTTGGAACCCGGTAACCGGCTGCTCCAAGGTCTCACCCGGTTGCGCTCACTGTTACGCGGAGACATTGAGCCTCCGCTACGGCTGGAGTCAGCGACCCTGGATCGCCAAGAACGCTGCAGAAAACGTGATCCTCCACCCCGAGCGCCTAGAGCAGCCCCTCCGTTGGAAAAGGCCGCGGATGGTATTCGTCAACTCCATGAGCGACCTCTTCCACGAGCGCGTTCCAAGCGAGTTTCGCAGGGAAGTCTGGGCCGTAATGGACCGCGCGCGCCAGCACACGTTTCAGATTCTGACGAAGCGACCCGAAACGATGAGAGCCTGGCTCCTCGCTAACGTGGACGTGACACAGCCGATCCTGCCGAACGTTTGGCTCGGTACGTCAATCGAAAACAACCGATGGACACATCGTGCGGACGACCTTCGGGATACGGCGGCTGCCGTCCGCTTCATCAGCGCCGAGCCTCTGCTCGGACCCCTGGATCAACTCGACTTAGGCGGTATTGACTGGCTGATTGTCGGCGGGGAGAGCGGGCCGGGCCATCGGCCGATGGATGCGACGTGGGTTCGCGACCTTCGCCATCGGGCTAACGAATCGGGCGTCGCCTTCTTCTTCAAGCAATGGGGCGGCAGGACACCGAAGGCCGGGGGTCGCGAACTTGACGGTCGGACGTGGGACGAGTACCCGACGCCACGCGCAGTGGGTTTCGCCCGTCACCTCACCGCGGTTTGAAACGGAGGATGGTTCCCGTCGGATACGTCCGGGCCTTCTTGCGATTCCAGCCTTCGAGTCTTTCCGCAAGTTCCAACGGCTTGAGGGCGCCCTTCTTGAGATGGATATCAGGGTGATATGGCGTATCGATCAGCGTGAACGCTTCAGCTTCCTCGATGGAGAACGGCTTGTCCCCGAAGTGGTCTTCCAGCAGCCGCTTCAGCGGTTCGAGGTCGGGCGCATCCTTCAGGAGCACAAGCTGACCCGGGGTTGTTGAGTCGGCGAACCGAGTACCGGCCACAGGATCGAGCTTCCACATCGCGTATTTCATCTTCGCGAGCCCTGTTGGATGACCCGTTCCGAAGAAGAGATGGTAGCCGTTCCACCCTCTCCCTTTGATGCTGATTTCAAATGAGCGAGCGAAGCCTGCCTGCGCCTCCAACTTTGAGAGGAAGAGGTCATGGAGGAACGCCACGCGAGACCGCCCATCCTTCAATCTCCGCGCTGGGCGCCACGAGTCATCGCCGAATAGGTTGTCCAGCGAAGGGCTGACGGCGGCCTGGTCCACGAATCGCGCTATCCACGGGAGTGGGACATAGATGAGCACCTCGCACTTCGGAAAGCCGAGGATCCGACTGGAGAGTTCGAGGCCGTAGCCCGTCCACCCGAATGGATCGATGAAGACGAAACTCGGAGGCAGACCGTAGCCAGCAGGGATGCTCGCTAGCAGTTCGCCGATCTCCGCGTCGATTTCGCCCTCGATGACTTGAACCGACGCGTTCGACGGCAACTTTAGGGCCGCCAATTCACTCTCAAGGGCTTCGAATCGGTCGTGTTCCTTCTCGATGAAGGCGAATGTGAATTTCGAATCTGTCCAGGCAGCTCGGTTCGCGTGACTCAAGAAGGTCTCGACGATGACGAGCGGAGAGCCAGGTTCCCCGCCAGTGTGGCGACCAGGACCCGCGAAGCCGTCGACGACGAGAACGGCATCAGTGTCTGAGTTGGCCATGATCGGCAGCCAAGCATTCAGGTAACCACGAAGCAACTCGTGCTTCGCGGCCGTATGCGCCTCTCGTCTCCAGCGGACTGCTCGAGGAGGCATGGGTCGGCAACGATACTCCAGGGGGATCGATCGGCCTTCACCAATGCGCCGCCCTGCTCAAGGAGCGCGCCGCGCGGGTCGCGGCATTAGATGCATCACACTTGACCAATCCTAGGCCCGCACAGAGCGGTAGCCAACAGGAAGATGCCGAAGACATCGAGCGACGGTTGCCCAAGTCGGTTCAGGGGCGCGGCGCAAGTGGACTACTGGCCACACAGGGCCCGCTAGGCTGTCCGCGGTCGGCGCCTCCCCAAGAGGGCCCAGCCCCCGAGGGTGGACAACGCGGTGGTGAGTCCGGCGACGATGCCGAACGCTATGGATTCGCCGGGCTTCTCAACCCGGAAGCAGACCAGGTCGAACGGGCACACGAACTCAGCGAAGGCGCCCATGGCCCACCACGTCGCGACGGCGGTCACGATGAGGAACACCTCGGCCGCAATGACCCACGCGATGAGTGGTGGCTTCACTCTAGTCAGATTACCAGCGGAGTCGATTGAGGCACCAGTAACCCGCAGTAAGCGCCAGCCCAATGGGCTGCGCAGCGGGCCGGGCTCCGTTGCGCCGTGGGTCATCCGCGAGGGTGGCGAGCGGGTCAGGCGACGAGGTGCACATCCCGATGGCTTCGGGACTGTATCCCCTTCCGAATGGGACTTCACTGGTTGAGGCTGCCCGCAGGACTACCGCTGCCCGCAAGCGCTCTATGGAGGTGCCCAAGGTGAGAAGGCGATTAGTAATGGCAGCCGTGCTGGGTTCGCTGCTGGCGATGTCAGCCGCAGTCCCGGCGCACGGCGCCATTCACGAGCTCGTCGCGAGCTGGTGCTCCGGGCAAGGGCTGCAGACGCTCGATCCGCCCGGCCAGATCCGGTTCGGCGAGCAGTCCTTCCTGCGCGCCCTGCAGGCCAGCGGCCTGTACACGCTTCGCTTTGGAGAGGAACCAGACGGCACACCGAACGCGACCGCGGTCACCGTCGATGTCGACTACTCGCGCCCCAACTCCAAGTTCGACGACGCCGGGTTCTACTTCTCGTTCGTCGATGCAGGGCTGACGATCTTCATTCGGGCCGGCATTCCGAACCATCCAGCCTTCGAGAACTGCCCGAACGCGCCGTTCTGACGCAGGTGGGCCGTTTCTGACCTTCAGAAGCGGCCCACTAAGCCGCCGGCAGCGTAGGCTCGAAGCGGGCCGGGGCTCCGTGGCAGCGTGGCCATCCGCCGGAGGATGGCGAGCGGGTCAGGCGTCCCGGCCCTCGGCCCGCTATGTAGGCACTTTCGTGCAGACCTTCTTCAGACCGCAGGTATAAAACCAGCCCAACACGGCCTGCGGTCCACCGGGAGTAACGATGATCCCGAGGGTGTACTCCCATCCGCATGTCAACTCATTCCTGCACGAGTAGCCCGGCATGGGGATGTCGGGAAGCCAAGAAGGCCCGAGCTGTGGGAGCGTTTGGATCGCGCCATCGCCTGGAGCGACAACCAGAACGCCCTCCTGTCCCGGCTCGTCACGGAAGTCTGCAGCCAGCCACGAGCGGCAATGCTGGCACTTTATGGCTTCCGGATGGATTTCCTCTCTGCAAGAAGGGCAAGTGCCTTCGTGGTCGGGCACGGCTACGCGTGTGATCGTTGAGCCGCAGTGCTTACACTTTGTCGCCTCGGCCCGAATCTCCTGAAAACAAAAAGGGCATCTCTCGATCTTTGCAGAACGTTCGGCCACGGGCCACCTCCACTTCGTGCCCCGGCGGGCAACTCCCACGCAATGGTATGACCGCCGCCAGCCGGCGCTCCGTGGCAGCGTGACCATCCCCCGCGATGGTGAGCGGCTCGTGTCGCCGGCCTAGTCAGTCCCAGGACACATCGCGAGGCACCTCCATCGCCTAGCTGGTCAGAGGTAAGTACCGGCGTCATCCCGATGAACACTACTGATACGACCAGAACAACCAGGAGGGCAGCTGTCCAAACCGCGCGTCTCACGCGCGCCATCCTAGACTCGGACCCGGCTGCCGGGGGGCAGTGAGAGGAGGCCCCGATATCGCGGTACCGTTCATGCTCGTCAGCACGTTCAAGGTCAAGGAAGGAAGCCTGGAGAAGCTGCGGGACTATTCCCGCAGGGTCACCGAGCTCATGCAGGCGAAGGAACCGCGCATCATCGCGTTCCACTGCTTCCTGAGCGAGGACGGGACGGAGATGTCGACCATCCACGTCCATCCCGACGTGGCCTCTATGGAATTCCATATGCAGGTCCAGCGGGACAACTGGGAGGAAACCTTCAGCGAGGTCGTCACGATGCTCGAGGGCATCCGCGTCGACTACTACGGCGCGGAGCCACCCGAGAGCGCCCTGGAGACGTTCCGCCGAGCCGGCAGTGAGATCGGCATCAAACCCACCCACCTTGCCGGCTTCACCCGCGCAGAGACGGCGTGGGGAGACGGAAGCTCCGTCGAGGGGATACAGCCTGGCATAGCACGTCGGCGGCTTCGCGCTGGATCATGCCCGGTGGCCGGCTACTGACTTCGTGCGCTGGCTGACGAGTGGCGGGCATCGGCCGAGCCGCAGCGGGACCCGGTGAGCGAGGCAGCCTAGCTCCGGTAGCAGCGCTGGTAGCAGCAGCGGCGCACAGAGGCGTATCGACCCGCTCCCCCATCCCGCCGGATTGAGCACGAATCCGCCTGAGCGGTAGCATTGGGCGGACGTTCGCGGACGTGCTCGGGGCAACTCAAACACCGATGAGCGCAACGCTCGTGTGGGTTCGACCCCCACCTCCGGCACCAGGCGCGAGCTCCGGCGATCGCGATTTCGATGCCGAGCCAGGTGCCCGATACCGCCGCGGGTGGGAGGTTCGATGGCAGCCCGCGCCGCTGGCGAGCCTGATGCTCGTCCTAGCCGCCACTCACG
>Ga0299913_10006432_pt1 | contig 10182 bp, 6 predicted proteins | sample RVTome_9_FD_201360 | JGI IMG/M metagenome (GOLD analysis project Ga0299913, IMG submission 201360) | Soil microbial communities from uranium-contaminated site in the Upper Colorado River Basin, Wyoming, United States - RVT155D38 (version 2) ... | reverse complement strand
CGTTCACTGCTCATCGATATCGGCCGCAAGAAGGCGGCATTCGGCCTCCGGGAGCAGGTCATCAACGAGGTGCCACCCTCCAAATATTTCATCCGCGCGAGCCGTATCGATGCCGCCACCGGCCGCCTCAGGGGAGTCACCATCTATGATGTGGGAGGCGAGGCAAGCCGCCGGATCATATATGCCGACAGCGGATCTATGGCCTATGCCGAGGGACAGACTGACCTGAGCTTGCGCCTCTTCAACGGGTCGATTCACCAATACCGGCCGGCCGAGCCCACCAGGTTTCAGCTCACCTACTTCTCGGTGAACGATATCCGGGTGAAAAACGTCTACGACGAGCTTCAGCGCAGCACGAGTGAATCGATCCGAGGCGATCGCGAGATGAGCACCTGTGAAATGCTGAACGTGATCCGTGAGGCGAAACAGGAGCAGGTCGAGGCGAGACGAGAAAGGGCCGAGCTGATTCACCGCGATCTCCGCGTCCTGCTGGCGCTGCCGCCACTTGCGCCGTTGCCCGAGCCGGAGCCCGACTCAACGGGTGCCGGTTACTGCGACTGGCTCAGATCAGTGCAGAGACTCGTCCTTCCGGGGACGGCTGAGGCCCAGGCTCCCGCACAGGTTCAGACGCCTAAGCTCCAGACCAGCGCGCGGGGGAGGATCAGGCTCTCGAACTGGTCGTCGGTGGCCACCGCGGCCGACCGGGTCCGCGAAGCGGATCGGCGGGCGGACCGGTATGCCGTGGAAGTCCACAAGAAGTGGGCGATAAGTATGGCCTGCATCACCTTCGTCATTCTGGGAATCGTGATGGCGCTCCGCTTCCCGCGGGGCGGGGTCGGGCTGGTGATCGGCGGAGGCCTGCTGGTCTTTTCCATCCACTATATAGGGCTCACCGCCGGCGAGAGCCTGGCCGACAGGGGACATGTGGAGCCCTGGCTGGCCATGTGGAGTCCCAACATCGTCCTGACGATCCTCGGCCTGCTCGGCCTGCTGTGGGTGAGCCGTGAGTCCGGGTCGACTCGCGGGGGCGACTTCAGGGAGGTGGTCGAAGGGCTGGCGCACCTGGCTCGCCGTCTCCAAGCCACGGTTCTCCGGCGGTTGAGAGCGGCGCCGTGAAGCGGGTAACTGCTCTGAAGCACGTTCGCCGGTGGCTCCCGAACAGAAATTTGCGGCAGCATATTCGCCGGTGGCTCCCGAACAGAAATTTGCGGCAGCTGGACCGATATGTGCTCAGCAGCTGGATCCGCCTTTTCGTGTTGGCGGCGCTTGGCCTGCCGCTGGTAGCGATCTTCTTCAACCTGACCGACATGCTGAGCAAGCTGCTGGATCGGGGTCTCACGATGAAGGAGATCACGATCAGCTACGTATACGCCATTCCGGAGTACGCCTTTCTCGTCATGCCGGCCGCGGTGCTGTTCGCCACGGTCTTCACCGTCGTGAACCTCAGCCGCTATTCCGAGCTGACAGCGGCAAAGGCCGGGGGCCAGAGCTTCCATCGGATCATATGGCCCCTCGTCATTGCCTCCGGACTGGCCGCGGTGCTGACGTTTGGCGTGGGTGAGCTCGCCCCCTGGGCCACCGCGCGCCAGCTGGAAATACAGAAAGCCAAGCAGGCTCGCCCCACACGAGCGCGTTTCAACTTTGTCTACAGTGGCGACGCCGGCTGGGTGTACACGGTACGCTCGCTGGACGTTGTCAACCGGCAGCTGAAGCAGGTGATGTTCGAACGGCAGGGAACAGGGCTGGAGTACCCAGCACTGGTTCTGACGGCGGACAGCGCAACTTACGACGACTCGCTCAAGACCTGGCGGCTCCGCACCGGCGCCAGCCGGGTTATTGCGGGACCAGGACGGCAGGCCACTTTCAATTTCCGTACGATGCGGCTGCGTGCGCTCCGGCAGTCGCCGGCCGATCTGCTCGCCGAGTCGAAGGGGCCCGACGAAATGCGCTACGCAGAGCTGGGCCGCTACATCGACGCACTCAAGCGCTCGGGCAACGATGCAAACAAGCTGATTGTAGAGCAGGCATTGAAGCTCGCGCTGCCGGTAACCTGCCTCATCATTGCGTTGTTCGCCGCGCCGTTGGCCGTAACGAGCCCGCGAGCCGGCCCCGCCGCGGGGGTCGCGATCAGCCTGGCAACGGCCCTGATCTTTCTGCTGCTGACTCAGCTCACCAAGGCGATCGGATCGGGCGGCGTCATCGACCCGTTGGTCGCCGCCTGGTTTCCCAACGTCGTCTTCCTCTTCGCGGGGCTGGTGTTGCTTGCAAGGGTGCGGACGTGAGGTAAGCGGGCCAGAAGTTAGCAGTTTTTATCCGGGCGAATATTCGGCCGTGCCCGATCTGATTTGCCCGCGATCGATCGGTAAAGGCCCCATGTGAGACGTCCCGCGTGATCCCGCATTGCTTCGATCTCCCCCCAAACTTCAGGCTTCAGGTAACCCAAGTCTCTGGCCAAACGCAGTATGTATGTGAGTTCTGAGATCGAGCCGAGTGTGATATCCATAAAGCGCCGGAACTCGCCGCTACCTCGCTTGGCGGAGCCTTCTGCAATGTTGGCGGCTGCTGAATAGGCTGCTCTCCGAGCTTGGGAAGTCAAGCCGAATCGCTCGGCAGAGGGCCAGGTCGAAGATACGCGGTAAACCGATAACACAAGCTCGTGGCAGGCCATCCACGCCTTGAGGCGCTCGTAACGAGCACCTGCCCGGCCGGGCTTCAAAGTCAGGGAGGTCATCACCAACAAGTTATCGCGTGAGCCCTCAGGAGCATCATCGTTTCGCCGCCTTGAGTATCGTTGACAGACGCCAATGACCTCGTTTCTTACCCGCCTACCCGCCTACCCGCCTACCCGCCTACCCGCCGCTATATTTACCGCATGCCCCCAACCCGCCCAGTCATCGTAGGTACCGGTATAGCCGGTTTGTGGACGGCTTGGCGGCTGGCGTCTGAAGGCCTACCGGTAGTTCTGGTTACCAAGGAAACACTCGCCGATAGCGCCAGCTCCTGGGCCCAAGGCGGTATTGCCGTGGCGCTCGGGCCGGGCGACAGTCCGAGCCAGCATGCGGCGGATACGATGGCCGCCAGCGACGGCCTGGCCGATCCGGAGGCGGTCCGCATACTCACAAGCGAGGGCCCGGACCGGGTTTACGAGCTGCTGGCTCTGGGGGCAATATTTGATCGTGGCCCTGACGGGAAGCTTGGATTCGGCCTGGAGGCGGCCCACACCCGCCCCAGAATCATCCATTCGGGCGGAGACCAGACGGGGGCAGCGCTGATCGGTTGTCTTGCCCAGGTGGTACGGCTTCATCCTGAGATCGAGCTCCTCGAGCACACCGAAGTCACCGGGCTGGAGACGCAGGACGGCGCGGTTGTTGGTGTCGCAATCCTGCCGCGCGGAGGAGTCGGCACTTCGCTGCCGGCCGCAGCTGTCGTTCTCGCAACCGGCGGAGTCGGTCAGCTCTACGCAGTGACGACCAATCCCCGCGTTGCGACGGCAGATGGTTGGGCCCTGGCACACCGGACCGGCGCCAGGCTCCGCGACATCGAGTTCCTGCAATTTCACCCCACCGCACTGAAGCTTCCCGGTGTGAATCCCGCGCCGCTCATCTCGGAGGCCGTACGTGGTGCCGGAGCGGTCCTGCTGGACAAGGCCGGCCGCCGCTTCGCCCTGGATGTGGATTCCCGAGGCGAGATGGCCCCGCGCGACGTGGTGGCCCGTGCCGTTGCGGCGGCGGATGCCGCTGGCGGAGCCTGGCTGGATTCCCGTGCTATCGATGACTTTGCCAGCCGGTTCCCCGGGATAACGGCGATGCTGTCGCTCCATGGCTTGGATCCGGCACGCGATCTCCTCCCGGTAGCCCCGGCGCTCCACTACGCTATGGGCGGAATACAAACCGACCTCGAGGGCCGTACCACAAAGCCCCGACTCTGGGCAGTCGGCGAAGTAGCTCGCACCGGCGTACACGGCGCCAACCGGCTAGCATCGAACTCGCTCCTGGAGGGGCTCGTATTCGCCGACCGGGCAGGAAGGGCGCTGGCAGAGATGCTGCGCTCCACTTCAGTGGAGGCCGCCAACCTTCGGACGAAGCCAGTCGTAGACAGCGGAGCCGACGCCGCATGCGAGTCGGTCCGGGACGAGATGCGACTGGTGATGACGGCGGATGTGGGCCTCCAGCGCAGCGAGTCCTCTCTGCTCCACGCGGAGCGCGAGCTCGAACGGCTCACGCGCGCCACACCCCTGCAGGCATGGCGTACTCACAACCAGCTTCTGGTAGCCGGCCTGATCACCACGGCAGCCCGGCGGCGGCGTGAAAGCCGTGGTGGGCATCGCCGCACCGATTACCCGCCGGCATCGCTCCGTCGCGAGGTGGTATGACCGCCTCGGCGCTGCAGCTTCCTGTGATCGAGACCCTGAACGAGACGCCGGAGCAGGTTGCCTCGATTCAATCCGAGATCCGCCGGCTGGCAAGGGCGCGGAAGGCAGTCGTACTCGCGCATAACTACCAACGCCCCGAGGTGCAGGACGTAGCCGATTACGTCGGCGACTCGCTGGGCCTTTCCCGCCAGGCCGCGGCTACCGAAGCCGACGTAATCGTCTTCTGCGGCGTGCACTTCATGGCCGAGACCGCGGCCATCCTGTCGCCGCAGAAACGGGTGCTGCTGCCGGATCTTCGGGCGGGCTGCTCGCTCGCCGCAACCATCACCGCCGAAGACGTACGCCAGTGGCGGGCGAAGTTCCCGGACTACATTGCCGTCGGATACGTGAACACCACCGCGGAGGTCAAAGCCGAGCTCGATTACTGTTGCACCAGCGGCAACGTCCTCGATGTGATCGATGCGATTCCCGAGGACCGTGGTATTCTGTTTCTTCCGGATTTCTTCCTCGGGAGCCACGTGCGGCGGATGCGGCCCGACCGCCGAATCGAGGTGTGGATGGGAGAGTGTCACGTGCACAAGGGAATCCGGCCAGACGTACTGGAGGAGGCACGGGCAGCGTACCCCGAAGCCGAAGTGCTGGTGCACCCGGAGTGTGGGTGTGCGGGACAGCTGATATACGCTGTCGGGCGTGGTGACATCGATCCCAGCGGCCTTCACATAACATCCACTGAAGGCATGGTGAGGGCGGTAACGCAGCGGCCTGCGAAACAGTTCATCGTCGCCACCGAGACAGGAATCATGCATCGGATGCGCCAGGAAGCTCCCGACAAGCAGTTCATCCCGGCGGACCCGGAAGCAGTCTGCGCCTTTATGAAGACGATAACGCTGACCGGTGTCCGGGACTCGCTGGCCCTGGACCGCTACCACGTCACGGTTCCATCAGAGACCGCCAAACGAGCCCGCGGAGCCATAGATCGCATGGTGGCGCTCGGCTAGGTGCCGGCTCTGACTTCTAAGCGCGAAATCGAACGGATCGCCTCGGCTGCACTGGCGGAGGACGGCCGGGTGGATATCACCAGCGCCCTGACTGTTCCACCCCGCGTGCAAGCCGCTGGGGTGATCGAGGACCGGAGCGGCGGGGTGCTCTCCGGCGTGCCATATGCCGATGAGGTGGCGCGGTCCTGCGGGTGCAGCATCGAGTGGGCTGCTCGAGAAGGCGATTCCGTTCCACAGGGGGCCGCCGTCGGCGTGATCCGGGGAGAGCTGGCGGACATACTCCGGGCCGAGCGGCCGCTGCTCAACTTGCTCCAACGGGCGTCGGGGATCGCCACGGTCACTCGAGCGTATGTAGATGCGGTCCAGGGCACCCGCTCGCGAATCCTTCACACCAGGAAGACGGCGCCTGGGCTGCGTGCCCTGGACCTCGCTGCGGTGCTGGCGGGCGGGGGGCATGCCCACCGTAGTGGGCTCAGCGATGAGGTCATGGTGAAAGACAATCACTGGCTGGCGCTGGCATGGAGCGGTGTTAGCCTGGACCGGGCCCTGGCGGAGGGGAGGAGACGGGGGATTACTGCGCTGTACGTGGAAGTAGAGTCGCTGGATCAGCTGGAGCTGGCTTGCTCCGCGGGCGCTACCCGTTTGTTGCTGGACAACCAATCACCGGCGACGGTTCGGGCTTGGGGCCAGCTTGCGCGGGAGCGATCCCCGGGAATCGAGATCGAGGCGACCGGAGGAATTTCACTGTCCAACGTGCGGAGTTATGCCGAGGCGGGTGCTGACTTCATCTCCATCGGTGCACTCACCCATAGTGTCCGGGGGGCGGATATCGCGCTGGAGGTTACGATCTGAAAAGCAGTGGCCGCAGATGAACGGAGATAAACAGAGATTTCATTAGATGTTTGTCAACAGCACACCCACAGATTCCAGAGCTTGATATTCGATAGGCGTGCTTTTGAACAAAGTTCGAGATCATGGCGAGAGAAGGAGCATTGCTTCTTATTTCTCTGCTTATCTCCGTTCATCTGCGGCTAGTGCTTTTCTGTTGGACCAGGCCCTCCAAGCGAAGTACACCGGTAAGCCCAGCAGGATGATCCCGAACGTCACTCCAGTGTTGACCGGATCCGTCCACAGCGCGTTTACCATCATTCCGACCGACGCCAGCAGAAACAGCACGGGCACGACCGGATAACCCCAGGTGCGGTAAGGGCGGGGCAGCTCGGGACGGGTACGCCGCAGGACGAAAACCGCGGCGACCGCCAGTGCGTAGAATGGCCATATGCCCAGGATGAATTTGTCGGCGAGCTGCTGGAAGTCGTTGAGCAGCACGTAGACCACTCCGAGGGCGGTGGCGAGCCAGATGGCCACTGAGGGGCTGCGATAGCGGGGTGACACTCGCGCTATGCCCTGAAAGAACAGCCCCCGGTCCGCCATTGCGAAGAAAATCCGGGGGCCCGTCATCATCGAACCGTGCAGGGTGCCGAAGCATGAGACCATCACCACCAGAGAGATGATGGCGCCGGCATATCGGCCCAGCAACGGAATCCGCTCGGCGGCGGTGGCCGCGATTAGCGGCGACTTGGCCATTTCAGGCAAGGGCACGAGATAGATGTACGCAAGGTTCAGCAGGAAGTAGATGACCAGGATTCCGAAGGTGCCGAGTATGAGTGCCATCGGCAGGGTGCGGCCAGGGTTCTTGACTTCTCCCCCCATGAACGAGAGATCGGCCCAGCCATCGTAGGTCCACATGATGGCGATGAGCGCAGTCCCCATCAGCGAAAGATTGAGACCATCAGCGACTGCGGGGCTCAAGTTGCCCCAGCTGCCCTCCCCTGCGGTGAAGGCGAGGAGGCCGAGAGCCGCCAGGGCGCCGTATTTTGCGATCGTGATGAGATTCATGACCACCGCGGCGCGACTGACCCCGAGGTAATTCAGTAACCCTACGGCCACCACCGCGGCGGCGGCCAGAAGGCGTACCTGCATGGGCGTTAGCCGGATGAAGTAGCCAAGGTACTCGGCGAAGATGGTGGCGATGGCACCGAGCGCGGAGGCCCTGATCACCGCCAGCTCGGACCAGCCGAAGAGAAAGGCGGGGAGCGGTCCGAAAGCCTCGAGGATGTAGGCGAATACGCCGCCAGACCTTGGAAGCGCAGCAGCCAGCTCGGCTATGGTAAGGGCACCGAACAGTGCGATGAGACCGCCGAGCACCCAGGCGAGCAGTACCGGCCCTGGGGTCTGGAGCCGCTCAGCGACGCTCGCGGGTACCCTGAAGATGCCGCTCCCGATGGTCGAGCCCACGAGCACTGCCACTGCGCTCCAGAGCCCCAGATGCCGGGGAAGGCGTTCACCCCAGGCGTCGCGTTCAGGGAGCATCCGTTCAATATATCCTTGACAAGGCTGTTTGAGTCCCTGTTCTTTCCGGGTTTCCGGGGCCTCGGTATCTGATGGAATCGAAACACGATCCCACCCGGCTGCTTCGCCGCCTGGCATGGGCGGGAGCCGGGCTGGGTTTTGGTCTGATTGTATTGGGTGGCGTCGTGCGCATCACCGGATCGGGGATGGGCTGCGGCGACCACTGGCCTCGATGCAACGGCGAATGGTTCCCCCCGCTCGATCTTCCCACGATGATCGAGATCGGCCACCGCTGGGCGGCGGCGCTCGTGAGCATAGTCGTGCTCGCGATGACGGTAGTCGCATGGACCCGCCATCGGACCGATCGATCGCTCCGGAATCCAGCCACTCTGGCTCTTGTTGTCCTCGTTGCCCAGGTGCTGCTGGGGGCCCTGACGGTCAAATGGGCCCTCCCTCCGGGGGTGGTCATAGTCCACCTCGCTAACGCGATGGTGCTGTTGGCTGTGATTCTGGTGACGGCGCTGAGAGCCGGAGAATCCGCGCGCCGTGCTGACGGCGCGGGCCTCCACCCCTCCGGCCGCCACACCGGTCACAGGATGGTTTTGGGCGCGGCAGGGCTCGGCTTCATCGTGATCCTCTTCGGAGCTCAAGTCGCCAACTTCAACGCCGGTCTGCTTTGTCTCGGCTTCCCGCTCTGCGACGGCTCAGTTCTGCCAGCGGCAAACGCACTCGCCTTCCTGCCCTGGGCGCATCGGGTACTCGCGTTCGGATTCCTGGCTCTCGTGCTCGGACTCGCAATCCGGCTGAGCCGCCGCTCAGACCGTGAGAGCCGGCGGCTCAGGAAGTCGGTGGCCTTGGTAGTAGCGGTGACTGTACTGCAGATACCTGTCGCCGCGGCCATGGTGCTGGAACTGCTGCCGCCAACGCTCAGGGCCGCACACCTGCTCGTGGGAACGCTGGTATGGGCTGCACTGGTCTTCCTGGTGTTCTATTCGGCCCGCACACCGCCGTCCCTGCCCGAGACTGATGACTCTAGTACCGAAGCCCTGACGCCCCCGCAGGCTAAGCCTTCGGTCCTCGCCGATCTGGTCACCCTTACCAAGCCCAGAATCATCTCCCTCCTGTTGGTGACCACCGTCGCGCCGATGTTCATCACTCCGGCTGGGCTTCCGCCGGTATCGCTGGTCCTGTGGGTGATACTCGGCGGATACTTCATGGCCGGCGGCGCCAACGCCATCAACATGTGGTTCGATCGAGATATCGACGACAAGATGAGTCGCACCCGGCTGCGACCCATCCCAGCGGGACGAATTCCGGCCACGTCAGGGCTGGCATTCGGAATCACGCTGGGCCTCTTGGCGTTCGCGATCTTCTGGTACAGGGTAAATCCTCTCAGCGCGTGGCTCGCTCTGGGTGGGCTCCTGTTCTACGTATTCATCTATACCATGTGGCTGAAGCGAACCAGTCCGCAAAACATCGTAATTGGCGGAGCAGCCGGGGCATTCCCTCCGCTGGTCGGATGGGCCTCGGTGACCGGCCGCCTCGATCTAGCGGCGATCTACCTGTTCGCTATCATCTTTTATTGGACTCCGCCGCATTTCTGGGCCCTCGCACTGATCAAGCGCGGCGATTATGCGAGGGCGGGGGTGCCGATGATGCCGGTGGTGCGCGGTGAGGCACGTACCAAGTTCGAGATGCTGGCTTACACCCTGATTCTCCTGCCGCTCACCCTCATGCCGGCGTTCTTCGGCGCGATGGGGGCCTTCTACGGCGTGGCCGCGGCTCTCCTCGGGGCCCGGCTCCTGTGGTATAGCGTTCGGCTCCTTCGGGAAAAATCGGGCGGGCCGACAGCCTGGCGCATGTACCGCTACTCCCTCCTCTATCTCGCCCTGCTCTTCGTGGCTATGGGTGTGGATCGAGCGCTGCCGTTCGGTCATCGGGCACCCCTGGAACCAATTCTGATTCTCAACCAGCCTGAGCAGGATCTCGCCACGCCCACCGGTGGCCGCCACGGCCACTGAGGGGCGGCGCCTTCCGCCCCCAGGACGGCTGGTCCGGCTCTGGCCCCGGGTACGCCGCTACGGGTGGATGCTGGCACTGGCTACGGTTACGCTCGTGCTCAGCGCCCTCATCGGCCTCGCGTTTCCCATGGTCGTGCGTTACCTCCTCGATGCCGCATTCGTGGACCGGGACCGGGCCGTGCTCGACAGGATTGCGATCGGCCTGGTGGCTTTGTTCACCATTCAGGCAGGCCTGAATTACGTACAGACCTACCTCCTCAGTGCCGTGGGCGAGCGCGTGGTGGCCGGCCTCAGGCAAGAGCTGTTCGCCCGCCTGCTGGTAATGCCTCCCGGCTTTTTCGCCGAGCGTCGCACCGGAGAGCTGACCAGCAGGCTCACCACCGATATCGGGCTGCTCCAGGGTGTGCTGAGTCATCAGATCGCCGAGTTCTCCCGGCAG
>Ga0299913_10006431_pt1 | contig 10183 bp, 7 predicted proteins | sample RVTome_9_FD_201360 | JGI IMG/M metagenome (GOLD analysis project Ga0299913, IMG submission 201360) | Soil microbial communities from uranium-contaminated site in the Upper Colorado River Basin, Wyoming, United States - RVT155D38 (version 2) ... | reverse complement strand
CGACACGTTTTCGGCGGTGAGGCGGTCGTATGCCGCCCGTTAGTTCGCCTCGGTTCATCACCCGCACCGGAGGTGGGCCCGCGCATTTGCGGGCGGCGGCTTGCCGCCGCCCCGTGCGCCGTCCAAGCAGACCGACCGAGGCTCGGCGTCAAGGACGCCGAAGGCGCCGAAGGGAATCCTTGATGCCGAGAGTCGGTCTGCTAGGCGCGCGGGCCGCCTGAACGGTGACCGGAGGAATGGTCAAGTGATCGTCATCCCCCCGTCGACGGGGAGGGTCTGGCCGGTGATGTAGCCGGCGGCGTCGGAGGCGAGGAACACCACGGTCGCGGCCAGCTCCGCGGGGTCGCCCTTGCGGCCCACGGGGATCCGCGGGCCCTGGGACTCCAGGTAGCCGGGCGGGTACTGGTCGGTCATCTCGGACTCGAAGAAGCCGGGCGCGATCGCGTTGACCCGGATGCCCTTGCGGCCGGTCCACTGCTGGGCCAGGTCGCGGGTCAGCCCGATCAGGCCAGCCTTCGATGCGGCGTATGCCGCCTGGGGCAGGCCGGCGGTGGTGAGCCCGAGCACCGAGCTGATGTTGATGACGCTCGAGCCGGGCTGCATCACCCGGCCGCAGGCCTGGGCCATCCAGTAGCAGCCGTTGAGATTGACGTCGATCACCTGCCGGAACTGCTCGGGAGTCTCCCGGGTGGCCGGTACGGCGGTGCCGATGCCTGCGTTGTTGACCAGGATGTCGACGCGGCCGAACTCCTCCATCGCCAGCGCCACCAGGTTGTCGCACGAGGCGGGGTCGGCGACGTCGGTGGCCACGGTGAGGGCCCGGCGGCCGGCCGCCTCGACCAGTCCGGCCGTGTCCTTGAGCCGCTCCTCGCGCCGCGCGCCGAGAGCCAGGTCGGCACCCGCCTCGGCCAGGCCCTGGGCGAAGGCCACCCCGAGGCCGCTCGACGCGCCGGTCACCACGGCGACCCTGCCATCCAGCCGGAACATGTCTGTGACAGTCATGCCCGCGATCGTAGGGGCGGTCCGCTGGCGGTACCATGACCGCATGCGGAGGCACCTGCTCCTTATCTAGCCGCGTCGGCTGACACTGACGCGGCTGCCCCTCGTGCCCGAGGGGCTTTTGCATGTCCGGGGCAGACCACTGAGAGAGACGAGATGAGCGAGCAGCAGACGCAGGCGACCGAACCCGCGGCGTACGACGTCCACGCCACCGAGCAGAAGTGGCGGCCGGTGTGGGACCGGCTCGACCAGTTCCGTGCCGACGACGACGCCGTGGCCCGCGGCGAGCGCGAGAAGCGCTATGCGCTGACGATGTTCCCCTACCCGAGCGGCGACCTGCACATGGGGCACGCCGAGGTTTTCGCCATCCACGACGTGCTGGCCCGCTACTGGCGGTTCCGCGGCTACGAGGTGCTGAACCCGATGGGCTGGGACTCCTTCGGCCTGCCCGCGGAGAACGCCGCGATCCGCAACGATGAGCACCCGGCGACGTACACCTACGCCAACATCGAGACCCAACGGGCATCGATGAAGAACTTCGGGCTGAGCTTCGACTGGTCGCGTCGGCTGCACACCAGCGACCCGGAGTACTACCGCTGGACCCAGTGGCTGTTCCTGAAGTTCCGCGAGCGCGGGCTGGCCTACCGGAAGAACAGCCCGGTCAACTGGTGCCCCAACGACCAGACCGTGCTGGCCAACGAGCAGGTGGTCGACGGCCACTGCGAACGCTGCGGCGCCGAGGTCACCAAGCGCGAGCTGACCCAGTGGTACTTCAGGATCACCGACTACGCCCAGCGCCTGCTCGACGACATGGAGCCGCTGGACGACACCTGGCCGGACCGGGTGCTGACCGCGCAACGCAACTGGATCGGCCGCTCGGAGGGCGCGCACGTCGACTTCGTGGTCGATGGTCGCGACGAGCCGATGACCGTCTACACGACCCGGCAGGACACGCTGTTCGGCACGACGTTCATGGTGGTCGCGCCCGACGCCGCGCTGGCCGACGAGCTGGTCACCGACGAGCAGCGGCCGGCGTACGAGGCCTACCTGGAGCAGGTCCGCAAGGAGTCCGAGATCGACCGGATGGCGACAGAGCGGCCGAAGACCGGCGTGTTCCTGGGTGTGTACGCCGTCAACCCGGCCAACGGTGAGCGGATCCCGGTGTGGGCGGCCGACTACGTGCTGGCCGAGTACGGCACCGGCGCGATCATGGCGGTGCCGGCGGGCGACCAGCGGGACTGGGACTTCGCGAAGAAGTTCGACCTGCCGATCGTTCCCACCGTGCAGCCGCCCGACGACTGGGAGGGCGAGGCCTACAACGGCGAGGGCCCCGCGATCAACTCCGCGAACGACGAGATCTCGCTGAACGGGATGGGCGTCGCGGAGGCGAAGCGCGCGATCACGGCATGGCTGGAGGAGCGCGGCCTGGGCAAGGGCGCGGTCAACTTCCGGCTGCGCGACTGGCTGCTGAGCCGGCAGCGCTACTGGGGCGTGCCGATTCCGGTGATCCACTGCGAGAAGTGCGGCGAGGTCGACGTCCCCCTGGACCAGCTGCCGGTCGAGCTGCCCGAGCTGCGCGGCGCCGACCTGAAGCCCAAGGGCGTTTCACCGCTGGCCGCGGCCGAGGACTGGGTGAACGTCGAGTGCCCGACGTGCGGAGGCCCCGCCAAGCGGGACAGCGACACGATGGACACGTTCGTGGACTCGTCGTGGTACTTCCTGCGCTACTGCTCGCCGAACGACGACACCCAGGTCTTCGACGTCGACCTGGTGCGCCAGTGGATGCCGTGCGACATCTACATCGGGGGCGTCGAGCACGCGGTGCTGCACCTGCTGTATGCCCGGTTCTTCACCAAGGTGCTGCACGACATGGGGATGCTGGACTTCGTCGAGCCGTTCTCCGCCCAGCTGAACCAGGGCATCGTGATCAACCAGGGCAAGAAGATGAGCAAGTCCCTGGGCAACGGCGTCAACCTGGGCGAGCAGCTCGACGCGTTCGGCGTGGACGCGGTCCGGCTGACCCTGATCTTCGCCGGACCACCCGAGGACGACATCGACTGGGCCGACATGAGCCCCGCCGGCTCGCTGCGGTTCCTGCAGCGCGCGTGGCGGCTGAGCGGCGACGTGGCCACGCCTCCGGGCGTCGACGTCACGGGTGGTGACGCCGCGCTGCGCAAGATCACCCACCGCACGGTGCACGAGGCCCAGGACCTGGTCGACGGGCACCGGTTCAACGTGATGGTCGCCCGGATGATGGAGCTGGTGAACGCGACCCGCAAGGCGATCGACTCCGGACCGGGTCCCGACGACGCCGCGGTCCGCGAGGCCACCGAGGCCGTCGCGATGCTGCTGTCGCTGGTGGCGCCGTACACCGCCGAGGAGATGTGGGAGCGGCTGGGCCACCAGCCCGCGGTCGCCCAGGCGGCCTGGCCGGTGGTCGACGAGTCGCTGCTGGTCCAGGACTCGGTGACGGCGGTGGTGCAGATCCAGGGCAAGGTCAAGGCCCGCCTGGACGTCTCGCCGGCGATCTCCGCCGCCGAGCTGGAGGCGCTGGCGCTGGCCGACCCGACCGTGCAGAAGGCGATCGACGGGCGCGAGGTCCGCAAGGTGATCGTGCGGGAGCCGAAGCTGGTCAACGTCGTGGTGTAGCGGCCTTCAGGAGCGATCCCGCGGCAGCGCGTGCCGTCTCGAAGGCGTCCGTCCTGCCGCCTGCGGTGCTGACCACGATGGCGCCTTCGTAGAGCAGGTGCAGCCGCCCACCGAGCACGTCCGCGTCGGCTACCCCCGCCTCGGTGAGCAGCCGGACGAGGGTGTCGTGCATGAAACGCTTGTCCTCGAGGATCACGGTGTTGGCGGGGTGGTCGGTGCCGCCGATCTCCGCGAAGGCGTTGACGAAGGCGCATCCGCGGCCGTTCGCGGCGGCCCACTCCTCGGCGACGTCGAAGACGGCGAGCACCCGGTCGGTCCCGGACGCCCCGGAGTCGCTCAGCGCGGTGTCGAGGAACGCCCGCCAGCGGTCCGCACGCCGTACCAGGTAGGCCGCCACGAGGGCGTCCTTGGACCCGAACCGGTCGTAGAGCGTCTTCTTGGTGGTCCCGGCTTCGAGCGCGATCACGTCGACGCCGACGGCTCGGATGCCGCGCTCGTAGAACAGGGTGCTGGCCGTGGCCAGGATCCGCTCACCGGCCGGAGTGGCCGGGTTGGGTGTGCGGTTGCTCATGCTCACCTCCGGAGTGCACTGACAGTATACAGACCGGTATGGTTACTTTGTGGGATGGACCGCCTCATCCCGCTCGCGCCCGGCGCTCTGGTCGTGCTCTGGAGCTCCGGCTTCGTCGGCGCCACCCTGGCGGCCCAGACCGCTCCGGCCGGCACCACTCTGCTGTGGCGCTACGTCGTCGCCGCGGCGCTGATGATGGCGGTCGTGTTCCTGTCGGGGCGGCGCTACCCGCCCTCGTTCCTGGTGCGGGAGGGAGTCGTCGGCGTGCTCGGTCAAGGGGGCTACCTGCTCGGGGTCTTCTACGCCGCTGAGCGAGGACTTCCGGCGGGCACCATCGCACTGGTGGCCTCGCTGCAGCCGGCGCTCGTCGCCGTGGTCCTGTCCCTCGCCGGCGAGCGTGGCGGGCGCCGTCGGGCAACCGGACTCGCACTCGGCCTCATCGGGGTGGTGCTCGTGGTGGGCGGCGGACCTGCGGTGGGCGACCGGACCGCCGTGCTTGCGGCGGTCCTCGGCATGCTGTCGCTCACGGTGGCGACCCTGATCGCCCAGGCCTGGCACCAGGACCCGCGTCGCGACGTCATCGACTCGCTGGCGGTCCAATCGGTGGTCGCCCTCGGGGTGTTCGCGGCCTACGCGCAGGCGACAGGCTCCGTGGCGCCGCCGTCCGCGCCGGGCTTCTGGGTCGCGGTCGTCTGGCTGGTGGTGCTGTCCTTCGTCGGCGGCTATGGCGCCTACCTGCTGGTGCTCAGCAGGTCCGGCGCGGTCGTTGTGAGCGCCTGGCTGTACCTGACGCCCGCGACCGCGGCCGTCTGGGCCTGGCTGATGTTCGACGAAGCCCTCACGGTGCGGACCGGCGTCGGCTTCGCCGTGGCCGCGACCGGCGTGGGCACGCTCCTGTGGCGGCGGCGCGCTCCCGTCAGGATTCCCAGGCCGGAGCGGAGCGCCGTCGGCTGACCCAGATCTTCACCTTCCGGTCAGGTGGCGGTCGTGTGGTGCCGGTCGAATTCGGGCATGCAGACATCTCGGAGAACCCTTCTGTCCGCCGGTGCGCTCACCGGCACCGCGCTCGCTGTCACGCTCCGCCCCACCGGAGCCGCCGCCGCCACACCGTACGTCGACCGGCGCCCCACCGCCGCCACATCGCGACTGGCCGCCGACCCCTTCACCCTGGGCGTCGCCTCCGGCGATCCCGCGCCGGACGGCTTCGTCATCTGGACCCGCCTCGCGCCCTCGCCACTGGACGACGACGGGCTCGGGGGGATGCCGGGCAGCCGCTACGAGATCGAGTGGGAGGTGGCCCGCGACGCGCGGTTCCGCACGGTCGAGCGCCGCGGCTCCGTCAACGTCGGGCCCGAGTCGGCGCACGCCGCCCACGTGGAGCTCGGCGGTCTCGCCGCGGACCGCGAGTACTACTACCGCTTCCACGTCGACGGCTGGACCTCACCGCCCGGCCGCTCGCGCACCACACCGCGACCCGACGCCTCGGGAGGACTGCTCTCCATGGCCTTCGTCTCCTGCTCCAACTACCCCGCCGGGTTCTTCACCGCCTACCGACACCTGGCCGAGGAGCGACCGGACCTGATCGTGCACCTGGGCGACTACCAGTACGAGCACGCCGCCACGACCAACCAGATCGGTCGACCGCACGTCGGACCGGAGACCGTGACCCTGGCCAACTACCGGCAGCGGCAGGCGCTCTACAAGACCGACCCGGACCTCCAGCTGGCGCACGCGGCGGCGCCGTGGCTGGCGGTCTGGGACGACCACGAGGTCGACAACAACTACGCCGACGAGATCCCCGAGCGCGAGATCGACGCGGCCACGTTCCGGGAGCGTCGCGCCGCGGCGTACCGCGCCTACTACGAGAACATGCCGCTCCGGCGCTCCTCGGTGCCGCTGGGCCCGGACATGCAGCTCTTCCGACGGATCCGCTGGGGTCGGCTGGCCACGTTCCACCTCCTCGACACCCGGCAGTACCGCTCGGACCAGGCCTGCGGCGACGGGTACAAGGACTGCCCGGACGCGGCCGACCCGGCCCGCTCGCTGCCTGGCATCGCGCAGGAGGACTGGCTGGTCGACGGCTTCCGCCAGTCCCAGACCCGCTGGGACCTGCTGGCGCAGCAGGTCTTCTTCGGACGCCGCGACAACAACGCCGGCGCCGCGAACACCGTCTCGATGGACGCGTGGGACGGGTACCCGGCCTCGCGGGACCGGATCGTGCAGGCCTGGCAGGACGCGCAGGTGCGCAACCCCGTCGTGCTGACCGGCGACGTGCACGCCCACTGGGCGTCCGACGTGCTCGCCGACTGGCAGGACCCGGCCTCGGAGGTGCTCGGTTCGGAGCTGATCGCCAGCTCGATCACGTCCGGCGGTGACGGATACGACGAGCCGAACGGCGCGCACCCCTGGGCCGCGTGGAACCCGAACATCAAGTTCTGGACCAACCTCCGCGGCTACGTCAGCACCCGCATCACGGGCGACTCACTGATCGCGGACTACCGGTGCGTCCCGCGGGTCACGACCCCGGACGCCGGGGTCGTGACCCGGCGCAGCTACGTGCTGGAGGACCGGGTGCGCGGGCTGCAGTTGGTCGAGGACAACCCGATGCCCGCCGGCTCCCGGGCGCGGCGGCGGCTGCCCGGCAAGGAGCGGATCATCGAGGACACCATCAAGGCGGAGACCGGCCGCTGAGCGACGCGGGGCACCGCCGCTTGAGTAGTCTTCGCGCCATGCCAGCCGGGTCGTCGATCGTCGTGGTCACCGACTCGACGGCGACACTCCCTCCCGAGGTGGCCGAGGAGCGCGGCATCCTCGTGGTGCCGCTGCAGGTGGTCATCGGCGCGGAGGCGTACGACGAGGGCTCGGAGGAGGCGACGCCCGAGCGGGTCGCCGCCGCCCTGCGCGAGTACCTCCCGGTGAGCACCTCGCGACCGTCTCCCGCGGTGCTGCTCGACTTCTATGAGCGGGCCGCCCTGGGCGGGGCCAAGCAGATCGTGTCGGTGCACATCTCGGGCGAGATGAGCGGCACGTTCGAGTCCGCCCAGCTCGCCGCCCGGGACGCGCCGGTGCGGGTGGTCTGCGTGGACAGCCGTCAGGTGGGCGTCGCGACGGGGTACGCCGCGCTGGCGGCCGCCGACGCGATCGGGGCCGGCCGCTCGGTCGAGGACGCGGCGGAGGCCGCCCGCCGGAGGGCGGACGCCTGCTCGTCGCTGTTCTACGTGGACACCCTGGAGTACCTCCGGCGCGGAGGCCGGATCGGCGCTGCTGCCGCGCTGGTCGGCGGGGCGCTGGCAGTGAAGCCGCTGCTGAAGATCGAGGACGGCAAGGTGGCGTCGCTGGAGAAGGTCCGTACCTCGGCCAGAGCGCTGGCCCGGCTGGAGGAGCTCGCGGTGCAGGCGGCCGACGGGCAGCAGGTGGACGTCTGCGTCGCCCACCTCGCCAACCCGGAACGGGCCGACCAGCTCGCGGAGCGGCTCGCCGACCGGCTGGCCGACGCGCTCGGCGGGCGGGACGTGTGGTGCGGCGAGCTCGGCGCCGTACTCGGTGCGCACGTGGGGCCCGGCATGATCGCGGTCTGCGTGGCACCCAGGGTCTAGTGCCGGACGCTCCTCGGCCCACGAACCGTCCACAGGGCAGTGTCGTCGGGCCCTGATCCACAGGACGGGTCGCGGTGGCGGCCGGAGGTCCGCGTCGCTGCCTAGCGTCGCCGGCATGCGAACCCGACGATCGAGTGCCGAGCACCAGGAGGCCGTCTCGCGACGGCTCGCCCAGCTGTCGGCGGACGTGGCTGCCGCGCGGGCGGACCCCGTCGTCGCACCCGCCGCGGGCGGCGACTGGTGGGCGGAGCACACCCGGGTCGTGGAGCCCCGGCCGGTCCTCGAGGTGGTGGCGGCCGACGACGTACCGGATCCGGTGATTCCTCCGCCGGTGGTGCCCAGGCCCGGCCGCCACGCGGCGCGCCGCCGGATGTCGCTCGTCCCGGACACGCTGCGCGGCCGGGTGGCGCTCGGACCCGCCCAGCTCGCGGTGGTCGCCGTCATGGTCGCGCTCGGCCTGGGACTCACCGCCTGGTGGGTGGTCCGCGCCGAACCGGGGGAGCCGAGCGCGCCCCCGGTTCCGCCCGGGACCCCGGTCGATGGTCTGGTCTCGACCGTGCCCGAGGCAGTGCCGTCGGGGCCGTCGGGGCCGTCGGGGCCGTCGGCGTCGCCGGTCGGGGCAGGGGGCGGCCGGCTCACGGTGGACGTGGCGGGGAAGGTTCGCCGGCCGGGCATCGTCGTGCTCGACGCGGGTTCCCGGGTGGTGGACGCGATCAAGAAGGCGGGCGGCGCCCGGAAAGGGGTGGACCTCTCCTCGCTCAACCTGGCCCGGCTGCTCGTCGACGGGGAGCAGATCCTGGTGGGCCTGCCCTCGGCCGCTCCGCCGGGGCCGGCCGCGCCGCCTGTAGCCGGGGCGCCCCCCACCGGGGCCCTGGTGAACATCAACCTCGCCGACCAGGCCGAGCTCGAGACGTTGCCGCAGGTGGGGCCGGTGACCGCGCAGGCGATCCTCGCGTGGCGTGACCAGCACGGCGGCTTCACCGCCGTCGACGAGCTGCTCGAGGTCGACGGCATCGGCGACGCGACGCTCGCCCAGATCACGCCGTACGTGACCATCTGACCGGGCCGACGCTGCGGTGAGGCCGGACGAGCAGCCCGCGGCCCGCCCGGACCTCCGGATGCCACTGCTCGGCCTCGCGGCCTGGGCCGGGGCGCTGGTTGCGCACGCACACTCCGGTCCGTGGCTGCTCGCCGCAGCGGCCGGGACGACGCTCGTGGTGGCGGTGATGCTGCGGCACCGGAGTCGCCGGGTGCTGGCCACGGTGGTGGGGGCGCTGCTGGTCGGCGGGGCCGTGTCCGGTGCCACCTGGCTGCGGGCCGAGGCGGTGCACCGCTCGCCGGTCGCGGATCTGGCGCAGGAGCGGGCGGTCGTGACGCTGCTGGGCCGGGTGGTGTCGGACCCGCGGGTCGTCGAGGGGCGCTTCGAGGAGCAGGTGGTCGTCCGGCTCGAGGTACGCACCGTCACCGGGCGGGGGAGCACGCGAGATCTCCGCTCGCCGGTCCTGGTCATCGGGGGCGGGTCCTGGCTCGACGTGCCTCTCGGGTCCGAGGTGAAGACGTCGGGGCGCCTGGCGCCGGCCGATGAAGACGACCTCGCGGCGCTGCTGGTCCCGGCGCGAGACCCGGAACTGCTCGCCGGGCCGGACGTGTGGTGGCGCGCCGCCGGGGCGGTCCGGGCGTCGATCCGGAACTCGGTGGCCGGGCGGCCGATCGAGCAACGGGCCTTGGTCCCCGCCCTGGTCGACGGCGACGACGCGGCGCTGCCACCCGGGCTCGAGCGGGACTTCCGCACCACCGGGCTCACCCACCTGACCGCGGTGTCGGGCACGAACCTGACCCTGGTGGTCGGCTTCCTGCTGATCGTTGCCCGGTGGTGCGGGGTCCGCCGCCGCTGGCTCTACCTCGTCGGCGGCCTGGGGATCGCCGGCTTCGTGCTGATCGCCCGCACCGAGCCGAGCGTGCTGCGCGCCGCGGTGATGGGCGGGGTGGGCCTGCTGGCGATGGGCGTGAACGGCCGGCACCGGGCCATTCGCGGGCTGGGGGTCGCGGTGGTGGTGCTGCTCCTGGTCCAGCCGGGGCTTGCCGTGACGATCGGCTTCGCGCTGTCGGTGCTCGCCACCGCGGGGATCGTGCTGCTTGCCCCGGGCTGGAGGGACGCGATGTCCCGCTGGCTGCCGCGCTGGCTGGCCGAGGCCGTCGCCGTGCCGGCCGCCGCCCAGCTGGCCGTCACCCCCGTGGTGGCGGCCATCTCGGGGCAGGTGAGCCTGGTCGCCGTGGCGGCCAACCTCGTGGTCGCCCCGGTGGTGGGCCCCGCCACGGTGCTCGGCCTGGCGGGCGGGCTGGTCGGCCTGGTCCTGGAGCCGTTCGG
>Ga0299913_10006430_pt1 | contig 10184 bp, 5 predicted proteins | sample RVTome_9_FD_201360 | JGI IMG/M metagenome (GOLD analysis project Ga0299913, IMG submission 201360) | Soil microbial communities from uranium-contaminated site in the Upper Colorado River Basin, Wyoming, United States - RVT155D38 (version 2) ... | reverse complement strand
GCATCTCGCGCTCTTCGAACTTGATATGATAGTTTCTCCAGCCACGCCCATCCGACTTCTGCCGGTTCTCGTTGAAGAAATCCACTACCGACGTTTCGTCGTCGGTATTGCGAAGCCACATCGTCGTGGTCTCAATTTCGTGGTCGGGCGTGAACTTCAACCCGAAGGCGCCGGTGCCGGCGATCGTGACCGACCGCGCGGTCTCGTCATCCAGGTCCGTGCGCTCGTCCGGATAATTGAAATTTCTGGCAAGCGCCGTCGAGTTGCGCCAGCCCGTCTGGTACGACGCGCCCGTAAGGAACCCGAACTCCCATGCGTCGTTCAGCAGCCAGTTGTTGCCGAGGCTCGCGCGAGCGTTGACATCGATCGGCAGGTCTTTTTCCTCGAGCCCGATGTTCCTGTTGAGGGTAAGGGCGAGATTGCGGTTGACGAGCTGCGCGTCCGCCAGGGTCGCCGACGGATCCTGCCGCCTCATGAACCTGAGAATGGGTTGTACACCCAGAGTGCCCTGAAACTCCGTAATGGCGCCGAGCAATTCCGGAGACAGGGCGCGCGTGCCGTCGTCGGTGCCCAGACTGTCGTCGCCACCGCCCGCGTAGGTGCGCCCGCTATCCGACATCAGCGAATTGTATCCGCTGCCGATCTCGAAGGTCGCGACAAATGAATCCGGGATTCCCCTGGTCCGTATGTCGACGCTGCCGCCACCGAAGTTGGCCGGAAGATCCGGTGACCACGCTTTTTGCACCCGCAGCGATTCGACGATTGCCGTCGGAAAGATGTCCAACGGTATCACGTTGCGCGTGAGGTCCGGCGATGGAACCTGCGCGCCGTTCAGAGAGGTCGCCGAGTAGCGCTCGCCCAGGCCGCGAATATAAACGTACTTGTCGGATACCAACGACAGTCCCGGGACACGCCGCAGCGCCGATGCGACCGTGCTGTCGCCGAGCCGACTGATGGTATCGGCCCCAAGCACGTCACTCACGTAGGAATCGCTGATCCGTTCGTTGACCAGTTCCTGGCTGGAGCTGATGAAGCGACCCAGTACTACCACCTCTTCCACTTCGCCGTTTTCCTGCGTCGACTCCACTCGTGGCTCACCCGGTGGATCGACCTGAGCGTGCGCTTGCCAGCCGATGAGCGTCAATGCAACAGCAGATGCGATCGGGCTCTTCTTTTTTGTCTTGCCGACTGTGTTCATATGCAAACCTGTTGTTTTCGATCAGGGTCGGAGCGGGTAGCGGCTATTCGATCCACAGTGGCTGAGCCCGGTTGTCCTCATGGATGCCGTAGGTCCAGCCGGCAGTCCAGTCCGTCGCCCCCAGGCTAAGAGCGCCGAGGTACAGGGCCGGCGCCGGGTCGCTGCCGGCGGCCGGAGCCGCCCCGTCTATCTGTGAGGTCGCATAGTCGATCGAATAGACAGGCGGCGTGCCTTCGAGCAACTGCAGGTCCGTGTCATTGGCAGCCGTCGGGTCGACGGCCGTGCCATTCGGAATGGTCGCGAAGATATTGCCCGAATCCGTAGCGAACTCTTCTTCCGTCGTCGCGCTTGCACCCAGCGTCTGCCCCTTGGTCCTTTCCGCGCAGGACCAGATGACGTTATTGAGAATCAGATCGCCGTCCAGCGCCGCCTGCCCGGAGCGGTTGTCGAGTCGCAGGCAGAAGTTATCGTCGGACGCGGCCTGATCGTTGGCGCCGGTGGATCCGATGACCAGCGAATCATTCAGCGTGACAAAAATGCCCTCGCGGAAACGTGGACCGGCACCAGGATCGTGCGTTGCGGTATCAGCTCCGTTCGCCGAGAAAATGCAGGTCATATTGTTGATCGTCGTCCGCGTATTGAGCCCACGGTCGATGAAGTCTTCGACCACCGACGGATCCAGGTCGTCGAAGGAACCGAGTCCGTCCGCCTCGATGCATTGATTACCGTCCGTTTCCGGCTGGATGATGAGGGCATTGTTGATGGTCCCGTGCCAGCCCTCGTCCAGGTCGAGCGAATCGTCGCGAACGTAGACGGCCACGAAGTTGTTGATGTCGAATGCGCCGCCGAACATTTCAATGCCGTCGTCGAACGTCGAGTACACCTGCAGGTTCTCGACGACGGTGTCCCGGCCGACGCCGCCGAAGGTGATTCCGTTGAGCTCGTCGCCGTTGCCGACGGTGGCCCCGGTGTGTTTGACCACGACGTATTCCAGCTGGCCGGAACTGTCGTCGTCGTTCACTCCGCCGTAGAACGACTCATCGAGACCGCCCGCGCCTTCGGCGGCCACGTGGCATTCGCCGGCCAGCGCAAACGCGGCATCGCCGCGCGTTCCGGTGTAGCTGCATTTGTTCGTCACGCCGAAGCCGTTGATGACCGCGCCGCCCCATTGCTGCACGTCCTCAGGACCGACTGTGCCGTCGACGTCCGAAGTCGAGGTAAGCGTGATTGGCGCATCGGCGGTGCCGGCCGCAACGATCTGTGATCCACGGTTGATGATCATGAAGTCCGCGTTGGTCTGCCAGGCCAACGTCGCACCAGCCTCGATCGTCAGTATGGGGCCATCGCCCCCCTGCTGAATTCCGGCATCGAGCATCGCCGCGTCGTTGTCGAAGGCCTGGCCGACGAAAAGACTGCCCTCGAAGATATGTGCACCGCCGTCGGGCAGGGCCGGAATGGTCAGGTCGAACATCAGGTTGTTGCCGGCGCTGACGAACGAAGGGGAGTAGGTGCAATTGGTTCCGTCGTAGCTGCCCTGGGCGGTCTGACCGTCGCCGTCTACGTAGGACGCGCACAGATCGTCGTCGTCGCCGCCACCGCCGCCGCCGCCGCCGCCGCCACTGGAATTGTTGCTGTTGTTCACCGAGGTCACGGGCGCGATTTCGATATCGCCGCTGCCGCAACCGACGAGGGCCGAACCGGCAATAACGGCAGCGAACAGTAAATTACGATTCATCAATATTCTCCAGCGGGCAAGTTGTTTTTATGAGGTGTTGCGTCTGAAGGCCGAAACATTAACGACACTTTGTTCAAGGTCTGTGACAGAAATGTTAACGAACGGTTAATGGAGACCGCCGCGGGCCGCGGCCGCTCATCCGGTTTCCAGCGAGAAGCGGTAGCCGCTGCCGCGAACCGTCTGCAGGTACCGGTCATAACCGAAAGGCTCGAGTACGCTCCGAAGACGCCTGATGTGCACGTCGACCGTACGAACGCCGACCGCGGAGTCGCGGTTCCACACGTGAACGAGCAACTGACGGCGACTGAATGCGCGGTCCTGATTGCAGACCAGGAACAGCAGAAGGCGGTACTCGCGCGGCGCGAGCGATACCAGCTTGTTATCGACGAGGACGCGATGGCCGATCTTGTCGACGGATATCCCGCCAGCCTCCAGCCGGCCGCTGTTGTGCAGGGTCGCCGGCCGCCTGAGGCAGGCGCCTACACGGGCCACGAGTTCCCGGCTGGAAAACGGCTTTCCGAGGAAGTCATCCGCGCCGAGGTCGAGCGCGGTAACCACATCTTCAGGCTCGCGATGCGCCGAGGTGATGACGACGCGTACATGCTTCAGTTCATCGTTGTGTTTGACGTCGCTCAGGAGCTCGATGCCCGCGAGATCGGGCAGGACCCAGTCGAGGACCATCAGATCGGGGCGGCTCTCGGCCATTGCCTTCAGGGCACCGCCTGCGTCGTCCGACTCGCTGACGTCGTGGCCGAGCTCTCTCAGTTCCTGCGCAATCAGGGCTCGTGCCGTAACATCGTGGTCTACGAGCAGTATCGATGCCAGACTCATGGCGTTCTCTCAGGCGGTGTCACAGCTAAGAGACCACAGAGGCTTTGCAGCGCCGTTACGTTTACGTTTCAGTTTTGTTACGGCGGCTTTAGTACCCTGTCAGGAAGTCACGTCGCATGGAAAAGACAGCAAACGACAGTTCAGCCGAGGAAGAAGGTGCACCGGCATCTGCGCTTTCTCCGTTCCACCATGGGGTCTTTCGCAATGTGTGGCTGGCTAATCTGGGATCGCAGTTCGGAGGGCTGATCCAGGGCGTGGGCGCGTCGTGGTTGATGCTTTCGATCGCCGAGTCCGCCGAAATGGTGACGCTGGTGCAAGCCTCGACGACCCTGCCAATCGTCCTGTTTTCGCTGATGGCAGGCGCGATCGCCGACAGCTTCGATCGACGTACCGTCATGATCGCGGCACAGATCTTCATGCTGTGCGTTTCGGCCGCTCTCGCCCTGTGCGCCTACCTGGGGCTGATTACGCCCTGGCTGTTGCTGCTGCTCACCTTCCTCATCGGCTGCGGCGCGGCCTTCAACGGCCCGGCGTGGCAAGCCTCGGTAGCGGAAATGGTGCCGCGCGAGTACCTGCCTTCCGCAGTAGCGCTGAACAGCATGGGATTCAATATCGCGCGTAGCGTCGGGCCGGCCGTTGGGGGGCTTGTCGTGGCGGCGGCCGGCGCCGCGGCCGCTTTCATGGTGAATACGTTCTCCTATGTCGGGATCATCGTCGTCCTCGGCCGCTGGCGGCGCCCCCGCGAACCGCGCTTGCTCCCCAGAGAACGCCTGGGCATGGCGATACAGGCCGGCGTGCGCTACGTCGCAATGTCACCGAACATAAAGTCGACTTTGCTGCGAGGGCTGGTGTTCGGCGCGGGCGCGAGCGCGCTGGTCGCGCTTCTGCCGCTCATTGCGAAGGATCTTGTCGGAGGGGACTCCATCACTTACGGCCTGTTGCTGGGGGCGTTTGGCGCGGGTGCCGTAGCCGGTGCGCTGATTGCGCACAGGTTGCGCCTCTCGCTTTCGAACGAAGCAATAGTGCGGGTGGCCTCCGTCGCGTTCGCCGTCGCCGTTGCCGTGACCGCAACCAGCACTCTGTTACCTCTGACAATGGCGGCGCAGTTCGTGTGCGGCGCCGGTTGGGTACTGGTCCTTGCCACGTTCAACGTCACCGTCCAAACTTCGGCGCCGCGCTGGGTGGCAGGGCGCGCGCTGTCGCTGTACCAGATGGCCATCTTTGCGGGGATGGCGGGGGGGAGCTGGGTGTGGGGAGTCGTTACCGGGGAGGTGGGACTGACGACCGCGCTGCTGATTTCCGTGCTCGTTTTGCTCGGATGTGGCGTACTGGGCCTACGCTTCGCCTTGCCGCAGACCGAGGATCTCAAATTGAATCTGCTCGAACGTTGGAAGGAACCGCAGATTGCTCTGCAGATCGAGCAGCGCAGCGGACCCGTGGTGGTTACCGTCGAGTACCGCATTCTTGAGGACGACGTACTCGAGTTCCTTGCCGCAATGGGTGAGCGCAAGCGCATCCGGCGACGGGACGGCGCTCGGCACTGGTCCCTGCTACGGGATCTGTCTGAACCCGATCTCTGGATCGAACGGTACGACAGCCCGACGTGGCTCGACTACGTCCGGACGAATCAACGTATCACCGAAGATGATGCAGCCGCTTGGGATCGCATCCGCAGCCTGCATCAGGGCCCCGACAAGCCGCGGGTACGCCGCATGATAGAACGACAGACAAGTTCGCCGCCCGGTGGAACCTCTCCGAGGCCCAGGGAAATGGCGGAACCGCTCACCGATCCTTCGCGACAATCCTGAACCGGCGCGGGGGTGCGGGACATTCGCGGGCATTCGGACCCGTCGCCGATGGCTCGGGCTTCCGGTCGCGTCAACGGGCGATCATTTGCGATGGGGTACACTGCGCAACGCCATCGATACCGGACGATCCATGCGAGCGACATACCTGACACGCAGGGCGAAGGCCGGGCCTGCCATGAAGACAACCCGGATGAGAAAGGCCCGATGATTTCCGCAGCCAGAGCTCTCGCCCGGCTCCGGGAGGGAAACAGACGATTTGCCGCCGGCACGCCCCGTCAGACCCTCACAGGGGATGCTCGACGCGCAGAGCTACTTGACGGCCAGGAACCGTTTGCCATCGTTCTCGGTTGCTCGGACTCGAGGGCTCCCGCCGAGTTGATCTTCGATCAGGGCCTTGGCGACTTGTTCGTCATCCGGGTCGCGGGGAACATAGTTGCGCCTTCACAGGTCGGCAGCGTCGAGTTTGCGGCCACCAGATTCAATACCCGGCTGGTTGTCGTGCTGGGCCACTCGCGTTGCGGGGCAATTCTGGCAACCCTCGACGAACTGAGGCGTCCTTCCGAGGACCAGTCGCCGAACCTCCGGTCGATCGTCGATCGCGTGCGGCCCGCTCTCGAGTCCCTGCTGACCCTCGACGTGGATCCCGACACACGCTCGTTCGTACAGCAGGCAGTCCGCGCCAACGTCCTGGCCTCCGTCGATCACCTGCGCCACGGATCAGCGATTCTGGAAGAGCTCATTGCGCACCATCAAATGGTGGTGGTCGGCGCGGAATATTCCCTGGAAACCGGTGAAGTGGATTTCTTCGAAACCTCCTGATCAGAGAGGCCAGCCGCCAGCCATTGCGCGGTACAGCGCAACCAGCGCAACTGCGGAGCGCGTTTCGCTTTGCACCAGGCGGTCCTCCGTTTCCAGCTGCGAACGCTCAGCATCGAGCACCTGCAGAAAATCCGCGATGCCGCCGTCGAAGCGCAGGCGGGCAAGGCGGGCAGCCTCGCTGCCCGCCGCGGCGGCGGCCTCCAGGTGTTCCCGTTCCCGCTGCAGTCTTGAATACCGCACCAGCGCGTTTTCGGTTTCCTCCAGGGCCAGTAGCACCGTTTGCTCGTAGCTGGCGAGGTTGCCGGCGGCGTCCGCGTCGGCAGCCGCGATCCGGGCACGCACGCGCCCAACGTCCAGGAACGACCAGTCGACCCCGAGCGCAATCGAACGCGTTTCGCTGTCGCGCTCGAAGAGGTCGCTCGTGGCAACGGACTGGGTACCGATCAGACCACCCAGCGTAAAGCTCGGGAACAGGTCGGCCGTTGCAACGCCGATTCTGGCCGTCGCTCCTGCAAGACGGCGCTCGGCGGCGAAGACGTCGGGACGGCGCCGGAGCAGGTCGCCCGGCGCACCCGCCGGAATGTGGGCCGGCAATTCGGGCAGCGGCGCCGGAGCTTCCAGTTCCGCAATCATCGCGGCGGGCTGTCGTCCGGTCAGCACGGCTATCCGGTGCGCGGTTACGGCTATCTCGCTCTCCAGCGCCGGTATGAGCGCGAGCGTGCTTTCAAGCTGGCTGCGCGCCTGTTCGACATCCAGCTGGGTGCCGCTGCCGGCATCCAGCCTTGCCTGGACGAGATCCAGGGAGCCGCGCTGATTGGTGGCGTTGCTGCGGGCCACCGAGAGCTGCCGCTGCAGACCGCGCAACTGAAAGTAGCTCTGCGCGAGCTCGGCGACGACGCTCACCTGGACGACACTCAAGTCCGCCGCACTGGCCTCGGCCTCTGCCCGCTGAGCCTGGACGCTGCGACGCACCCGCCCGAAGAAGTCGAGTTCCCACGTTGCCGATATCGAGGCATCGTAACTTTCGCCGTCGCGTTCCGAACGGGTCGCGCCCGGAAACTGTGCGGCGCTGGCGCGCTGATCGGCGGCGGTCGCGCCGGCGGTTACCGTCGGAAACCGGTCGAAACCGGACTCCCTGAGCAACGCGCGAGCACGATCGTAGCGCGAGAGCGCGATCCGAAGGTCGTGGTTGGCGGCAAGCGCATCGTCCACCAGCCTGGTGAGCATCGGATCCCCCAGTTGACGCCAGAAGTCGGCTTCCATCTCCGCGTCGGTGTAGATCGCCGGATCATCGCGAGCGAACTCGGACGGAGCAACCGTGTCCGGGCGCTCGTAGTCGGGACCCACTGCGCACGCGGAAACGGCAAGTGCTGCAAAAGCAGCGACGGAAAGACTACGAAAACTACGCATGGCTGCTCTCCAGTACCGCATCGTCATCACCTCTGTCGTCCGCCGTACGGGATCGACCCACATAGTCCGCCATTTTTCGGAGTGCGACATAAAAGACGGGAGTCAGGAACAAGCCGAAGGCGGTCACGCCGAGCATGCCGGCGAATACCGCCACGCCCAGCGCGTGACGCACTTCTGCGCCGGCCCCGCTGGCGAGCACCAGAGGCACGACGGCGGCCGTAAACGTAATGGACGTCATGATGATCGGCCGCAGTCGCAGGCGGCAGGCCTCGAGAGCTGCCTCGACGATGCCGCGTCCCTGCATCTCCAGTTCCCTCGCGAACTCGACGATCAGGATCGCGTTCTTGCACGCAAGTCCCATCAGAAGCACCAGTCCGACCTGAACGAAAATATTGTTGTCGCCACCCATTGCCCATACACCCAGCAGCGCGGACAGCATGCACATCGGCACGATCAGAATGACCGCAAGCGGCAGCGTCCAGCTCTCATAAAGCGCAGCCAGCACCAGGAATGCCAGCAGTACCGCGAGAGGGAACACGACCAATGCGGCACCGCTCTGGTTGACCTGCTGATAGCTCAAATCGGTCCATTCGAAGGTCATGCCGGCCGGCAGCACCTGCGGCGCCGTCGCTTCGACCGCTGCCAGCGCCTGATTCGAGGACAGCACGCGCGGGTCGGCCTCGCCCACCAGGTCGGCGGCCGGATAGCCGTTGTAGCGGATGACGGGATCGGGCCCGTAGCTTTGTGCGATGTGAACCATGCTGGCGATCGGCACCATGGCGCCATCGGCGTTGCGCGTTTTGAGCTTGCCGATATCCTCGGGCCCGCTGCGGAAACGCCCGTCGGCCTGTGCCATCACCCTGTAGGTACGTCCGAAGCTATTGAAGTCGTTGACATATTGCGAACCCAGGTACACCTGCAACGTCTCGAACAGGTCGGTGAGAGCCACGCCCTGTGCCTTGGCCTGCGCGCGATCGACTTCGGCATCGAGCTGCGGCACGTTCGCCTGGTACGAACTGATTGCGTATCCCATTCCCGGTACCTGACTGAGCGCACCTGACAGGCCGGTGACCGCGTTCTGCAGCTCGCCGTAGCCCAGGCCGGCACGATCCTGCACGTACAGCGAGTAGCCGGAGCCGGTGCCGATGCCCAGAATGGCCGGCGGCATGAACGCGAAGCTGAACGCTTCCTGCACGGACGAAAACTTCATATTGAGTTCCGCGGTGATCTCCTCCGCGCTGCGCTTCCGATCCTTGAAATCGGTGAGGGCGAAGAAAATCGTGCCGGTGTTCGGCGTATTGTTGAACTGCAGGACGTTGAGGCCCGGAAACGCGACAGCACTGTCGACACCCTCGGTGGATAATGCGATGTCGCTGATCTTGCGCACCACCGCATCGGTGCGCTCGAGCGACGCCCCTGCCGGCAATTGCACGCCGCCGATCAGATACAGTTTGTCCTGCGTCGGGATGAAGCCGCCGGGCACGAGCTGAAACATCAGGCCGGTCACGACGAGCAGCACCGCGTACACCGCGAACACCGCACCGCGCCGATGCAGGCTTTTGGTCACCGCGCCCTGGTAGCTTTCGGAGCTGCGGCCAAAGAAGCGATTGAACGGGCGAAACACCCAGCCGAACAGCCGGTCGATCAGGCGGGTCGGCGCATCCCTGGGTGCGTCGTGCGGCTTCAAGAGCGCCGCGGCAAGCGCCGGCGACAGCGTCAGCGAGTTGATCGCGGAGATGACCGTGGCGACGGCTATGGTCACCGCGAATTGACGGTAGAACTGCCCGGTAACGCCGTCGAGAAACGCCATCGGCACGAACACCGCGCACAGAACGAGCGAAATGGCGATGATCGGTCCGCTCACCTCACGCATCGCCTGATGCGCGGCTGCGAGCGGTTTGAGTCCTTCGCTGATATTTCGTTCGACGTTTTCGACTACCACGATCGCGTCGTCGACAACGATACCGATCGCGAGAACGAGCGCGAATAAGGTAAGCGTGTTGATCGAGAAGCCGAGGAGCAGCAGCACGGCGAAAGTGCCGACAATCGACACCGGAACAGCAATCAGCGGGATGATCGACGCGCGCCACGTCTGCAAGAACAGAATTACGACCAGCACCACCAACACTACCGCTTCGAACAGTGTTTTGATGACGGCACGGATGGAGTCGCTCACGAACACGGTCGGGTCGTAAACGACGTCGTATTCAACACCTTCCGGGAAGACCTCTGCAAGCTCCGCGGTTTTTGTCCGGACGTCCCGGGACAGTTCGAGTGCGTTGGAGCCCGGCGCCTGGAAAATTGCAATGGCTACGGCCTGCTCGTTGTCCAGCAACGAACGAAGCGAATACTCCGAAGCGCCAAGCTCGAGGCGCGCCACGTC
>Ga0299913_10006429_pt1 | contig 10185 bp, 7 predicted proteins | sample RVTome_9_FD_201360 | JGI IMG/M metagenome (GOLD analysis project Ga0299913, IMG submission 201360) | Soil microbial communities from uranium-contaminated site in the Upper Colorado River Basin, Wyoming, United States - RVT155D38 (version 2) ... | reverse complement strand
GGGCGAACGGTTCGTCCCTCGGCTTGGTCGTGAGTGCCCCCAGCTCCTCATCCGGCTGCATCACGATCACGGTCCCTCCCGGTACAGTCGTGACCAGCTCGGCCCACATGGGCGGAACCGTCTGCTGCGCGGGCCCCACGGGCTCCGGCAGTCTCGTGTTCTGCCCCTGCTAGATAACCCGCCGTAAGCGACATCTCGGGCTCGAGCCTCTGCTAGCGACGCCCAGGGACGTGCGTCATTCGTCGTAGTGAAGATACGCGGCGCACTAGATGAGCAGCGTGGTCTCGAATCCCTAGCCTAAGACCTACAAACCGCTAGTGGAGGTCGGATGAGTCAGGACGTCGAATCCTTGTCACAAGAGCCGCGCCGAGGGGTCCTACCTCGTCTTACCCAGCTCAACCGGCCCGATCGCCCCAGCATCGCCGTGCGGCTTGTCTCGTGGTGCAGGCGGGACGTTCCGCTGGTCGTCCTGGATGCCTCGGTGGCGGTTCTGGCCTACATGCTGACCCTCGTGCTTCGATTCGACGGCGACGTGACGCCCGCGTACTGGGACAGCTTCTGGACCTTCATTCCCGCCGCGGTGTCGATTCACCTCGCGGCGAACTACGTGTTCGGGCTCTACGGACAGATGTGGCGCTACGCCAGCGTTCACGAGGCTCGCAAGGTCGGAGCGGCGGGGCTCTCGGCGGGCGTGGCGGTGGCCCTGGTCTCCCTGCCCCTCGGAGGCGCCGCCCCCATCCTTCCGATCTCGGTTCTCATCATGGGCGCCGTTTTGAACGTCGTCGGTATCGGCGCCATCCGCTTTCAGAATCGTCTGTTCGCGGTACGCAGGCGCTCGACCTTGGCGGAGCCGAGCCGCGTGCTGATCGTGGGGGCCGGTGAGGCCGGCGCCATGGTGTTGAAAGACATCTTCCGCAACCCGTCCCTTTCGCTCCACCCGGTCGGCTTCATCGACGACGACCCCCGCAAGGTCGGCCGTTCGCTTCACGGCGTGCGTGTTCTCGGGACGCGCAAGGACATCCCGAGCGTTGCGAGCCGGTTCGTCGTCGACCAGATCCTCCTCGCCGTCCCCTCGGCCACGAGCGAGCTGGTCAGGAGCGTGGCAATGCTGGGCGAGGAGGCCGACGTCACCGTCAGGGTTCTTCCCACGGTCGGTCAGACGGTCAACGGGCGGGTCGGCGTCAGGGACATTCGTGACCTCAAGATCGAGGACCTACTCGGCCGGACGCAGGTGCAGGTCGACCTCGAATCGGTGACGGCCATGATGCGGGGCCGGAGGGTGCTGATTACCGGCGCCGGAGGTTCGATTGGTTCCGAGATTGCCCGCCAGGTCCTGGCGCTCGAACCCGCAGAGGTCGTCCTGCTGGACCACGACGAAACCCATCTTCACGACGTGCAGCTCGAGCTCCCTCAAGCCATCACCCACCTGGCGGACATTCGCGACCGAGACGGAATGTTCGAGTTGTTCAACCAGCTACGCCCGCAGGTCGTGTTCCACGCGGCGGCCCACAAGCACGTTCCGATCCTCGAGCGCTACCCCGAACAGGCGCTTCAAACGAATCTCATCGGCACGGCCAACGTTGCCGATGCGGCCGCGGCCACCGGAGTAGAGCGCTTCGTATTGATCTCGACCGACAAGGCGGTCAAGCCCGAGAGCGTCATGGGCGCATCCAAATGGTTCGCCGAGCAGGTCGTGCGAGGCCTCAGCGGGAACGGGTGCACCTTCTGCTGCGTGCGGTTCGGCAACGTCCTGGGCAGCCGCGGCAGCGTCATTCCGACCTTCCTTCGCCAGATCGCCAAGGGTGGTCCCGTGACGGTCACCGACCCCGAGATGACTCGCTACTTCATGAGCGTGGAAGAGGCGGTGCAGCTGGTCCTGCAGGCCGGCGCCCTGGCCCGGGGAGGCGAGGTCTTCACGCTCGACATGGGGGAACCCGTCAAGATCCTGGACCTCGCCCGCCGGCTCATCCGGCTTTCCGGTCACGTCCCCGACAAAGAGGTGGAGATCGAGATCACCGGAATGCGGGCGGGAGAGAAGCTACGCGAGGACCTGTTCGACGCCAGCGAGGAATCGGTTAAGAGCTCTCACCCCTCGATCATGGTGTCCCGGCCCCTGGCTCCGGACCGCGCATCCATGCGGCTCGGCATATGGGAGCTCGAGATGCTGGCGCGCGAGTCGACCCGCGAGGAACTCGCCACGCGCATGAAAGAGATCGCACTGAGTCCGATGGCGGTCGAGAAGCTGAGGTCCAGCGCGTGAGACGAACGCACTCAGTCCTGATCGCGCATCGGGAAAACCTTGCGGCTGAGGGCATGGCCGCCGCTCTTGCGCGGTTCCCCGGCATCCTGCCGGCCGCGGTGGCAACGACCGCCGAGGAAGCCGAGGTCCTGGGTCGCGAGGTGGATGCCGTGGCGCTCGACGGGGCCCTGGCCGGCGCGGAGCGCTCCGCCGCGAGTCTCCGTTCGGTCGGAGTACGCGTGGTGATGCTCGGCGATCAGCGGGACCGCGAGGGCGTGTGGGTTTCTACCCGGGAAGCGACCGCGTCACTGGCCGCCGCCCTGATCCCCGGAACCAGGGATCCCCGCGCCCTGCAGCGCGCTCTTTCTCCCCGCGAACGAGAGGTCCTCGATCTGGTGGCGAAGGGACTTCCCGGCAAACAGGTAGCGCGCGAACTCGGAATCAGCACCAAGACCGTAGAGCAGCATAAGAGCCGCATATTCACAAAATTGGGCGTGTCCAACCAGACGGCGGCAGCGTGTCTGGTTGTGGCCGGTGACATTGGAGGATCCCTGTAGTGGAAGCAGTCGAGTACCTCAGAGCGCTACGGCGCCGGTGGAAGATCGTTGCAGCGTTCGTCGTGGTCGCCATGGCTGCGGCCTGGTTCACCTCCAGTTCGCCGACAGCAGGAGCGCCTCCCGAGACGTATGAGGCGACCACGATGATCTGGAGCACGGGTACGTCTTCGACCACGCCGGGGCTCGAGACTCTGGCCGCGTTCGTAACCGTGGGCGAGGTGCCCGAGCGGGTTGCGACGGCCGTCGACCGTCCGGGAGAGGGCGCCAGGCTCGCTTCCAAGATCGAGGCCGAGGCCGACGACAAGACCGGGTTCTTGATCATCTCCGCGACTTCAACGGATCGCGCGGAGACGCAACTGCTGGCCAACACCTTCGCGGATGAGCTGATCGGGCTGATGACCGAGGAGGCGAACCTCGGCAGCTCCGAGAACGCCCAAGACATTCAAGCCGAGATGAAGGTCCTCGAGAGGGAGATCACCACCCTCGAGAGCAGGATCGAAAACGGTGATGGCAGTGCCACGGTCCTGGGTGAGCAGCTGGAATCTAAGGAAGGCACCTACGGCATCCTCAGCGACCAGCTCCAGCAGATCAACAGCGGCGCACTCGAGAACGTCGGGCTCGAGATAGTCGAGCGCGGCGAGCCGAAGGTCGCCGACGTGAGCGGATTCCAGGCACCGAGGAACCGCAACGTCCGGCTGGTCCTCGCCGCTCTCCTCGGACTGCTGTTCGGGATCGCCGCCGTCCTGGTGATGGAGCACCTCGACATGAGGATCAAGGACAAGGAGGAGGTCGAGCACGAGTTCCACCTGCCGGTGCTGGCCGAGGTTCCGGTCATGTCCCGCAAGCAGAGAAAGCAGGTGGCGCTCGAGATGGACGGGATCAGGGAGCCCGTAGGTGACGCCTTCAGGTTCCTGACGGCCGCCCTCAGTCTGTCTACCGCCGTCCGGATGAGCGAAAAGACCGAGGGCGAGGGCCGCAACCCGGATTCCAGGCGCCCCGGCTCCGACGAGGAGCCTCCCAGGGTGATTCTCGTTACCAGCTCGGCCCCCTCGGAGGGCAAGACCACGGTGGTCGTCAACCTTGCCGCCGCCTTCGCCGAGCTGGGGCAGAAGGTAATCGTCTTCTCCTGCGACTTCCAACGCCCGCAGGCGCACACCATCCTCGAGGTCGACAACGACACGGGGCTGGTCAACGCGCTTACCGAGGAGAGCCACGGTCCTCTGCTCAACGGTTACATCAAGGACACCACGGTCAAGAACGTACGCCTGGTTCCGAGCGGGCCGAACACGAAGAACTCCGGAGAGCTGCTGAGCTCTCGCGAGATGGAAGCGGCCATCTCCGAAGCGCGCGAGCTGGCCGACGTGGTCCTGATCGACACGGCTCCGCTTCTCGCCGCCGGAGAGGCCACGCTGCTCTTCTCCAAGGTCGATGGGGTGCTGGTCGTCAGCCGCGCCGGACGTACGACCCCGGACGCGGCGGGACGCGCGCGCGATTTGCTGATGAGACTCGATGCCCCGATGCTCGGAGTCGTACTCAACGCAGCCGAGGGAAGCGGTGTCCCCTACTACTACTACCCGCTGCGTGAGCGACGTCGCGGATTCGCACGTCTCTCGCGTGACTGAGGCCTCGATGATGGTGGCGAAGCATGAGTTTCTCGCAAGCCCGGGTGGGGTTGCACGCTGTCTCGTTACCTTCCCGGATTGTGTCCAACCGTCGACCGGCTCCGTGCTGAGTTTCTCGGGTCTGAAACGCAAGGACCGAGGCGACGGACTGCGCGCCGAGTTGACGAATCTGCTCGAGGTTCGGGTCGAGTTGGGCCGCCGCATGCAGATGTTGGAGGAGCGCGACCGGGAGTTGCTCTTCCTCTGGTACGTGCGCCATCTTCACGTTGACGACATCGCGGGCGAGCTGGGGATTTCCCGCCGGCAGTGTTTTCGGAGACGCGCGAGCGCAATCCGCAAGATCGTCGAGGCGGGCCGGCCCGAGGCTGCGGCCTGACGGCCATGCCAGCGCAACCGGATCGACCGGCAAGCGACTATGCGCTCGTCTCCGTCGTGATTCCCACCTACAACCGGGTGGATCTCATCGCGCGCAGCGTTACGAGTGCGCTTCGGCAAACCCACCCAGAGGTGGAGGTCATCGTGGTGGACGATGCCTCGACGGATGACACGCCGTCGGTGCTCGCGGAGATGTCGGATCCCCGACTGCGGGTGGTTCGGCATGAGCGCAACGAGGGGCAGTGCAGGGCGCGCAACCGGGGGATCCAGGAGGCGAAGGGACGCTACGTCGCGTTCTTGGATTCCGACGACGAGTGGCTGCCCTCAAAGATCGAACGTCAACTGGCTCGGTTCGCCGAAGGCGACGCTCCCGCGGCCACCTATACGGGAATGTGGGTAGACGATGGTTCGAGCCGGCACTCGGAAACCGCGCGCGTGGAAGGTCACGCCTTCGAGGAGTTTCTGACCCTTCCCGGTCCGATCACCACCACGGGTCTGATGGTCGACACAGAGGCCGTGGGCGGCGAACTCTCGTTCGACGAGTCCATCGGCTGTGCCGTGGAGGGAGACCTTCTTATCCGAATCAGCCGCGAGCACGCGGTCGGCCGTGTCGCCGACCCGCTGTACGTGCGTCATCTTCATGCGGGGGAGCAGATCTCCCGCGAGACTCGGTGCTACGCGCGGGCCCGTCGCCAGATTCTCGAGAAGTACGCCGATGATTTCCGTAGCCGCCCACGGCTCGCGTCCACGTGCTTGTTCCGACTCGCTTTGACCCAGCAGAAGATCGGTGACTACGCGCAGGCTCGTCGCACGGTGCTCGAGGCGGCGAGCATGGATCCGACAAACATTCGCTTCAGGGCGCTTCGCGTTCTGGCTGCGTGGGGAGTGCTTCCCTTCCGACTTGGACTGGACGCGTATACGGGCGCCGGTCGTATGAGGGCCGCGGTCGGCAGAGTGGGAAGTCACGCATGAGTGATCCGCTGTTCAGCATCATCATCCCGACTTACAACCGACCGGACTTTCTTCCCGAGGCGATCGATTCCGTTCTGAATCAGACGATTACCGACCTGGAGTGCATCGTGGTTGACGATGCCGGTCCGGTGGCGGCCATGGTCCCGGAGGACCCCCGTGTGAACCTCATCCGTCGCCCATCGAACGGCGGCGAGCCGGCCGCTCGCAATACCGGCATCTCGGCCGCGACCGGACGGTACGTCACCTTTCTCGACGACGACGACGTCTTCACCCGCGATCGCCTGCAGATTGCGCTCCAGGGTCTCGAGCGTGCCCCGCTGGCGATCTGCTACCGGGGCGGGATGGACGGTTCGTCCGGCGGCAATCGGAAACTCGAGGGCAACGTCCACGATTCCATAGTGGACTCAATGACCCCGCAGATGGGGCAGGTTGCCGTCGAGCGAGCGAAGTCGCCCCTGTTCGACACCGATTTCGAGGCACTGACCGACGTCGATTGGTGGCTGAGGGCGAGCGCCACCATGCCGGTGGCCACCGTCCCCGAGGTCGGCATTCGCTACCGCACTCACTCCGGACCCCGTAACCGCAACGGCTTCGAGGCCCGCGTGGTCGGAAGCCTCCTGCTGCTGCAGACCTACGAGGACTACTTCGGCGCACGGCCGCGAGCGGCCGCATTCAGGTGGAAGCGGATCGGAATCATGGCGAACTCGCTCGGCGACAGGCGGTTGGCCCGCGCGGCGTTGCGCAAATCGTTGCGCCTCCATGGCGATGCCAGGGGGGTCAAGCACTTGATGACTAGTCTCGGAAGGACATCCGAGGTACTCGATATCCCGCCGTCGTTGCGGGCGATGGTGGACCACGGTGTTCTCGCGTGACCAGTTTCTATGGGTGGGCCCAGCTTGGGCGATGTGTCCGGTCTCCGTACGGTGACTACCGCGTATGTCGGGTGCCCGGAAGTCCCCCCAGGGCCAGACTGATGGACAAGTGGGATGTTCACGCGAAACGGCGCGCGTTTCGCGGCCCTGCTTTGAACCGAGGGTGAGGGCTTCAGTGGGTTTGCTCAAGTCGACGACTAAATGGCGAGGCGGCGTGTCGGTTTTGGTGCTGGCCGCGCTGATGACCTCGTTGCTCGTTTCGGCGCCCGCGTCGGGTCAAACCGCAAACTACGAGCTTCTGGTCAGTACCTCTCCGGACCGTTCCTCGCCCGTCGCACTCGAGGGTGGGACCGTGGACGGAGACGTCTACGTGTTCGTGTCGCCCTCCAGCGGGATAAAGAAGGTGCGCTTTTGGGTGGACGACCCCGACATGCAGGATCCCTTCTTCAAAGAAGAGAAGGGAGCACCCTACGACCTGGCCGGCACTCACAAGGCCGGGGTGCTGGCGCTGCCCTTCGACACGTCCACCTTGGGAGACGGGAGCCACAACGTCACGGCTCTCGTGTACCTGACGGCGGGTGGGTCCGAGACGATCGGTGCCGACTTCACCGTGGGGGACCCGGGGCCTCAGGAACCGCGTCTGACCCTCGGCCCCGATCTGGTCTCCTTTACGGTCGAGCCGGACGGAGTGGCCTCCGCGGAACTCTCGGTGGGAACGACCACCGGGGGCGCGCCGCTCGTGGCGCTGTCCGACGACGCCTCCTGGCTTTCGCTGGACCCCCCGAGCGTGACGGCCCCGGGGACCGCGACGGCCCACGTCGACACCGCCGGGATGACGGACGGGACCTACGACGCGACCATCACCGCACAGGCGGCCGGCTACGAGCCGGCATCCGTGACCGTGTCGCTGCGGGTCGCCGAGACCGTGGGCGTCGACCAGGTGCACCTCGCCTGGGTGGGCGACACGTCGAGCACCATGAACGTGGTGTGGCGAACCTCGGGCCAGTCCGTGCCCTCCGAGGTCCAGTACCGGCGAACCGGGACGACCACCTGGTCGACGCAGACGGGGGGGCCGAGGCCCTCGGGGACGCTGGGCAAGCTCCACGAGGTAATGCTCACCTCGCTGCAGTCCTCGGCCGCGTACGAGTACCGGCTGAGGGCGGACGGCGGACAATGGAGCTCCATCCTCGACTTCCGCACCGGGCCCCCGGCGGGACCCGCCGACTTCGAGGCGATCTACGTGGCCGACACCGGCATCGTCGGCCGCACGGACGAGCTGACGGCCGGCACCCAGCAGGTGATCGACGAGATCACCGCGCTGGATCCCGACTTCGTGCTGCTCGGCGGCGACTACGCCTACTACAACACCGAGACCCGGTTCCCCACCCTCGACCTGGCCATCGATGCCTGGTTCAACCAGATGCAGCCGATCGGTGCGCAGGCGCCGATGATGGTGGCGTACGGCAACCACGAGATCAAGCTTCAGGAAGGGTTCGAGCCCTGGGCTGCGCGCTTCCCGACGCCGCAGGGGTATGAGAAGAACGGCTACTCCTTCCACTACTCTTTCGACGTCGGAGACGTGCACTTCGTCTCGATCACCGCGGTGACCGACCGCCGAGGGCTGTCGGGCAAGGAATTGAAGTGGATCGAGCAGGACATCCAGGACGCGTGGGACGATGGAGCGCGCTGGGTCATCCCCTTCTTCCACGCGTCCCCCTTCTCGGACGGAAGGAACCATCCCTCCAACCTGGACCTGCGGGCGCAGTTCGGACCGCGGTTCGAAGAGCTCGGGGTGAAAATCGCCATCGCCTCGCACGACCAGTCCTACGAGCGAACCTTCCCGCTGGTCGACGTGCCCGCCACGAACACACCCGCCTCGACCTCGATGTCGTGTTACGAGGCAGGCGACCCAGGCGTCACCTACGTCAAGGTGAGTCCCGGCGGCAAGCTCAGCAACAAGAACGAGGGCTTCTCGCAGTTCAAGACCATCCCTGCACCGGCCTATACGGCCTTCAGGGACAACACCAACCACCACTTCCTGCGTCTCAGGGTCTTCGACGAGGGAATCGTCGAGGTCGAGATCTTCGCACTTGCGGGCGACGGTTCGCCGGCGTTCGTGCAGGACCGCTTCGAATACAGGCTCGGCCAATGTCCATCTGCACCATAGTCAAGTAGGGGATGAGAATGCGCACACAACGTCACACTCGGGCACGATCGCTTCTGCTGGCAGTCCTGTGTATGGGCGCGCTGCTGACGGCGGTTTCCACGGCACCGGCATCGGGACAGACGAGCCACTCGCTGTTGCTCAGCCTGTCGACCGATCGTTCTTCGCCGACCAACCTGCAGGGCGCGACCGTGGCGGGCGATATCTACGTGTTCTTGTCTCCGGACAACGACGTGAACAGGGTTCGTTTCTACATCGACGACCCAACGTTCACCGGGTCCCCCTACAAGACCGAGAAGGGGGCCCCGTTCGACCTCGCCGGTACCAGCACGGCCGGTCTTGCGTTTCCCTTCGACACCACACAACTCGCCAACGGCGGTCATCAAGTCACGGCGCGCGTAGACCTGTCCGCGGGCGGACAGGAGACCGTGAACGCCAGCGTGACCGTCGACAACGACGGCACGCCACCCCCGCCACCACCCCCTCCGGACTCGGATTACGACCTGCGACTGAGCCTCTCGCCCAATCGCTCCGCTCCCGTGGATCTCGAGAGCCAGGTCGTCGAGGGAGACATCTACGTTTTCGTGGCACCCGAATCGAACATCAAGAAGGTGCAGTTCTACGTGGACGACCCCTCGGCGTCATCGAGTCCCCACATCGTCGAGAAGGGCGCGCCCTACGACCTGGCGGGAACCGAGTCGTCCGGCGCGGCGAAGCCTTTCGACGCGACCGCGCTCGGACAGGGGACGCACAACGTCACGGCCATCCTTACCAAACAGGACACATCGAAGGAGACCCTGAGTGCGACCTTCCAGGTGTCCACCGACCCGAGCCCCAGCCTCACCCTTTCGCCCAGTGCGCTAACGTTCGCGCTGGATCCGGATCAGTCCGAGGCCCAGTCCCTCGCCCTGGGGACGAACGACGGAACGTCGACGAGCTTCAGCGTGGCGGACGACGCCCCCTGGCTCACCGTCGCTCCCGCCAGCGGGACCGCCCCGAACACTCTGACCGCCACCGCCAATTCCGCCGGGCTCACCCCCGGGATCTACGCGGCGACGATCGTCGCCCAGGCGCCGGGCTACAAGCAGGCGGTGGTGGGCGTGGAACTGAACGTTGGAGACGCGCCGGGGGACTGTATGCCCCTTCCCTGTGGAGAGATCCTGGTCGACCTGCCGTACGAGATGAACTTCGCGACGAACCACGGCAAGATCCTCGATGCGGCGGGAATCGGGACCGGGTTCACCTATGTCGACCAGCCCAGCAAGGGCACGGGATACATTCCGGGCAAGCTCCACATGGACACGGTCGACGGTGTGCTCCGCATCGACACGACCGCCGGATTGAACTCTTCGGGCTCGAACTCTCAAGACAACGCGCTCGGCGT
>Ga0299913_10006428_pt1 | contig 10185 bp, 11 predicted proteins | sample RVTome_9_FD_201360 | JGI IMG/M metagenome (GOLD analysis project Ga0299913, IMG submission 201360) | Soil microbial communities from uranium-contaminated site in the Upper Colorado River Basin, Wyoming, United States - RVT155D38 (version 2) ... | reverse complement strand
CAGCGGGGAACGCTGCGATCGACCTGCCCGCGCTGGCGATGGCGGCCCTGCTCGTCGGGCTGGTCCCCCTCCTTTTTCCCCGCCTCCGGGCGGTACGCCGGGGCGAGGGTCCCCGATGATCCGCTATGAGGGGTTCGGCAAGCGCTACGGCCGGGTCCCCGCCGTCCGCGACCTCGACCTGAGGGTGCGGGAGGGCGAGACGCTCGCGCTCATCGGACCGAACGGGTCGGGCAAGACGACGTGCCTGAAGGCGGCGGTCGGGCTGGTGCGGCCGTCCGCGGGATCGGTCACGGTGCTCGGGCTCGATCCGTTCCGCCGGCCCGCCGCGCGGGAGCGGCTCGGCTACCTGCCCCAGCGTCTCGGTTTTCCGGATGCGGCCTCGGCGGTGGAGGTGATGCGCTTCCACGCCCGCCTCCGCCGGGCGCCCGCCGACGTCGCGCCCGAGCTGCTCGCGCGCCTGGGATTGGCGGCCGCCGCGGGGCGGCGGACGGACACCTTCAGCGGCGGCATGCGCCAGCGGCTCGGCCTGGCCGTCGCGCTGCTCGGCGACCCCGCGGTACTCGTCCTGGACGAGCCCAGCGCGGCGCTGGACCCGAGCGCGTCCCTGGCCGTGCGCGACGCCCTGCGCGACCTCGCGGGGGATGGCCGGACGATCGTGTTCGCCTCGCACGACCTTGCCGAGGTCGGGGCGCTCGCGGATCGGGTGGCCCTGTTCGACGACGGCGCGCTGCGCGCGCTGGGAGCGCCGCGAGAGCTCGCCGCGGGCCTGGAGCTGCCCAGCCGCCTGCGCCTGGGGGGCGCCGGCGTGGGGCCCGCGGCGGCCGAAGCGGCCCGCCGGGCAGGAGCGCGGCAGGTTTCCCTCTCCGGGGACGAGCTGTCCTGCGAGGTCCCGCCGGGCGAGGAGGGCGCGGTGCTGGAGGCGCTGCGCGCGCTCGGGCCTCCCCTGCAGGCGATCAGCGTCGTGGCGCCCGGCGTGGAGGAGGTCTACCGCGCGCTGCTCCGGCCCGCACCGCGGCTGGTCGCGTGATGGCGGGCGACGCGGTGCTCACTGTGGCCGGGCGCGAGCTCCGCGCGGCGCTGCGCGGCCGCCTGATCGCCTCGTTCGGCGCGCTGTTCGGCCTGCTCGCGGTCGGCATCGCCCTCGCGGGACTGGGCGGAAGCGGTCTCGTCCTGGTCCAGGACTTCACCCGCACCGCCGCGTCACTGCTGAACCTCTCGCTGTACCTCTTCCCCCTGCTCGGGCTCGTCATGGGCGCCGCCGCGTTCTCCGGCTCCGGGGGCGACCTCGAGCTCCTCGTGGCGCAGCCGATTCGCCGCTCGACCGTGCTCGCGGGGCGCCTGCTGGGCCTGTGCGCCGCGATCTCCGCGGTGGCGCTCGCGGGGTTCGGCGCCGCCGGCCTGCTGGTCGGGCTGCGCGCCGGCGCGGCGGGGCTGGAGGGCTACCTGGTGGTGGCCGCCGCGAGCCTTCTGGCCGGGGCGATCGGTCTGGGGGTAGGGGCGCTTCTGGGCGTGGTCCTGCAGGGCGGCTGGAGCGCGATCGGCTGGGCGCTGGCGGTCTGGCTCTATTTCGCCGTGCTGTTCGACCTCGCGCTCATCGGCGCCCTCCAGGTGTTCGGGGACGCACGGCCCGGGCTCGGCGTCGCCGCGGCCCTCGCGCTCAACCCGGTCGACGCGCTGCGCACGCTGGCGCTCGTGAGGCTGGACGCGGAGCTGCTCCTGGGTCCCGCGGGGGCGACCCTGGTGGGCGCGTACGGTAGCGGCGCGGGATTCGTCGTGCTGGCGATCGCCGCGGCGTCGTGGTTGCTGGGCCCGGGTGCGGCGGCCGCCGCGCTGTTCGCGCGCCGCGACCTGTAGCGACAGGTCACCAAGGAGGGTAGCCGCCGCGCCGGGGTCGGTACCGCCTCAGGAAGCGCCCGCCCGTTCCGCCTCGGGAAGCGCCCGCCCGGTCGGGCGTCTCCAGCTCACTCCGCCGCGGGGAGCGTGAACCGCACCGTGGCGCCCGCTCCCTGCCGGCTCTCGACCTCGATGTCCCCGCCGTGCGCGCGCACCAACCCGCGCGCGATCGCGAGGCCGAGGCCCGCACCCCCCGGGCGCCGATCCGAGCCCCGCCAGAAAGGCTCGAACAGGCGCGGCAGGTCCTCCGCGGGGATGCCGGGCCCCGAGTCGGTGACGCGAAACAGGACGTGCCCGGCGGCCGCGGGTGCCTCGCCCACGCGCACCTCGACCGTGCCTCCGTCGGGCGAGTACTCCACCGCGTTCCCGAGGATGTTGCAGAGGATCTGGACCACGCGGTCGGCGTCGGCATGGATCCTGGCGGACGCCGGGTCGGCCACGACCGCGATGGATACGCCGCGCCCCGCGGCGCTCGCGCCGACGATCTCGCGCGCGCGGCGCACGACGTCGTCGACGGCGACCGGCTCGGGGCGGACCGACAGGCTGCCGCGCTCGAGCCGCTCGGCGTCGAGCAGGTCGGAGACCAGCCGCCCCACCTGCCGCGCTGCGTCGCGGACGTTGTCGATGAGATCCGCGCCCGGGTCCCCGTCCAGCCGCTTCCCCAGTGCCTTGGCGCTGACCAGGATCGCCGACACGGCGGTGCCGATGTCGTGGGAGACGATGCTCATGATCTCGTCGCGCCCGAGCACCGCCCGGCGGGCGGCCTCGTAGAGGCGGGCGTTGTCGATGGCGAGCGCAGCCCTGCCCGCCAGCTCCTGGGACAGGAACACCGCGTCACCGTCGAACGCCGTGCCCTCGGAGGCCCCCATGACGAGCGCCCCCGCCAGGCTGTCGCGGGCGATCAGGGGGGCGACGAGCACCGAACGCGGGGCCACGGCGTGCAAGGCGCCCCCGGCCTGCTCGGCGAGCGCCCGCGGCACGTCGTCCAGCAGCCGGGCCGTGCCGCCGGGCCCGAGCCCCAGTGCGCGGTCGGCCGCGGCGATCCGGCGCGCGAGTTGCGCGAGCGCATCCCGCCGGTCCGACCGCGCGTGCTCGGACGCCTGGAGCCGCGCCTCGCCCGACCCCGGATCGATCAGGTAGACCGCGCTCCATGCGGCGATGCCTGAGACCGCGAGACGCGCCGCGTGGCCGCACGTCTCCCGCACGTCCAGGGACGAGGCGAGCTGCACCCCCGCGCGCGCGAGGAACTGCTGCTCGCGCTCGGCCCGTACGCGATCGGACGTGTCCCGCAGCGCCACGGCCAGCACCCAGCCGCCCTCGTGCTCCACCTTGGCGATGGAGGCCTCCGCCGGGAACTCTTCCCCGTTCCTGCGCAGGCCCGAGATGGCGCTGCGCTGGCCCATGGGGCGCGCGCTCTCCGGCGCCTCGGCGAACCCCCGCACGTGGTTGGCGTGGGCGTCCCGTGCCGCGGGCGGGAGCAGCACAGCGAGATCGCGGCCCACGACATCGTCGGCGGACCAGCCGAAGATCCGCTCCGCACCCTTGTTGAAAAAGAGGATCCGCTGCTCGAGGTCGATGCACACGATCGCGTCCGACGAGATCTCGGCGATCTCGCCGAACAGAGCGCGTGGCACGGGGAACGGGCTCGACTGGCTCACGCGCGCAAAATAGGCCGGCGGCGGCCGGTGCGCGCGACGCCGCCGGGACGGCGGGGCCCTGGTCAGGCGCTCAGCAGCCCCGTGCGCAGCGCGAACCGCACCAGCTCGGAGCGGTGGTGCAGCTCCAGCTTGTCCATGATCCTGGACCGGTAGGTGTCCACGGTCTTCGGAGAGATGAAGAGCTTCTTGCCGATCTCCGTCGAGGTGAACCCTTCCGCGGTCATGGCCAGCACCTGGCGCTCGCGCTCGGTCAGCGGCTCCAGGGGGTCCTCCTCCGCCCGGTCCTGCTGGACGCGGTACCCGTTCAGCAGCAGCTTCGCCGCGGCCGGATAGAGGAAGACCTGGTCCGCGGCCACCGTCCGGATGGCCTTCGTCAGATCCTCGTCTGCGTGCGTCTTCCGCACGAATCCGGCGCCGCCCGCCTCCAGCACCGCGAGCAGGTGCTCCTCCTCGCCGTGCATGGTCAGGATCAGCACGTAGGGCGGGTCGTCCGCCTCCATGATCCGCCGGGTCGCCTCCACCCCCCCCATCCCCGGCATGGAGATGTCCATCACCACGATGTCGGGCTTCACGTGGGGGATCAGGTCGATCGCTTCCTCTCCGCTGCCCGCCTCTCCCACGACGCGCATGTCGGCTTCGGCATCCAGCAGCGCGCGGAGACCCGCCCGCAAGATGGCGTGGTCGTCCACCAACAGGACTCGTAGATCGTCGCTCATCGGGACACCGCTCCTTCCACCGCTTCTTCCGTGGGAACGCATACCGTCACGCGGGTTCCGCGCCCGGGTTCGCTGCTCATGTCTACGCGTCCGCCGAGCGCGCGCACCCTCTCGCGCAGCCACAGCAGGCCCAGTCCGTGCGCGCGATCCTCGCCGGCCCGGAATCCTCGTCCGTCGTCGACCACCTCCAGGCGCAGCGCGCCGCCGCGCTCCGCGAGCGAGACCGTCACCGCGCCGGCCTGCGCGTGCCGCACGACGTTGACCAGCGCCTCCTCGGCGGCCCGGTAGAGCGTCAGCGCAACCCTCGGTGAGACGGGCGGCAGCTCCGGAATGTCCACCGTGACCGCCAGTGCCGCCTCCCGCCGCACCCGGCGGGCCAGGGAGTCGAGCGCGCCCCGAATGCCCAGCACGTCCAGCCCGGGCGGCCGCAGGCCGTCCGCGAGGTCGCGCGAGCCGGCGATCGCCTCGGTCAGGCTGTCGCGGACGCTCACGAGCTCCCGCGCGCGCTCCGAGTCGTCGGCCAGCGTGCCCGCGCGCCTGAGCGCCAGGAGCGCCGCCGCCAGGGACTGCGCGGTGTCCTCGCGCAGCCGCTCCGCGACGACGCGGCGCTCGTCCTCCGCCGACTCGGTGATGCGCATCGCGACCTGCCGCAGCCCGTCCTCCAGGACCTGGACGCGGTTCATCATCCGGTTGAAGGTGTCGACCAGGCGCTGGAAGGTCTCGTCGGCGAGCGGGGAGGAGGGCCCGCGCGCGCCGAAGTCGCCCGCAGCGACGCGCTCGGCGGCCTCCTCCAGGCCGCGCAGCGGGAGGAGGGCGGTGCCGACGATGACGCGGTTGATGGGGATGCTGAGCAGCGCGCCGGCCAGCACCACGGCGAGCGCGCGCGCCGGCGCGGCGGGCGCGCCGCCCCCGGCCAGGGCTCCCACGAGCGCCGCGGCCCCGACCAACGCGGCGTTGGCGATCAGGATCTTCCAGCGAAGGTCGAGCGCCAGGGCCCGGCGCCACGCCACGCCCGCGCGCATCAGTAGATCCGGAACCCGGGCGAGGTCATGTTGGGCGGGAAGACCGCGAGCACCGCCACCGCCATCGCGGCGACCAGCACCGGCGCGGCGGGCGTCGTCGAATCGGGTCGGGTCATGTCCTGGTCTTCCGGTGGATGCGCGTCCGCGCGGGGCACGCGCGGGGCCGTCAGGTCAAGTTGCAGCGGAAGGCGCGGCCGAGCAGTGGGGGGGAGGCCGAACCGATGTGGGGGAAACCCCGACATCGGTTCACCCCCGCCCCGCCGTCGCCGCCCTGCCCTCGGCCTGCTGGACCGGGATGCGGAACAGGACCGTGCGCTGGGGCGTCGGGTCCGCCGAGGTCAGCGCTTCCGGGATCAGCCCCCGGAGCAGCTCGACCGCGCGCTCCCACAGCACCTCCTGGGTTCCCGGCTGGTCGGGCGGGATGCGGTGGAAGCCGCCGTGCACGACCACGCTGCGCCAGTCGAAGAGCCCGTCCACCTCGTCGACCTCGACCGCCACCCAGTAGTCGCGCTGGAGCGCGTTCAGCTTGGTGCCGGGCGCGGTGCGGCCGTAGAGGGTTCCCTCCGCGAAGACGTAGTGGATGGGCTCGATGTCCACCTTCCCGCCGAGCATGTAGGCGAGCCGGCCCACGTGATTGCGCGCGAGGATGGCGTCGATCTCGCGGCGCTCGAGGCTGCGGAAGGTCGGCGCGCCCGTCACGGCCCGCTTCCGTCCAGGACCTCCGGACGCAGGTCCTCCAGGAGGTAGGCGGCCACCGCGTCGATCTCGCGTGGCGTGATGCCGGCGACGCCCCACGTGGGCATGCCCGCTTCGTGGCCGGTGAAAATCCTGCGCCGGACCGCGATCGGATCGTCCGCGAAGTCCCAGTCGGGCTCGACCAGCGAAGGCACGTCGAGGCCGTTGGCGCGCGCGTAGTCCGTGTCGCCCCTCCCCAACGGCCCGTGGCAGCGCCGGCATTCCGCCGCGTACACGGCGTTCCCCTCCAGCATCCGCTGCGCCTGGTCCGCCCACGCGATGGTGTCGAAGGACGCCGCGTCGAAGCGGCCGGCGGCCTCCTCGACGCGCTCGGCCCTCGACGGCGGCTCGAACTCGTGCTCGCCGCAGCCGCCCGCGGCGGTGGCCGCCAGGACGCCGAGTACGGACGACGCGACGCGGTGGAGGCGGCTCCTCACGAGCCCGTGTCCCCCGCCCCGTTGCCGTGGATGAGGCTCGCGCCGGGCGCCAGGTCGCGGGCGCGGGCCAACGCCTGCGCGGCGGCGTCGGCGTTGCCCAGTGCGCGCTCCGCCATGAACACCCCGAACCAGGCCGCCGTGACCGTGGAGTCGATCGCCAGCGCGGCGCGGTACTCGTCCCGCGCTCCCGCGAAATCGTGCGCGCGGAAGGCCGCGTTGCCGCTGTCGAGGTGCGCGACGAGCGCCTCCGGCATCTCCGCGCGGGTGCGTACGGCGGCATCGGGGTCGATGCTGCGCGTGGGCTGATCGTCGGGACGGCAGGCGCCGAGCGCCAGGCCCATCGCGAGCGCCGCCACGAGCGCGGCGCCGAGCTGGCGGCGGGCGGCCGGAACGGCGGGGCGCGGGCGGGGCGTGGCCGGAACGGCGCCGTCGCCCCACGCCGGCGACCGTGTGCGCAGCGTCACGGGTTCCTCCGCACGGGGTTCCTGATGTGGCATTCCAGGCATACGCGGCTGTTGCGCGACGCGGCGCGTACGGGATCGAAGTCGGCGCCGTGCGGGTTCACGCCGAACGCGCCGAGCTCGGAGTGACAGCGTACGCAATCGGTCTGCCCGTGGCACCCCGCGCAACTCTCGAGCGACTGGCGGGCGGCCTGCCCGTGACGCAGCAGCCACAGCGGCTCGGCGTCGTGGAACGCCAGCCCCAGGCGGCCCTGCGCGACCATTCCGGCCTGCGCGTGGCAGTCCCTGCAGAAGCGGGCGGCGTCGTGACAGCTCTGACACTCGAGGCGGGCGCCGTACGCCTCGAACGCGTGCCGGCTCGCGAAGTTCGCTTCGTGGAATACGGGATCCGCCGGCCCGGCGTGACAGGCCTCGCACGACGCGCGCGTGTGGCAGCCGGCGCACGAGGCCGGGTCCGCCGCGGCGAGACTACCGTGCGCGCCGGTGAACCCGGGGTCCGCGTGCGGCGGCGTCGCTGCGCGCTCGACGTGCGCTCCCGGGGCGTCCGTCTCGTCCGCTGCGGCGAGCGCGAGCACGGGGGCGGGCGGCGTGGCCTGGTGGCAAGCCGTGCAGCTCTGACGGGCGTGGCACGCGCCGCACGCCGCCACGCTCGCGTAGGCGCCGTGCGTCCGGAGCCAGTCCCCTCCGTGGTCGGCCGGCTCGGGATACGCCGCGGGCGCGGGCGGGATCGGCGCGGCCCGGGCGGACGGCACGGCCACCAGGACGCCGCCGGGATCCTGCGAGACGTGGCAGCTCAAGCAACGCTCGCGGGTGTGGCACGTCGCACAGGTGGCGGCCGAAGCCGACGCGGCCTCGCCGTGGGCGCGTTCCAGGAAGCCGGGCCGGTCGTGGCTGTCCGGCCGGGGAAATCCGAGCGCGCGCGCCAGCGGGGCCCGCGGATCGGCCAGCGGGCGGTGGCAGGTCGTGCACGAAGAGCCGGCCAGGTGCGCCGGCGCTTCGTGCGCGTGGCAGCCGATGCACGTCTCCGCGCTGGCCGCGCGCACATCCATGCGAGCGGCCCCGGGGTCGGCGTGGCAGGACGCGCACGCCAGGCCGTCCCCCGCCGCCTCGCGCGCGTGTTCGACGTGGTCGAAGTCGAGGAGGGTCGGGTCCGGGGGCGCCGGCTCCCAGTCCACCCGCGCGAGCTCGTCGCCGTCGTGGCAGCGGCCGCAGAGCGCGGGCTCCGGCAGGGCAGTCGCGGAGTCGCCCGTCTCGATCCCGGCGTGGCAGCCGGAGCAGACCGGGAAGAGGCCGGCGTGCTCGGCGTGCGGGAAGTCGTCCGCGCGGTCGGCTGCGGCGGCGCGCACCCCAAGGACGGCGACCGCCAGCAGCGCCCCGGCGGCCAGCGCGGCGGGAACGCCGCGTTCCGGCGCCGTCATCGGTCCCCGCCGGGCAGGAGACGCGGCGGCAGCCGGGGCGCGGACGCGCCGGGCTCGCCGCCGAACCGGACCGTGAACGCGCTCCAGCCGCGCAGCTGGGTCCAGTCGAACGCGGACGGGCGGTTCTCGAAGGTCTGGCGGTACGCGTCGAGCCCGACCGTCAACGCCGCCCCGTCGGCGATCGCCCACGAGCCGTCCGCGCCGCCGGACCAGACAGCGCCCTCGCCGACGCGGAACTCGCGGATCTGCTGATAGGCGGCGGCGCGTAACGCGACCTCGACCGTCTCGCTCGCGCGCCACGCGGCGCGGAGGCTCCCCGTGGACCGGAACGCCCCCACGCCGTTCTCCCACGCGTACGACCCCCGCAGGGTCCAGCGCTCGTCCGGTGACCACGCGCCGGAGGCCGCCAGGCGCAGCGCGTCCTCCTCGAGCGGGTCGAAGACGACCGGCGCGTCCGCGTCTCCATAGCGGCGGTAGGCCGCCGAGGCCGTGACCGAGGCGGTTTCGGCGGGCGACCACGCCGCGGCCAGCTCGCCCTCGTGGTAGGCGACCGGCGAGAAGAAGCCCCAGATGGTCCAGAGCTCGAAGTACGGCACGTAGCGGCGCGCCGTGGCCACGACCCGGGCGCGCGCGGCGGGCAGCGCGCGGGCGACGGAGATGGACGCCTTGCCCACACGTCCAAAGGCGAAGTCGTAGTCGGCTCCTCCCGAGACGCGGAGCCCGAGCGGTGCGTCCACCCGCGCGTCGAGGCTGACCCGCTCCGACAGCAGCGCCGAGCGGTCGGACAGGATCTCGCGCTGGTAGCGCAGGCCGATCGCAGAGCCGGGCGCCGGACGGACCGCGACGGTTCCGCCGATCAGGTAGGCGCCCCGGCGCGGCGCGAAGTCGTCGATGCCGGCGAGGATCTCGTCGCGCGGCTCCTCGAGACCCCGCGCCAGCGACCGGCCGCCGTACGCCGCGGCGGAGACGGGAGCCCAGGGATCGACGCGCACCTCCGCGCCGTCGTAGCCGCTCGAGCCGAGCCCGCCCAGGGCGCGCAGGCGGCCCGCGCGCGCGCGCACCGGGCCGCGCACGTACTCCGCGTAGGCCAGGATCGCGTCGAAGGGGTCGTCGGTACGGGGCAGCGCGAGGTCCCCCGCCGCGTCCCAGCGGCCGCGCAGGAGCGCCGTGGCGCTGAGGCCCGGCATACCCAGGTCCCACGCCGTGATCGACAGGTCCTGCGTGAGCCCGAGGGCGTCCGCCCTGCCGCCCTGCGCGAGCCGCACGCACTCGCCCGACGGCTCGCAGTCGAGGGGCTGGCCGCGGAACTCGGGCCTGCCCCCGAAGCCGGACTCGACGCTGTCGGGAGGGACCGTGTCGCGCACCAGCGGCCGCAGCTGCCAGAAACGCAACGTGGTGGTCAGCTGGCCGCGCACCTCCTGGGCCCCGAGGGGGCCGGGAAGCACGGCGGGCGCGAGCACGGCGAGCGCGGCGAGCCCAAACGCGGCTCGCGGCGCGAGGGGGCGGCGGGGATGCACGACGTGACCGCCGCCACGGAGGCGCGCGGCGTCCGCGCGGCCGCCCGGTGGGCCGGCGACAGGCGTCGTCACGGCGCCCGGTCGGACAGCGCGTGGCACGCGCCGCAGCGCTGCCCGGGCTCGTGATCCACGAGGGCCTGGTGACAGACGAGGCACACGCTCCGCGTCCCGGGCGGGTCGGCGGGGAAGGCGTCCCCGCCGTGGCAGCCGGAACCCCCGCAGGTCAGGTGGACCGCTTCGACCGGGTGCGCCGCCGCGGGCGCCTGGCGGTGGCACGCCGAGCAGCGCGTCGACGGGTCGTGGTGATCGGCGTGGCATACCGCGCACG
>Ga0299913_10006426_pt1 | contig 10186 bp, 12 predicted proteins | sample RVTome_9_FD_201360 | JGI IMG/M metagenome (GOLD analysis project Ga0299913, IMG submission 201360) | Soil microbial communities from uranium-contaminated site in the Upper Colorado River Basin, Wyoming, United States - RVT155D38 (version 2) ... | reverse complement strand
CGTATCCGGATTGTTCTTTATTGCCGTGACAGCTTCGAAGCCATCCATGCCGGGCATCATGTGATCCATGAAAATCACATCGGGACGGTGGTCGTTCAGGTACTGAAGCGCGGACTCAGCGGATTCTGCGGTGGCGACGTCGAGGTCATGCACCTCGAGCATGCGTTTGAGCACGACTCTCGCCGATCGGGAATCATCGACAATCAACGCGCTTCTTCTCACCGTTTTTCCTCGGGGCTGGCCGACCCTGACTTTGGTTATGTTACGCAATAAATACCCGTACTTGGTTCACGTTTAGCCGAGGCGGGCGGGCCGCGCGACGGCAGCAGGGCCTGTGAAGGGAGCGATGGCCGGCGTCCGGGCGGCCAACTCCTTCATATGGTCCATAATTTGCATTTATTTCAAAGAAACAGCCCTGGGCCGACCGGGGCTCCGAGGGGTATTCTGCGCGCTGCAAGCGCCTGGACCGTCGGGACCGGGCACCGGTGGCGCTTGAGCGCCTGTTACCGCTACCGAAAGAATTGCGGTACCAAAACGACACGGTGTTAAACTAGCCGCGACCTCGAAGCCGGGGCGCGGGCGGCGGCGAGCGTCGAGCAGCGCTGGGAGGCGTCGCCAGCAAGAATAAGAAAGAAATAATAAGAAGGACCACGCCGGATCACTGAATCCGGCCCGGACGTCAGAGTCTTATATAGATGGCCCGCAAAATATTGCCCAGATATCTCATTCTTGCATCGACACTGGCAATCGTCGTTGTAGGGGTACTGCTGTCGATGTTCTACGGCCAGTACCGGTGGCTCGCCGATGGCATCGTCGACGCAAGCGTCCAGCAACACTACGCCATGCTCGAAGCCAGCTTCGAGCGTCGCGCCCGAGGCATTCTGCATCGCGTAGCAGACGAGCTCGCCGCCGTCGAGCCGCCGCTGGATGATGCAAAGCTGCTGGCAGTCGTCGAAAGCGCCGTGGTTAGCAGCGATAACCTGGTCGGCCTGCGTTTCGAGAATTCCGGCGGGCTGCACATTCAGGCCGGCGAGATAACGGATATGTCAGACGCGGAGGCTGCGCAATGGGACGCGAACCGCCTCTACATCACTTATCCTGTAATCCGCGATGAGCAGGAGATCGGCACGCTGGTCAGTGGCTTTGAGCTGTCTGCGCTCCGCCAGGAGTCCGAGCGATTCGAGGAGCGTCTGACGGAGGAGGAAGTTCAGTACCGCCGCGACAGCTTCGCCTGGATCGCCTCGACGACGTTGTTCGCTCTGACCCTTTGCCTCGCCGTTATCTGGATAGTTTCAAGAACACAGGCGCGACGCATCCGCGAGCTGCGAGTACAAGCCGAAAAGCTGAGTGATGCGGACTTCGGGGAGCCTCTGGAGGTCCTGAAAGGCGACGAGCTGGGCGACCTCGCGGAAGTATTCAACAGTATGCGCGCCAAGTTACAGCGAACGACCCTGTCCCGAGACTATGTGGACCGTGTGCTGTCCAGCATGAACGAGGCCGTCATTGTTACCAACGCCGACGGGACGATCACCCGCGTCAACGAAGCGACCTTGCGTATGCTTAGCTACAGTGAGGACGAGCTCATCGGCCAGCCGATCGACTTCATCGTCGATCAGCAAAAGAGCGGCTCTCTCGCAATCGATTCGCCTGCGGGCATGCCGAGGGAGGCTTTTCTGCTGTCATCCAGCAGCGAGTCAGTTCCCGTGTCGTACACCGGGTCGACTATTGAGGGTGACGACGTGTCGCCGGGCGACTGCATTTATGCGGCGCAGAACATCACGGAGCGTCGACGCGCCGAACAGAGAATTCGCTACCTGGCGCGAATCGACGCCCTTACCAAGGTGCCCAACCGGATGCAGTTTCAGCACCTCCTCCAGAGGGGCATTGCGAGGTCGCGACGTGCCCGGAAGTCGCTGTATCTTTTCTATATCGACATCGACCATTTCAAGGAGATAAACGACACATTCGGTCACCTGGCCGGCGACACCACGCTCGAGACGGTTGCCGACAGGCTTACGTCCGCCCTGCCGTCGGATTCCATAATCGGCCGGCTTGCCGGGGACGAGTTCGCAGTCATCGTCGACGGCATCGATGCGCGTGACGACCGGCGCGAGCAACTCGACGGACTTGCCCGGACACTGCTGGATCGCCTGGCAGATCCCTTCTACGTTCAGGGTCACGAGGTTTTCATGACGGCCAGTATGGGAATCGCGCGGTACCCCGACGATGCCCCCAACGTCATCGACCTCATTCGTAACGCGGACGCAGCCCTCTACCATGCAAAAAAGAGCGGCGGCAACCTCCACGCCTACTATGTTCCGGAAATGAATGAAGCTGCCGTCGAGCGGCTCATGACGAAGAGCAAGCTGAAACGTTCGTTCGAGCGGGACGAGCTCCTCGTGCACTACCAGCCAAAATACAACATCGTTACCGGCGCGGTGGTCGGTGCGGAAGCACTCGTTCGCTGGGAACTGCCGGAGCGCGGCATCATTCTGCCCTCCGACTTCATACCGATCGCCGAGGAAACGAACCTGATCGTGGAGATCGGTGAATGGGTACTGAACAAGGTCTGCGAAGATTTCCGCTACTGGCAGCGCTCGGTGTCCTACCCCGGCCGCGTGTCCGTCAATCTGTCGCTCAAGCAGCTGAAGCAACCGAACTTCATTAACCGCATCAATGCGATCCTGCGCAAGTATGAGGTGTCTCCAACCTCCCTCGAACTGGAAATAACGGAAACGACGTTGATGGAGAATCCCAGTCGCACCATCAAGCTTCTGGACGAACTGTATTCTCTCGGCCTACACCTCGCGATCGACGACTTCGGGACCGGATACTCGTCGTTGAGCGCACTGCAGCAATTTCCGATCAGCACGCTGAAGATCGATCAGTCCTTTGTACGTGACGTTGCAACCAATGCAGACGATGCTACGATCGTCGGCACGATCATTCACATGGGCCGCAGCCTGAAGATGGACGTTGTTGCAGAAGGAGTCGAAACGGAAGACCAGTTGAACTTCCTGCAGACGCTCGATTGCACGTACGTACAAGGACTGCTGTTCGGTGATCCCATGAGTTCCGACAACTACCTGGAACTGTTGCTCGCGCAGGCTGAAGGAACCGATACGCATCGCGCGCTGTTCGCCTGATTCAGCTAAAGCTCTGACATTACATTGGATTTTGCCTGCGCTTCACTAGGCGAGGGCAACATGTTTAAATACGTGACGCCGCCGTTTCGCGGCTTGCACGAAAACGCGTCTCAGTCCTAAACGGTGCTTCATTTATGATTAAACTAGTTCGATATGCATGTCTCGCTATGCTTCTGCTTTCGGCGCAGGTCGGGTTCGCCTGCGACTATCCTTCCCGTGTGCCAATACCGAACGGGGGCACCGCAAGTCAGGAGGAAATGATCGAAGGACAGAGAGGCGTCAAGCAGTATGTGGCCGACATGGAGGCATACCTTGAATGCATCGTCGAGCAGGAAAAAGAGGCGCGCGCCGCCATTGAGGATCTCAAGCCGGAAGACGAGCAGCAGCGTGAGGACAAACTGACCATGAAATACAACGCTGCCGTCGAGGAAATGGAAGAGGTTGCCGCAAAGTTCAACGTCGAGGTCCAGACCTACAAGGCCCGGAACGACTGAAGTCCGGCTCCGGCGTTCGGGGCGCCTAGCCCGGATTATTCATGAACTGACAACGTATCGAGGTGTCTTGCCAAGAAGGGAGGGCTAGAGATTGTCTATACGCTTTTTCAGGTCGTAACGGTCTTCGGTGACGATTCTTTCCAGCACCTGGATCCGCTCTTCGAGTCGGTCTATCTTGAGTAGCGTTTCGTCAACCGCCTCGTCTTCTGTTCTGGTCTTGTTGCGGTTTTCGATGTAGGTCTGGATCAGTTTCGCACAAAGTACGACCGTGACTGTCAGAAAAACAAACGTGAAGACATTCATCTAAAGTTCCTTGTGCGTCATGTCAGAGTTTTCTGAATTCCTGATCCAGATTGAATCTCGAAGACGTTACGTAACGTTCAAGCCGGGCGAGTCGGCTGTCCAGGGACTGAAAGCGGCGGCGCACATCTCCGAGCGTCTGGCTGGGAGAAGACCGTAGCGCACGGCGGAACTCCGGATCGTAGTCGATTCTTTTCGCCGGATCCGGCGCAGACGGAACCAGAAACACCGTAGCGAAATAGACGAGCAGAGTCACCGGCATTGCCATGAAGAACGCGATGACCACCAGTATTCGAGTCACCTTCAGATTGAAACCGAAGTAGTCCGCGAAGCCGGCGCATACGCCGGCGAGCATGGCCCGGTCCTTGTTGCGATAAAACCGCCTCGTCCGAATCGAACTGTAATCGCTCATGAATGGCTCCATCGATCGTCCGACCTGCAACGCCGCCAGAATTCGTACTCCTGACAACGACCCGCCCAGGTGAGCGGCTTCTCCCGCAAAAGCAGGGTCGCCGCGACATAGGTAACGACGGTTGCCCAGAAGAAGGTCAACAGAGCGACGGCCGCGATAACCCTGAGGACCGCCACCGGCAAGTTGCCATAGTCGGCGATGCCGGCACACACACCGAAGAGCCAACCATTCTCCCGGTCACGATAAAGGCCTCGTCCCGCACCCGGGCCAAACGCATCTTTATTCATTTACGCCTCCACTCCGGCATTTCGCTGTCGAGTATCGTTTCCAGCGACTCCATCCGTTCCTCGAGTCTCTGGGACAATCGCCAGAGGTCCTCGAGCAGTTTCTCGTCACCTCCCGAAATCTCCCGCGACCGCTTCCACTCCGTAATGAAGTAGAGGATTATGAAAAGCGGAGCGGGGACAGCGATAAAGACGATTAACGCAATGCCAATATATTCGCTCAAAATCGTCCCCGTTTATTTTGGTTCTGTCGCCTGCCCCGAAGATCTGCCGGCCACTCGCTGCTTCAGTTCGTCGAGTTCCCGCGTGACCGCTTCTTCGGCCTCCAGGCTCACAAATTCATGCTTCAGGTCTTTCGGTAAGCCCAGATCGTACGCCTCGACGCGGCCCTCTACATCGTCGATACGCCGCGTATACTGCTCGAACCGCACCAGTGCATCGTCGATCTTGTAGTCGTGGATTTTTCTCCTCGCGGCGAGCCTGCTGTTTGCTGTCTTGTGCCGCGCCAGTAGCGACTTCTGCCTCGCTTTCGCATCCTGCAGCTTGCTTTCGAGGCGTGAAATGTCATCGTTGAGCTTGGTCAGGCTTTCGTCAACCGTCAAATAGTCTGCCTTGATCGCATCCGCGGCAGCCGTCGTCCGCGACTTCTCGATCAGCGCAGCCTTCGCGAGGTCCTCGCGTCCTTTGCGCATGGCGAGCTCGGCCTTGGAGTCCCAGTCTCCCTGTTCGCGCTCCAGGGCTTCCAGCTTGCGATTGAGCTCCTTCTTGTCGGCGATGGAGCGCGCCGCGGCCGATCGGACCTCGACCAGGGTGTCTTCCATTTCCTGGATCATCAGTCGAACGATCTTCTCCGGATCTTCCGCCTTGTCCAGAATCGCGTTGATATTCGAATTCACGATGTCGCTGAATCTCGTGAAAATTCCCATAGGTAGATCCTCTGTGTGGGGTAGTGTCAGACGCCTTACTGCAGGTAGCGTGCCAGACTCGATATCCTGAACTAACTAGTTGTTTCAAATGGATTTTCTGGACATCGAAGCGCAAGAGCCTGGTGCAAGACGTAGTGCACGAAGTCAATAAATGGCGCAGTTCGCCATGTTTTGGTTTAATGCACCAATGAGCAGCGAACGGCCGGTACAGCCCATCATCGGTGAAGCCCCCGCATTTCTGGAAATGCTGGAGCATGTATCGCGGGCAGCGCCTCTGGCCAAGCCCGTCCTGGTCGTCGGCGAGCGGGGCACCGGCAAGGAGCTGATTGCATCGCGGCTTCACTTTCTCTCGGCGCGCTGGGAGCAGCCGCTGGTCAAGGTCAACTGCGCGACCCTTACGGAATCGATCCTCGAATCCGAACTGTTCGGCCACGAGGCCGGGGCGTTCACGGGCGCGGCAAAGACGCATGTGGGGCACTTCGAACGCGCCGACGGGGGAACGCTGGTGCTCGATGAGCTCGCTACGATCTCTCTCAGGATGCAGGAAAAAATACTGCGAGTGATCGAGTACGGAGAACTCCAACGGGTGGGTGGCAGCGATACCATTCACGTCGACGTGCGGATTGTCGGCGCCACCAATGCCGATCTCAAGGAACTGGCTGCGGGCGGCAGGTTTCGCGAGGACCTGCTGGATCGGCTTGCGTTTGATGTCATTACGCTTCCGCCGCTGCGCGACCGCCTCGAGGATATACTGCCCCTGTCCTATGCGTTTGCGGTAAACATGGTGAGCGAACTCAAACGACAGTATTTCCCTGGATTCAGCCCGCGGGCGGCATCGTCGTTGTTGCGGCACGACTGGCCCGGCAACGTTCGCGAACTGAAGAATGCCGTCGAACGGTCGATCTATCGAGCCACGGATGTGGACCAAAAGGTCACTCGCATTGCCTTTGACCCCTTCGATTCCCCTTTTCGATTGCCGGAGCGGAAAAAGCAGAAGAGAACGGAAAATCCGCCGCCCGCGACGGCAGACAATCCGGCCCCGCAATTGCCGATCGACTTCAAGTCACACGTTGACGACACGGAGCGGAAACTCCTTAACGCCGCGCTGGAACAGGCACGATTCAATCAGCGGGCGGCGGCAGGCCTGCTGGGGCTCACCTATCACCAGTTTCGCGGGAAGCTTCGCAAGCACGAACTCGACCGATCGGCAGTCCCGAACGACTGAAACCCGCCCCGCCCGGGGAGAACCGCAGTTGATTAACGTTAATCGCCCGTGGGACGGGCTCCTACAGCCCGCGAATAGTCCACTTCGCGAGCTGTAGGAGCCCGCCCCGCGGGCGATCCCCGTTAGCCTCTGCACAAGTGTGCAAAGGTTCGCTTTGCCCTTTCGACTTCTAGCTATCGTCCCTGTAGCGGCGCACGTAGATGGCGGCGGTCGTGAACAGACCGCAAACGAGCAGGCCGATCCACAGTGACGGGCTGCCGAAGAATCGTGACAGGTCGAGAAGCGACAGCAGACCCGAAGGAAGCCGGTCGCCGACGCTCCAATCATCTCCCTGGTAGGTGAATATCTCCCCGGTGCTCAGGCCGCGGAACAACGGCAGCGATCCGGTCCGGACGAATAATGCATCGAAGAACAGTGACGTTCCTATGAGGCTCCGCTCGAGCAGCGGCAAAATGACGATCGGGAGAAAAGCGACGAGCAAAGGCGAGCGACGCGTGAACGCGGACACGAACAGAAACCAGCCAATGAAAGGCGAAAGCCACAGCGGAAGTGCCAGCAGGAATACCAGCGTGGCGGTCCAGTTGCTGGGAAGCGGGGCAGCTCGCCAGATGAGATGCCAGGCGTCGGCACCCTGAAAGCCCAACCAGAGACTTGCGAGCGCAAGAACGATCAGGTGCGTGAGCATAACCACTACAAAGGTGATCAACGGAATGACGACGGCTGCAGTGAGCAGCTTGGAAACAACAGTTTCGGCGTCCGTGCAGGGCAGGGAGCGCCAGAAAAGTATGCTGCGATCTTTTCTCTCCGCGTACAGCGCGTCGAGCGAGTAAAAGACGGTGAGCACCCACATCGCCATGACGAGCAGACTCGAGACGCCCGCCAGCAACACGGTTATTGCCGCGGCACGCTCCGTCGCGCCGAGGTTCGAGGCGCCAATGATCGCTATGCTCACCTCATGATCGAAGGCCGAAAGAACGACCTGCCCGGTAACGGCCATGATGGAGACGATAAGGGCAATGACCAGAGGTGTGACGTAGATGGCGCGGTGCTCCCACAACTCGCGTTTGATGAGCGCGATCTGATGACCGATCATGCTGCGGCTCCCTTGACTTTGGCAACGAAGAGATCGGCAATGCCGGGCGTCCGCAGCTCCCCGAGGCCGCGCAACTGGTCTCGTGTGATGCCTTCGAAAGTCAACACTTTCTTTCCGAACACGTCACGCTCGAATATCGGATTCAGCTGCCGGGCGCGCTCCGCGTTCTCGCCGGAGGTCATGAGCTCGACGTAGCGCTCCGGCAGGGCATCCATGCTGGCATGCAGCACGATGCGGCCCTCGTTTATGAACATCACATCCGTCAACAGGTTTTCGATCTCCTCGACCTGATGCGTCGTTATGAGGATGGTCCGTTCCTTGTCGAAATAGTCATTCAGAAGGTTGCTGTAGAACTCCTTGCGAAAGATGATGTCGAGGCCGATGGTGGGTTCATCCAGGACCAGAAGCGTTGCGTCTACGGCAGTAATGATCGACAGGTGCAGCTGCGTCACCATCCCCTTCGACAACTCCCGGATCTTTGCCTTCGGCAATATTTTTGTCCGGGCAAGCAGCTCGTCGGCGCGTGTGCGCGAAAATCGAGGATGCACGGACTCCACGAAATCGAGCAGCTGGTTCACGCGGATCCAGCGCGGCAGGACGGCGACGTCCGCGATAAAGCAGATGTTCTGCATCAGCTCTTTGCGCTGCCGGAACGGATCCAGCCCCAGCACGGAAAGGCTCCCTTCGCAATCGGTAAGTCCGAGGACCGCCTTGAGCAAGGTCGTTTTGCCCGCACCATTCGGACCAATCAGTCCCATGATCTTGCCCTTGTCGATATCGAAGCTGACGTCGTCGACCGCCCGCACGGAACCGAACGACTTCGATACGCCGCGGGCGCTCACCAGGCTAGTCATCGTTACCCCCTTTATTCGAAGGGGCCGGCTGAGTGCGACCGGCCACGAGCGCTTCCACGTCGAGGCCGAGTCGCTCTATCGTGGCAGCTATTTTCGGCCATTCCTTCTCGACAAAGCGCTGGCGCTCGTCTTTCAACAGGTTCTTGCGGGCTCCTTCGGTCACGAACATACCGCGGCCGCGTTTCTTCTCCACCAGTCCTTCGTCGACCAGTTCCTGATAGCCTTTCAGCACCGTCAGGGGATTGAGACGGTACTCGGCCGCCACGTTTCTCACCGAAGGCAGGGCGTCGCCGTCGGTCAAGACCCCTTCCAGGATCATGGCGACCACCCGATCCCGCAGCTGGCGGTAGATCGGAGCGTCTTCGTTCCACTTGGGGTCCATTATGTGCCTGATGCCTGTCATTCGTTGTTGTCGGCAGGCGCTCGCAGACCGGGCGTGGGTCCCGCGGCGCCGGGCCCTATGTTAGCAGGCCGGCCACAAGGGCCCGGCCTTTCGCAGGCCAGCCCCTTACCACGTGGCGTCGTGCGCATCATTCGTCGGAATCTGCTCGTTCGGGCGCTGACGCAACCACAGACGTCGCAAAGCAGCCGTCCGCGCGCGCCTCGGCCTGCAGATTCGCCCGTGCCTGCCCGGCCACGGTCGCGGCCATCAGGATCAGGAAAAGCAGCAAAAGGGACAGGCTGATCAGACTGTCGGGTACATTGCCGATTCGGGTTCTCATCTCTCAACTCCCACTTACGTTGTCCGGCGGAGCCCCGCCCCGCCACCCTTGGTGACCTAGTGTTATAGTCAACTATAACACCAAACAACAGAAATGCAAGCCGGCGGCACGAAAAGTCCCGGAAATACGAGTCGGCCTCAGCGGTACCCCCGCCGCCTTCCCGCAGCGGCCCGGTTTTCCGCGCCGTGGGGACCCATCCGAAAAGGCGAATAACGGTCGTTGCGGCGCCTCTCCCCGCTTGTGTACAGTGAGCGCAGCCCGGAGCCCGCCAGTGGGCGTCACTCCGCACCATAATCCCCGAACCCACTCTTCAAGGTCCAAGGAATGAAAAAACCCGTTCGCGTCGCCATCACCGGCGCCGCAGGCCAGATCGGCTATCAGCTTGCGTTTCGTATTGCGTCAGGACAAATGCTCGGGACCGACCAGCCGGTAATACTCCAGCTCCTCGAGATACCGCCGGCACTGCCGGCGCTCCACGGCGTCGTCATGGAGCTAGACGATTGTGCGTTTGCCCCGCTGGCGGACATCGTTGCGACGGACGACGCCGCGAAAGCGTTCAGGGATGCCGACTTTGCCCTGCTGGTCGGGGCGCGACCACGCGGTCCGGGAATGGAACGCAATGACCTGCTGGAAGCAAATGCGCAAATCTTTTCCGCGCAGGGAAAGGCCATCAACGAACAGGCGAGTCGCGATATCCGGGTCCTGGTCGTAGGGAACCCGGCGAACACCA
>Ga0299913_10006425_pt1 | contig 10186 bp, 6 predicted proteins | sample RVTome_9_FD_201360 | JGI IMG/M metagenome (GOLD analysis project Ga0299913, IMG submission 201360) | Soil microbial communities from uranium-contaminated site in the Upper Colorado River Basin, Wyoming, United States - RVT155D38 (version 2) ... | reverse complement strand
CGCTCTGCCGTCAGTGCGCGGGTAAGGACGGCCTGAGTGTGCTGGTCTCGACCGGCGACAAGGACATGGCGCAGCTCGTCGACGAAAACGTCACCGTCGTGAATACCATGACCGGGAGCGTGCTGGACCGGGACGGTGTCAAGAAGAAGTTCGACGTATACCCCGAACAGATCATCGACTACCTGGCTCTGGTCGGCGACAGTTCCGACAACATACCCGGGGTGCCCAGAGTCGGCGCGAAGACCGCCGCCAAGTGGCTCAATGAATACGGCACGGTCGACGCCATCATGGCAAACGCGGACAGCATCGGCGGCAAAGTTGGCGAGAGCCTGCGTGGCAATATCGAGCAGCTGCTGCTTTCGCAGAAGCTCGCGACGATACGTCAGGATGTCGCGTTGCCCTTCGCCGCGCAGGAACTCCTGCGCTCCCCGCCGGATGCCGAGCGCCTCCGGGAACTGTACTCGCGATACGAGCTGCGCGCGCTCCTGAAGCAACTGGACGAACGGACCGACGCGACCCGGACCGATGCCCGTCCCCGTGCAACGAAAGGCAACTATGAAGCCGTGCTCACGGAGGACGCCTTGAATGCGTGGCTGGCGCGGATAGATTCCGCCGAGCTTGTCGCCGTCGACACGGAGACCACCAGTATCGGTTACATGACAGCCGAACTCGTCGGTATCTCGCTGAGCGTGAAACCGGGAGAGGCCGCTTACATTCCGGTGGCCCACGATTATCCCGGCGCGCCTCCGCAGCTGTCGCGCGACCATGTGCTCGGGAAGCTGAAGCCGTTTCTCGAAGACCCGGAACGACGGAAAGTCGGCCATCATCTGAAGTACGACGCGCACGTATTCTCCCGCTACGGAATCGCCGTGGGAGGCATGGCCTATGACTCGATGCTCGAGTCCTATGTCTACAACAGCGTCGCCACACGACACGACATGGACTCGACCGCGCGCTATTACCTGGGCGTGGAGACTATCCACTTCGAGGACGTGGCGGGCAAAGGCGCCAGGCAACTGACGTTCAACCAGATCGACCTCGCGGCGGCAACGGAGTATGCCGGCGAAGATGCCGACATCACGTTGAGGCTTCACCAGCACCTCTGGGCGATGCTCAGCGAAACGGAGTCCCTGAAGACTCTCTATGAGCAGATCGAGCAGCCGCTGGTCCCCGTCCTTCTGCAAATGGAACAGCACGGGGTGCTGATCGACCGGGAAATGCTGAAGATACAAAGCACCGAACTCGCAACCACCATGCGCGCGCTCGAGGAAAAGGCGCACGAACTGGCCGGTGGGCCGTTCAATCTCGGCTCACCGCGGCAGCTCCAGGAGATACTGTTCAACCAGCTGGGCCTGCCGGTAATGCGCAAGACGCCGAAAGGCCAACCTTCGACCGGGGAAGACGTCTTACAGGAACTCGCCCTCCGCTATCCACTGCCCAAGGTCATTCTCGACTATCGCGGTGTCGCAAAACTGAAAAGCACGTATACCGACAAGCTCCCCCTCCAGATTTCACCGCGCACCGGTCGGGTTCATACCTGTTACCACCAGGCGGTGGCCGCGACCGGAAGGCTGTCGTCTACCGATCCCAACCTGCAGAACATACCCATTCGCACGCCGGAAGGGCGGCGCATCCGCCAGGCGTTCATCGCACCGCCGGGACAGTTGCTTCTGGCGGCCGATTATTCGCAGATCGAGCTTCGCATCATGGCACATCTGTCAGCGGACGAAGGGCTGGTGGCAGCGTTCGCGGGAGACGAGGACATACACCGGGCCACGGCAGCCGAGGTTTTCGCGGTCTCGCTCGACGAAGTGACCGCGGACCATCGGCGTGCCGCGAAGGCGATCAACTTCGGTCTGATGTACGGCATGTCGGCATTCGGTCTGGCCCGTCAACTGGGAGTCGGCCGCGGTGAAGCGCAAGCCTACGTCGACCTCTATTTCGACCGCTACCCGGGCGTCAAGGCCTTCATGGACAGCACGAGGGAACAGGCCCGTCAGCAGGGTTACGTCGAAACGCTGTTCGGCCGGAGGCTCTACCTGCCGGAGATAAACGACCGGAACGCACAGCGCCGGCAATATGCGGAGCGCAGCGCGATAAATGCGCCAATGCAGGGCACTGCCGCGGATATCATCAAGAAAGCCATGATTGCGGTGCATGCCTGGCTCGCCGAGGACGCCGTCCCGGCACGCATGATCATGCAGGTACACGACGAACTCGTGCTCGAGGTCACCGCAGGCGAGGTTGACCGCGTCCGGCACGGAATCGTGTCCCTCATGTGCGACGCGGCAGAGCTTTCCGTTCCCCTGAAGGTCGACGTCGGGGTCGGACGCAACTGGGACGAGGCGCACTAGCCGGGGGTGCCAATCGGTTCATGAAGGATCCGGGCTGGAGAACCTCCCGGGCCAAAATCCCGGGAACTCTGCCGCCCGGGTTCGTTCAAACCTTCCGAGTGCCCTATGGCGCTCGCCTGCTTACCTCCCTAGGCAGGTGTGCAACACGGTCACCCCAAGCCGGTTGCTTTGACTACCCCGGGCGCCCATCTGCGGCGTCCGGGGTTTTTTCTGCCCGGTGTCCTGCCTCAGCCCGCGCGCCTTCGAGGAATGCCTCGAGTGCTTGCCGGGCCTCATCCAGCCCCTGCCGCGATGTCGCCGAGAACAGCTGCACTGTGGCGCGCCCGCCGACTTCCTGGCGGACCTTGAGGAGTGCGCGGCTTGCCAGTCCCCGCTTCAGTTTATCGGCCTTGGTCAGCAATATGTGCACCGGCAAGTCCACGAACGACGAGAGTCGCATCAGCTGCCTGTCGAAGTCCGTCAGCTGGCGTCGCGCGTCGACCACCAGAATAAGACCGGCCAAGCTCCTGCGCTGCTCGAAGTAGTGCTGCAACAGGTCTCCCCAGTGCTGGCGCTTCGCGTCCGAAACCCGCGCAAAGCCGTAACCCGGCAGATCAACCAGACGCCTGTCGCTGCGCAGGCTGAAAAAATTGACCAGCTGGGTGCGACCGGGCGTCTTGCTGGTGCGGGCGAACTGCCGCCGGTTGACGATGACGTTGATCGCACTCGACTTGCCCGCGTTCGATCGCCCGGCCACCGCGACCTCGACACCTTCGTCGGGCGGGAAGTGAGCCGGCGCATCGGCGCTCAGAATGAATTGTGCATCCGGATACTGTGACATGGGATACGGCCCCGATCTGTGTATAATTTGGAGCCTGATAAAAGTGGCCTGAACGTTGATTGACAGGGCCTCCAGGTGGACGGAGGCGCTGGAACCTGCGCGGTAGATAGTGACCGCTCGACGCTCGTGCCGCAAGCATGGAAACCGGACTTTCGCCAGCATTCTCAGGGGCTCTTTGACGATTCTGACGGTAGCGCCCGCTACCGCAGAACGTCCGCGGCCCGACACTTAGTGATCTGACTCTATGAAACTGAAGTACCTGCTCCTGACCTTATCCATGTTCGCGGTGGCCGTGGCGAACGGCGAACCGCTGGTAGAAGGCTCGGCAGAGGCCGGACAGGCCCGTTCCGTAACCTGTGCCGCCTGTCACGGGCCGGACGGCAACAGCGCAAACCCCGCGTGGCCGAGCATTGCCGGGCAGAATGCGCCATACATACTGAAGCAGCTCGAAGCCTACAAGTCCGGCAGTCGGGCCGACCCCCTGATGACCGGTCAGGCGATGCCGCTTTCCGAGCAGGAAATGCGGGATCTCGCGGTGTATTACGCAGCCCAGGTCGCGGCGCCCAAGGCGGTCGCAGCGCCGGAGACGATAAACAAGGGCGAAGCGCTATACAGGGGCGGCGACGCGGAAAATCGGGTTGCCGCCTGCCTCGCGTGTCACGGACCGACCGGCCGCGGTAATCCCGCCGCAGCATATCCCATGCTGAAAGGCCAGCATGCGACCTACACGGCAACTCAACTCAGAAATTACGCGAACGGGCAGCGCAAGTCCGATGGTCCGACCAGAGTGATGCGCGAGGTCGCAGCGCAGCTCAATGAAGACGATATCGTCGCCGTCGCGTCCTATATACAGGGATTGAAGTAACGCCTGTTCCAGAACCGATTTCGTTTGTGGAGACCCCTATGCGATACCTGGTGTACCCCCTCACACTTCTCGGCATGATTTTCGCGGCCGGGATTGCCGGCTGCGATGCCGGACGGGAAACACAGCAACCGGTGGCGCCGGAGACTTCGCAGGAAGAAACCCGCGAGACGCCCGACGCATCCCAGCCGGAGGCTCCCGACACCGACGCCGCTGAAGCCGAGCCCGAACTCGTAGAGGAGTCGGCAGCGGTAGCCGACGAATCCCAAGCGGACAACCAACCGATTCTGCTGGCGCAGGACAATGTTGCGGAGCCTGCCGGCGACTGGAAGTTCAGCGAAGGGCGGCATTTTCACAGGCTGGTGCCGACCCAGCCGACGGTCGGCGGTTCGGACAAAATCGAAGTAGCGGAGGTCTTCTGGTACGGCTGCAATCATTGCCTGGATTTCGAACCCTACATAAATCGTTGGGCCGCAGACAAGCCCTCGGACGTGCGCTTCGTTCGCATTCCGGCCATGTGGAATCCGCTGGTCAAACTGCACGGTCAGCTTTACTACACGGAAGAAGTGCTGGCGAAGAACGGGAAAATCGAGGACGCGGAAGCGTTTCACGACGCGGTCTTCAACGAGTATCACCGCCGTAGCAACCGGCTGACGACCGAGAAAGCGATTCAGGCCCTGTTCGAACGTCACGGCGTGAGTGCGGAAGATTTTCAGACGACGTGGAAATCCTTCGAGGTTGCGCAGAAGATGCGCGTCGCCGAGGATCTCGCGCGCCGTTACGCGATCTCCGGAGTCCCGGCTATCGTGGTGAACGGAAAGTATCGCACCGGTGGGGCCGAGGCCGGAGGCTATCCCGAACTGCTGGAGGTCATCGACGAACTCGTCGCGCGTGAAGCGGCACGCTAGGGAGGCCTCTGCACAAGTCGCGTTAGAGTCGCTGTAGGAGCCCGCCATTGCGGGCGACCGCGCCAGTCGGAACTGTGTCGCATCCGCCTGCGACGATCTCTGGGGTTGTGGGGTTCATGACGACAATAGAAACCGGTCGCCCGCAATGGCGGGCTCCTACAGCGCTTCCATCAGGACTTGTGCGGAGATCCCCAGGGAGAATCTCTTGATCGTCAGCACGGCAAACAGAAACGCGAACACGCTCCGATTCCCGGTCGGCCTTACATTGCTCCTGTTGAGTTCCATGGCCTGGTCGTCCGCGGCGGACGATGCGTTTCAGAAACTCGCCGCCGAATTCATCGACGATCTGCCTGAATTCTCGCAAGTCAACGCAACGTCGATCGGAGATCATCGCTTCGATCACGTACTCGATGAAGTCGACTCCGGTGCGCGTTCCCGAAGACTTGCACTCTACCGAAAGTACCGCAGAGCTCTTCATGCCGTCGACCGGGAAGGTTTGTCGCGAGCGAACCAGGTGGATGCCGAATTGCTACGAGCGGAAATCGAATCCGGCATCTGGTCGATAGAGACATTTCAGGAATGGGCCTGGAATCCGCTGGTCTATGTCAATATCGCCGGGTCGTCGCTGTATACGCTGGTGGCGCGGGATTTTGCGCCTTTGAACGACCGCATGGAGGACGCAGCACAGCGCCTCGAGCAGTTCCCCCGGTTTCTTCGCCAGGCGCGCGGGGCCTTGCAGCCGCAGCGCGTCCCGAAGGTTCATGCGGAGACGGCCATACAGCAGAACCGGGGCATCCATTCGATTATCGAGGACATGATTCTGCCGCGGCGGGAGGAACTCCCCGCCGAGCTGGCGGCACGTCTCGACGATGCGATCGAGACGGCAACGGCGGCGCTCGATCAGCATCAGGAATGGCTCGAGGAGAGGCTCTTGCCGGATGCAGCCGGAGACTTTCGCATCGGCGCCAGGCTATTCGACGAAAAGCTTAAACTTACGCTCAACTCTCCGCTTGGCAGGCGTCACGTGCGGCTTCGCGCCGAGAGTGAGTACGCGGCCGTACGCAACGAGATGTACGGTATCGCCAAAGACGTGTATGCCCGCTTGCATCCCTACACCTCGTTCCCGGACCAGCCGGATGACGCATTCAAGCAGGTCGTCATTCGCGCGGCACTTGAAGAAGCGTATCGCGACCTTCCGGAACCGGACGCAATCGTCGACATTGCGAGGGAGAACCTATCCCAGGCCACCGATTTCGTCAGGGAAAAGAACCTGGTGACGGTTCCGGAAGACCCTATCGACATCATCATCATGCCGGAGTATCAGCGAGGGGTAGCGGTTGCCTATCTGGATCCTCCCGGTCCGCTGGACGAAGGTCAGAAATCCTTTTACGCGGTGGCGCCATTGCCCGCAGACTGGACTGCGGAGCAGGTCGACTCTTTCCTCCGCGAATACAACCTCTGGTCGATTCAGAACCTGACGCTGCACGAAGCCATGCCGGGGCATTACCTGCAGCTGTCCCTGAGCAACCGCTATCCGTCAACGCTTCGGGCCGTACTCTGGTCCGGTCCGTTCGTGGAGGGATGGGCGGTATACGCCGAACGCGTCATGATCGATGCCGGGTACCTGGACAATGAGCCCCTTATGCGGCTCATCAATCTCAAGTGGTATCTCCGTACGATTACCAATGCCATTATCGACCAGGCCATTCACGTGGATGGCATGACGAGGGAAGCCGCGATGCGGCTCATGATCGAAGGCGGGTTCCAGGAAGAACGTGAAGCGGCAGGCAAATGGGTGCGCGCGCAGTTGTCGTCGACCCAGCTCTCTACTTATTTCGTCGGCTACCAGGAGCACGTTGACATGCGCGCGGCGATCGAGCACGCATGGGGAGACGATTTTTCTCTCCGCCGCTATCACGATGAGGCACTGTCCTACGGCTCTCCGCCCGTCAAGTTTGTCCGCGCGCTTATCCTGGACGAGGAAATCCCCAGGGAGGCGCACTGATCGTTGCCGCGTATCCATGCTGCGAAAAATGCCGAGATCATCACAGCGCGATCCATAGACGAATGAATGAAAATTTATAAGCTCCCTCTCCGGGCGCTCGGTGCGGCGCCGGCCCGCGCGCTGCGCTCGTCGCGTGCGTGCGAGACCGGTGAATGTCCGGTTATGCCCGCATCGAGTCAATCTTGCGGCCGCCCCGGCGGCAGATCCTCCGCGTCCACATTGGCCGCCGTGCTGACAATGTTCACAGCAGCAGCGACGTACGGCGACCCCCTGTATCAGCGGCCTGCAGGCGTCGCCGAGGCCGACGAGTCGCTGATCGTCGCCGGCTACAGGGCGCTTTTTACCTGCTCCGCGTACTTCTTCGCCGGGCGGCAGCTCGCAGACATCGAGCAGGTCGAGCTGGCGGATACCCGGAGCGCCGGTTTCCCGAAACCGGTAGTCGATGTGGCGCGGCAACTCGTGATCGCGTCCGACGAGGCAGGCAACGAACAGATTGCTGCGTACCGCGACACCATGGGCTGCACCCTTTTGCCTCCACACTGGGGGCTCGGCGACGTGCCGCGGCTGCCCTACGTCGCATACGCAAAAACGCCGGATGTCGCGGACCTCGAGTTTCCCGAAGGGGACCGCGTCGACCTCGGGCGCAACGGCCTGCACCGCGAGTTTCGCGGTCTGGAAGAGCTGCTGGACCGGTCTTTCGACGGGTCGACATACGGCGAAGGCGTGGTCACAGCCAGCGTGATCATTGTCCGCGACGGCGAGATCGTCGCGGAACGGTACCGCCCCGGATTCGGAGTGACGAGCGGCTATCGCACCTGGTCGACCGCGAAGAGCATTACCGCCGCCCTGATGGGTATTGCTGCGCGGAAGGGACTGCTCGAGCTGGATGCGCCGGCGGCGATCCCTGAGTGGCAATTTCCAGGCGACCCCCGCCGGAACATCACCTATGAGCAGCTGCTGTGGATGTCCAGCGGGCTTTATAGCGGCGGCAATAATACCTACGCCGTGTACTTCGGCGGTCAGGATGTGCTGAGCGCGGTGACTACGACCAACCTGGAAGTCGAGCCTGGCAGCCGGTGGAAATATGCGAACAACGACACGATGTTACTGCTGCGGGCGCTGCGTCACGTGCTCGGTGACGATCTCAGGTACCTGAGGTTCCCTTACGACGAATTGCTGCACCGCATCGGGATGTATCACACTCGTATGGAAACCGATCACCTCGGCAACTTTGTCGGTTCGAGTCAGGTGTACACCACGGCGCGCGACCTCGCTCGCTTCGGCCTCCTCCTGGCCGGCGACGGTGTCTGGAACGGTGAGCGCATTCTGCCGCAAGGCTGGGTCGCGTTCTCACGGACGCCGGCGCCGACTCGGCCCGCCGAAGAAGGTAGCCAGGGCTACGGCGCTCAGTTCTGGTTGCTGGGCACCCTGCCGGGCATCCCGGAGGGAACCTTCACGACGGCCGGAAACAAGGGCCAGTATGTGACGATCGTTCCGGACTACGATCTCGTAATAGTCCGCACCGGTGTCGACCCGCTCGGCATCAGGTGGCTGCACGATCGGTTCGTGGCCGACGTTATCGCGAATCTACACCCGGGCGACTGACCCGTACCTGCTCCGCACTTCTTGTCGCAATATAAGAGCCCGCTGCCAGCATGACCGGTATGGTCGCAAGTGCCGCGATGGCGGCCGTCACACCGGGATTGGCAAAAGTCAGCGGCGAACCCGGAAAAAGTGCGTCTCCGCCGAAGTACAGTACAAAGTGAATCGACAGGGCCGCCGCGGAAGCGGGCCACGCCAGCGCGACCGGAACCCGCCTGAACGATACTCCGAGCAACAGCGGCGGTGCCGCGGACACGGCGAGTCCGTACACGCCGACCTGACCGAATACTCCGAGCAACGTGGGAGGGTTCAGGTTGATGAAAAAAGCGGCCACTGCGATGACGACCAGCACGACGTGACTTGTCCTCAGGGCGAGCGTCATGCGCGCCTCGAGTGATTCCGCTCCACCCCCAAAAAGGTTCAGCACGAGATCGTTTGCCGTAATCGTCGATATCGCCACCAGCAGTCCATCCAGTGTCGACATTGCAGCTGCCAGAAGAACCACGCTGATCACCGTGAACGCCCAGCCCGGAAACACCGATTTCAGAAACGCCGTCATGACCAGGTCCTGGCGAAACTGATTCGTTGCGGGATCGACGAGCGCTTCCGGAGAGACGACCAGGTGTGCGAAAAAGCCCGCCGTGCCGAGAAGGAAGAACAGCAGGAATATGATCGTGAAGATCAACAGGTACTGTCGGACTTCACGGTCCGTTTTCACGTACAGCGCTTTGGTGAGGATGTGAGGTTGGCACGTAAGGACGGCACCAACGACGAATCCGGCGATATAGATCGAGAAGACGTCGTTGAACAGGCGGCCCTCACGATTGACCAGCTTGACCAGGTTCGGATCGATAGCCCCGAGCCTGTCGATAACTGTCGCCGGGTCCGTGAGTGCTATCTGCACGCACGCGCCGAGAATGAAAATCGTGACACCTATCATCAGCGTGCCCTGCAACACGTTAGTGAGCACGTGCGCGTAGGTGCCGCCGACAAAGACGTATCCGGTGACGAAAACCAGCGTAAAGGCCAGCGCGACCGCATTGGATACGCCGAGCAGAGATTGCATGACGATCGAGATGCCGCCAACCAGGAGTACGACGAATGCGAACAGGAGCAGGTTGAGGACGGCAAAGTAGAGGGCGAAATGGCGGGAACCGTAGCGTTTGCCGATCCAGTCCGGAATGGTCAGTGCCTTGTTTCGCTCGCCGATTCGCCGGAAGCGAAACGACAAGACGTAGAGCATCGTAATGAACCCGATAGCGGTGCCGACGACCATATGGAACCAGGCCGAGAAACCGTCGACATAGACGAAACCGGGATTGATGATGAACGTCGCGGCGGAAGCGGTGCTGGCCGCCAGGGTGATCCCGACAACCAGCGGGCTCAGGTCCCTGTTACCCAGGGCAAAGCTGCTGAACCCCGAGGTGCGCCGATATCCGAGCCAGCCCAGCCACGCGGTCCCGGCCAGGTAGACGACGAACAGGACCCATGCCATATCTAGTGCACCCCGTCGCAAATAATCGCCCATTCTCGCGGCGCCGCCTCAAGTCTGGCGGCGTTGCGGCTCCTCGCAAAACGCAAGCTATTCCTCGTCGCCGCGCCTTGCCAGACACGAAAACTCGCTCGCGACAATGG
>Ga0299913_10006424_pt1 | contig 10186 bp, 11 predicted proteins | sample RVTome_9_FD_201360 | JGI IMG/M metagenome (GOLD analysis project Ga0299913, IMG submission 201360) | Soil microbial communities from uranium-contaminated site in the Upper Colorado River Basin, Wyoming, United States - RVT155D38 (version 2) ... | reverse complement strand
GGACATCATCAGACCGGATTCTGGCGGTGCCGAGGTGCTTGGCCTCGACCCGCGGACACAGGGGGTGGAGCTGCGGGGCCGCATTGGCTACCTGCCCGGGGACTTCATCGTGGACGGACGGCAGACCTCCCGGGAGTTTCTCCGGTTTCTCGGCAATCTGCGTGGTGGGTTGCCGGACTCAGCAGTCGACAGCCTGGCCGAACGTCTCGCCCTCGATCTCGGAGCGAAGATCGGCAGTCTGTCCAAAGGCAACCGTCAAAAAGTCGGCCTCGTCCAGGCCTTCATGCACGAGCCGGAGTTGCTCATACTCGACGAACCGACCAGCGGGCTCGATCCGCTGATGACTCGTGAATTTCTCAGCATGGCGACCGAGGCGCGCGCCAAAGGACAGACTCTTTTCATGTCCTCACACATTCTCAGTGAGATACAACAAGTGGCCGACCGGGCCGGGATCATCCGCCAGGGTCGGCTCATCGCCATCGACGACGTCGAGGCGTTGAGGTCACGGGCGATGCGCGAGGTTCGGGTGTCGTTTGCAGCGCCGGTCACCGCCGCGGAGTTCGACTCGATCGAGGGCGTGTCCGACCTCGTGGTCGACGGAGAGGTGCTGAGCTGTCGTCTCATCGGTGAAGCCGACACCTTCATCAAGAAGGTGGCGCGTCATCAGGTGATCGACTTCGTCTCCGAAGAGCCCGATCTCGAGACTCTGTTCTTTCACTACTACACAGGAGAAGAAGCTCATGTTGGCTGACATCTGGACAAAGACACTTTGGGATCAGCGGCGCTCACTGCTGGGGTGGGCGATCGGTTTCATCGCCGTTGCGGTCATCTACGGCGGGTTCTATCCCTTCGCATCCACGCCGGAGTATGCAGAGTTGATCGACAACTTGCCGGCCGGACTGTCGGAAGCGTTCGGATGGGATGAGATCAGCAGCGCGCACGGGTATCTTGGCTCGACGGTCTACGGAATTCTTGGCCCTGTCCTCGTGATCATCATGGCGATAGGGTTCGGGGCCAAAGCGATCGCCGGCAATGAGGAGGCAGGTCATCTGGAACTGCTCATTGCCCAACCGGTAACCCGCTCTCGGGTAGTGCTCCAGCGTGCCGTTGCTCTTGTCATCGCAACATTGATAGGCGGGCTTGCGGTCTTCATATCGATCCTGGCCATCCGGGGCCCGGTCGGTATCGAGCTTCCGATCGGGAATATCGCGGTCACCTCGCTGAATCTCGCACTCCTCGGTGCAGTGTTCGGAACGTTGGCCCTTCTCGTTGGTGGTTTCGTGGGCAAGACGGGTCTCGTCGTCGGCGTCTCAGCGGTGGTGGCCGTGGCCAGTTATCTGGCCAACGGTCTGGCGCCGCAAATCGAAGGGATCGCCTGGCTCCAGAAGCTTTCGCCGTTCTACTGGTTCGCCGGCACGGCAACGCTTCGCGACGGCATCGATTTGCCCAAGACCTTGCTGCTCGCTGCGCTCTCTCTGGTGTTCGTGGTCGTCGCCACGGTCGCCTTCAACCGGAGGGACGTCGGAGTCTGATCCAAACTCTGATGACCGGGTGGACCAGCGATTCCGTCTGGCCGACCCTCACGGGGGTCTGGCTGGCGCCGGAATGGCGGATTTGACTTGAAGTTGACTTCAAGTCTTAGCCTGCTCTCCATGGATAGCAATTCGGTATTGAAAGTTCTCCGCAAGGAGATAACCGGGGATGTGATCGCCCCCTCCGACGAGGGTTACCAGGTGGGCAATGACATCTTCTACAAGGAGTACAGCCAGCGGAAACCCATCGCCAGGATCGCGGTGGCCGACAACTCCGACGTCTCCAAGGTCATCCGCTTCGCCGGCGACACCGGAGTCGGCCTGGCGGTCCGTGCCGGAGGTCACAGCGTTCTCGGGCACAGCACCTCCGAGGGTGGGCTGGTGCTCGACCTGTCCGCACTCAGGGACATCGAAGTCGATGTGGATGGGCGCAGCGCGTGGGCCGGGGGAGGAGTGCGTGCCGGTGATTACACCGCGAGGGTGGCTGAGCACGGATTGGTCACCGGCTTCGGCGACACCGGGTCGGTGGGCATAGCCGGTCTGACGTTGGGTGGGGGTATCGGGTTGCTCCACCGCAAGCTGGGGTTGACCATCGACAGCTTGCTCGGGGCCGAGATCGTCACCGCAGATGGCGAGGTCCATCGAATCAACGAAGAGGACGGTCCCGATCTGTTCTGGGCGATCCGGGGCGGGGGAGGCAACTTCGGTGTGGTCACCAAGTTGCACTATCGGCTTCATCCAATCGACACCGTCGTGGGCGGAATGCTCGTGCTTCCTGCCACCCCTCAGGTGATTGCCGACTTCGTGGCAGCGGCGACCGAGGCGTCCGACGATCTCTCGGCGATAGCCGGGATCATGGTGGCGCCGCCGATGCCCTTCCTGCCCGAAGAGACCCATGGCCAAATGGTCGTTGTGGCTCTGATGGTGCATTCCGGCGACATCGCGGCGGGCGAGGTGGAGGTCGATATGTTTCGCCGACTGGCTCCTCCGATGCATGACGATCTCAAGGTCATGCGCTATGCGGAGATGTTCCCGCCGGACGAGGCCGGCCCATCACAACCCGAAGCGATGTCCCTGCGGTCGGTTTTCAGCGATGAATTCACCCTCCCGGAGGCAGCGGTGGTCGTCGATGCGCTTCGCTCGTCCAATGCAGCCATGAGCGTCATCCAGATCCGTGTTCTCGGAGGGGCAGTCTCCCGGATCCCCAACGACGCCACTGCGTTTGCCCACCGGAGCCGGGCCATGGTCCTGAACCTGGCTGCCGCCTACGAGAGTCCCAGCCGGCGATCTGAATATGAGGGTTGGGTCGAGGGCCTCGCCAGGAAGCTGCGAAAAGGCCCTGCCGGTTCCTATGTGAACTTCCTCGGCGACGACTCAGAGACGGCGGTTAGAGAGACCTACCCCGGAGGGACCTGGGATCGGCTCGTCGAGGTCAAATCCAAGTACGACGAGAGCAATATCTTCAGCTCGAACCACAACATCCCGCCCCGGGCCTGAGCCGCCGAACTGACGATCTGGGGCGACCGGGTCTGGCACCTATCAGTACAACATGTGAAGAACGACCTCGGGGATGTCCATGAGTAGAGGTCATGAATCCAACCGTCGACAGACCATCCAACCATGCGCAACGGTCGTCGATGGAGAGCTTTCTGGACGAATACCAACTCGTCCGACTGATCATGAGCGGCGGTGGTCTCGTGCTGATGGCCATCCTGTTGGTGGTGGGCAATTGGGACGACCGAGTGGCTCCCGTCGCTGTCGCACTGGTCCTGGTTGGTGCCCATGCCATCTGGTGTCGCCTTCGCCACATTCGTCTGCCCAGAACCATGTTGGCCCTGGATTTGACCCTGTGGGGGTGGGTGATGGTCCTCATATCGGAGGATGTGCCCATTACCACTGCTTCTCTGGCATTCCTGGCGCTGCTCACCGTGCTCTTCTCCAGCGGTGGATGGACCGTGGGTTTTCTGATCTACATCGCCACCTGGTATGGAATCTCTTTCTTCGTCGGGGTCGGGTCGAGTGTGGAGACCATCGGTGTCTACGTGTCGGTGTTGTTCACCGTAGGGGGGCGTGGTGGCCGTGATGTGGCGGGTCAAGCGATGGCTTGGTCGCCTGGACGCCAACCGATCTCAGATGCTCGGGACGGTCAGCCACGAGCTGCGGAACAACCTCACGGGGATGATCGGCATGACCGAGCTGGTCGGATCCGAAGAGCTCGATCCCGCCGAAGTCCGGGAGTTGCTCGCCCTGGCCCACCTTCAGGCGGTAGATGCCGCTGAGATGGTTGAAGACCTTCTCACTGCGACTCGACTGGAACGCTCGGCGCTCCACGTCGAGATGAGCTCAGTCGACGTGAACGATGAGGTGGAGACGACGGTGCGACGGTTTGTGGGTGAAGGTATGGCGATCGAAATGGATCTGCTTGTCGATCTGCCCGCGGCCCGAGGCGACGCGTTGCGGGTACGACAGGTACTCCGAAATCTCGTTTCCAATGCGGCGAGGTACGGAGGGTCATCGGTGGCGGTCCGGACGACACAAGACGGCGACCAAGTTCGCATAGTCGTCAGCGACGACGGCGACGGCGTGCCCGGGGAGGATGAGGGCACGATATTCCTGCCCTACCGGCGCTCCACCACAACCAAACGACATCTCGCGTCGGTCGGGCTCGGGCTTTGGATATCCCGACAGCTCGCCCATGCCATGGGGGGAAGCCTGGAATACCAGCGTCTCCACGACAGGACTGAGTTTGGGTTCACCATGGGCACACATGACACCGAGAGCTCCGGTGCCCCTGGCCTCAACCAACCGGCTGGCGCCAAATTACGCGCATCTTGGTCACGCTTGGGGGAACTGGCGGACCGGGGATCGATATTGGCCGACGAGGTAGTCCGCACCACGGTCTAATGGGCCCCCGGAGACTTGGTGATCGGCGGGCAACCCGGCCCATCCGGCGAGAGATCGACGCCCGACATGGCGCTTTCCTGCGGTCGGGACGCCGCCGGCGATGGACCGACCGTCAGGACTCTGTATCGATCCCAAGCTCTGAGAAGATGCGCTGACGCTCTTTCTCGTACTCGCCCGTCGTGATTCGGTTCTCGTCGTGGAGTTGGCTCAGTCGAGCGAACTCCTCCATGAGCTCCGTTTCAGGTATGGCGTCGTCCCCGTCGTCGGCGGCGTCCGACTTCCGGCTGAGAGCCCGCTCCCGCTTCGCTTCCTTCTTGTCCTGGCGCGCCTTCTCTCTGGCCCTTTTCAGGGCAGCCTCGCGGCCGCGCCTAGCCACGGCAAAGCTCGAGTGCTTCGGCTACGTCTTCCCGGATCAGCCGGACCTCGGCTTGGCGACATTGACTTTGATCTGGCGTCCGGAGACATCCGTGCCGTCCAGGGAGGAGATCGCCTTCTCGGCTGAATCGCTCGACGACATCTCGACGAATCCGAAGCCTCGTGACCTTCCTGTGTCACGGTCGGTGATGACCTGGGCACGGGTTACTTCGCCGAATGGGGCGAACATCGCTTCGAGCTCGCCATTGGTGGTGGTAAACGTGAGGTTACCTACAAAGAGGTTGGTGGACATTGCTGCTCCTTTGAGCTTGGACCGTCGTTCTCGTAGACACCTGGCAAGCATGACCTTCGTGATGAAAGTCCTGCTGCGTCGTCCCGACGGATCGAATGAAGCAAGCAAGGCGTGGGGCGGTCGAAACCGCACCGGGGATCAGTCTAACCGACGGTGGCGGGCAACCGATCATCGGGATTGGTTCGTCTCCAGACCGCGAGTCAGAGCACATCTGTAGGGATAAGGTGGTCTCGAATGTCTGCTCGGTTGGGCGCGAGCGGCCACGACCATCGGAGACTGACTATGGAATCGGACAGCAAGAGAGCCGAGAGACACGAGCGAGAACGCAAAGAGGACGCCGAGCGATACGAGCGAGAGCGCAAGGAGTCACACGAGCGCCATGAGCGTGAGCGTCGAGAAGACCAAGAACGCCGCGAGCGCGACGAGACCGAGAGCTGATCTCAGGCGTAGCTGATGCCCACCCGCTTCTCGAAGATCTCCTCGCGTAGGATCTGGGCGGGGAGGCCCATGATCTTGTGCTGGAGTTCGCTCGCCGCTGGTGACATCCCGGTGAGTTTCGATGTTCCAGTGTGTGATCAGGGGTAACACGGCTCGGTCGTGGAGTATGGGCAGGTTGTAGACGCCCGCCTTGGCCACCTTGTTGGCACATCGCAGGAAGTTGGGCTATTGCGCTCGGGAGTTTCCATCGTCGCTGTCTCGGGACTTGACTGAGGGCGGTGCCCAACTCCAACCCCGGTCCTGACACACAGGTGCAGACGTCGTCACCGCCTCATGCCATGTCGGTCGATGACGTCGCCACCGAGTTGGGTGTCGACCGGGGCGACGGAATCGACGAAGCAGAGGCTGCGCGTCGACTGGACGTGACGGGGCCCAACCGGATCGAGGAGGACACCGGTCCAACCCGTTGGGGTCTGCTGGCGAGGCAGTTCACCGACGTCCTGGTTCTGGTCCTCATCGTCGCTGCCCTGATCAGTGGCGTGCTGCTTCGTGACTGGCTCGAAGCTCTGGTGATCGTCGCCATTGTCATCCTCAATGCAGCAATCGGATTCGTCCAGGAGGCCAAGGCCGCAGACGCCGCCGCGGGTCTGCGACAGATGACATCGCCGGTGGCAAAGGTCATCCGTGGCGGTGAGGAGAGTCAGCTTCCGACTGAAGAGATCGTTCCCGGCGACCTGATCATCATCGAGACCGGGGATCGGGTGTTCGCCGATGCGCGACTCGCGTCGGTCTCGCGGCTGCAGGTCGACGAATCCGAGCTCACTGGTGAATCCACCTCCGTTGAGAAGACGATCGAGCCTGTAGCCACAGGCGCCGGGATCGGCGATCGGTCCTCGATGATCTTTGCCGGCACCGTGGCCGTCGCCGGCAGGGCCCGTGCACTGGTGACCTCCACCGGCCCGGCCACCGAGATCGGAAAAATCGCCGGGATGCTCCGGGAAGACGAGCCACCCACGCCACTGGAGCGAGAGTTGAGCCAGGTGGGTCGTCGTCTCGGGGTCCTTGCCGGAGCGGTGGCCGTAGTGGTGTTTGGGGTCGGGTTGGCTCAGGGCAGGCCACTCGAATCGATGTTCCTGCTCGCCGTGGCTCTGGCCGTTGCCGCCATCCCGGAAGGTCTCCCTGCGGTGGTCGGGGTCACTCTCGGGCTGGGTGTCCAGCGGATGGCGCGACGCAACGCCATCGTGCGACGTCTCCCGGCTGTTGAAGCGCTGGGCGCGGTCACCGTGATCTGTACCGACAAGACAGGCACGCTCACCCGCAACGAGATGTGGGTCCAGGAGGTCGAGTTCGACGGGGAGCGGATTCTCGAGATCACTTCAGCCTCCGATGACTCTCGAGTGCGTCGTTTCGCCGAGTTGGCGATCTTGTGCAACGACGCGAGAGGCGACGACGACGGTTGGAGGGGCGATCCCACAGAGATCGGCCTGTTGCGTTCCGCCCGTCTACTCATCGATCCGGCACCGCTACGGAAGGAGTGGCCCCGAATCGACGAGATCCCATTCGAATCGGCTCGAAAGCGGATGACGACCCTTCATCGTCGCGACGATCGTTATCTCGTGATCGTCAAGGGGGCTCCCGAGGCCGTTGTGCCCGACTGCAACAAGGTGGATACCGATGACAGAGTTGAGAAACTCGATGAAGCCGTCGGCCGGGAGTGGCTGGCCGCGGCGGAGGAGATGGCGGCTCGGGGCTTGCGCACCCTGACCCTTGCCTATCGCTCGCTGGAGGACCTGCCCTCGCAGTTGTCCGATGTGGACGATGAGTTGGTACTCCTCGCTCTCGTCGGAATCAGCGACCAGATTCGAGACGAAGCCAAAGCATCGATCGAGGAGGCAACCGGGGCGGGTGTGAAGGTCATCATGATCACCGGCGACCACTTGGTCACCGCCCGCGCCATAGCCGATGAGCTGGAGCTGCTCGCTGGCCGCGAGGTCCTAAGTGGGCGAGAGCTGCAGGCCATGGACGACGACACCTTTCAGGTCAAGGTGAGTGAAATCGGGACCTATGCCCGCGTCGATCCGAGCGACAAGGTAAGGATCGTCCGTGCTTGGCAGGGAGAAGGCGAGATCGTCGCCATGACCGGTGACGGAGTCAACGACGCACCGGCTCTGCGCATATCTGACATAGGGGTAGCCATGGGATCGGGGACAGATGTCGCCCGGGATGCCTCTGACATCGTCCTCGCCGATGACAACTTCGCCACCATCGTCGCCGCTGTCCGTGGCGGACGGACCATATTCGCCAACATCAGGCGGGTGATCGCCTTTCTGTTGGCGGCAAACGTCAGCGAGGTTATCGTGGTGTTCGTCGGTTTCTTGATCTACAGCGCTCTCGGTGATCCGCTGCTGGCGACTCAAATCCTCTGGGTGAATCTGATTACCGACGGGTTGCCCGCAGTGGCGCTTGGCTTCGATCCACCCGACCACCTCGTGATGGAGAGACCTCCGAGCCGGCGCCGCTCGCTTCTCGATCGCAGCAGCCAACTGGCCATCCTGATTCGTGGCTCATTGCTCGCCGGGGTGGTGTTGATTGCGTACGCATGGGGAGTTGGCCGGGACCTGGAATGGGAGGCGACCCGGACTGTGGGATTCACCACGCTCGTGTTGGTTCAGCTGGCCTATATATACGCTCTTCGGGTGTCCGAATCGGGATGGAGGGACGGCTTCACCCGGAACCGATTGCTCCACGGGGCGATCTTGCTCTCTGTCCTACTTCAAAGCTTGGTCGTGGCAACTCCCATCGGTAACGAGTTCTTCTCAACCGTTCCCCTGACCGCGTGGCAGTGGATGCTTTCGGTCGGATTGGCCGTCGTTGGGTTCCTCATCGTGACAGTCGCCTCCCGTGTGGCGCCCACCTTGTTTGCCAATGAGTGAGCGCGGCTGAAGCAAACAAGCGGTGGGGACCTTTGCCTCTGGCACGAGTCATCGTGGCTTGGCATGTTTGTCCCAGGCAGACGAAGGAGGATCCATGTCCCCAACTACACAATTGCCGATCGAGTCGATAGGTGAGTTCGCGGACCGGCTCCCGGAGCCCGGAACCAAGGATGTCACCATCGAAGTCCTCAATGAGGAGATCGGAGACCAGATCCAGGTGGAGAGACTTCCATGGCATGCCCTCGTCTACGACGAAGAGGAGAAGGTCCTAGAACTTTCCGTGGGTGCTCGCGGAGAGAAAGTGGAAGTCGTTTTCCGCCATGAGATCCACAATCCGATCAGGTTCTGGGTCGAGGACGAGGCCGGTGTAGTCAAGTCCATCAACGTCGAACACGAAGACGGCACGAAGACAATCGTGCAATTCTTCGACCATCGAGCGCTCGGGGCCGGCTCTTGAACTGAGGGTGATGTTCGGGTCTTGGACCAGGTCGGGAGCCCGGTCACCCTCAGTGGGCGTGCATCGTGGTGGTCCTCTGGGTAGCGGTTTTGTTGACAGGCCTGCTGGTGGCGGTCATGTCCAGCAGGTGGGCGGTCGGTCATCTGACCGTGTTCGCCGCGGGCACCCGCATCCCCCCGTTTGTCATTGGAATCACACTCGTCTCGATCGGCACCGATCTGCCCGAGATCGCCAACTCGTTGGTAGCCTCCGTCACCGGTCACGGGGACATCAACATCGGTGATTCGATCGGCTCGGCGACCGTGCAGGCAACCTTGATCCTGGGTCTTCTCCCCTTCATCACCGGGTCCTTCCCCATTGCGCGAAAACGTCTGCGAAGAGCGGGGATCGCCACCGTGGGCGTCTTGCTGATAGGGGCTGCTCTCATGGCTGACGGTGATGTCAGTCGTTTCGACGCCGGCCTCCTCATAGCAGGGTGGGTCATCGGTACGGTCGTGATTTGGCGGGATCAGTCGGACAGGGCGACCGAGCGCGTCGAAAAGCGAGGACCTCGGTCAGGTCGCCACCTGCTCCAAGCCTTTGTCGGTCTGATTCTCGTCGGTCTAGGAGCCACGACCGCGATTCAAGCGCTCACTGAGTTGTCGCTGATCTGGTCTCTTCCCGAGTACTTGGTGGCTTTCGTCCTGGCGTCATTGGGGACTTCGCTACCCGAGCTGGTCGTTGAGATCAGCGCGGTCAGGCGAGGGCAGTGGGATCTGGCCGTGGGGGACGCGATTGGCTCCAGCTTCGTCGATGCCACGCTCTCTCTCGGCATTGGCCCGCTGGTGGCACCGATAGTCGTCTCTGCCGGCTTAGCAGTGATGGGCTCGCTCCTTGCCGCTGCGGCAGTGGGTCTCGCGGTCCTGGTGTTGGTGCACAGAGGACTCCACGATCGGGTGTCAGGCGCCGTGCTGATAGCGATCTTCATCCTTGTCTATTTCGTCATCACCGGTTTGACCTGACCAGAGGCGGGTGCGATACGGTCGAAAGCCTCTAGCCGCATCGACTGTCATTGCAGATGATCGCAGTGGAAGGCTCTTGGGGGCCTCCCAAGAAAGGAGGTGATCTTCGTGACAGCTCTGCGTGAGAGGCCAATGACGGAGGTCACCCGGATGCCGACACGGCGGTCCCAGATCACTGAGTGGACTCTCGGGATTGCCGGTGTGCTGGCGGCAGGGGTTGGCGCGTGGATGTACTACGTGCCGACCGATTGGTT